>Ga0307508_10001488_pt1 | contig 26282 bp, 18 predicted proteins | sample 9_EM_MG_FD_203089 | JGI IMG/M metagenome (GOLD analysis project Ga0307508, IMG submission 203089) | Populus trichocarpa ectomycorrhiza microbial communities from riparian zone in the Pacific Northwest, United States - 9_EM | ecosystem: Host-associated > Plants > Roots > Unclassified | place... | reverse complement strand
GACCATACCGCTGTATGCGCTGTACGAGGCAAGCATCTTCGTTGCCGTCAAAGTATACAAGGAGCGTGAAAAACGCGATGCGGAGGAATGGAGCTAAGCGCCACTAAAAGAAGAACAATCTTTCCCTGCCGCCTATTTTTTTCTTTGTGCCGAACGGCCGTATATTATACGTAAACGTAGCCATGAAATATTGTGTCAGCACATTGCTCTGGTTGGCCGTGGTCGTATTGCGCGAGGCATACATGTAGATGTTTTTATTGGTATTCAGTATGTCGAATACGCTCAGCCTTAACACACCGGTTTCGTCTTTCAGCATGGTAAAATTGACCGCGGCGTTCCAGCGAACGATACTTTTATCATAACCCGCGGGCAGGTTGCTGTTGTAATTGTAGCTCGTTTGCGTTTCCCAGATAACGTGTTTGGGCCAGCGAAGCACCAGCTCATTTTCAAAGTAATAAGACCGCACTTCCAGCTTTTTAAAAACAGTACTGGTGTATTGGGTGAAATTGTAGTTGTAGCCGCCACTGCTGTTCCATTCAACTTTGTCGTTCCAGTTCAGGCCAATACCTGCCCACTGGTTAAAGCTAAAGGTGCTTTGCCAGCTGCTTTCGCCATTGTACAGCAGGCGGCTGCGGTTATAGTTATAGTTGGCGCCGGTATTCCAGCTGAAAATAAAGGTCTGTTTGGTTTTGTATTGTTTGTTGATCCCGTAATTGATGTAAAAGCTCCGGCTGCCATTCACGTTGACCGGCATATTGGTTTGTATGCCCTTGTCGTCGATGGTAGTGCTCTGCACCACATCGTTGCTGGTAAGCGAGCCGTTTGAATACAGGTATAAATTGAGGTTTCTTTTGGTATCATTGAAATTGGCGCTCAGCGCAACATTCTGCCGCACAGACGGCTCAAGCCCGGGGTTACCCTTGTTGATGTAATAAGGGTTGGTATTATCGGATACGGGGATCAGGTAATTGTAACCGGGCAGGGAGATCTCTTTGCTGTAATTAAAGTTCAGCTTCTTATATGTCACCGAAAAGGACGGCAATACATCAAACCGCTGCTGTTTGATGGCGGCAGGCAGGGAAGACAGCCGGTTGTTTACATACTGCCCCTGCGCCCTTATACCGGGCGTGAGCGTAAGGCCTTTCCATTTAAACTCAAAACCGGCAGACAGGTTGAAGCGGTTCGATTCACGGGTTAAATGGCTGCTCCGCGCCGCATTATAAAGATTGTATTCTTTGGAGGCGCTGTCGGGTTTATTGAAAGTAGTAATACCATTGTCCAGCTTACCGTATTCGTACCGGCCACCGAAACGCAGGGTAAAAGCCTTGCTGATGGGCTCGCTGTAATTAAAATTGCCCGTCACATCGGTACGCGGCACCCGCTCCGAACGGAGCTGCAGCAGCATGCTGTCGCTGGCAACCGGGTAGTAAAAGTTTGTCCTCGAATCGGTAATATAATCGTTGAACCGGTTATTGACCTCAACGCCCTGGTTAACGGTCAGTCGCCGACCTTTTTTGGTTTTCGACAGGCGGGTAAGGCTGATGTTATGCCGGTAATAATAGGTGTTCGACTGGTTAAGCTGCCCGATATTGCCACTGCTCAGCCGGCCCAGCTTACTGTTATTGCTGGTAATGTCGCTGTACTTGTTTTCGTCCTGCAGGCCGATGGTATAATTGACATTGACCAGCAAATTGGTGAGCGAATCGGGTTTCAGCCGGGCCCCCAGCCCTATGTTATGCGCATTGGTTACCAGCTCACCGTTCAGGCCGGTATGGTTACTCACGACGGTATCGGCGGTGTATTGGTTTACATCGGTGGTGCTCTCCCGGGCGGCGATAGCATTGCCATAAAAATACTGCATGAAGAACGATTTTTTGGTATTGGGCGCATGGTTCAGGTTAAAGCCTGCGCCTTTGCTGGAAGCTACACCACCACCCGGCTGCATGCCGCCGAAGCTAACACCATTAATGTTCAGCGCGCTTCCGCCCGCGCTATTGTTCCACATACTTGTACTGTTACCGTTGCTGCTTTCGCGGTTACGCTGGAAACCGCCCGTTTGCATCAAATCGGAAAATCCAAAGCCGGGCTTATTAAGGTTGTTCAGGTAGCCCAGTACGCTCAGCTGCAGGGTGTCGCGGAAAATATTGGCAATGCCGCCTCCTTCATAACGCTCATCTGTACCGCCGCCCGCGTACAATTTTCCGAACCAGCCTTTCTTAACGCCTTTTTTCAGGGTGATATTGATCACTTTCCCTACGTTGTTTACATTATCGTCGCCGTTGCGCAGCAGCTCCTCCTTATCATCCGATACCTGTACCTTATCAATTACATTGGCCGGCAGGTTGCGGGTAGCCATCTTTGGGTCGTCGCCAAAAAAGCTTTTGCCGTCTACCATGATACGGTTTATCGGCTTACCATTTACTAAAATATTGCCATCCCTATCCACCTGTACGCCGGGTAGTTTTTTAAGCAGGTCTTCCAGCAGGGCATTGGGAATGGTTTTAAACGCCGAGGCGTTAAACTCTATCATATCCCCCCGAACGGTAACGGGCGGACGCTCGGCCACCACCAGCACCTCGTCGAGCGACTGGGCATCGGCCGGCAGGGCAAGCGTGCCCAGGTCAAGCTGCGGTTCTGCCGCCGTCAAAGTAAATTCTTTACGGTATACCCGGTAGCCGGAAAAAGAAATCACGGCCCGGCAGCTGATATTCAATGGCAGGCCGGGTACCTTGAATTCGCCCTCAGGCGTACTGAGGCGATAGGTGATAATAGCGGTATCCGCTGCTTTAAAGACGGTGATAGTAGCCAGCCCCAGCGCTTGTTTGCCGGCCGAATCGATGATTTTGCCTTTGAGAGTGCCTTGGGAAAAGGCTTGAAAAGATAATAAAAGGATACAGCTTATTATGGCAGCCAGTTTCATGCAAAGAGGTTTATGAGCACAATATACGACACCATTCGTACGTACAGACCTCCGATGAACAATTTGTCGTAATTTTGTACCAATGGCAAATAACGAGGATGAACAGGAGCACTTGCAGGAAGCCCAGGAAACGCTGCAAAAAGAGTACGGGCTGCTTAGCCCTGCGGCCGCGTTTAGGGAATGGCGTCAGCAGCTGGTAACTGAAATAAACCATCTTATCCGGTCCGACTTTAACCGTTTGATCAGCAGCCTGTACCGGTTAGACGTATCCGAAACAAAACTTAAAAACCTGCTGCAGCAAAACCGGGCAGAAGACGCCGCGGCCATTATTACCGATCTTATTATTGAGCGCCAGCTGGAGAAAATAAAATCCCGCCGGCAGTTCAGCCGGCGGGATGATAATATCAGCGAGGAAGACAGGTGGTAATGTGGAAAGCGCCTTGCTGCTTGTGGCTTGCAGCTCCTCCTATTTGTACATCAGCTCTTTTACCTTTTCCTTGTCTTCTTTTTCTTTCTTCAAATCGAACATGGTGCCAAATACCCTGTCCCAAATGGTGGTGCTTACGCCATAACCCTGGTGCTCATTTTTATAATGGTGCAGATGGTGGTTTCTCCACAGCGGTTTCATCCATTTAAAAGGCGGGTTCCAGGCATGAATAGCATAGTGCATGCTGCCATACATAAGATATCCGAATATAAACCCGGGAAAGAACATAAAGGCGTTGCTGCCCATAACAAGGTATTGCAATATAAACAGCACTGATGCGATGATCAGGCTGGGCACGGGCGGCATAAACAGGCGTTCCTTATCGCGCGGATATTCGTGGTGGTTACCATGCAACACGTAAATAAACCGGTGTATCCGTGGGCTTTCGGCCACAAAGTGGAATATAAAGCGGTGCATGAGGTATTCGAAAAATGTCCAGAAAAGCATACCGCTCAGGAAAATCATCACGATATAGGCGGCCGTGTAATTATATTTATCGGCGCTGCGGTACAGCATATAGCCGATGATAGGCATGTACAAACCCCAAATCACGAGGGGATGTGTTTTTGTCAGCATCTCCAGGTAGGCATTCTTGAATATTTTTGCCTGCCCCTTATTGTGTATTTTCTCAAACTTCATATCCAGCCGGATTTTACGGCAACAAAGATAACCCGAATCCCTCAAACCGGGTAGTTTGTTGAAGCGCTTTCACTAAATTATAGGGTATCAGGCGGAACGCCGCCAGCCCTTACGGCCTTGGCTACTCCAACAGCCCGGGCACAGTCAGCAGCCTGTAATGGTTTTCTCTCAGGTACCGCAGCAGGGCCGGCAGGCGCCGGTAGAACTTATCCGTTCGCCCGGGTCCGGCGCCAATATGAAGCAGCAGGATAAAGCCATTCAGGCCCCCGTTCTTTTCACGGGTTACAATCGACTGGTATATTTCATCACCCGATCGGTAGTTCTTACTGCCGCTGGTAGTATAATCGGCATGGCTGATGGTGCCGGGCGTATAATTAATCAGCTGCCCGCCCAGCAGTTTTGTCCACGCAGCGATGCTGTCATTATACCACTCATAGGGAGGCAAAAAGAACGGGGCGTCTTTTTGCCGGATACCCAATCGTTTCATGGCGGCGTAATTCTGCCGCAAATCATTGGCAAACTGTTCCCGGCTAACCAGCAGGCTGTCGCGTTTATTCCAATCGCAATACAGCAGGTGGCTGTCTGAATGCGGGCCCAGGTAATGCCCGGCAGCATGTAATTGTTGAATGACGGCGGTAAAGGCAGGATTGCGGTAAAACCTGCCCGTAAAAAAGAAAGAAGCTTTTACTTTTTCCTGTTGTAATGTTTTCATGATACTGCCGGCCCCTTCGCCAAACGCATCGCCCGTAAACACAATGGCCAGTTTTTTCTCCGCCGGGTTGCCCCGGGTCACGGCGCCATGGGTAAACGTGATCGCGTTACGGCGTACCGGCACCCCACCCTGTGCCTGCCGGGCGGCCAGTAAATAGACCAGCGAAGCAGTTCCGTCCATCGTAGGCTCGTTGGTGCTGTAATCGCCGTAGTCGTCATGGTATACCACCAAATCACTTTGAAAAGGCGCATATTCATCGGCATTATACAGTGTAATGCCGCGCAGCTGGCTGTAAATACTGCCATATACCGGCCCGTCTACCAGCCCGCCGTCTATAGGATAATTCTTTATATGTGTAAATGCCGAATGCGGGTCTTGGGGCGTATCGCCATCCCCCGGCAGCCCGTACACAAAGCTGGTGCCCCACGGATTGCAGCCAAACAGCCAGTCTATGTTTGCCTGCTCCAGCGCCCGGAACCGCTCATCGCGGCTTAGCTGCCGGTACCAGTAACACTGAATGGCAAAGGAAGCCGTAAGGTTATTGCTGCACCAGATAAAAGGCACCCCGCGGTAAAACGCATTGTGCTGTGCTTTTTTCCAAACCCTTTCAATGCCCTCTTTATAATACCCAACCACCGTATCGCGTTGTTTTCCTTTTAACTGTTTTGCCAGCTCATAATGACCTATATTGATAAACGGGTACCACTGGTAATGTTTTGCCGTATCCTTGCCCAGCCAGGGTGTAACGGGTTCCCGTTGCGCCATCATTAAAGCATATGCCAGGTTATTGGCTGCAGCTGCAGCCAGCTCCATATCGTCTGTCCAGTTATCTTCCTCATAAAAATAAGGCGCCCCTCCCGGGGCGGTTTGGCAAACACCGGGCTTACCAAGGCCAAGCATCGATGCGGTAACTGATTTATTAAACAGCTTCCGGCTATAGGCCTCCTCCGTTGTTTCAAAGACCTCGGCTCCCAACAGGAATGCGCTTGCGAACTTCCCGGCTGTTGAAGCGATACCGGTTGACCTGTTTTTATATTTGAATAATCCCTGTGGCCCACCCGTTGCAAAATACACAGGCCGCTCATATCCTTTGCCGTAAAACGAATCAAGACCGGGTATGCGCATTCCCTGGTGATCGCGGTCATCGCCCAGCTGGTTAAACAGCCAGTCGTCCTGCGGGTGCATCTTCAGCAGCCAGTCCAATCCCCATTTCGCTTCATCCAGCACATCGGCCCGGCCGTTCTTTCCTTCGAGTCCATTGGCCTGTTTGGCATCGCCGAATACTTCGGGAAAATCGCGCCAGGCAGCCAGCAAATGCCAGGTGGCATTGGCAGAAGTAGCTGCGTATTGCAGGTAGTCGCTGGCGTCATGCCAGCCGCCTGCCACCTCTATATGCGTGCTATCGGGCATGGGGCCATACATGGTATATCCATCCCTGGTATGGCAACTATCTTTTAAAAAAGGATTAAACCCGCTCCGCTGCTGGCGCATATAACGCAGGCAGAAATCGGCCGCGCCATCATATACGCCGATGGCGATGCGGAAGGCGGGAGAAGAAACACCGCCCGCCCGGATAATATAACGTCCCGGTTGTTGAAACGAAGAAAAATCCAGCCGGACCGTTTGTGCAAACGGGCCCCATGCGCCATAAGGCTGGCTGGCTTTTGCCTTGTATACCGGTTTGCCGGTAAGTGTATTGATTATTTCAAAATCCGTTACCGGCGTTGCCGATTTGCTGCACCATACCGCGGCTTTGGTATCGCCCGGCTGGTAGCCAAGCAGGTTGATGCGTATCCATGCGCCGGTATCTGCCGGTTCTTTTACGAAAGAAAACAGGAACGTTATGATGACAGGCAGGGTGGTAAGCCGCAAGCGTTTCATTGGAATGCTTATAATAAATGATGATAGTTATTTATCCTCGTAGTCCAGCCTGAATGCCTCCAGGTGGGGAATATGTTTTCTCGGGCGCTTTAGCTCATAGTTATAGATGATATGGCCGGTTTCCTTAAAAAAGGGATAGCCGATGCTGTCATAGTCATATTTGTCGTCGTTCAGCACGCCATCGCTGTTCACATATATGCAACCGCTGAGCATAAACTCCACGTTGTTTTTAAAATCAACGATATAGGCCACATCGGTCAGGAAGCCATAGGTCCAGCCCGGTTTATTGAATACCCGTATATATGCCGGCGGTTTGCTTTTACCGGCCTTAAAGAGGAAGAATTTGGCATAGCTGTCGAAGTACTCCGTGGTATCATAATGCGGGTAATGGCTTTCCCGCGGCAGTTCTGACATATACTGGTAAAGAAACCGGTAATCATCTTTCGACAGGTTAAAGCGTTGCTTTTCGGGTACCGATAGCGGGAACAGCACCGATTGCAGCAATTGCTGCAGGTCTTCCAGCAGCAGTACATTGTGCGTGGTAAAATCCATCGGTGCATGGATAAGACTGTCTTTACGGTTTACGTGCGCACGCCCCACCAGGTGCTTCTTACTGTAATCGAAGGCAATGGTACTATAGGCCGGTGGTTGTGTATAAATGGGTTTCCCGTCCTGCACAAAGCGGATAGTATTGGTATGCCGGTTTTCCTCCTCGCTCATCGGCATAAACCGGCGGGTAATGCGACTGCCCGTATACCCTTTTTCCCAAAGTTTTTTATTCAGCGTTTCCTGCCCGATGAACTCGTACAGGCGGTTATAGGCATCGTTATCGCTGATAAGGAATATCTCGCGTATGTATTGGGCGATGGACGGGAGGCCGTTGGCAGACAGGCTATCGCGCGTTACGCTTATTTGCCCGCTGTAGCTGCTATCGGTAAGCATGGGCGTATTCCTGCTTAGCCCCGGTATTGCCAGCGCATGCAGTTTTTCCAGCGCACAAAACGCCACCGGCATCTTAACGGTAGAAGCGGGGTTAAAATATGGGTCTTTGCCTACATGCAGGTAGTAATTAGTGAACTGCGGCCGGTTGTTTTTATCGCGGTCTATTTTTGTATAGATAAGCTGGTATTGAAAGCTGTCGGGCTTATCCAGCACCCCCAGCAAAAACGGCGAGGCCCGGGTACGGATAAGCTGTTCGAGCCAGGGGTCGGTCTTTTGCTGGGCGATAGCAGCGTTTATAAACAATATAAAGAATCCTGGTAAAATGAATAACCTCATTCCGAAAAGATACGAAACCCATTTCAATGTAAGGAAGCATCAATAGGGCCAAACAAGAAAAAATCAGGGTAACTTTCCCAGGCACGTAAATGATTAATAAGCGCCCCCAAGGCTTACATTTGAAGCAGTGCCGCCGTCGATTATCTTCTTAACATTGGTTCCATCAATACTACAGGAATAAATCGAGCTATTGACAGAATTACTAACATCAAAGAAAATAGTCTTCCCATCCGGCGATAATTTAGGAGATCTTCCCTCTTCATCAATTGATAACCCTGACGATAATACTATGTTTATTTTCTTTTGGTTCGTGCCATCATAGTTTGCGGTCCAAATTTCATATGTAAATGAAGTCCCGCTTATCCTTTCGCCAACTATATTACAATAGGTAAAATGCTTACTCTACCAGAAATGGTTAAATGCCTTCAGACAAGCTACTTACCTGTACAAGTACCCATTTAAGCCACTTATTTCTCCGGCGAATTTCTGTAAGAGGAATTTGTAGCAAAGTCGGAGTTAAACAAGCGAAGACGCTTCTTGGGAGAATATTTACACAAATATCACCCTTTATTGTATTAACAATCAATTAATTGCATAAAATGTCTTTTCTAATCGACACTTTATGGAAGTCTTATTGGAGTTTCAGGATAATTTACTGCGGACAGTAACAAACGGCTTCAGACGGCATTTGCATGGGCAAATTAACTGGAGCCAACGCATGATAGGCATAAAGGGCCCCCGGGGAGCCGGGAAAACCACTTTACTATTGCAACACCTGAAATTTGACAAAGGCAGCCCCTCCACTGCGCTCTATATTACAGCAGACCATACATGGTTTTATAATCACAGTCTTTTAGAAACCGCTACCGATTGGTATAAACAAGGCGGCAGAACATTATTTATAGATGAAGTGCACAAATATCCACATTGGTCGAGAGAGTTAAAAAATATTTATGATGGCTTGCCTGAAATGCAGGTAATATTCTCTGCATCTTCTGCTTTAGATATCTACAGAGGAGAAGCCGATCTCAGCAGAAGAGTTATTACTTATTCCCTGCCAGGTCTTTCGTTTAGAGAATACATTTCATTTACTACCGGAAATAATTTTGACATTATACAGATAAAAGATATGCCCGGTCATCATCGCTCATTCAGCCAGCATATTTTGGAGCGGTTACAACCACTTCCTCTTTTTAAAAAATATCTTCAAAATGGGTATCTTCCAATCATTGCAGAAGGAGAAAATGAATATTCGTTAAAACTGGAACAAGTAATTAATGCCATTGTCGATACCGATCTCGCTTATATAGCCTCCTATAATGCGGGCACAGCCATAAAAGTAAAAAAACTATTGGGCGTTATTGCCGAATCAGTACCCTTCAAACCCAATATCGCAGCACTTGCAAGAAAGCTGGACATGAGCCGGGACAGTGTATATCAATATATTTATCAGCTGAGAGACGCACGTTTACTGAATATCCTGTCCGTCGAAGGCAAAGGTGTTTCAACATTACAAAAACCGGATAAAATATACCTTGAAAACACAAATCTTATTCATGCGCTGACCGAAAAACCAGATATTGGCAATATCCGGGAAACATTTCTTCTTGCGCAGCTTTTGAATACAGGAATGGAAGTGCATGCTCCGGAGCAAGGTGATTTCTTTATAAAAGAAATGACAATAGAAGTGGGTGGAAAAAGTAAAACCGCTGCACAGGTTAAACAAAAAGGGCACTATCTGGTAGCTGCCGATGATATAGAAACCGGCATTGGTACCAAAGTGCCCTTGTGGTTATTTGGTTTTTTGTATTAAGTTGTCTTCCCTTTAATTATACCCCGGCGTTTGCTTGAAATTCCCATTCTCATAGCTCCGCGCGATATACAAAAAACAATCAGACAGGCCATCCGCCCTGTGTTATTGAGCGCACCCGCTTTCATTGAACCGCTTTCATTCAATCAGCATTATTAAACATTCCTCTAAAATGCCTTTCGTTTAATGATTTTGCCTTCTTTTTTGGCCAGGTAGAGGAGAATCAACCCAATAACCAATAAGAGAACGCCTGTAATAATGGAATTTTCAATCCCTACCGCACCACCGGTCAATATAAGCGGACCCTTAAATTGAGATTGAATAATAGTTCCCATATCATCTAACCCTGTAAGGTTTGAGCCATAAAACGGCTGCGCAAAATTCCAACCCACATGAAAGAAAAAAGGCAACCAGATTCTTTTAGAATACACATAAAACATGGCCATAGTAAAACCCCAAATCAAATCGAAGATGATACTGAGCGCATTTGCATTGGGATTAAACATATGCATTGTTTCCAATAGCATGCCTATTATAAGTGCGATATAGGTGCCCAGCCAATTTTCCAGCACTCTTATTATCAGCCCTCTTATCAGCAAGTCTTCCACCAAAGCGGCTGCCAGCAAAAGCGTAAATAATTTTAATGAATAATGCGATAATGAGATACTGACAATGCGGTAATATCCCATGAGGTATAAAAGAAATATAGACAATGAAATAGCCAGGAACCCCGGGATAAATCCACCCAACATTTCTTTAGGGAGGTATTTCACAGATAACTCACCAGGTGATGTACGTTCATAAAATTTGGAGAATAAAAAATAGCTAACAAGTAATGTAATAAATGAAATGCAGTTTTTAATAGTGTCTGCCAGCTCTCTATTGTCGAGTAATCCATACAAGATAGGTTGGGAAATACAGACCTTAATTAAAACCATTGTTCCCAGGCAAATGACTATCCCTGCCACTATTTTAGTAACAGGAAAATTAAAAAAATGCTTAGCCAACACATTCATACGCTAATCTTTAAAAAATACGTTCAAAGAAAAGATTATAATACCTTTATAACAAGTACATACAAAAAAGTAGGCTACATACTAAAACTATACTAATACTGTATTTCAATATTTTAAAAGTAAAGTTGAATGAAAAAAACTTCCACAAAAGCGTTCTGTGCTGTTGATTACGCCTTTCAAAGAATAGGCGGAAAGTATAAAGGAAGAATATTGTGGGTTTTAAAAGATGCCATCATGCGGTATGGTGAATTAAAAAAAGCTATTGTGGGCGTTACGCCCAAAATGCTTACTCAAACCTTAAAAGAATTGGAAGCAGATGGATTAATATCAAGAAAAGTATTCCCGGAAGTCCCCCCGAAAGTGGAATATGCACTTACCGCCACAGGAAAAGAATTAATTCCTTTTATCGCACAAATGCGCAGCTGGGGTGAAAAGCAAATGTCTTCAATAAAAACAAAAATGCCTGCAACCGGCCATCCTGGTTAGAATGACCGCCTGCAGGCGATATTATACAGGCTCCCGGCTCTAATTATACCCCGGCGTTTGCTTGAAATTCCCATTCCCATAGCTCCGCGCGATATCTATTTCTGTTTGGGGCACGGGCCATAAGGTATCCCTTAAAGGAAAGGTACGCGGCGTAGGTATCGTACCCGGGTCTTTAATAGTAGGAAGGATGATACGGTCGGTTCTCCATCTTTTTAAATCAAAATACCGCTGTCCTTCCATGGCCAGCTCGATACGCCTTTCGTGGCGTATGCGTGTACGCATGGAATCCTGCGAAATACCGGTTGGCAGTGGCGGCATGCTGACAGTTGCCCGTCCGCGAACGGCATTAACGGCATTGTATACGCTGATATCTGGACCGGCTATTTCATTTTGTGCTTCGGCATAGGTTAATAGTATTTCGGCAAAGCGCAGGTATACCCAGTCCTGGTCGCTTTGGGTGCCTATCACCGTAGCCCGTGTGGAATCGATCCCCTTTTTATTAAGATAACCGGAAGCAGCGCCGGCCTGCGTAGGCACAAATACAACACCCCCCTTATATAATACGCCTGGTACCAAAACCGTGGCCAGCAGGCGCGGGTCGCGGTTTACATACGGCGTAGCTGCATTGTACAGCGGCGAAGAGCTGATAGGCCTTCCGTCGACAGCCTCATAATCGTCTACGAGGTTCTGCAGCGGCTGAAAGCTGGCGCTGTAGGTAGACAGGTAATCCGCCGGGCTATACTCTGCCGGGATGGAGTAACGGCCCGAGAACATGATCTCCTGGTTATTGAGCTGCCCGCCCTGCGGTCCCGATTTTAAGAATAAGCCCCGGTACCCGCCGTTGCCGGTATACAATTTGAACTTATTGGCGGTCATGATAGCCTGGGCCGTAGCCGCGGCTTCCGTCCAGCGCTGGCCGGCCAGGTATACCTTGGCAAGATAACCCTGCGCCGTGCCTTTTACCGCATGGCCGGCATAGGCCGTATCCGGCAGGTTGGTAATAGCATAGTTCAGATCATTTATGATGGTATCTGTTACAATAGATTTAGCCGTCCTCGGCAACTGATAATCCGACGAATCCTTACCCAACGGGCGGGTAACCAGCACCACGTCGCCGTATAGCTGCGTGAGCAGGAAATAATGATAGGCGCGCAGAAACCGCACTTCACCCATGTATTTCTTCATGGTGTTGGCATCCATGGGTATGTTGACTACTTTGGACAGGAACGTATTGCATGCCTCTATGGCACGGTAAGGCGTTTGCCAGGCATCCTGCAGGATATTACCGTTGGTAGCCTCAATGGAACCGGAAGCAGTAGGCGAAAATGCTGTGCTGAAGGCGTTGTCGGACATGGTTTCCCAATAGATAGCGCCCGAGCCAAATCCCTGCCCGGTATTGGTAGAGCTGGTATAATTGTATCCCTGCACCAGGTAGCTGTAAATACCGGTCAGCGCCAAATCGGCGTCGGCCTGTGTTTTCCAAAACGTGCCCGCCGCCAGCTGGTCGGTCGGGTTTTTATTCAAAAAGCTTTTTTTACAGCCGTATACCGCCACAATAGCCAGCAAGGGCAGAAGAATATATCGTGATTTCATTTTGTACATCATTTAAAGAATTAAAAAACTGCTTTTACGCCAAAAGAGAATACCTGGTTCTGCGGGTGCGCCACAAAATAGATGTTGCTGGCTACCCGTTCGGGGTCCAATCCCTTGAATTTGGAAAAGGTGGCCAGGTTATCACCGGCAAAGTATACGCGCAGGCTGCTCATGGCTACAAACTTCGCCAGTCTTTGCGGCAGGTTATAACCTACCTGTATGTTTTTGATACGCAGGAAAGAGGCATCCTTTAAATAATAGGTAGACAGCGTATTGGCGTTATTGCCGGCATTGTTGGCGCCCGAACCCGTTCTTAAGTATATGAGCGGCATCGTCTGGCTGTGGTTTTCCGGCGTCCATGCATTCAGCCAGTCGGTTGTGGGAGGGCTTCCCTGGTCAAAAGGCTGTACGCCCCAGCGGGCCACAAACTGTTTCTGTCCCTGCGATCCATACAGGAAAATGGAGATATCGAAATCCTTCCAGCTGGCATTGGCATTGAAAGAGTAATCGAACTTGGGATAAACGCCCGGTACGACCACCCTGTCATTCGCATCGATGACGTTATCAGTGTTCTCGTTCTTGAATTTCATATAACCCGGTTTCGGGCTGAATTGCTGCGTGGGCGCTTTGTTGATCTCGTCGGTCGATTGGAATATACCATCAAACTCGTACAGGTAAAAGCTGCCATAAGGCTGGCCTTCCATATAAATAGTGCCGTTGGCAGTAGGCGCAGGAGGACCGTATTTCAATAACGTATTCTTGTTGGCTTGTATATTGCCGCCCACGGAATACTTCACATTCCCGATATTGCCCGCGTATTGCGCGGAAAACTCAAAGCCCGTATTCTTCATTTTTCCCCTGTTGACAGTAGGGTTGCTTAATCCTATGTACTGGGGAATGGCCACTGAGCCCAGGATATCGGAAGTCACTTTATTGTACCAGTCGAAGGTAATCGTCAGCCGCTTCAGCAAGGTAATATCAGCGCCGATATCTGTTACCCGGGTCGTTTCCCAGCGTATGTTGGCATCGGTAAGGCCGTTTTGCGACACGCCCGGATTGGCGGCAGATCCATTAAAGGAATAAGCATAAGAGGTATTGTTATTATAGGCAGTCTGCGAGTTATATACTTCCTGGTAAGGATAGTTGCCGATACTCTGGTTGCCCAATGTACCGATGGAGCCGCGCAGCTTCAGGTAATTTACCCAGGAAACATCCATGAATTTCTCTTTTGTCACTATCCATCCTGCCGATACAGAGGGAAAAAAGCCCCACCTGTTGCCGGGCGGAAAACGCGAGGAACCATCATAGCGGAAATTGCCTTCCAGCAGGTATTTGTCCAGGTAACTGTAGTTCAGCCTTCCGTAAAAAGATTGAAGGGCCCATTCCGCCGTGGTGCCGTTGGCCACCTGCGAACCGGCAGGCCCTGCATTCAATTCCTGTGTTGTACTGGAACTGTACGGCGTATTACGCTGTCCTGTCAGCGATTGGGATTTGAAGTATTCAGCCTGTGTACCAGCCAGCACTTTGAAATTATGGTCGCCGATGGTTTTGGTATACGTCAGCTGCGTATACCCTACCGGGTAAACCATATTGGTATCCCTCACTGTTAATCCCTGCCCGTTTACATCCAGCGAGCGTTCCGGAACATCGTTGGGCCCGGCAAACCAGTTGTACTGCTGTATCACCGGTTTAAAATCGTACCGCTTCAGGAAATCGAAATTAAGACCGCCGCTGGTCTTCCATTCCAGGTCCTTAGTGATTTTAACATTCACAAACAGGCTGGTCTGCAGGAAATAATCGTTGTCATTGACAAGCGCGTTTTCGGCAATGGCAACGGAGTTCTTATTGGGCCCGATAACCGATGGGTATACCGAATTCACGTAGCGTCCGCTGCCATCCGGCAGCGTGGGCCGGTACATAGGCTGCTGCGACAGGGTAGAGAGGAACTGGTCCTGGCTGCCTCTTGATGCATAGGTGCGCTTGCTATAATTGAAAGTAAGGGTGGAACCAAAAGTTACGCGCTCGTTGACCTTCGAGTTGAGATTGAATTGCAGGTTGTATTTCTTATACGAAAAACCCAGCATGATATCCGGCTGGTCCACGTATCCCAGTCCCACATTATACGTAGTGCCGTTCTTTCCGCCCGTAAGCCCCAGGTGATGCGTTTGCACCGTTACATTGCGCATGATGGCATCGAGCCAGTTGAAATTAGGGTACAGGTTCCGGTCGGTGGCATTCTTATAAGCATTTATCTGTGCCGTGGTGAACTGGGCGCTGACGCCGGAGTGAGTAGCCGCCGTATCATACAGCTCCATATACTGCGCGGAATTATAAATAAGGTTCCTGGGCAGGGCACTAGGGCGGGTAAAGCCCAGGTTATAATCGTAGCTCAGCTGCATTTTTCCATTGCTGCCCTGTTTGGTAGTGACCAGTATAACGCCGTTGGCCGCGCGTGTACCATATATAGAGGCCGAAGCCGCGTCTTTCAGCAGTGTGATGGATTCAATATTCTGCGGGTCAAGATTGGCCAGGTTTCCCGGCAGCCCATCTATAATCACCAGTGGGTCGATACCTGCGCCGCTATAGGTACCCTGTCCGCGCACACGCAGCACCAGCCCTTCGTTGCCCGCTTCGCCGGAACCCTGTACCAGCGACAGGCCGGGCATCTTGCCCTGTAACAGCTGCGTGGGATTGGTCGCTACCCGTTTATTAAGCTCGGCCCCCGACACCGTTACAACAGCCCCGGTAAGATTGGCTTTCTTTTGGGTGCCATACCCTACCACCACCACATCGTTCAGCTCACCAGCCTTGTCCTTTAATACAATGTTGATCGTTTGCCGGCCACCTATATTTTCGTCTAACCCTGCATAGCCTACATAGGAAAAAGATAAAACAGCCTGCGGGTCGGCCTTGATGGAATACCGGCCGTTTGCATCGGTTTGCACCGTGGCCGCACTCCCCTTTACCGATACCGTTACCCCTGCAAGCGTTTCATTTCTTTCGTTTGAAACAGCACCGGTAACGGTAATGGCCTGCGCCAGCAGTGCGATGGGAGCAACCAATAATAAAAACAGGAATAGTAACCGGCAGTGATGTTGCCGTGATAAAGCAATTAGCAGTTTTTTCATACAAACAAATATTAGCCCGACCAACAGGTGGCCCGGCACGGTTATCATGTAAACATTATTTTCAGGGTGAAAAATTAACGGGCATTTGGTTGCCGGGAATACGCGGGATTATCAAAGTAGTCCCCTTGGTTAGCCTTAACACCCAATCTATACAAGAAAATAAAAGCCATCCCGGGCGGGATGGCTTTCTTTATCAGGAGATCGGAACTTATGTATTCTTTCGGCTGAGGAATTAATTACACGAAGGCGGTCTGAAATGCAAATACAACCGGCTTTTTTCGGCATATGCTTTTCCCGGCTCCGAAGCATATTGCTGGTCGAGGGCGCGCATTTGCGCTTCGAGCGATTGCAGCCCGCTCAGTTGCCCACCCAGGCAACTAATCTTTTCAGCGTCGCGCTGCGCTCCCGAACCGGCGGCGGCCATATGCGTCTGCGTTCTGCATATGCTTAGCTTAGTGCTCAGGATACCCTCCTGCACCGTTATCAGCGGGTCCATCATACCCAGCAGACCCTTCTGCGCATTCACGTCCTGGTACAGGTTTCCTTCCTTGCTGTGGCGAAGGTTTTCTTCCTGCTTGCGCTGGTTTTCGCGCCTGAAGTTCAACAGTGCCGTTTGCTCCGCTATGCAGTCGCCCGAAATATGAGCAGCCTGCCGGTCGAGTTTTTCCCTTTCTCTTTGCAGATCTGCTGCCACTTTAGTGTTAAACTTATCTTCCAGGAGCTCAAAAGGGGCCGTATTAAAACAGGCATTGCTGTTTTGTATATCCGTTACCCTGCACTGAACGGCATCGGTGCGCATTTCAACCACCAGGAATAATCCTTCTTCGGTGTACATGTAGCCCACCCCAAAATTGCCAAGGTATTTCCGGGGGTGAAGTTTCTCCGGAAAACGATCGCCATAAATAAACCAGGTAGTGCTGCCGCCGTCGATGCGGTAGGCCCTTGCCGTTATATTGCCATTACAATATTCACCTGTTTCGGCCTTCCTCGACAAAATGGCTGCCGCACCTGGTGTAGTGTTGGCCTGGTACAGGTACGTTTCCGAATTGGCGGTGCTTACATAATGTTCCAGCACATCATGCTTTCCTTTCTGGTTATAATAGCGGTATACATTTCCTTTCAGGCCAATGATGGAAAACGAGAATTTGGGTATCTCCGGCACAATGACATTGATAAGCCCTTCGCTGGAAGGCGGCAGGTAACCCATAATCCCCTCGCTGCTGTTGATGAACATGGCCTGCTCCACCACCCGGGAGCCCACCAGCAGCTTCAAATCAAATTCTACGTTAAAGCAAAGCCGCAATCCGCGGGGAACGATAATCCGCGGCTGTGTTTGCCCGGTGAGCACCGGCGCACGCATGATGGTGCGTATCATCTGCCCAAAGGGAATGCTGTCACGCTCATGGCGCTGTGCAGAGGCATTGATGGTTACCACAACCGCCAGTACAGTAATAACGATTCTCTTCATGGATGCCGGTTTATAGTTTTACAAATTCCACCCGCCTGTTCTTTGCTTTTCCATCTGTAGTGGTATTCGGCGCTACGGGTTGCAGCTCGCCCCGGCCGTCTGTTTCTATCCGCGATGCATCGATGCTGTAATTGCCGGTGATGTATTTCTTTACCGCTGCCGCCCTTTTTTGCGACAGGGTAAGATTGGCGGCATCCGCGCCGTCGCTGTCGGTATGGCCGGTTATTTTAATACGCAGGCCGGGATTCTTCGCCATGGCATCGCCAAACTGGTTAACGATGGCATAGGATTCTTTTTTGATGACATCGCTGTTTACATCAAACAGGATATCGTTGGTAACCGCCCTTCCTTCCTCCATCAATTGTTTTATGAGCAGGCTGCGTGCGTCTACCTCCGAAGAGGCGATGCGCACATTACCCACCAGCATACCCAGCTCCGAGGCGGGAATGATGTAGTTGTTGTTCATAAAGAAATTATTCCGCATAACCGGCGTAAGCGCCCGGGGAAGGTCAATGAGCTTGGTATCGCCGAAATAAATGCGTATGCGTGTTTTATTGACGGCTATCGACACATGCAATACCTTGTTGGCGTACGACGTAATCGGGAAATCGCTTTTATTACCCACCACATCCATCTTTAACCCATAATCGATGGTCTTGCCGTCTTCCTCGGTATAGCGGCTGATATTCATAAAGAAGCGGTCTTTATACCCCATGTCTTCTTTCAGGATATCTCTTACCTGCGTAAGGCCGAATTGTATAAAAGGCGTGGTATGCTGGCCGTCGGACTGCAGGAAGAGATCGAACTCTATGGTGCAGTTTTCCGGCAGCGCTTTGTCTATGACAGGATTGATAACAGAATTGTGCACCACGCTCAGCCATTTGCCGGCGATACCGTCGATGGTGACTATCTTACCGCTGCCGTTGGTATTCCAGCGGGCAGGAAAATCACCTTCGGCATCTTTTTCAAAATGGTCTTCAAACAATACATTGCCGCCCGGTACAAAGTCGCTGTTACTGTTTACTTTGACCGTTGTAACGGTGGCGGCGCCGGTGCCGGTGCCGGTAGCAGTCGTGTTGCCGGTAGTATTGACCGGCGCTGTATCGCCCGTCGTGCCGTCGGCGTTCTTCTTTTTCTTTTTCTTAAACAGGTTGCCGATGGTGCGACCGGTTTTACTAAAGGCCGAATCGATGCCCTTGTCGATCGATTCATCGGTTTTACTACCTACTTTATCTTTGGCATGCGCCCCCGCCCGTTCGGGGATGGTGGGCGTTTGCGCCTGCAAAACGTACAGGCCGGGCAGCATCAACAGTGTTATGAGTACTATTTTCATAGTAAGTTATTTTATTAGAAGTATAGCGAAGAAGTCAGGAAGGCGTTATTTACAATTAAACGGCATCGTATTGATCTCCCTGCCGGATTTTTCCATCCTGTTATTGCTGCTGTTTGAATCATCATTGTTGTCGTTGCCGTCGATATAGATATCGGGGTCATAGCTGATGACAAGAATGTATTTGGGCGGAAACTCGCCTTCGGCGGGAGATGATTTATACCACGCGCGGGTATAGCTAACCTTTACTTCCTGGCCCGGGGTAAGATTCTGGAAAACTTTGGTAGCTACCAGCCGGGGGCGGCCACCGTTGTCTTCATAAAGCAATGCGGCCTGCTGGTTGGCGCCCGAGGTATAATTAAGGCCGCCGGTATTTTTTACAACACCTTCTATCCTGACGGTGCCCTTGAATTTATCGGTGCAGCTCACCACGGTAAAATTGATCGCCATGGCATTGAGATCAATCTTCTTGATCATGATCCTTGCCCGTACGTTTTCCGGTATCGTCATTTCGGCCGGGATACGGTTATTGACCACCGTATGCTGCAGCTTTACCGGCACTTCTATTGTTTGAGCAAAAATGCCTGTAACGGAACCCGTTAATACAAATACAAGGAGAAAGGTTTTAACAACCGTGCTGTACTTTTTCATGAATGTAATTTTAGTTTTTAACGAATGGGCGTTATAAGACGCCAGGTTTAATGCAACAAACCTATCGTTAAAAAGAAGGGAATAAAACTACATCATCATGTAGCAGGGAGGGCGCCGACAGCAGGCAAAATAATTTATACCAGCTTGTTTTTGAGGGCTTTCGAAACGGCTTCCGTGGCGGAATGCACATGCAGCTTATCGTAGATTTTTTTGATGTGAAAGCGTACCGTGTCGATACTTATTTTCAGCTCGGCGGCAATCATTTTATAGCTGTAGCCATTTACCAGGAATTGCAGGATGGCCGTTTCCTTCTGTGTCAGGTTGCCCGTTTCCTGCGTGGTATTTTTTGCCTGCGGCACCATACCCAGCACCTTCCGGGCTACCGATCCCGTCATGGGTGCGCCGCCCCGGAGCACGTCGCGCACAGCGGCAGACAATTCCTCTGTCGCATTGCGCTTGAGTATATAACCGGAAGCGCCGGCGCAGATGGCATTAAAAATATTCTCGTTGTCGTCAAACACCGTGAGCATAATCACCGGCAGCGACTGGCTGATGCCGCGGATAAGCCGCACGGCTTCCACGCCATCGGTGCCGGGCATGTCTATATCCATCAGTACCACATCGGGATAGAAAGTATTGATATCGGTTACCACCGTTTCGGCATCGGGCATCGCCGCCTGCAGCTCAAAGTCGGGCTCCTCGCTCAGCAGCGTTCCCAGGCTCCCGCGAAGGGACTCATTATCGTCGTATAACAGTATCTTAATCGCCATATAACAAAATAACGCTGTGTTCACAACAAGGTTACTACATCATCATGTAGCCGGGAAGGCAATATCCACGGTAGTGCCTTTGCCGGGCAAAGAGCTAACCTGCAGCATGCCCTTCAGGATACCAGCCCTCTGCCGCATATTTCTGAGCCCGTTGGACGAAGTGAGCCTGCCGGTATCAAAGCCCTTGCCGTCATCGCTTATTTTCATCGTAATGTTATCGGCGCACAGGCCCAGGCTCACCTGCACGCAACCGGCCTCCGAGTATTTGGCCGCATTGTTGATGGCCTCTTTAAAAATGAGCAGCAGGTCGCGCCGCTGCTGCATGCCGATGTGCTTAGATAAAGCGGCCTCGTCGATGGTAAAAACGGTTTGAATGTTTTTTGGCTCCAGTGTGTGGCTTACATACTCGCGCATACGGGCCACCAGGTTTTCCAGCTTGTCATTGTCGGGCGTAATGGCCCATACAATATCGCTCATGCCCTGTTGCATCCGGCCCGACTGCTCGGTAATCTCCTGCAGGTAGGAAGAGGTTTTCACCTGGTCTTTGTACAGGTTCTTGCCCGATACTTCCGAAAGGATTTTTATGCTGGTGAGCGCCGATCCTATCTCATCATGCAGGTCTTTGGCAATGTTATTCCTGACCGCCAGCAGGGCTTTTTGCTCTTCTATTTTTTGTTGCAGCTGGTACCGGTTGAATACAAAATAGCCTACCAGCGCCAGCAATACCACCCCGATAAGAATAAAGTTGCGGGCCTGCCGGGAGTTCTTCAGCTGCTTTTCGTTCAATTGTTTTTCCTGCGCGGCCAGCTGTAGCTGCTGCTCGTTGTTTTTGGTCAGCAGGTGCTGTCTTACCAGCTGCTCGTCCTGCCGGCCTATTTTCAATTGCTGTACTTCTTTTTCCTGCGACAGCAATTCTATTTCTTTTTTTCTCCGTTGCGCTTCCAGCAGGTTGGCGGCGATCAACGCATCCTGCTTTTCCAGCTGCAGTTCTTTTATCCGCTGTGCCGCGTTGAGCCGGGTAATTTCATTATCCTTTTTCTCTGTTTTGTAACGGGTTTCTATTTCCGCGATGCTGGCGCGGGTATGTTCATTAATCAGGCTGTCGCGGTACAAAACATATTTATTGTACGCGTTGTAGGCTTCCCTGAAATCGGCATGGTTTTTATAAAACGCGCTCAGCTGCTGGTAAGCGTCGCGCAGGTTGTATTTATCATGGCTTTGACGCGATAGCTCCAACGCTTTATTAAAATAGCCGATGACCCGCGTGGAATCTTCTTTCCGGGCGGCAAGGCCCATTGCCAATGATATATATCGCCGGGCCAGCATAATAGGATTATTATGGGCTTTTTCCAGCAGGGCAATAGCTTTTAATTCGTAGGTTATGGCTTTAGAGGTATCCTTGCGACTGCTGGCCACCAACGAGGAAGTAACATACGAATGGATGATCCTTGCCTCGTCGCCCGATTGCTCGGCATATTTAACGCAGAGCAGCTGGTACTTCATGGCCTCATCGTCGTTTATGCCCACGTAATACTGGCTCAGGTTACAGCAACCCAGCGAAAGGCGGGGGATATCGCCCGATTTCTCGCGGTAAAAGATAGACTGCTTCCCGTATGCGATGGCTTTATCGCGCTGGTTCAAATCATAATAAAGAGAGGAAAGATTGTTATAGGCGGCGGCCCTTTCGCCGTAATTATCGAGGTTGAGCGTTTCAAAAACATGGATGGCCCTGAGCAGGTTGTCGGCTTTTTTATTAAGATCGCCTTTCACGCCCCAGGTAAAGCCAAAATCATTGTAGGCAAGGGCGGCGTATCTGGAGGGATGATGCTCATAGTACTTCGTGCATTTTTCAAAAAAGGGTATGGCGGCATCGGGATTATTGCCATACATCTTTACCTGCGCCATCTGCATCCAGGCAATGGCCATGATAAGCGAATCTTTCAGCTGTACCCCTATGGAATGGGTAACCGGGGGATGAAGATCGGCCTGCGCCAGGTCTTGTTTGTCCATCAAAACATCCGTTTTCTCCACCAGGCTATAGGCCAATCCTTTTTTAAACCCTACGCGCCTGCTGAATGCCTCCGCCTTATCACAATAATATAAGGCAGAATCATACTTTGAGTCGGAAAAAAAACCCTCTGCCTTATCGATTAAACTGAATACGGCCATTGAATCGGTTTTTTTAACTGCCTGCGCGTACCCGCTTAGTGAAGGAATGAAAACGAACAAAAACAGCAAGGCAAGGTTACCGGTTCCTGTTTTCATGTTTAATGGAGTTGGTGCTTTCGCCAGAAAAGTACGATTAAATTCCCTATTATAGGGGATTTTAAAGGCAGGCGCCCTATTACCCTTCAATAGCATAGAATAAAAATATAATGTTTAGTAGAGCAGTTTGGGCATTTCGTATCATCGGGGTACACCCCGGACGAATCACTACAATTAAGCCTAAATTATTATAAGTTTGCAACGCATTAAACACACTACATGAAATTTGTTTCTTATCTCAAGGAAGGACAAGACCAGCTGGCCGCTTATATAGACGGTTATTTATTTGATACGGAAACACTGCATCCCGATTTACCCAATAATATGGCCGTATTCCTTAACTATTGGGAAGATGCGCTGCCGATGGCGCAGGGCGGCGAGATCATGGTGCGCGAAGGAAAGATTTCCAAAAGCAAAGGAATGTCCATCGATGCGGTGAGCCTGCTGGCGCCGGTACCCTTTCCCGGTTCCTGCCGCGATGGCTATGCCTTCCGCCAGCATGTAGCGGCGGCAAGAAGAAACCGCAAGGTGGATATGATACCCGAATTCGATCAGTATCCCATCTTTTATTTTACCAACCACCACAGCATACAGGGCCCCGGCCCCATCCGTTGTATGCCGGACCATTTCGAGAAGCTCGATTTTGAGCTGGAAGCCGCCATCGTGGTATGCAAGCACGGCCGCAATATACCTGCCGGGCATGCCGATGAATACATCGGTGGCCTGATGATCATGAATGATATGAGCGCCCGCCGCCTGCAATTGGAGGAAATGCTGCTCAACCTCGGCCCCGCCAAGGGAAAGGATTTTTCTACGGTAGTTGGTCCCTGGCTGGTGACCCTCGACGAGCTCGATCAGTATGAAGTGCCGCCCAAGACCAATCATACCGGCAAAAGCTGGAACCTGCGCATGCAATGCTGGGTAAACGGGCAGCCCGTAAGCGACGGCAATGTGGGTGATATGGACTGGACCTTTGCCGAAATCATCGAGCGCACCTCCTATGGCGTAGACCTGCATCCCGGCGATATCATCGGCAGCGGTACCGTAGGTACTGGTTGCTTTCTCGAGCTCAACGGCACCGGCAAGCTCAGCAATCCCAATTATACCGAGCAATGGCTGCAGGAAGGCGATACGGTGGAAATGGAAATAACCGGGCTCGGCAGGCTTAGCAATACCATTGTGCGCGAGGAGGATGATTTTTCTATTCTTGCAAGGAAGAAGATAACAAAGTGATCTATAACTAACCAATGATTCTCGACTTACAAGATCTCAAGCCCGGCCTGCGCCAGCAATACCTGCAATACGCTATTGCCCCACGCCCTATTTGCTTTGCCAGCACGACAGACAAGGCCGGTAATATCAACCTGAGCCCATTCAGCTTTTTCAACCTGTTTTCGTCTACGCCGCCCATCGTGGTATTCTCTCCCGCCCGCCGCGTGCGCGACAATACCACCAAGCATACGCTGGAAAATGTGCTGGAAGTGCCCGAAGTGGTCATCAACATCGTCGACTACGCTATGGTACAGCAGGTAAGCCTGGCCAGCTGCGAATTTCCCAAAGAAGTGAATGAGTTTACCAAAGCCGGCTTTACTGCGCAGCCCGCAGACCTGGTGAAGCCGCCCATGGTAAAAGAAAGCAAGGTGCAGCTGGAATGCCGCGTACTGGAAGTAAAACCACTGGGGGCGGAAGGCGGCGCCGGCAACCTCGTTATCTGTGAAGTAATACGCATGCACATCTGCGATACGATACTGGATGCAAACGGAATGATTGACCAGCACAAGCTGCATCATGTGGCCCGCCTGGGCGGCGACTGGTATTGCAAAGTGGATGAAAGCAACCTGTTTCGCGTAGACAAACCCAATACGCAACTGGGCATTGGTATGGACAGCCTGCCGGCTTCGGTTCGCAACAGCACCATCCTTACCGGCAACGACCTGGGCCAGCTGGCCAATGTGCACGAAATGCCGGTAATCGATCCCGCCTACCAGGACGATATGCTGAAAAACATTTTCCAGTACTATTCCATCAATCCCGAAGAGATGGAAAAAGAATTACACCGCTACGCCCAACAGCTGCTGGCGCAGGGAAAAACAAGCGAAGCCTGGCAGGTGTTGCTGGCCTCGGCCTAATTAAAAACCAGGTTAGGATACAGCAAATCCAGCGACACCTCTTTATAGGGATAGCGCTCAAACAAATGGTCTACTACTTTCGGCGCTATATTGCTGTATTCAATTTCCTTCTGTGCGCTGCCCTGCATCCATGCATCGAAAGCCAGCGCAAACGATTCATCCATTTTCTGCAATACGGTCACACCCATTTTTTCGAGCGCGGCGGCGTTGCATAATTGCTCGTATTGCCCGCGAATGGGTATTACCAGTAATTTCTTTTTTAAGTGCAGCGCCTCAGCCGGTGTTTCAAAACCAGCGCCGGTGATAACGCCTGCGCTGCCAATCATGCTTTCGGTAAAAGCACGGTCGCCCACGGGAATAAAAGTGATGTTATCCCGCATCGTGGGCCGGCTCACCTGCCGGGAGAATACGTGAAAATGGAACCCTTGAATGGGGTTCAGGCAATTGAACACCCTTTCATCGGTATAGGAAGAAAGGTAAACAGTGATATGTTTTTTGCTCACAGGCCTTGCCTGCAGCACTTCTCTTTTGATAACGGGGGTAAAAATAAAGTCGTCGTATCGCTCAAAGTGCAGGCCCAGGTATTGGCTGGCCCTTGCATAGTTTTTCAGGATCAGCTCACCCATCAGCTCTTTTTTCTTTGGGCGGGGGGCCAGCCGGGACTGAAAAGAAGCCTGGTGGCCGAAGTTGACCGAAGGGATTTTTTTATACGCGCAGGCCAGCGACGTGATGCATTCAAAATCGTTGATCACCACATCATAGTTTTCTACCGGCAGCTCTTTCACCTCGTCGTATATATGCACGGGGTTAACCGCGCTGGCAATTTTCCAGTAATCGAGCCCGCCGCTTTTATAAAAGAGGCTCAGGCCCTTGCTGCGAAAACGCACGGGCGCATCCACATTCAGCTGGCTGTTGGAACCGCTCAGGAATATATCAACATGACCGTATCTTCTCAAATAAGGTAATAGCTGCATGGCCCTGCTGATATGACCATTGCCTGTTGCCTGCACTGCATAAAAGATTTTCATGCGCTGATAATTTAATTTTAATTGCCCTATTGAAACTTCATTTCATATACCTGCTTTTCACGGCGCCGTTATATAGCCAGCGAGCTCAGGTAAAAATTTACTTCGTTTGATACCACGTTGAGCACCGGCTTTTCTTCCGCCGTTCTTGTCTTGTCAAACTGCGATGCGTCGTAGGTATAAATATGCCAGTCGTTGCCATGGTATTCCAGGGAGGTGAGGTGCTCTATCCAGTCGCCGCTGTTGAGGTACATCACACTTCCCTTATCTGTCGTCACCAGGCGTTTTGAAGGCTGGTGAATATGGCCGCAGATCACATAATCGTATTTCTTTTCGATGGCCAGCTCTGCCGCCGTGGTCTCGAAATCGTTGATTTTGGTAACGGCCTTGTTCACGCCCGCCATTACTTTTTTAGACAGCGAGATGCGCTCACGGCCAAACAGCTTGAGGCAGGAATTGATAAAGCGGTTGAGCAAAATGAGCAGACCATAGCCCGAGCTGCCCATCTTTGCCAGCACTTTGGCGCCGCCCTTGGTGGTGTTGTCGAATACGTCGCCGTGAAATATCCAGGTCATCTTATTATTGATTTCGATGACCAGCTTATCGGTCAGCTGGAAATTGCCTACTTCCACATCTGCGTAGCGGCGCAGGGTTTCGTCGTGGTTGCCCGTGATATAGATAACCCGGGTACCAT
>Ga0307508_10001487_pt1 | contig 26289 bp, 19 predicted proteins | sample 9_EM_MG_FD_203089 | JGI IMG/M metagenome (GOLD analysis project Ga0307508, IMG submission 203089) | Populus trichocarpa ectomycorrhiza microbial communities from riparian zone in the Pacific Northwest, United States - 9_EM | ecosystem: Host-associated > Plants > Roots > Unclassified | place... | reverse complement strand
CGTTGATGATGTTCTTGTAAGGCGCGTTCGGGTCGGCCGCCTGAGCCCCGCCGGGCAGGAAGTCCGGGTTGGGCGCGAACTCGAGCCGCCACGGGCCGCTCAGGTTGGTGATCGAGTGGCTGTAGGCGCCCCGGTTGGTCGCCACCCAGGCCCGGTCACCGAAGATGCGCAGCGCACGGATGATCGTGCTTTCCAGTTCGGTGCCGCCGACCCGGTCGCGTACCGAGAACTTGCCGTGCCGCGGGTCGCGCAGCAGGTAGACGCCGCTGCCGACGAACGAGGTGGCGCTGGTGTTGGCTTCGCCGGTCGCCAGCCAGAGCCGGCCCTTGCCGTCCAGGCGCAGGTCGCCGGTCGAGGGCGACGGCAGCGCGTCGGCGATGGGCGTCCAGTGGCCGCCACCGACCGATGACCGCCACACCCCGCCGTTCGCCGCGCCGGCGTAGACGTAGCCGGAGTTGTCGGCGGCCAGCCCGGTGACTCGGCCGGTCACGCGGCCCGCGCCACCGGAGGAGTTGCTGCTGATGTCGCGGTACCGCGGGTCGTCGGCGTCGTACGGGCGGTTCGTCACCTGCTGCCAGCCACCTGCGGTCACCGGCATGGTCTTCAGCGCTTGCCACGCGGCTGTGTAGGCGCCGGGGGCGACGATGCCCGGTGCCGAGCGCGCCTCGGCGTACTGGTCCGCCTGCTCGGCGATCTCCTCGGGGTCCTCCCCACCGTCGTCGTCCGCGGCGGCGCTGAACGACTTGATCGTGCCGTTTGTTCGCGCGGCGCGCTGTTGCGCCAATGCCACGTGCTGTTGATATGGCGCCGGACGCGGCTTCCCGCCGGCCGCGGCCGCGACGGAATCGGCCGGGACGAGCCCGATCACGGCCAGAGTGGTGACTCCGACCGCCAAGACCAGGCGGGGTTTGACAACCCTGAATCGTGGCAACAAAGCCTGAACCTCCCCCAGAAAGACGTGCCACGAGGGGTGACGGGCACGCTCACGGAGAATCTTCAGTAATTGATCGACATGCGCAACCATCAGGTCACATCAATTGGATCACGGCCACGACCAGGTCAGAGCACCAAAGGTGCAGATCGGCCACGGAAAGCCGCCACCCCGCCGCGTACGGGCGAGGCGGCGTTCGGGCGCCGTCAGCAAGTCTCGTTTCTGAGCAGGTCGAAGCAGAAAATGATCGAAGCGCCGGCCGATCCGTCCGCATTCTGCGGCACGAAGGTGTAGGCGATGCGGTTGAAGGAGAAGGCAACCTCCTCGGTGAGGGTGTTGCCACGCTTGACCTGCCGGATCGACATGACGCGAACGTCGGTCAGGTCGTAGGTGAGGAATGCGATCGGCTTCGCTCCGGTGCTCGACAGCGTGATGCGCATTGTCCTGATGAGGCCGCCCTTGGCGGCCGTGGCGGCGAGCCGCACGCTCGCCCGGTCGATCTGCTTCTCCACCACGATCGGGTCGAAGGAGACCTTGTTGCCGGCGCGTGGACAGACGGCCGCGCGGTGATCGCAGCGTAGGTGGTGGCAGGGCCGATCGCCGGGCGCCGGGCGCCGGGCGCCGGGCGCCGGGCGCCGGGCGCCGGGAAGGTATCCGACAACCCCGGCTGCTGGTCAGTCCACGGTGATCACGCGAGCACCGGTCGAACCTTCCCGCGCTACGCGGACCGGAAACCGTGGGGCCGGCCGGCCCCACGGTTTCCCTACGCGCTCAGCGCACCTGGATACGCACCGCGTCGATCGGGGGCGTCTGGTTGGCGCGCTGCATCATCGGGACGCGGTGTGAACCGTCACCGGCCCACGAGGCACACTGCGCGGTGCCCGCGGACGGCAGGCCCGGGACCTGGATGGTGACCACGTCGGGGGCGGCGCCGCCCTTGGTGTCCTCGGTGGCGACGAAGAACGCCGGCACCGGGTCGGGGGCGGGCGCGAGCTTGGTGCTGCTCAGCATGCGGCAGGCGGTGTGGAAGTGGCCACGGACCAGCCCGTTCGTCAGCACCGAGCTCTCCACGTAGTAGCCGCCCTTGCCTGCGGCGAGGAACCGGTCACGGACCAGGTTGCGGGTGCTGACCTTCAGCGTGAACGGGGTGTTCACAGCCACCGAGCGCGGCGCCTGGGTGATCAGCAGCGACGGGTTGTTGACGTCGGTGCCCACCTCGCCGAACTGGGTGGAAACGCAGCGGTTGCCGTTCTGGAAGCCGTCGAACAGCTGCAGCTTGGAGTCGGCACAGGTGTCGGTCAGAATGGCCTGACCGTTGACGATCTTGCCAGCGTCGCTGCCGCCGAGAGCCGATCCGGCGGGGCCGGCGACTCCCGCGCCGCCGCCGGGGGCGGCCGCGACCGTGGTGGCCGCGGCGGAGGAGGAGGTCTGTGCGGCGCCGCCGGCCTGGTTCAGCGTGCAGGCCGCCAGGCCCGCGGCGTTCAGGTTCGGCTTCGGCGCGTTACGCCCGATGGCGGTCTCGATCCGGCTGATCGTCGCGAAGCGCTTGTCCTTCAGCGGACCGAGGATCGCGTTCTGGATGAAGTTGTTGCCGCCCTGCCCGACCGTCGAGGCCAGCCGCTTGTTGGCCTCGGCGATCTGCTGGTTCAGCAGCTGGAGGTTCCACTGCACCTCGGCCTTCGCCTGAGCCGGAACGGCCACATTGACCTTGACCGGCGGACAGTTCACGGTCGGTGCCGTGGTAGAAGCGGAGGCAACGCCCAGTCCGACGCCGACGAGGGCGACCGCGACCGCCGCGACCGCACCGATCTGCCAACGGCGCGCATTCTTGCTACGTGGCTTGATGAATCGTGATCTTGACATTGGAACCTGCGCCTTCAGGCATGGGGCACTTACGACTATGGAGCACTCATGGCTTCGCGCTCCCCTACGGACGCGCCCCCGGCGCGGATCACTGGTTAAGGAAAACTTCATCTGCGCTGGTAGAACCGGTTGCAGCCGGACCTACGGCTAGCGGCTTCGGCCGTGTCGCCGCGATCCGGGCGGCGCCCCGCCCTCGCCGCGGGAGGCAAGCGGGATCCCCGCGCCCAGCCGGATCACCGCGGGCAGATCGAAGGTCGTCGCGCCGTCGGTCACGTGCTGGCCGAGGATCGACAACACGCCGTTGAGCTCGGCGTTTCCGGCGCGGACGGCGGTGAGGCGGCCGTTGCGCACCACCGCGATCAGGCCTCGCACGGTGGCCTCGATCTCGATCCGTACGCTTACGGTGGCGACCGGGAAGTCCGCGACGTGGATCTCGACGGCGGGCTCGTAGTCGAACGACGCCTTATGGGTGACCAGTTCGACCAGTTCCTCGCCGTCCGGGTCGGCCAGGCTCGCCGTGGCCGCGTCCCGCAGGGCTTCGTACTTGCCCCAGGACTGGGCGAAGATGTCCGTGAGGTCGAGGTCGAGGATGCCGGCCGTCACGGTGGCGACCTCGGCCAGCACGGCGTTCTTGCCGGCGTCCGGCATCCGGCCGAGCGCGCCGCCGATCTCGTCGGCGACGGCGCCGGACCGGACCGCACGACCGAGCTGGGCGGCCGCGTCGGCCGGGCTGTCGAAGAAGAGCGCCAAGGCGGTCGTGTCCGGTTTGCTCATCAGGGCTCCTCGTAGAGGTCGATCCGGGGACGCCCCCTGCGCACAGCCAGCCGGATCCGACGGCGCGGCCCGGCCTGCGGATCGTGGAGCACGACGTTCATCAGGCCCGCCGGCCGCACCGCCACGACGGTGACGCCCGCGGGCAGGCGCGACCGGCCGCGCAGGCGCCGGGCGACGGTCCGGGAGCCGATCAGCGCGGCCAACACGAGCGCGCCGGCCGCGCCCCGCCAGGCGATGCCCCACAGCTTGCTCGGCCAGTCCTCCGGCCCCTGCGCAACGGGCTGGACGCCGAGCCCGGTCAGGCCGTCGGCCGATCCGGCCCCTGCCGGGCGTGCGTAGGCGACCTGCCACAGGACGGTTCCGGTGCCCGGCGGCGCGTTCTGCGGAACCACCACGTCGGCCGCCCAGCCCTGTCCCGTGTTCCGGCAGGTCGCCGAGGCGCCGCCGGGGCTGTACCCGGCGCTGCACCCGGTGATGGTGACGCCCGCGTCGTCCGGCCGGTGGATGACGGCGACGTGCCCGCCCGGCGCGACCGATCCGGGGCGGACCTCGACGGTGAACTGCGGCGGGGCCGGCGCGCCCCGCCCGAGGACGCGGTAGGTGATGACGCCGCCGTCGCGCCCGGCGGCGCCGGAGCTCGACCGCGACGTGACGCTCCAGGTCAGCGGGAGGTCGCCGGGGCGCGCGCCGGCCGGCACGGTCACGGTGGCCGTCCAGCGGCCGGCGGAGCGCGCGCATCTCGTTCCGGCCTGTCCCGCGAACGCCGCACGGCAGCCGGTGACGGCGGTTCCGCTGGTCAACGCCTCGACGGTCACCGTCACCCGGTGTCCCGGCTCCGCCGATTCGGGATCGGTGACGGCCACGAACGCCGCTGTCGGTTCACCGCCGGCCGACGCCGACGGGGCCGGAGACAGGACCGGCGAAGGCGACACTGACGGGGACGGGGACGGGGACGGGGAGGACGGTGTGAGCACCGCGGGAAGCACCTCGAAGGGCAGCACTCCGTTGCCCACGTACGGGCGACCGTCGGCGGTGATCGCCCCGACGCCCCAGCGCAGCAGCGTCGCGCCCGGCGGCGCGTCCGAGGGGATCCGGGTCCGGGCGAACCAGCGCCGCGAGCGCTGGCACGTCCCCTCGTCGCCGTTCGGGAAGAAGGCGAGGCAACCGACGATGCTGACGCCCGGGACCGCGGGTTCCAGCGTCAGCGTCACCTCCTGGCCGGGCAGCCCCCGCGCGGGCTGGACCCCGGCGATGAACCGCGGCTGCTCGGCGACCACCCGCACGGTGAGTCGGTCGGCTCGTGCGCCGGGCTGCTCGCCGGGGCGGGTGCTGGTGTACGACAGGTCCCAGGAGAACGTGATCGAGCTGTTCGGCGGCGTGTCCGGCGGAATCATCACCACCGCGACGCCGGATCGGCTGCACGGTTCCCGGCTGCGGTAGGTCAGTCCGCAGCCGGTGACGGTCACGCCGGGGGTGCTGCTGGCGAAGGTGACGACGAAGGGCAGGCCCGGAAGCGCGGCGTCGGTGGCGGGCAGCACGCTGAACTCGGGCGACGGCAGGGCGACCCGAACGACCGTACTCCCATGCCCCTTTTCCGTCGGCTCCTTGCCGTAGCCGTAGGTGTAGGTGAACGTCCAGCTGAGCGGCAGCTCGCTGCCCTCCGGCGTGTCGGCAGGCACGGTAACCAGGACCTCACGCTGCCCGGCGGGGCCGCCCGCGCAGGCCGCCACGGCAAGGCCGAGGACGACCTGGCAGGTGATGATCGTGAGCCCGCTCGGCACGCCGGTGAGGGTGACGGTGACCGGCTTTCCCCGCTCGACCGGCTCCGGCACGGCCGTCACGGCGACCCCCGGGCCCGTGAACGGCGTGCCGGTCTGCTGAACGGACGCCGACACAAAGGGCGAGGGCGAGTCCGAGGGCGAGTCCGAGGGCGCCGACGGCAGAGCCCCCACGGCGCTCGCGGCCGCCGCGAGCGTCAGGGCCGCGCCGGCGCGGACGAGCCGGGCGGACCACCACGGGCGACGAACCGGAGAGACCATGCGTGCCTCCAGCAGATGCATCTACCACGATCGACCCCTTGAGATGCGCTGTCAGCCAGATCTACGACACGCAGGGTGACGGTGACGATCGGGCCCGTCGTCACCGGCGGAACATGCCCCGTTCACGTTTCGTCCCCGAGGGGTCGAACGTGGACCGCTATCGTCCGTAAGCTGAGCCTCACTCACGATCAAACGGAGGTCGGGTCCTTGTCCGGTGCGCTTATTCGGCGAGTCATCGTGGTGGCCGTGTCGCTGTCCCCAGTGGCCGTCGCCGCCCCCGCGCTCGCCGACCCGGCCGGAACCGGCCTGGTCATCGGCGAGGTGTACGTCAACGGCGGCTCGTCCGGCGCGAGCTACCTCAACAAGTTCGTCGAGTTCTACAACCCGGCATCGAGCGCGGTGAGCCTGGCCGGCGACACGTTGCAGTACCGCGCCGCCACGAGCACCGTCGTCCCGAGTGGATCGCAGGTGTTCGCACTGTCGGGTTCGGTGGCCGCGCACGGCCACTTCCTGGTCCAGCTGCCCGGCAACGGCTCGAGCAGCAATCCCGGCGCGGCGCTGCCCACACCCGACCTCAGCACCGGCAGCAGCGTCAACCCGGGCGCCTCGGGCGGCACGCTCTACGTCGCGGCCAGCGCGTCGGGGGTGCTGCCCACCGACGGCACGGTCATCGACAAGATCGGCTGGGGCACCAGCAACTCTCCGGAGGGTACGGCCCCGACCGGCAACTCGATCGTCCTGAGCTACCAGCGCGACGCGACCGGCACGGACACCGACGACAACGCCGCCGACTTCCAAGTGGCCGCCCCTACACCGCAGAACGCCGCCTCCGACCCGGGCAGCGGCACAACGCCCGTCACGGTGACGAACCCGGGCGCCCAGAGCGCCACGGCCGGCGCCGCGATCACGCCGCTCACCCTCGTCGCCACGGGCGGCGCCGCGCCGTACGCGTGGACGGCGACCGGTCTCCCGGACGGCCTGGCGATCTCCGCCGCCGGCGTCGTCTCCGGCACGCCCGCCACGGCCGGCACGTCGAGCGTGACGGTGACCGCGACGGACAACGCCGGCGCGACCGGCTCTGAGTCCTTCGGCTTCGAGGTCGCAGCCCCGCCACCGGACCTGCCGATCGCGACGATCCAGGGCGCCGGCGACACCTCGCCGTACGCGGGCCAGAGGGTCACGACCGAGGGAGTGGTCGTCGCCGCGTACCCGGTCGGGGGTTTGAACGGGTTCTTCCTGGAGACCGGCGGCGCCGGCGGCGCGGCGGCGGACGACGCGCCGCCGGGCGCCTCGGACGCCGTGTTCGTCTTCGGGTCGGTCGCGGCCGGCCAGGTCACGGTCGGCGAGAGCGTCCGGGTCACCGGCGCCGTGCAGGAATACCAGGGCGAGACCGAGATCAGCAGCCCGGCGGTCACCCCGCTCGACGCCCCGCTGCCGGCCGTCGTCCCCGACACCATCGGCTGGGCCGACCTCGCGACCGACGCGCAGAAGGAGGCGCACGAGGGCGAGCTGATCGCGCCGCAGGGCGACTTCACCGTGTCGGACAACTACGACGCCAACTTCTACGGCTCGTTCACCCTTGCGGCGGGCGACACGCCTCTGCGCCAGCCGACCGACGCCGGGCAGGCGGGCAGCGCCGAGGCGCAGGCCGCCGCGGCCGACGACGCGGCGCGGGCGGTCACCCTCGACGACGGCTCGAGCTGGAACTACAGCACCAGCACGTACGCGGGGAAGCCGCTGCCGTGGCTCACGGCGGGCAACCCGGTCAGCGTCGGCGCCCGGGTGACGTTCCACGAGCCGGTGGTCCTCGACTACCGCTACTCGCTGTGGAACCTCCAGCCGACCCGGCAGGTCACCGACGACGGCGCGGCGGTCGCGACGTTCAGCGACACGCGTACGGGCAACCAGCGGCCGGCCCAGGTCGGCGGCACCGGTCTGCTGGCGACGTTCAACGTGGAGAACTACTTCCCGACGACCGGCGAGGCGTACGTGGCCGCGGGGTTGGGCGCCTGCACGTACTACAACGACCGCGCCGGCAACCACATCACCGTGAACACGTGCACGGGCGCCGACGGCAGTCCCGGACCGCGTGGCGCCGCCGACGACGCCAGCTTCGCGCGACAGCAGGCGAAGATCGTCACCGGCATCAACCGGCTCGGCGCGAGCGTCGTTTCGCTGGAGGAGATCGAGAACTCGGCATGGTTCGGCAAGCCCCGCGACACGGCGCTCGCCGGTCTCGTCGACGCGCTCAACGCCGCCGCCGGTTCGACCGTGTGGGCGTACGTGCCCTCGCCCGCCGACGACAAGCTGCCCCCGCTGGCCGAGCAGGACGTGATCCGCACGGCGTTGCTCTACAAGCCGGCCGACGTCGAGCTGGTCGGAGGGCCCACGGTGCTCACCGGCGACTCGGACGCCGGCGAGCCGTTCTCGATCGCCCGCGAGCCGCTGGCGCAGGGCTTCAAGAAGGCCGGCGCCACCGACGTCGACGCGTTCCTCGTCGTGGCCAACCACTGGAAATCGAAGGGAACCGGCGCCCCGCTCTACGACGGCGACGCCGAGGACACCTCGTCGCCGGCCGTCGACCAGGGCGCGTTCAACGCGACCCGGGTACGCGAGGCGCAGGACGCGAGCGCCTTCGCCGCGCAGGTGGCGGCGAGCCTGGGTACCAGCCGGATCTTCCTGGCCGGCGACTTCAACTCCTACACCCACGAGGACCCGATGGAGGCGCTGTACGCCGCGGGCTACACCGACCTCGGCGGGGCGTACGACCCGTCGGAGTCGACGTACTCCTACAACAGCCTCGAGGGCTCCCTCGATCACGTGCTGGCGAACCCCGCCGCCCGGTCGATGGTCGCCGGCGCCGACGTGTGGCAGATCAACGCCCAGGAGGCGGTGGCGTACGCCTACAGCCGCTACAACTACAACGCCACCCTGCTCTTCGACGGCGGCGACCCGTTCGCGGCGTCCGACCACGACCCGGTCGTCGTCGGGCTGAGCCTGCCGGCGACGCCGGTCTGGGCCGCCTCGACGATCTACCACGCCGGTGACACCGTGGCCTACCACGGTTCGCTCTGGCGGGCGCTGTGGTGGACGACGTGCCAGGCGCCGGGCGACCCGTACGGCGCCTGGCAGCAGATCGCGACCGCGCCCGACGGCACCGCGATCTGGACCCCGTCGCGCGTCTTCACGGCCGGTGACACCGTGCTCTACCAGGGCAAGAAGTACGTCGCCCAGTGGTGGACCCGCAACGAGGCGCCCGGCCGACGCTACGGACCGTGGAAGGCCGCCGCCTGACCGGTCGCGACGCTGCCCCGGTTCTGCTGACCGCCCGCCGCCGACTCGGATCAGTGCGCCCAGAAATCGTCGGGCAGGGCCTCGACGTCGGTGGCGGACCGTTCGAGCAGGTCCGCGATGGAAAGCAGCCCGATCGCCGCCTCGTCCCCGGCGCCGGCCATCCGGCGGATCACGCCGGCCTGTCGCCGGGCCCGCTGCGGCACCACGGCCGCGAAGGCACGCCGGTCGCCGTCGTAGCCGTACGCGTCCAGCAGCAGATGCAGGCGTCGGCGCCGCTCGTGCAGGTCCTGACCGCTCGACGGACCGCCGCCGGTCGGCGCCGTCAGCGGCACCCAGGGCAGCGCGGAGAACGCCAGGTCCCATTCCCGCGACGACGGACCGGCGCCGTCCCAGTCGATGAAACCGACCAGCCGATCGCCGTCGACCACCGCGTTGAACGGCGCCGCGTCCTGATGGCCGACGATCAGCCCGGGTCCCATCGTGCGGCCTGCGAACCAACACTCGTCCGCGGGCGGCGTGAAGTCGGCCGTCAGGTCGTGAACGCGCCGCAGCCACTGGCCGACCTGGGCCAGCATCGAGTCGGCCGATGCCCAGGCTGGCCAGACGGCCCGGTCGCCGATCGTCTCCCCCGCCAGGTAGGTGAGCATCTCGCGGCCCTGGTCGTCGAAGCCGAGCGCGCGCGGCGCGGCATCGAAGCCGGCATCCTCGAGATGCCGCAACACCGCGTGCACCGTCGGCGTCCACCGCGAGGCCCGCTTGTGGACGACACCGTCGATCAGCAGGGCGCCGGTGGTATTGCCGCCGGGAAGGGGCACTTCGGCCATACACCGTGTGTACCGGTCTTCGAGCCACCGCGCCACCGGGTTCCCGCATGAACGCACGCAGAGTGACGGCACCGGGAAGACCGTATTCGATTTTTCTTAACAACTGGCGGGATGTGCCCACACCTCTCTGGTTGTGATGCCCCGGCGAAGACTGTTTCCCGGGCAGGCGGCAGATTCATCACGGATCATTGGAGGCCTGCCACATCCCGTGGGATAGATCAACTAGCCCGCCGGGCGGGGGATGCGGAGCTTTGCCATGTGCGCCTGCCCGAGCGGCGGCGCCTGCCAGCGCGCGGCGAACGTGCCGGTCGCCGGGTCCAGCGCCAGGCACAGCCGGTGCGGGCCCTCCACGAAGATCAGGTCGACCAACAGCGTGCCGCCGGACCACGCGTACGCCGTGGCCACCGGGCCCGCGACCGTCCAGCCGGACGGGCCGCCCAGCGCCACGGCCAGCGGCATCCCGTCGTCGACCACCAGCTGACCGGGCCGGGTCCGGACGGCACGCAGCACATCGATCGCGTTGCCGGGCCCCGGCCGGTAGGCCGCCTCGGTGATCTCCCCCGCCGTGCCGTCGCCGGGCGGCCCGGCCAGCTCCTCCGACTCCGCCGACCACAACCCGGCGGGGCCGGACTCCGCGGTCAGCGCGGGCAGCAGGTGCGCCCACATCTGGTCGAGGACGCCCTGCATGTCGGGGCTCTGCGAGGTGACGGCCACGACCGCGTCGGCCTCCGGCAGGATCACCATGAGCTGGCCGTACGCGCCGTCCCCGCGATAGCCGTGCCGGCTGCGCCAGAACTGGAAGCCGTAGCCCTGGCTCCAGTCCACCTCGTCCCGGTCGGTGGTCACGTGCGCCCGGGTCGCCTCGGCGACCCACTCGGCGCTCAGCAGCTGTTCGCCCTGCCAGCGACCCCCGTCGAGATAGACCTGGCCGAGCTTGGCGATCGCCTCGGTGGTCACGTGCAACCCCGAGAAGCCCTGCTCCCGGCCGAGCGGGTCGATCCACCACCCGTACTGCTCGACGCCGAGCGGCTCGTAAAGCCGCGGCCGCAGGAACTCGGTGAGCGAGCCGCCGCTGACCCGGGCGATGATCGCCGACAGCGCGTTGGTGCACGGCTGGTTGTAGGCGAAGAAGCTGCCCGGCTCCCGCTCCGGCGGCAGCAGGAGCAGGCCGAGCGTCAAGTCGCCGGCGCCGGCGCGCAACGCCTGGTCGACGGTGTCGTCGGCGTGCCCGCTGGCCATCGAGGCGAGATGCCGCACCCGGATCGACCGGGACCGCGGATCGGTCACCCGCTCGTCGAACTCCGGGAAGTACGACAGCGCGGTCGCGTCGAGGTCGACCAGCCCCTCGGCCACCGCGAACCCGAGCGCGGTCGAGGTGAAGCTCTTGCTCAGCGAGTACAGCAGGTGCGGCGAGTCTGGCCGGTAGGGGTGCCACCACCGCTCGGCGACCACGTGACCGTGGCGCAGGACCATGAGGCTGTGCAACTCGACGTCCGCCATCGGCGCCAGCGCCGCGACGAACGCGTCGATCCCGCGCGCGTCCACGCCCTGCGCGGCCGGGGTGCTCCGGGGAAGCTCGCTCATCCCTGTTTTATAGCCCCCGGAGGTTGCCCGGGTCAGCACGGCAACAGCAGGTGGACGTCGCCGAACTCGTGCCAGCGGTAGCGGCCCCGCAACGCCTCGGCGTAGGCGGCTCGCAGCGCCTGGTCGCCGGCCACCGCGGTCAGCATCCGCAGGTGCGAGGCACGCGGCTCGTGTAGGCCCGTGAGCAGGGCGTCCACCGCGCGGATCCGGTCTTCGGGGCCGATCACCCGGTCGGTCCAGCCGGAGGCGGCGCGTACCGTGCCGGCCGCGTCCACGGCGGACTCCAGGGCGCGCACCACCGTGGTGCCGACCGCGACGACCCGGCCGCCGGCCGCGCGCACGTGCCCCACCAGAGCGGCGGTAACCTCCGGCACCGCGAACCACTCCGGGTACGGCGGCTCGTCCACCTCCGGCGAGGCGAGGCCGGTGTGCAGCGTCACCGGGGCGACCAGGACGCCGCGGCCGGCCAACTCGGCCAGGACGGACCCGGTCAGCGGCCGGCCGGCGCTGGGCATCTCGGCGCTGCCCGGCTGGGTCGCGTACGCGTTCTGGTAGGTCTCCAGGGGCCAGTCCCGGTCGGTGTACGCGTACCGGATGGGCCGCCCGTGGCCCGCCAGATAGTCCGCCATCGTGCCCGGCACGGCCGCGCTCGCCACCCACAGCCGCGAGGTGAACGGCCGCAGCAGCGTCAGCGCGCCGTCCTCGACTTCCAGCCGCAGGCCGGCCCTGCCCGGTCCGCCGCCGGGAGGGAAGGGCGCGGTGCTGCCGTCGACGGGCCGCCGCAGTTCCACCAGCCAGGCGCCGTCCGAACGCGAGGTGCAGACGTGCACGACCACCGGCGGCCCGCCGTCCGGCCGGGCGTCCAGCGCCGCCGGCAGCGTCGCGGAGTTGTTCACCACCAGCAGGTCTCCGGGGGCGAGCAGGCGCGGCAGCTCCCGGAACCGGTGGTGGCTCACCGCGGCGCCGCGGCTGACCAGCAGGCGGACCTCGTCACGCCGCCCGCCGCCCGCCTCGGCCGGTTCCCGGGCGGCCAGGTCGGCGGGCAGGTCGAAGTCGAGAGTGGCCGCGCTCACCGGGTCGCCCCGGCCGGCAGCGCCGCCGCGACGTAGCGGCCGGACGGCGGCCGGTCGCGCAGCAACCCGAGCAGGTGCGGCACGACGGTCTCGGGCAGCGGCCGGTCGGAGATGTCCTCGCCGGGGAACGCCTGCTGCTGCAGCCGGGTGCGCAGGTCTCCCGGGTCGACCGCCCAGACCCGCAGCTCCGGCTCCTCCTTGGCGAGAACGGCGCTCGCATGATCGAGCGCCGCCTTCGCGGCGCCGTAGCCGCCCCATCCCGGGTACGCCTCGACCGCCGCGTCCGAGCTCACGTTGAGCACCGCGCCGGCCGGCGATCGGCGCAACTGCGGCAGCAGCAGTTGGGTCAGCGCGATCGGCGCCAGCACGTTCACCTCGAAGGTCTCCAGCAGCGCGGGCAGCGGGAATCCCGCGAGCGCCGGCGGCGGGCTGCCGCCGAGCGTGGAGGCGTTGTTGACCAGCAGGTCCGCGCCGCCGAGCCGGTCGGCCGCGGCGGCGAGCTCCGCGCGGTGGTCGTCATCGACCACGTCGCCGGCGAGCGCGGTGACCGTGGTCAGCCGCCGGAGCCGATCGGCGGCCGCGTCCAGGTCGGCGCCGGTCCGGGCGTCCACTACCAGGTGCCAGCCGTCGAGGGCGAGCCCTTCGGCGAGGGCGAGGCCGAGCCCGCGGGAGGCTCCGGTGATCACGGCGACGAGCGTCTGCGAAGAAGTCATGCCCCGAGGCTGCCGCGCGGGGCGCCGGGGCGAATCGGGCGGCGGACGGCTTCGGCACGGGACCTTCGTCCTAGGACCGGCGGCCGAGGTGGCCGCCGCCGGCGGTGACTATCGTGGGCAGATGACCGCTACGGGCCGCGACGAGCTCCGCACGGCCCGCCGCCTGTCCGCCGCCGTCCTGGCGGTCAGCGACCAGCTCACGGTGCCCGAGGTGCTGCAGACCATCGTCGACACGGCGCGCGAGCTGGCCGGCGCCGGCTACGCCGCGCTCGGCGTCCCGGACTCCGACGACGAACAAGGCTGGGGTTTCCCGGCGCGCGACGGCGCGGCCGGATCGTTCGCCGAGTTCGTGGTGTCCGGCGTCAGCGACCAGATGCGCGCGGCGATCGGGCCGCTGCCACGCCAGCACGGTCTCCTGGCGCTGATGCTGCGCGAGCCGCACGCCCAGCGCGTCGCCGACATCCGGGCCGACCCGCGTTTCGGCTGGTGGCCGGAGGCGCACCCGGTGCTCGAGGCGTTCCTCGGCGTGCCGATCGTCAGCGGGGGCGAGATCCTCGGCGCGCTCTACCTGGCGAACAAGCCCGGCGGCTTCACCGACGCGGACGAGGAACTGGTCGGGGTGCTTGCCGCGCACGCGGCGATCGCCTTGACCCACGCCCGGCTGTACGCGCGCAACCGCGAGCTGACCATCGCCGAAGAGCGGGGGCGGATCGCCCACGACCTGCACGACGCGGTCGCCCAGCGACTGTTCGGGCTGCGACTCACCGTGCAGGCGGCCGACCTGCTGCTCGACCGCGACCCGGCGGCGGCGCGGGAGCGGCTGGCCGAGGTGTCCGCCCTGGCCCGGGAGGCGGCCGAGGAGTTGCACGCGGCGGTGCTGGAGCTTCGCCCGGCCCGGCTCTCCGCGGACGGCCTGCCCTCGGTGCTGCGCAAGCAGGTGCAGATCCTCGACCGGGCGTACGGCGGCGCGGCCGGGCCGCGGCTGCGCTACACCGAGCAGGACCCGCCGGCCCTGCCGCCCGCCCAGCAGACGGTCGTGCTGCGGATCGCGCAGGAGGCGCTGCACAACGCCGTCCGGCACGCGGGCGCCGGCACGATCGAGGTGAGCCTGGCCCGGCACGGCGCCGACGGGGCCGCGCTGGAGGTGACCGACGACGGCGCCGGCTTCGACATCGCGGCGGTGCTGCGCGCCGGGCGCAGCCTCGGCCTGCGGTCGATGCGCGAGCGCGCCTGCTCGGTCCGGGGCGATGCGACCATCCGATCCACGCTCGGCGCCGGCACGGTCGTACGGTTGGAGGTTCCCGGTGGGCCCGCCTGAGGCCGTGGGTCCCGCGATCCGGGTGCTCATCGTCGACGACCACCCGGCCGTACGGCGTGGCCTGCGCACGTTCCTGGAGCTCGCCGGCGGGCTCGAGGTGGCCGGCGAGGCGGCCGACGGGCCGGCGGCTCTCGAGCTGATCGCCGAGACCACGCCGGACGTGGTGCTGCTCGACATGGTGCTGCCCGGCATGGACGGCGTCGAGGTGCTGCACGAGTTGCGCCGCCGGGAGCTGACCGCCCGGGTGCTGGTCGTCACCAGCTACAACGATCGCAGCCGGCTGCTGCCCGCGATCCGGGCCGGCGCCCGCGGCTACCTGTCCAAGGATGTCGACCCGGCGGCGCTGGTCGCGGCGGTGCGCTCGGTGCACTCCGGACACCTGCTGCTCGATCCGGAGTCCGCGAGCGCCCTGGTCGAGCGCCCGGGCGAGGGATCCGTGCTGACCGCCCGGGAGCGCCAGGTGCTGACGCTGCTGGCCGAGGGCCGTTCGAACCGGGAGATCGCCCGCGCCCTGGTCGTGGCCGAGAAGACGGTCAAGACCCATGTGTCGAGCATCCTGCTCAAGCTCGGCCTGGCCGACCGCACCCAGGCGGCGCTGTACGCGGTGCGCTCCGGGCTGGCGACCGACGGCGGCGGCCGCTGACCAAGCAGGCTCCCGATCGGCCGGGTGGTCGCCCATCACGGCCCGGGCGGCCACGCGGGAAGGATCCGCTGGGGCGGAGCCTCGCCGCGTGACCTACCCGTTCGCCGCGTTCGCGACGCCGCCTGTGACGGAGCCGACCGCCTACCCTCAGGAAATCGCGACGCAGGCTTCGGCCGCCGTGTACTTGTCGGCGAGCAGCACACCGCAGATGTTGGTGTTGGCGGTCACCGCGGACACCGGCGTGAACGTGGCGGACACCGCGCTCGAGCCGCAGGTGACCGACTTGACCGCGCCGAACTCGGCGCCGTCCTTGTCGATGCCCGACACCCGCAGCATCACGCTGCCGCTGCAGCTCGACGACGGCGTGAAGGTGATCTTCACGCTGCTGACGGTGGTGCCGCTGTTGGTCACCGCGGTGCACAGCTTCCCGACGGAGTCGCCGGCCGGAGAGGCGACGGTGTAGACGTCAGCGCACACGCTGCCGTCGGAGGAGGTGCTGGTCGACGGGCTCGCCGACACGGAGGCGGTCGCGGTCGCCGACGTCGTTGGACGGCTGGACGCCCCGCCGCTGGCAGTGGGGCCGACGCTGGCCGAGGCGCTGGGTGACGCGTCCGGCTGCGAGGTCGCGGCGGACGCCACCGCGACGGTGAGGCCGATCGCGGCGAGCAGCGAGCCGCCGACGATCGCCCCATTAGTAAGCGTACGTTTACGCATGGTATTTCCCTTCGTGAATGGCTTGCGTGGCGCAACGGATTCCGGAACCCACGGCTGGATGACGGTCACCGTGCTGGCGCTACCTGAGGTCCGGCTCGGAATACTCTGTCAACGAGCCATGTGCGGGTCGCGAGAAACCGTCTTTCCTGAATGTGCCCACAGATTCACGGCTCCCGCACAGCATGGGGAACACACAGCTACCCGCCGCAATCTCCAGCCTCCATCAGGGATTTCTACAGCCCGTACCCAATCAGATACTCGCATTCGGTGCTCACCGGTGGAAACCACAAAGACTTTCCGGGCAACTCCACACCCGAATCACAGATTTCGTACCTAGCTTCCCCTGCCATGACCGATCGATACCGGCCGGCGCAGTCTCCGGCCAACACCACGGACCTCATCCACCAATCCACGTCGGACCGACTGCCCATGCCAACGCGCGGTCTGGCCGGCGCCCAACTCTCCCGGCGCGGCCTGCTCCGCGGCCTCGGCGCGGCGGCCCTGCTGGGCGCCGCCGCCAGTGCCGGCGCCGGGTTGAAGTTCCCGACCGCGGCCCGGGCGGCCACCACCGCGCTCAACGTCCCCACGCAGCTGACCTCCACCACGGACTCCAGCGGCACGCTGGTGTTCACGCTCAGCATGGAGACCGGCACCACCGAGATCCTCAGTGGCATCAGCAGCGACACCGCCGGCTTCAATCAGGCCTTCCTCGGGCCGGTCATCAAGGTGGCCCAGGGCGACGTCGTGCAGATGGACATCACCAACAACCTGAGCGACGTGAGCACCGTGCACTGGCACGGCGCGCACATCCCCGCCGAGTACGACGGCGGGCCGCAGGTCACGATCGCCGCCGGCGACACCTACAAGCCCTCGTTCACCATCAACCAGGCGGCCTGCACGCTCTGGTTCCACCCGCACGCCCTGGACACCACGGCCCAGCAGATCGCCAGCGGCCTGGCCGGCATGCTGATCATCGACGACGACACGACCGGCGCCGCCGCCCTGCCCAACACCTACGGCACCGACCAGTTCCCGCTCATCATCCAATCGCTGCCGATCAGCTCCGCCGGCGTCATCCAGTACACGACCGCCGGCGAGGTGGCCAGCACGACGACCTTCCCGCTGCTGGTCAACGGCTCCAACGTCGGCGTCGACGGAACGCCGACGCTCAGCGTGGACGCCAGCCGGGTCCGGTTCCACCTGCTCAACGCCTCGATCGCCGACATCATCACGATCACGACCTCGGACGGGTCGAGCTTCACCCAGGTCGCCACCGACGCCGCGCTGCTGTCCGCGCCCCTGTCGATCACCAGCCTGGAGCTGGTCGGCGGCGAGCGGGCGGAGATCTGCATCGACATCACCAGCTCGGCCACCGTCACCCTCCAGGCGACGGTGACCGCGGGCGGGGCCGGCGGCGGCAGCGGCACCAGCGAGATCGTCACCATCACCTCCACCGCGACGACCGCGGCGGACGACCTGCCGACCTCGCTGAACACGTTCACCGCGCTGGACGTCAGCAGCCCCGACGCCACCCGGACCATCGCGCTGTCCAACAGCGGCAACACGATGACCATCAACGGCGTGGCCGGCACGAGCATGGACACGATGGAGTCCAACGAGATCAGCACGACGCTGGGCAACATCGAGGTATGGACCATCACCAACGCCACCGGCCTGACCCACTCGTTCCACCTACACGACGTGCCGTTCCAGGTGCAGACGATCGACGGGGTGGCGCCGACCGGGGCGTACGCGGAGTGGAAGGACACGATCCTGATCTCGCCGAACAGCACCAACGTGATCGCGATGGAGTTCATCGACTATTCGGACGACACCTACGGATACATGCTGCACTGCCATAACGCGGTCCACGAGGACGAGGGCATGATGGCCATGCTGATGGTCTCGGCCAGCTGAGGCGGGCGACTTCGCCGCCACCGGCGGCAACCAGCACAAACCGCGGGCGGAGACGTACGCTATGTGCCGCGTCTCCGTCCGCTGTGCCTTTACTGTGCCGGCCGTATTCCGGTTCAATTCCGCAGGTGTGGTATTGATCCTTGCCGCGCTCAATATCGCTCAGTAAGTTCTGGCAGCCCGCCGGGCACACCATTCAACTGAACCGCGCATCAGGCCGCCGACGCGTGCGCGGAGGGAAACGGAGCATCGTGTCGCCATTCGGTCTTGATCTTACCCCGCGATCCCGCCGCCTGGTCGCCGCAGTGGCGGCCACCGCGATCGTCGCCGGCGGCACCATGATCGCGATCGGATTTCACGACCCGGCCGGGCAAGGGAACCTGGCCGACGCGGTTCCGGTCGCGGTGTCCCGCCCGGGAGACGGCAACGCCCCGCCGCCCGACGGCGCCAACACCTCCGGCAAGACGAACATCAGCGGGATACGGCTGGTCTCCTACGACGCCGGCGCCGGCACCGCGCTGCTGGCCACCGCTCCGAGTCAGACCGGCACGCCCGTGCGGTCCGGCGACGTCATCGCCAGCCCGCCCAGCAAGGCGGCCCCACACGGGGCGCTCTTCATGGTGGACAAGGCCACTCCCACCGGCGGCGGGGTCGAGGTGACCACGAAGGCGGCGACGCTGAGCGACGCGCTCGGCGCGGTCGACGTGGACCACACCGCCGAGGCGCCGGACATCACGATGAGCGTCACGCCGCTCGCCACCGGCGTCAGCGCGGTGGCGAAGGCGCCCGCTCTGACCGGCGCCGTCGCCGGCACTGGCACCAGCGGCAGCGGCAGCGGCAGCGGCAGCGGCAGCGGCAGCGGCAGCGGCACGGTCGACCCCACGGCCAGTTCCCCCGCGCAACCCAGCCGGCTGAGCCCGAGCGACCCGCCCACGCCGACCGCCACGGCGGGCTGGCCGTCCCCGTCCATCCGGCCCACCTCTCCCAGCGACCCGGCCGAACCGTCCCGGTCCTCCACGCCCGCCACCTCGACGTCACCGAGCACGTCCGCGTCCGCCTCCGCCTCGGCGTCCGTGGCGGCTTCCGGTTCCGCCACGCCGGCCGTGACCATCCCGGGGATCTCGGTCGGCGGCACGACGATCGTCGACCCGACCCGCACCGCCGACGGCGGGCTCCTGCTCTCGGTGAACATTCCGCTCGCCGGCGTCAAGGGCATCACCGCCACGAAACTGGGCGGGCCGACGCTGTCCGGCTGGGTGGGGCTCACCCCGAAAATCATCTTCTCGTACGGGCGGAAGGACGTCGACGGCGCCAAGCCGTACCAGGCCGAGATCGGGGTGGGCGGCGCCTACACGTACGGCTGGAAGGTGCACGCCGCCCTCGACGGCCCGGCCGACATCGGCGAGCAGGCCATCGAGGTGCCGGTCGCCACGGTGCACCTGTCGCAGACGTTCTTCGTCGGGCCCGTACCGATCGTCCTCGGCGTCGACCTGACCTACTTCTACCGGATCACCTCCGACGGCGACGTGAGCATCGACACCGAGCAGTCCACGACCGGCGACTTCGCCGTCGGCGCCAAGTACGACTCGCGCACCGGGTGGGGCCCGCTCAACCGGAACGACGCCAGCGTCAAGGGCGACCCCACGCCGTCGTTGACCGGCCGGGGCGACCTGCGCGCCACCATCGGCGCCGACCTCACCGTGCTGCTCTACGACTCGGCCGGGGTGACCGGCCGGCTCGCGCCGTACCTGCGGGCCGCGGTCGACGCCGACGGCACGCCGAAGCTCTGGGGGGTCTACGCCGGGTTCGACCTGACCGCCTCGCTGACCCTGCAACTCAAGATATTCGGCATCACCCTCCTCAAGGCCGACCTGCCGCTGCCCGCCGTGCACACCGAGTGGCGGATAGCCGCCACCAAGCCGGAGCCGGCCGCGTCCCCCGCCACCACCAGCTGACCGGGCTCACCACCGGGAGTCGTTCCTGGCGGAGTTGATGATCTCGGGGCGGTTGAGATCTTGATCGAGTGTTTAGCGGAAAGTAGGGGTTTGTCCTGCCTGGGTGTACGACGATGAGCAGAGCGGGCTTTCTCACCGCGGAGGGAGCGGCATGAGAGCAGCCATCGTGCGGCCTACCGGCGTGGAGCGTACCTTCGACCCGGGCAGCTTCCTTGTCAGCAAGACCGATCCCAAAGGGGTCATCACCTACGCCAACGGGCTGTTCCTCGAGGTCGCGGCATACTCCGAGGAGCAGGTCCTGGGTCGTCCGCACAATCTCATACGGCACCCGGACATGCCGCGGTGCGTATTCCAACTGCTCTGGGATCGGCTCAACAACGGCCGTGAGGTTTTCGCGTACGTCCTCAACCTGGCCGGCGACGGGGCGCATTACTGGGTGTTCGCGCACGTCACGCCGTCGTTCGACCGGACCGGGCGGATCGTCGGGCACCATTCCAACCGGCGAGCGACCGACCCGGGCGCGGTACGGGAGATCCAGCCGTTGTACGGCCGGCTGTTGGCGGAGGAGAAACAGCACAGCCGGCCGTCGGAAGCGATGGCCGGCTCCTCGGCGCTGCTGGACAAGATCCTGGCCGACGGGAGCCACAGCTACGACGAGTTCGTGTGGAGCCTGGCCGGACGGACGGCGCAGGCCACCCGATGAGGCTCTCCCGGGCCGGCCGCCGTCCGCCGGTTGAGAGGGCCGAGGAACTGGAACTGGCCGCCTACCGGGCGATGGCACAGACGATGCTCGCGACGCTGCACCGGCTGCGTGCCGGTGACTTCGAGGCACGACTCGGCCCGCTGTCCGGACCGGAGCAGGTGCAGCAAGTACGTGGCCTGTTCAACGACGTCATCGACGTCTCCGATGCGTTCGTCCGGGAATCCGCGGCCTCGCTCTCCTCTGCCAGCCGCGGCGAGTACTACCGGCAGTTCCTGGTCGGAGGCCTGAACGGCGCCTACCGTGACGCCGCCCGGCAGATCAACACCTCTCGTGAGCAGATGCGCGACGCGGCGGCGACGGTGGCCCACGACGCGGGCGAGCGTTCGGCGCTGGCCGGCCGGGTGCAGGAGGTCGCCGAACAGGTCGCGGCCGCGGCCACCGAGCTCGGCGCGTCCGCCGACACCCTCTCGGCGTCGGCGCAACAGGCGGTGGAGCGGGCCGACCAGGCCCGCACGACCGTGCAGAAGCTGGAGAGCTCCTCGACCGAGATCCGGCAGGCGGTCGACCTGATCAGGCGGGTGGCCGCACAGACCCGGCTGCTCGCGCTCAATGCCACCATCGAGGCCGCACGTGCCGCCGACGCGGGCCGCGGATTCGCGGTGGTGGCCGACGAGGTCAAACTCCTCGCCGACGAGGTGCACCACTCCTCCGACGACATCGCATCACAGGTCGCCGAGGCCCAACGCTCGGCGGGCGAAGCCGCGGCCGCGATCCACGACATCGCCGAGGTCATCGCCGAAATGGACCACCAGGCGTCCGGCGTCGCGGCCGCCGCGAACGGCGACGCCACCGGCATGCACGGCCTGTCGCACCTGGCCGAGATGCTCCGCGTAGAGATCGTCCAACTCGCCGCGGACTGATCCACCCGGCCGCAACGCCTTCCTCGGCGACGGGATGAGCTTCGCCCCGGAACCCGCCGCCCCGGGAACATAGGTGCGATTTGGTGCTACGCCTCGGTGGGCGTGGGCACACCCGACTGGGTGTACACCTCCGCAGCCGCATCAGCCCAGCGGCGCCTCGAGGTGACGGTGTTCGTCGTCGCGAGCGGCGAGTTCGGCCATCCGGTCGCGATACTGCCGGCGGCTGACAGCACCGGATGCCAGTCCGGCAAGGAGATCGCTCTCCGGCGACGGCGGAAACTCGGGCGGAAGTGCCATGACGGGCCCCAGACAGGGATCGACATGCCCGCGCGACGCACGGGCGCCGGTCGGCGACTCCGGCTCAGTCACGGGTCGGGGTAGCAACACGTACAGCGCCAGCCCGAGCAGACGGATGCCGATGAGGACCAGGACGAGAACTGGCAGGACGTCCATGGCGACCTCCGCGTACGGTTCCGGATCTCGCGGACAAGGCGTGGCGGCAACCTAGCGACGTCGGACCTCGCCCTCCGGGCACCCCCATCGCACATCCAACGCCGCGCGATGTTCAGGGCCGAACGACCCGTTTGTGGGGCCGAGATGGCGCTCGCCGAGAGCGGCGACCGCTTTCGATCTCGCTGGGTCGGGCGCGCGAGCCGGACCTGCCGGATGCGACCAGGGGTCTTGCGGCCCTGTCGCCGGCCCAGCCGGTGTCCGATCGTAGAAGTGCACTGACGGGCGCGCGGCCCGTCGCCGGCACGCGGAGGACGGAATGCGGCGGTGGTGGCAGCGACGGGAACAGGCGTTGTTCGCCGCGACGACGCTGCTGTTGCTGGCCGGGTTGGTGGTCGCGGCGACGGGTGCCAGGGGCGTGGCGGACGTGGCCTGGGCGACGGCGACGGTGCTCGGGCTGGCGTACTCGACGGCGTCGCTGATCGCGGCGGCACGGCGGCGCGAGCCGAGCGTCGACGTGATCGCGTGGCTGGCGCTGGTGGGCGCGTTGTGGGTCGGTGAGGCCTTCGCGGGCGCGGTGATCGCTGTCATGCTGGCCAGCGGCGTGCTTCTGGAGGCGCGCGCCGCGGCACGGGCAAGCCGTGAGCTCAGCGCGCTGGTGGCCAGGGCGCCGCGTACCGCCCGGCGAGACACCGCTTCGGGACCGGTCGAGGTGCCGGTTGCCGAGGTGGTGATCGGCGACCGGCTCGTGGTCCGCTCCGGGGAGGTCGTCCCGGTGGACGGACGGCTGCTCGGCCCGGCGGTGCTGGACGAATCGGCCTTGACCGGCGAGCCGCTGCCGGTAGAGCGGCGCGCCGGCGAGGACATCCGCAGCGGCGTGGTGAATGCGGGCTCGCCGATACGGCTGACAGCCACCGCGACCGCCGAGGCGTCAACCTACGCCGGTGTGGTGCGCCTGGTGGAGCAGGCGCAGGCAGCCAGCGCGCCGTTCGTACGGATCGCGGACCGTTTCGCGGTGGCGTTCGTCCCGCTGACCCTGGCGCTCGCCGGCGTGGCATGGGCGATCGCCGGCGATCCGGTGAGGGCGGTGGCGGTGCTGGTGGTGGCCACACCGTGCCCGCTGCTGCTCGCGGCTCCCATAGCGATCATGTCGGGGATTTCCCGGGCGGCCCGCGCCGGCGTCATCATCAAGGGTGGGGGCGCCCTGGAACGGCTGGCCTCGGGCCGGGTCCTGCTGTTCGACAAGACCGGCACGTTGACCGCCGGCCGGCCGGTGCTCACCGACGTGGTGACCCCGGCGGAGGGCCGACTTCCCGCCGGCGAGGTCCTGCGACTCGCGGCGAGCTTGGACCAGAGCTCCGCACATGTGCTGGCCGGCGCGATCGTCACCGCAGCCCACGACCGTGGGCTGCGGTTGACCTCGCCGGACGAGGTTCACGAGCGGCACGGCTATGGAGTGGAAGGCGCCGTCGACGGCCACCAGGTCCGGCTGGGCAAGTCGGCCTGGATCGTCTCCGGTCCGGCCCCGGCCTGGATCCGCCACGCCCGGAGACGGGCCGCGCTCGACGGCTCGCTGACCGTCTTCGTGGCGATCGACGGCGCGCCGGCCGGTGCCCTGTTACTGGAGGATCCGGTGCGGCCGCAGGCGCCCCGCATGATCCGGGCCCTACGCCGGGCCGGGATCACCCGCGTCGTGCTGGTGACCGGCGACCGCGCTGACACGGCTCAGGCCGTGGGACGCGTCGTCGGCGTCGACGCCGTGCACGCCGACTGCGATCCCGCCGACAAGGTGACCCTGGTGCGCGCCGAGCAGGACCTGGCGCCGACCATCATGGTCGGCGACGGCATCAACGACGCGCCGGCCCTGGCCGCGGCCGGCGTCGGCGTCGCCCTCGCGGCCCGGGGCGCTACCGCGTCGGCCGAGGCCGCCGACGTCGTGCTCACCGTCGATCGCATCGACGCGCTGGCCGACGCCATCCTCACCGCCCGGCGCTGCCGAACCATCGCCTGGTGGGCCGTCGCGGTCGGGATGGGGCTCTCGGCCGCCGCGATGATCGTCGCGGCAGCGGGCTACCTGCCGCCCGCCGCCGGCGCGCTGCTGCAGGAAGGCATCGACGTCGCCGCCATCGCCATCGCGTTGACCGCCCTGCTACCCGCGCCGACGCACACCGTGGCGATGAAGCCCGCCGACATCGCCACAGCTCAACGGCTGTACGCCGAGCACCGCGAGGTGCGCCCGCTGGTCGAGCAGGTCCGCACAGTCGCGGACGCGCTGAACCAGCCGCCATATGATCTCGGGCCGGCCCGCGAGTTGCTGGATCACCTCGAGGTGCGGCTCCTGGCACATGAACAAGCCGAGGAAGCCGAACTGCTGCCGATCATGGAACGAGCGCTCGGCGGGGTCGAGGCGACGAGCGGGCTCAGCCGTACGCACGCCGAGATCGAACACCAGATCGGGCGCCTGCGCCGTACGGTGGACGACCTCGTCCAGGAGGCGGAGCCGGAGGACGTCACCGACGTACGGAGGCTGCTCTACGGCCTCTACGCGATCTTGCGGCTGCACAACGCGCAGGAGGAGGAAGGGGCATTCAGCCTCGTGCCCGACCCAGCCTGAACCCGGCTACCAGCGGGTGGTGACGTCCTTGTCGGTGCGGGTGGCGGCGTCGGAGGCTCGGGCCTCGACCCTGGCTCGGCCTACCACCTTGTTCTGGCTGGCCCGGCCGGTGGCCTTCGGGGCGGCGCGGCCGACGAACCGGGACGGGACCAGCGCCGGGATGAGGCCGGTGTGGGATGGGCTGGCCAGGGCCGGGAACCGGGTCGTGGGGGTGCGCGGGGCCGCGGACACCGGCTGGAGGCCGGTGCGGCGCTCGGCGTCGGGGCGGGCGTGCAGCGTGACGATCTGGTCGGGGGTGATGCCCAAGTGGGTGTCGTGGGTGATCAGGATGGTGGTGCGGCCGGCCATCAGGCGGCGCAGCGGCTCCATGATGCGCATCGCCGACTCCCGGTCCAGCCCGGTGGTCGGCTCGTCGAGAACCAGGATGGCCGTGTCCCGCAACAGGGCGCGGGCGATGGCGATGCGCTGACGCTGGCCGCCCGAGAGCAACCGGCCACGGTTGCCGACCTCGGTGTTGTACCCCTCGGGCAGGGCGGCCACGAACTCGTGCGCGTCGGCCATCTGGGCGGCCCGGATCACGTCCTCGGGGCTCGCCGACGGCCTCCCGTACGCGATGTTGTCGTAGATGCTGCCGCCGAAGAGCTGGCTCTCCTGGTGCAGGAGCGTGACGTTCTCGCGGAGCGTGCGCAGCGGCAGCTTCCGGATGTCCACGCCGTCGATCATGATGCGCCCGACGGAGGGGTCGTAGAAGCGCAGCAGCAGCTTGGTCACCGTGGACTTGCCGGCGCCGCTCGGTCCGGCCAGCATGACCAGCTCGCCGGGGTTGGCGGCGAACGACAACCGGTCGACGGTCGGCTGCTCGGCCTGCGGGTAACGGAAGCCGACGTCGACCACGTCGAGCCGGCCGTGGCAGCGCCAGCCGTTGTCCTCGGCGCCGCCGTCCTCGACCGCGGGCGGGGTCTGCACCACCTCGTCGAGGCGCTCCACGGCGGCCCCGGCCTCGGCGGCGGTGAGCGAGAACTGGCCGAGCGACTGGATCGGCGGGTAGAGGTAGCCGAGGAACGCGGCGAACGAGAGCAGCCCGCCCAGGGTGATCCGGCTCGCCGACAGCTCCCAGGCGCCCATGCCGAGGACCCCGAGGATGCACACGGTCTCGACGACCTGCACGACCGGGCCGTAGAGCGAGGTCAGCCGGGCCTCGGCCATCCGGGCGTCGAGCCAGGTCTGTCCCTCCTGCCGCAGCCGCTGCTGCTCGACGTCCTGCCGGTTGTAGGCCTGCACGACGGCCTGGTTGGACAAGCTCTCCTCGACGACGCTGGCGATGTTGCCGTTGCTTTCCCGCTCGTCCAGGGCGGCGCTCTGGACCTTGCCGCCGATCGAGCGGGACACCAGCCAGAAGATCGGCACCAGGGCGCAGGCGGCCAGGGCCAGGTCCCACCGGATGACGAAGGCGGCCACCGCGAAGGTGACCACGCTGATCGCGGCGGTCACGGTGCGGATCAGCCCGGACGCGACCAGTCCCTCGATCGCCTCGACGTCGTCGGTGAGCCGGGTCATCAGGTCGCCCAGGCGGCTGTTGTCGAGGAAGTCCAGGGGTAGCTTCTGCACGTGGCCGAAGACGCTGTTGCGCAGCCGGAACAGGAAACGCTCGCCGGCCAGCGTGGTCATGCAGTCGCCGTAGAAGGTGGCCACGGCCCCGGCGATCGCGGCGCCCAGCCACATGGCGGCCGGCGCCCAGAACGCGGAGAGCTTCTTGGCGGTCAGCGCCTCATCGGTGATGACCCCGAAGAGATAGACCGCCGCAACTTCCGCGCCGGCCGCGAGAACGGCCAGGACAGTTCCGTACATCAGCAGTTTCTTGTCTGGCACGGCGAACGGCCAGAATCGTCGCAGGATACGCCAGGCGGTACCGATCTGCCCGCCAGCAGAATGGTTTGACATGGTGGTCGAACGCCTTTCTCGA
>Ga0307508_10001486_pt1 | contig 26310 bp, 23 predicted proteins | sample 9_EM_MG_FD_203089 | JGI IMG/M metagenome (GOLD analysis project Ga0307508, IMG submission 203089) | Populus trichocarpa ectomycorrhiza microbial communities from riparian zone in the Pacific Northwest, United States - 9_EM | ecosystem: Host-associated > Plants > Roots > Unclassified | place... | reverse complement strand
TGGTTCGTGTACGCGGCGGTGTAGCCCGTCCGCCATCTCCCGCATCTGTTCCAGCGTGAGCTGGCCGCGCTCACCGCTCAGGTCAACCTCGACGCGGCAGAACCGGTCACACGGGTACTCGACGACGAACATCGACTGCGAGCCGACGGTCACCGCATGTCCCCGTGGCTGACGCGCTGAACACAGGCGTCGCCACCATCAAGAAGTCTCTGCATATCGCAATCGTAGTAGCGGACCGGGCTTTTCACACCCGAGGAAGACCTCTCGAGACAGCCTTGTGCTCAAGCGATCGCGAGGGAGACGACGGACAGGTGGTGCCCGATCGGCTCGGCCCCGTCCAGGCCGGCAATAGCCTGGGCGCAGGACTGTGCGGCGCTGGCCGCGAGGGCGTCGCCGTCGATTTCCATCGACCAGACAAGCCCACCCTCTGGCATCGGCAAGGCACTGCAGCGAGCCGTCGCCACGGTTGCCGGCGAGCACGGCGCGGATGTCCTCGCCCTTGCGCCGGGACAGGCCCAGGGGATGGGCAAAGGCGGCGGCAAGGAATGCCACAGGGTCCTTGAGAAGCGTACGGTCGGTTCCGAGTCGGCGCAGGTAGACGTCCAACGCCGGGAAGCGTTGACTGCTGCACGGCGGATAACCGACTCGTCCCGCCGCGAACCCGATTACGGTAAAGCAATGCGTACACGGGGAAAACGAACTTTTCGATCAGCTCTCGGTCGGTCGGCGACGCTCGCCGTCGCGGTGGGGATGGGCGTGTCGGCGGTGGTGGCCGGCACGGTCCCGCACGCGGCCGTCGCGGCGCCGCGGTCCGCCACCGCAACGCCGTTTGCCGCCGTGCCCCCGGCGGCGGCCGTGGCCTCGCTTGCCTCGCTCGCCACGCCGCTGCCGGCGGGCCTCGCGGCGCTTCGGGCGGAAGCCGCCGGCGGCCACGGCATCAAACCGAAACGGCTCAAGGCGGCCCTGCTCGCGGCGGCCGACCTGCCCGCCGGCTACCGGCAGATGGGGAAACGGATCGTCCTCGACGGCGACGTCTTCGGGATGAAGAGCGGCGGAACCTTCCCGGACGCGGGTGGCTGCTCTGTCGTCGTCGACCTGGACAAGCTGCTCGACCCGGCGACGCCGGCGCCTGTCCTGCCGGCAGGCAGGACAGGGATCGCCCTGTTCACCAATAGCGACCAGGGCTCGGTCGTGTCCGAGGTGCTGGGCGTCGGCGACCCGGTGGCCGCGCGCGCCTTCGTGAAGGCGTTCGCCGACGGGATGCGGCGCTGCCCGACGATCACCATCGGAGTGGCAGGACAGCACGAGAAGTTCGTGATCACCCAGACCGAGTTGCCCATGCCGCCGTTCGGCGACGCCTCCGTGGGGGCCACGCTCACCATCATGACCGACGGTCTCGACACACCCATCAACATCAAGATGAGCGCGGTCGCCAAGGGCCGTGCCACCTGCGTCGTACTGATCGCCGGCGCCGGCCCGGACGCCCTGGGAGGTTTCTCCACCATCGTCCAGACGGCCGTGCGCAAGCTCGGCATCCTCGGGACGGCGGACGGGAGCAGATGAACGGCGCTCAGCCGCGCTCACGGCCACCCCGGCCCCGACGGTGGTCTCCGCGCTCACGCGGCCCTGCGAGGTCGGCGGTCTTGTAGGTGACCACCGGGACGGTCGTGAGCACCGACGTCGCCAGGCCGTGCCCGACCAGGTCGCCGATCACCTGCTCGATCCGCTTGTATGCCATCGGCGCTTCCTCGAACAGCAACTGCCGGTCGCCGCACACCACGAGCGAACCCAACGGCGTACGGCGTAGCTCCTCGACCGTGTGTTTGGCGCGTCCGCGCACCTGGGCGTCGGCGCGCGACATCTTGCGGCCCGCGCCGTGCGCGACGGAGTAGTTGGCCTCCGAGCCGGCGTGCCCGGCCACGAGGTAGGACGGTGTCCCCCGGGTGCCGGCGACCAGCACGTCACGCCCGTCGCCTCGGGCCGCGCCCTTGCGGTGCAGGTAGCTCCCGCCGCGGACCTCGACCAGGTTGTGGCACTCGTCGACGATCGGCTCGGTGGGCTCGGCGCCGAGCGCACGGGCGACCCGGGCAGCCAGGAGCCGGCGATTGAGCGACCCCCAACGCACCGCCTCGTCGTGCCGGGCCAGGTAGCCCGCCGGGTCGAGCGTGGGGCGCGCGCCGTGGACCTCGGTGTGCGAGCGCAGGATCGCCTCGGAAACACGGCGATGCCACACCCGATGTCGGAACCCACCAGATGCGGATACAACACGGTGGCCGCCATCGCGGCGCCGATCGGGGCGCCCTTGCCGGGATGCAGGTCCGGCATGCCGGCGACGTGCGTCATGCCGTCCAGGGCGGCGACCTGGTGGCACTGGGCGACGGCGCCGGACTCGATCCAGCTCCCGTCGGAGGCGAACACGGTGACGGAGGCAGTCTTTTCCAAAGACACAGGGTTCTCTTTCACTGACGAACGAGCGCGAAGCGCTACGGCACACCCCGGCCCGCGAATCCGCGCGGCGAGGGTGGTTGGCTCAACTGGGTGCTGCCCGTCAGTACGTCATGCCGGCAGTCTGCTGGAGATCTCCCAAGCCCGGCAACCGACTTACCGGCTCGTGCCATCCCGTGGGGTGGCGCCGGTCAGCACGTCACATGTGGCCGGTCTGCACGAACCGCTCGTGCCAGCTCAGCGCCTCGCTGAGGATGTGCGGGGTGTGCTTGCCCGAGGCGGAGTCCGACGCCCGCTTGAAGTAGTCCATCAACTGGTCGCGGTAGTCCGGGTGCGCGCAGTTCTGGATGATCGCCGCGGCGCGTCTCTTGGGCGACAGGCCGCGCAGGTCGGCCAGGCCCTGCTCGGTGACGAGCACCTGCACGTCATGCTCGGTGTGGTCGACGTGCGAGACCATCGGGACGATCGCCGAGATGGCGCCGTTCTTGGCCAGGGACGGCGACATGAAGATGGACAGGAAGGCGTTGCGGGCGAAGTCGCCCGAGCCGCCGATCCCGTTCATGATCTGAGAGCCCATGATGTGCGTGGAGTTCACGTTGCCGTAGATGTCGGCTTCGATGATGCCGTTCATGGCGATCACGCCGAGGCGCCGGATCGCCTCCGGGTGGTTGCTGATCTCCTGGGACCGCAGCACGATCTTGTCGTGGAACAGCGGCAGGTCGCGGTTGAGCTCCTCCAGAGCCTCCGGGCTCAGCGAGAACGCCGTACACGAGGCGCTGAGCAGCTGGCCGGATCTCAGCATGTCCAGCATGCCGTCCTGGAGCACCTCGGTGTACGCGGTGAGGTTCTGGTACGGGCCGGCGTTGAGGTCGGAGAGCACCGCGTTGGCCACGTTGCCCACGCCCGACTGCAGCGGAAGCAGGTCCTTGGGCAGCCGGTTGTGGCGCACCTCGTTGGCCAGGAAGTCCAGGATGTGCCCAGCGATCTTGCGGGAACCCGCGTCCGGCGGCGTGAACGGCGAGTTGCGGTCGGGCGCGTCGGTCTCCACCACTGCGATGACCTTGTCCGGGTCGACCGTGAAGTACGGCGTGCCGATGCGCTGCCCGGCGTACGTGATCGGCAGCGGCTTGCGGTGCGGCGGCAGCGCGGTGCCGTAGTAGATGTCGTGCATGCCCTCGAGGTCGGGGTTCTGCCACGAGTTGACCTCGAGGATCACCTTGTCGGCCTGGTCGAGCCACGTCTTGTTGTTGCCCACCGACGACGAGGGCACCAACCGCCCGTCGGGCAGCACCGCGGTCACCTCGATCACCGCGACGTCCAGGCGCCCGAGGAAGCCGAACCACGCGTACTGGGCCACGTGCGACAGGTGGATGTCGGTGTAGTCGATCTCGCCGGAGTTGATCAGCCGACGAGTGATCGGATCCGACTGGTAGGGAAGGCGGAGCCCGACCCCGGCCGCCTGCGCGAGAGTCCCGTCGAGTTCCGGCGCGGTCGACGCGCCGGTCCACATGCCGATCTTGAGCGCTTCATCCCGCTCGTGCGCCTCGATCATGCGCTTGGCGAGCGCCTGGGGCACCGCCTTGGGGTAGCCGGAGCCGGTAAAGCCGCTCATGCCGACGTTGTCGCCGTGACGAACGAGCTGGGCAGCCGGCTCGGCCGATGTGATCTTCGATCGCAGGAATGCGTTCTTGACGCGGGATTCACCAGACACTGTGCCGGAGCCTTCACCAATTCGTCTTGGGGCAATACCAGCTGACCGCGACACCGGGTCCGGCAACTTTCCGCACGTGCTTCCTTCATCGTCGGCCGCGGATACCGGCCCGGCATTCACCGCAGCTCAGCGCGTTGCAGGCCGACTCGTTTCGGAGCGTAGCAGCGCACCGAGGCGGGCCGTGGTCCAGTTGCGAAACTCCTCCTCGCGCAACGCGCCCGCGGATGGCGTCATGCCGGCTGCGAGGAACGGTCGGCGGGAGGGTCGAGGGGACCCGACGACTCCGTCAGGCCCGCACGCTGGTGTCCGCCGAATGCCGCGTTGTCCGCGAAGGGCGATCCTCAACGATCCGTTGGGTCACATGGCCGGGATTTCGCACATCGTCAGGCCGCCGCTGGCCTAGCGTCCGCTCATGAGCACATCGTCCGAGACGCTGAGCCTGGCCGGCGAGTTTGCGCCGGCCACGTTGGACCAGTGGCGCGAGTTGACGCTGGGGGTGCTGCGCAAGTCCGGCATCGCTGCCGACGACACGCCACCCCAGGCCGTTGACGAGCTACTGTCCGTCGTCACGTACGACGGTGTGCGAATACCGGCTCTGTACGTGGCCGATGACCTGCCGGAGACCGGGGTGCCGGGCTCGGCGCCGTTCACCCGGGGCGGACGCGCCGGTGGTGCGGTGCGCGCCGGATGGGATGTGCGGCAGCATCACACCGGCAACGATCCGGCTGCCGCGAGGCGGGCCATCCTGGCCGATCTCGACGGTGGAGTCAGGTCGCTGTGGATCGATGTCGGGGCCGGCGGCCTGGACGCGGCGAAGCTGCCCGACGTGCTGGACGGGGTGCTTCTCGACCTGGCCGGGGTGGTCCTGGACGCCGGCGCCGCCACGCCCGAGGCGGCCCAGGCGTTCCTCGGCGTGGTCAGCGAGCGGCGGGTGCCGCCCGGCAAGGTGAGCGGCAATCTCGGCGCGGATCCGCTGGGCTGGCTGGCCCGTACGGGGTCACCGGCCGATCTGGAGTCGGCGGTCGGGCTGGCCGAGCGGTGCGCCGCCGAGTATCCGAAGCTACGGGCGATCACGGTGGACGCCACGGTGTACCACGACGCCGGTGGCAGCGACGCGCAGGAATTGGGCTCGTCGCTGGCCGCCGGGGTGGCGTACCTGCGTGCCCTGCACGCCGCCGGGTTGAGCGTCCCGGCAGCGCTGGGCCAGTTGGAGTTCCGGTACGCGGCGACGACCGATCAGTTCCTGACCATCGCGAAGCTGCGAGCGGCCCGGCGGTTGTGGGCGCGGGTAGCCGATGCCTGTGGCGCGCTGGAGGCGGGAGCGCAGCGGCAGCATGCGGTCACGTCCTCGGTGATGATGACGGCCCGAGATCCGTGGGTGAACATGTTGCGCACCACGGTGGCGTGTTTCGCGGCGGTGGTGGGTGGCGCCGACGCGGTGACGGTGCAGCCGTTCGACGCCCGGCTCGGCCTGCCGGACGAGTTCTCCCGCCGGATCGCCCGCAACACCCAGGCGCTGCTGATGGAGGAGGCGCACCTGGGACGGGTCATCGATGCGACCGGCGGCTGCTGGTACGTCGAGCGGCTGACCGAGGATCTCGCGCGGGCCGGTTGGGCGCAGTTCACCGAGATCGAGAGGGCCGGTGGCCTCGCCGCCGCCCTGGGCTCGGGGCTGGTCGCGGAGCAGCTGGCCGACACCTGGCAACGGCGGGTGGACAACCTGACCCACCGGCGGGATCCGGTCACCGGGGTGAGCGAGTTCCCGAATCTGGGCGAGCGGGCGCCGGCCCGTGCCCCGGCGCCGCCACCGCCGTCGGGCGGTTTGCCCCGGCGCCACCTGGCGGAAATGTTCGAGACGCGCCGGGACCGGGCCGACGCGCACGCCGCGGCCACCGGCGCCGGTCCGACGGTGTTCCTGGCCACGCTCGGCTCGGTCGCCGCGCATACCGGCCGGGCGACGTTCGCGGCCAACTTGTTCGCGGCGGGCGGTATCGCGGCGGCGCGCGGCGGCGCCGGCACGGATCCCGCGGCCATCGCCGTGGCGTTCGCGGCGAGCGGGAGTCCGGTGGCGTGCATCTGCGGCACCGACAAGGCGTACACGGAGCTGGCCGAGCCGGTCGCGGCGGCGCTGGCCGCCGCCGGCGCGAAGCGTGTCTGGTTGGCCGGCAGCCCACACGGCGGGTACGCCGGGGTGGACGCCTATCTGTACGTGGGATGCGACGCCGTCGAGGTCATCGACGCGACGCTGGCGGATCTGGGGGTGGCGTGATGATTCCCGACTTCTCGGCGCTGGAGCTGGGCCGGCCGGTGGTCGCGCCGGGCGCCGGCTACGAAAGCTGGGCGGACTCGGTACGTGAGGACGACGGCATCGACCCGGAAAAGCTGGTCTTCGCCACTCCCGAAGGCATCGACGTCCGCCCGCTGTACACCGCCGAAGACCTGACCGGCCTGGACTTCCTGAACACCCTGCCCGGTGTCCCGCCGTTCCTGCGCGGCCCGTACCCGACGATGTACGCCACCCGGCCGTGGACGATCCGCCAGTACGCGGGCTTCTCCACCGCCGAGGAGTCCAACGCGTTCTACCGGCGCAACCTGGCCGCCGGGCAGAAGGGTCTGTCGGTCGCGTTCGACCTGGCCACCCACCGCGGCTACGACTCCGACCATCCCCGGGTGGCCGGTGACGTCGGCATGGCCGGGGTGGCCATCGACTCCATCTACGACATGCGGCAACTGTTCGACGGGATCCCACTGGACCGGATGAGCGTGTCGATGACCATGAACGGCGCCGTGCTGCCGGTCCTGGCGCTGTACGTCGTGGCGGCCGAGGAGCAGGGGGTGGCGCCGGAGCAGCTGACCGGGACCATCCAGAACGACATCCTCAAGGAGTTCATGGTCCGCAACACTTACATCTATCCGCCCGAGCCGTCGATGCGGATCATCTCCGACATCTTCGCGTTCACCTCGCAGCGGATGCCCCGGTTCAACTCCATCTCCATCTCCGGCTACCACATGCAGGAGGCCGGAGCGACCGCGGACCTGGAACTCGCCTACACCCTCGCCGACGGGGCGGAGTACATCCGCGCCGGCGTCGAGGCGGGCCTGGACGTGGACGCCTTCGCCCCGCGTTTGTCGTTCTTCTGGGCGATCGGCATGAACTTCTTCATGGAGGTCGCCAAACTGCGCGCGGCCCGGTTGCTGTGGGCCAAGCTGGTGCGCCGGGCCGGCGCGAAGAGTCCCAAGTCGTTGAGCCTGCGTACGCACAGCCAAACCTCCGGCTGGTCGCTGACCGCACAGGACGTCTACAACAACGTGGTCCGTACGTGTGTCGAGGCGATGGCGGCCACCCAGGGACACACCCAGTCGCTGCACACCAACGCCCTGGACGAGGCGCTGGCGCTGCCGACCGACTTCTCCGCCCGCATCGCCCGCAACACCCAGTTGCTGTTGCAGCAGGAGTCCGGCACGACCCGGGTGATCGACCCGTGGGGTGGTAGCGCCTATGTGGAGCGGCTGACCCATGATCTGGCTCGGCTGGCCTGGGATCGCATCCAGGAAGTGGAGCGGGCCGGTGGGATGGCCAAGGCGATCGGCGAGGGCATCCCGAAGCTGCGCATCGAGGAGGCCGCCGCGCGGGCCCAGGCCCGCATCGACTCCGGCCGTCAGGCGGTGATCGGGGTCAACAAGTATCGCCTGGACGGCGACGAGGCCATCGACGTGCTGAAGGTCGACAACACGGCGGTACGGACGCAGCAGATCGACAAGCTGCGCCGCTTGCGGGCCGAGCGGGACGAGACGGCCTGCGGCGCGACCCTCGCCACCCTCACCGCGGCGGCCGAGGCAGCCATGAGCGGTACGCGGGCGCCGGGGCTGGAGCACAACCTGCTGGTGTGTGCGATCGACGCCGCACGGGCCAAAGCGACCGTCGGGGAGATCTCCGACGCGCTGGAGCGGGTGTTCGGCCGCCACGCCGCGCAGATCCGTACGCTGTCCGGGGTCTACCGCGAGGAGGCCGGCCGGGTGGGCAACGTCGAGCAGGCCCGCGTCGCTGTCGCCCGGTTCGCCGAGGCCGAGGGGCGCCAGCCCCGCATCCTGGTGGCGAAAATCGGCCAGGACGGCCACGACCGGGGTCAGAAGGTGGTCTCCACCGCCTACGCCGACCTCGGCTTCGACGTCGACGTGGGACCGCTGTTCCAGACCCCCGCCGAGGTCGCCCGGCAGGCTGTCGAGGCTGACGTGCACGTCGTGGGGGTCAGCTCGCTGGCCGCCGGCCACCTGACGCTGGTGCCGGCGCTGCGCGACGAACTGGCGGCGCTCGGACGGGACGACGTCATGATCGTGGTCGGTGGCGTCATTCCGCCGCAGGACTTCGAGGAGTTGCGCGCCTCGGGCGCCGCCGCGATCTACCCGCCGGGCACGGTCATCGCCGACGCCGCGCTGGACCTGCTGGCCGCCCTGTCCGCCCGCCTGGGCCATAAAGGGCATGCCTGAGGAAGGCCCATGGCGCGACAGCCGATCAGCCTGAACGACTACGTCAACGGGGTGATCGCCGGCACCCGCTCGTGGGTCGGCCGCGCGATCACCCTGGTGGAGTCCACCCGTCCCGACCACCGGGCGCTGGCGCAACGACTGCTCGTGGCGTTGGCCCCACACGCGGGCCGCGCCCGCCGGGTCGGTGTCACCGGGGTGCCCGGCGTCGGCAAGTCCACGTTCATCGACGCGCTCGGCGTCCGGCTCACCGAGGTGGGGCACCGGGTCGCGGTGCTGGCGGTGGACCCGTCCTCCACCCGCACCGGCGGCAGTATCCTGGGCGACAAGACCCGGATGAGCCGGCTGGCCAACGACCCGGCGGCGTTCGTGCGCCCGTCGCCCACCGTCGGCACACTGGGCGGGGTCGCCAAGGCCACCAGGGAGGCGATGGTCGTCGTGGAGGCCGCCGGCTACGACGTCGTGCTGGTCGAGACGGTCGGTGTCGGCCAGTCCGAGACCGCCGTCGCCGAGATGGTCGACTCGTTCCTGCTGCTGGCCCTGGCCCGCACCGGCGACCAACTCCAGGGCATCAAGAAGGGCGTGGTGGAACTGGCCGACGTGATCGCCGTCAACAAGGCCGACGGGCCGCACGCCCGCGAGGCCCTCGTCGCGGCCCGCGAACTCGCCGGGGCGCTACGCCTGCTGCGCGGCGCCGACTCCGGCGCACCGCCGCCCGTCCTGACCTGCAGCGCCCTGGACGGCACCGGACTGGACCCGGTTTGGGATCGGCTCGTGGAACACCAGGACGCGCTGGCCGCCACCGGCGAGCTGGTCCACCGCCGCCGCAACCAACAGATCGGCTGGATGTGGGACTTGGTGCGGGCCGGCTTGTTGGACGAACTACGCGACGACCCGGGGGTGATCGCCACCGCCGCCCAGGTCGAACAGAAGGTCCGCACTGACACGATGACCCCCTCCCAGGCCGCCGAACTGGTTCTGGACGCCTTCCACCACCGCTCGACAACGAGTTTCGAAAGAATGGACTGACGCTATGGGTGACAATTCGGGTCGGCATCCCGTCGCGAGCCAGGCGACCGGCGTTGTGTCGGTGGGCCTGCGGCGCATCGACCACGTCGGCGTCGCGGTCGCCGATCTCGACGTGGCGATCGAGTTCTACCAGCGCGTGTTCGGCATGCGTTGCGTGCACGTCGAGGAGAACAAGGAGCAGGGCGTTCGCGAGGCGATGATGTCGGTCGGACCGGACCCGGCGGGCGGCTGCGTCCAACTACTCGCTCCGTTGACCCCGGAATCGACGATCGCGAAGTTCCTGGAGCGATCCGGCCCGGGGGTCCAGCAGGTGGCGTACACCGTCGACGACGTGGCCGCGACCAGCGACGAGCTGCGTTCCCGCGGCATGCGGCTGCTCTTTCCGTCCGCCAAGATCGGAACCGGCGGCTCGCGGGTGAACTTCGTACATCCCAAGGACGCCGGCGGCGTCCTCGTCGAGCTGGTCGAACCACCGGCGCCTGCCGGCGACGAGCATCTCGGCTGAGCGGATCGGCGCCGGAACGGCATCCGGACGCGACCCGATCTCTCGAGATTCGCCCGATCGCCCACCGGACCTGAGCAGAAATGCAATCCTGACTTGATGTATCAAACGGCTACGTCAGGCAAATGCAGGTTTGCCGTCGCGGCATGGCAACGGGGGACGGTTCGGGATGGGACGTACGGTCGACGTAACGGAGCTGGTTCTCCGGGACGGTCACCAAAGCCTGCTCGCCACCCGGATGGCGATGGCCGACATGGTGCCGATCTGCAGCGAAATCGACGCGGCGGGATATTGGAGCGTCGAGTGCTGGGGTGGCGCCACCTTTGACGCATGCATCCGCTTCCTCAATGAGGACCCGTGGCAACGGCTGCGCACCTTTCGCGAGCTGCTACCCGACTCGCGACTCCAGATGTTGCTGCGTGGACAGAACCTGCTCGGCTACCGGCATTACGAAGACGGTGTGGTGAACCGGTTCGTGGAGAAGGCCGCGGCGAATGGGATGGACGTGTTCCGGGTCTTCGACGCGCTCAACGACCCGCGCAACATCCGCCAGGCCCTGGAGGCGGTGAAACGCACCGGCCGGCACGGTCAGGGCACCATCTGCTACACCATCTCCCCGATGCACTCGGTCGCCACCTTTGTCGACATGGCCGAGCAGTTGATGGAGATGGGCTCCGACTCGATCTGCCTCAAGGACATGGCCGCGCTGCTCAAGCCACAGCCCGCGTACGACATCGTGCGTGGCATCAAGCAGCGGTGCGGTGAGCAGACGCGGGTGCACGTCCACGTCCATGCGACGACCGGGGTGACGCTGGTCAGTCTGATGAAGGCGATCGAGGCCGGCGCCGACGCGGTGGACACCTCGATCAGCTCGATGAGCCTCGGCCCCGGCCACAACCCGACCGAGGCGCTGGTGGAGCTGCTGGAGGGGACCGGATACGAGACCCGGTTGGACAAGACGCGGCTGCTGAAGATCAAGAAGCATTTCGCGAAGGTCCGGCCGCGCTACGCGAAGTTCGAAAGCGACCTGATCGGGGTCGAGACGGAAATCTTCGACAGTCAGATCCCGGGGGGCATGATCTCGAACATGGAGAGCCAGCTCAAGCAGCAGGGTGTCGGCGATCGGCTGCATGAGGTGATGGCCGAGGTGTCCGTCGTGCGCCGCGACGCCGGGTACCCGCCGCTGGTGACCCCGTCCAGCCAGATCGTCGGTACCCAGGCCGTGTTCAACGTGCTGATGGGTCGATATCAGGTGATGACCGGAGAGTTCGCCGATCTGGTGCTCGGCTACTACGGTTCCACCCTCGGCCGGCCGGATCCGGCGCTGATCGAGGTCGCCGAGAAACAGGCGAAGAAGGGCCCGATCACCTGCCGGCCGGCCGATCTGCTCGTTTCCGACTGGGACGAGTTGAGCGCGACCGCTCACGGGCTCAAGGGCAATGACGGTTCCGTCGAGGACGTCTTGACGTACGCGATGTTTCCTCAGGTGGCGCCCAAGTTCCTGACCAGTCGCGCGAGCGGGCCGACCGACCCCACCGAGGAATCCGGCGGCGGCAATTCACCCGCCGTGGCGGTCCGGCGGGACGGTGGACTGGCGCCTATCACCACACCCGTCTCCTACGACGTCAGGATCGGCGACCGAACACGCCAAGTCACCGTCAGCCCAGCCTGATCGGCTCAGTCGGAGAGGAACGAGTCTTATGGCGGCACCTGCAACCTCGACCGGGATGGACGCTTTGATCGCGGACCTGCGCACGACCCGGGAACACCTGGAACTGGGCGGCGGCGTCAAGCGGGCCGAGCGGCAGCATCAGCAGAACAAGATGACCGCGCGAGAGCGGATCGCCAATCTCGTCGACACCAACACCTTCGAGGAACTCGGGCTCTTCGCCCGGCATCGCGCGGAACACTTCGGTATGCCCGGCCGGGAAGTTCCCGCCGACGGCGTGGTGACCGGCGCCGCCGCGGTGGACGGGCGCCTGGTTCATCTCGCCAGCCAGGACTTCACGGTCATGGGCGGCACCGCCGGCGAGGTGCATTCGCTCAAGGTCGTCGAGGCGCTGGAGCGGTCGATGAAGACCGGTTCGCCGTTCATCTTCGTCAATGACTCCGGGGGTGCCCGCCTGCAGGAAGGGGTGGACTCGCTCTCCGGATACGGCCAGGTCTTCTATACCAATGTGCTGCTGTCCGGGGTGGTGCCGCAGATCTCGATCATCTGCGGTCCCTGTGCGGGCGGTGCGGCCTACTCGCCGGCCCTGACGGACTTCATCATCCAGACCCGCCAGGCGCAGATGTTCATCACCGGGCCGGATGTCATCCGGAAGGTCACCGGCGAAGAGGTGACCGCCGACCAACTGGGTGGCGCGGATGCGCACATGCAGCGTTCGGGCGTCGTCCACTTCATCGCCGAGAACGATGCGGACGCCATGGCGTTGTGCCGCAAGCTGCTCAGCTATCTGCCGTCCAACAACCTGGAAGACCCGCCGGAGTGGCCCACCGACGGCGACGTCAATCCCAATCCGCGCCTGGGCGAGATCGTGCCGATCGACCCCAAGCGGGCGTATGACGTACGCGAAGTCATCGGCGGCATCGTCGACGGCGCCGACTTCCTCGAGGTGCAGAGCGGCTACGCAGCCAACATCGTCGTCGGTTTCGCCCGGCTGCTCGGCCGGTCGATCGGGTTGATCGCGAACCAGCCGTCCGTGATGTCCGGCGTGCTGGACATCAACGCCAGCGACAAGGCCAGCCGGTTCATTCGTTTCTGCAACGCCTTCAACATTCCGCTGGTGACCCTGGTCGACGTGCCCGGCTTCCTTCCCGGGCTGGACCAGGAGCACAACGGCATCATCCGGCACGGGGCGAAGCTCCTGTTCGCTTACGCCGCCGCGTCGGTGCCGAAAATCCAGATCATCCTGCGCAAGAGCTACGGCGGCGCACACCTGGCGATGGGTTCCAAGGACCTGGGCGCCGACCGGGTCTTCGCCTGGCCTACCGCGGAGATCGCGGTGATGGGCGCCGAAGGCGCCGTGGAGATCATGTTCCGCAAGGAGATCACGGAGTCCGACGACCCGGCGGCGCGCCGGGCCCAGCTGATCGAGGAGTATCGCTCGACGTTCGCCACGCCCTACGCCGCGGCCGGACGACGGTTGGTCGACGCCATCATCGAGCCCGCACACACCCGACGGCGGCTGGCACGGGCGCTGGAGTACCTGCACACCAAGCGCGAAATGCGGCCGGCGAAGAAGCACGGCCTGATTCCGATGTGACCCGGAGACACGATGAGCACAGAAGGCATCGGCGGACCGGCGGATCGTCCAGGATCGGACAGCTCGCTCGCCGACCAGATCATGCGGTTGACCGAACGGGTGGCGGCGCTGGAGGCCGCCATCCAGCCGGATGCGGGGGCGCCCGCCGCGGCGTCCGTCCCGGCCGGATCGCCCGCGACCGCGTCCGCGGCGAACGAAACGCGCGACGAAACCGCCGAACTGAGTGAGGAAATCGTCCTGGTGCTCAGCGCGGCGATCGCCGCGTACCTCGGCAAGCGAGCGCATATGCGCCAGGCCAGATTGGTCGGCGCCGCCGGCTGGGCCCGCGAGGGACGCGTCATGATCCATGCATCGCACCAACCCGTCAAGGGCGCATAACAGGGGGCAAACGACGTGAGGCTCAGCATCGCCGTCGACGGCAACACGTACGAAGTTGACGTCGAGGTCACCGAACCAGAACCACACCAGCCGGTGCCGTGGTCCCCCAGCGCCCCCGTGGTGTTGCCGGCCCTAGCGTCGCCGACCCCGGACGCCCATCGTCCGGAACCCGCCGATGCCAAAGTCTGCCGGAGCCCGGTCAACGGCACCGTGGTGCGGGTGGCCGTGGAGCCGGGGCAGAGCGTCCAGGCCGGTGACGTGCTGATCGCCTTGGAGGCGATGAAGATGGAGACGACCATCACCGCACCGATATCGGCCGTGGTCGCCCGGGTCGACGCGGAGGTCGGCGCCGCGGTGCGTTCCGGCGCGGTCCTGGTCGAGTTCGCCTGAAGACAGCCACGATCGGGTGGTTGTCTCGTCGATGTCGGCGATCGGGGCCCCTTCGCGGGGCCCCGATCGGCTCAGCTCAGCGGAGTGATTCCCGAGGCGCCCACCAGCTGCTCGCGGAACTCGGCGCTCGCCAAGCGCTTGGCCTCGAGCTGGGCGGCCTCGACACGCGCCGGCATGTTCAGACGCGCCGAGGGTTCCGCGTTGCCCAGGGTGGCGGAGAACTTCTCGATCGCCGCCAATCCCGCCTCCGCCCGCGCCACCCCGGCCGCCTGGCGTGCGTCCAGACGCTGCGCGTACCACGACGAAGCGACCACCGACTCGCGGGTGAACGAGGCCCGGAACTCGGGCGAGTCCAGGTCCCATCCCTCGGTTGAGGTCCCGTGGGCCATGATCTCCAGGAGAGCCCGCAGCGGCGGGATAGCCAAACAGATCGTGCCGTCGGCGAAGTAGGCGCCGGCGACCCGCTCGTGAGTCCGCACGATCGCGTCGACCGACTCGGCGAACACCGCAAGGTCCTGCAGCTCCGGGCGGAGCATCGTGGTGGTGAAGACTATGTCCGGGTGCAGGAAGATGCGCCCGAAGTACTTGGTCCCGAAGCGATCGGTCATCCGGTAGCCCAGGCGGCCGGCCCGGACCGTACGGTCCTCGAACTCGAAGTCTGCGATCTTTTCCAGGGCGCCCTCGGCGATCAGGTTCGCCGCGTCCCGTTCGGCAGGGGTCATGCGGGCGAACACCTCGGGCACGAGCAGCGAGAAGTCGTGTTCGACCATGATCTGCGGGCCGACGTATCCGGCGGCCGACACCCACCCGTCGTAGCCGGTCAGCGCGAACGAGAGCAACGCCGAGTTGAGGTCGATGACGGCGGGCAGGGCGTTGAACGGACCCTTCGTCATCGCCCCCTCGGAGCCGGCGCCGGTCGTAGAGGGCGACTTGCCGGTCATCGAGGCGATGAACTCCATGAGCAGCTCGGGCAGTTCCAGGTAGTGCAGCGGGTTGTACGAGCACAGCGCCGGGATCGCGGCCGCCGGCGGGTTGTTGCGGCGCCCCGCCGCCACCACGTCGACCGGCTGGAGCAGCGGGGCGCTGGCGGGCAGGCGGCGCACCAGGCGACTGGCCAGCTCCGCGATCGCCGAGCCGCGGGTATCCGTACGGTCGGGACGGTTTTGCAGGTAGCGCGGGTTCTTCGAGGGCTTGCCGTCGACCAGGCGCGGATGTGCGGAGCTGACGGCGTACGCGCAGGGTTCGTGGTCCGCGAAATCGCTCAGCAGGCGCGCCATCGGCTCGGTGAAGGCGCTGAAAGCGATCGGGTCGTTGCGCATCGCGACGACGTCGTCCCTGGTCAGCGGCTGGAAGTTGGACAGGAACACGCCGGGGCCCGCGACGTCGCGCTCGGCCTGCCCGTCGTAGCCGCGGATGATCGCGTCATCGGGGCGCTGGAAGAGCAGGTCCTCGCAGTTCTCGACGAGTTTGTAGGAGCGGGTCGGGTCCAGGCCGAGGCGGGAGCCGGACACGACGGTCGAGGCGGTGATGTCGTCCTCCGTCTGGACCTTCACCGCGGGGGAGAAGTCGTGACGCAGGCTGAACAGCCGCCACGAGCCGTCGGCGTTGAAACCCACCCGCAGCCGGTTGACGACCACCTTCCGGCCGTCCAGGCGAAGACGCGTGCCCGGAGCGCCGTCGACCTCGACCACGCTGAAGTGGCTGCGCCAGTCGTCCCCCCACTCCCGGCGGTACGCGTGCTTGATCACGTACAGAAGCCTCTTCACCCGCAGCGGCAGGCTGTCGAGCCAGGCGTTGTATTCCTCGGTGTAGTCCGCCGAAGCGGTGAACAGCTTGATCACGGAGCCGATCGAACGCTGGTCGGACAGAATGGGCCTCGTGTCGACGCCGTTGCGATCGGCGGCCGCGAAGCGCCGCGAGTAGTCGCGGCCGATGAGCTCGGCGACCTTGTCCATGTCGCCTTCGAGATCGGCGGCGTGTTCCGACCCGACGACGATGGCGTCCGAAATCGCCTTGGAGATCTCGGACTTGCCACCACCCGAGACGGTGGCCGGCTTCTGGCAGCAGGTCGCCGTAGGCGAGGTGCCGATCAGCGACCACGCCGTCCGGTCCCGCCGGTTCTGGATCAGCTCCACCCGATAGCCGCCCGGCGTGAGATAGGTGAGTCCGGCCCGCAGCGGGATGCCGCCGCCCGTCCAGGTGATGCGCAGGCTCGGGAGCGAGAAGCGCGCTCCGGCGGGCACGAGGACGACTCCTTCGACCACCCGATCCAGCGCATGGCCCTGCAATTGGGCCGCGAAGCGCCGCGGGTTGCGAGCGAGCACGTCGGACAGCGTGATGTCGCCGCTGCGGGTGTCCACGTACTCGTGGCCGAGGTTGTAGCTCGGGAAGACCAGGGCGCCGCCGGAATGCTCCTCCTCGCAGTTGCCGAACAGGTTGGCCGAATAGGAGATCTGGGTCTTGACCTCCTTCTTGCAGTAACCGAAGTACGCGTCGGCGATGATCGTGACGATCACGCCGCGCGCGTCCCGGGCGCAGATCTTGAACGCTTTCCCTTCGTTGTACTGTTCGTCCGAGATCTCCCAGCACATGCCGTCACGCTTTTGGCGCTCCGTCGCCTCGCTCACGTGCGGCAGGCCCAGCTCCTTCTTCGTCGCGCGGGTCAGGTGCGGCGCCAGAATGATGCACCCCGTGTGGCCGGTCCAGGTGGCCGGCTCGAGGGAGGCGTCGTTCTCGGGAAGGTACGGGTCGCCCCCGTTACCGAAGATCGACTCGACGAAGTCGAGGCTGGCCATCAGACCGCCGGGAACGATGAAACGGGTCTCCATCCGCTTCTCCCGGACGATACCGGGCACCTCGGGCGAGACCAGCGGACGCAGGTAAAGGGACGCGAAGCAGGACGCCGGCTGCCGCTGGCTGGCGGTGTACGGAAGCACCATGTCGACGGCCGGCGGCTCGAAGGCCATCGTGAGCAGGCGTGCGAAGGCGAGCTTCGGGACGGCGATCTTGTCGTCCGGGATAGGCAGCCCGCCCTCGGCGATGTGGAAGACACCCGCCGTGGTGCGCCGGTCCGTGGCGGGGTTGTGCAGAACGCCGTTGACGACGCGGTAGCTGCTCAGCAGCGACGAGACATAGGAGTCGGAGTCGAACGGAAGCGACAGTTCCCGAGCCAGGCCCGGCTCGTCGAGCACCAGGGTCCGCCGGGGCAGGCCGGGCTGCACGCCGGTGTCGGCCAGGTAGTCGTCGAGGAACGCCTTGATCCGGGCGTCGGCGGCGCAGAGCCGGTCGGAAAGGCGTCGGCTGAGCTCCCGTTGACGGGCGAGGACGGGGCGCACCAGGCGAGCGGCCTCCGTCTCCTCGAAGCCTGCGGTAGGAGGCAACCCGAGCTGTGCCAACCGGAGGTTGATCGCCGTGCTCAGTGATCCTGTGATATCGGGCATCGGTACTCTTCTCGCCAGCTTGTAGGGTCCGCGGACACGTCAGCGATGGCGACTCGAGGTCGGAGGTCACGGCCGCAAGCACACGACAAAACGGCGCTACAACCCTTCGTACGGGCCGATCGGCCCCCGGGGGGTCGCCCACCTCGCATTCAACCCCTACCCGGCGATCAGTGACGTCCGTACGAGGAAATCGACCCGTTCATCACGCCGGGACCCCACGACCTTGGGGTTGGACCGCACACCTCAAGCCCTACGCGAGAAGCATAGCTGAGCTATCGCCCCCTTTGCGAAGTTCCGCGTCCCCTTTGCACCCTGCCTGCAACTTTGTTGACGATGCTGGATTGTGCCTCGCCCTGAGCCGCACATTGGTCGCCGTCCATCAGTCGCCAAAGGCATCGGGGGAACGATCTCTTGGACATGTGCTGGGTACTGCGCTGGCTCGTCACCTTCGGGTTCGACGTACGGCTTCGGCGGACTGTCGTCGGGACTGTGTCGTCGCGAGAGATTGCGCTGAGGGTCAAGCGAGAGGAGGAGCGGCGGCTGTACCGGTGAGGTCCAGGGTTTGACTAGACGCTGTGCGGGTGGCCCGGTCACCGTTCAGCGGGGCTGGAGCAGGAGTAGCCCGTCGGGGCGCAGAACCATACCGAACGGTCCGAGCACGCCGTACCACAGCAGCCGGACGTGGCGTTTGGTTGGGGCATCGACGGCGGCGGTCATTCGGGGTTGGCGGAGCCCAGTAGCGAGCGTGTGATGTTCTGCGCTTCATCGAGCATTTCGTGGGCGGCTTGGGTGAGGTCGTCGTCGGTGGCATCCCGCTCGGCCTCGGCGGCGATCAGCACGGCCCGGCGCACCAGTTCCTTGATGAAGGAGGCCGTCATGCCCTCGACCCGGGTCGCGACCTCGTCCAGCACGTGGGGTGAGAAGGCGATCTTGCGGGCGTAGCGGGCCAGGAGCAGGAGGCGGGCGCTCTGGTCGGGCAGTGGCACCTCGACCGCCAGATCCACCCGGCCGGGGCGCTGGGCCAGCGCGGGTTCGAGCAGGTCGACTCGGTTCGTGGTGAGCAGGAACGCCACGTCGGCGTCGTCGCTGAGTCCGTCGAGCGCCTCCAACACCTCGAACAGCAGCGGCTGGGCGCCCGGGCTGAAGTCGCGGTTCTCTGCTACGAGGTCGCAGTCCTCCAGCACTACCAGGGCCGGTTGCAGGGCGCGAGCCATCCGGGCGGCGTCAGAGACGAACTGGATGGACGGGCCGGACAGCAGCACCACTGTGAGGTCGGGCAGGGCACCGAGCAGATAGCGCACGGTGTGCGTCTTGCCGGTGCCGGGCGGGCCGTAGAGCAGCAGACCGCGCTTGAGATGCTGGTCGGCCGCGAGCAGCCGGTCCCGGTACCGTGCCACGCCGGCGACGTGCCGGTGCAGCCGGTCGAGAAGGCCGGCGGGCAGCACAATGTCATCTGGTGTGAGCGTGGGACGCCGATGAAAGGTGATGCCGCCGACGCCCGGCTCGAAATCCGAACCGCCCAGGGTCAACACCTGGCCGCGCAGCACCGACCGGCGCACCATCAGGTCGTGCACTTCGGCTATCAGCGCCGCCGCGACCCCGGGTGCCGGACTGAGAATCTCCATCCGCCCGTTCGCGGCGCCGTAGCGGGGAGCGGCGGCCCGCTGCAGCACGGCGACGTGACTACCGGCGTACGAGAACAGGCGCAGGCCGAACGAGACCGCCTCCCGCGTGCTGTCCGGGCCGGTAGCGACACTGGAGTAATCCACCGCGCCCACCGGAAACTGTCGGAACCGCCCGGCCATTTCCAACAACTCACCGAGCGAGTGGTGGTTGCGCTGCTCGCCGCCGCCGATGCCGAGCAGTTGCGCCCGCTCGTCACGGTCCTGGATCTCAGTGAGCGCTACATCCAGGTCGACGAACCGGTATGCCGGCACCTCCTCACTGACCACCGCGATCCCCCGTGGGTCGGCGCCCAGGTGCTGCTGCAGCACCGGTGCGAGGGCACGACCGTCCTCCGGTTGAGCGTGCTCCCGGTGGTTCGCCACCACCTCGTCCAGGAACGTCTGAAAGGCCGCGATGAAGTCCTGCGTGCGCTGGTCCATGCCGGCAAGTTAACGAAGATCCCGCTCGCCGGGGCCCCATTCCACCGACAGAGTCCCCGCCGCGTGTCTTCCTGAACAACGGCAATCTCGACCTGAACGCGCTGCTGGACTTCGCGACCTACAGCGACCCCTATCACATCGGATAGACACCCCACGCAGTCAGGCGTGGGGAACCGGCCTCGGATCCCCACGCCCACCCGGCCGGCCCGGTGGCCGCCGAGGCGTCGGCCTTACGATGGGCCCAGACTTGGCTGAGGGGGCAATGATGCCAGACGCGCAGGAGAGCGCATTCTGGTTGGATCCGTCCGTGCCGCATCCGGCGCGCCGGTACAACTACTGGCTCGGCGGCAAGGACAACTTCGCCGCCGACCGGGAGTCCGGCGACGCGGTCGTCGCGATCTTTCCCTCGATCCGCACCGCCGTCATCGAGAACCGCTACTTCCTGCGCCGGGCGGTTTCGCTGCTCGCCGGCGAGTTGGGCATCCGGCAGTTCCTGGACATCGGCACGGGCCTGCCGACCGCCGACAACACCCACGAGGTCGCCCAGCGCATCGCACCGGAGTCGAGCGTGGTCTACGTCGACAACGACCCGCTGGTCATGGTCCACGCCCGCGCGCTGCTGACGGCCGCGCCGGGCGCCGGCCCCACCAGATACATCGAGGCCGATGTCCGTTCGCCGGAGCACATCCTGCGGGAAGCGGCGAAGATCCTGGACTTCAGCCGTCCGATCGGGTTGATGTTGATCGCGGTCCTGCACTTCATCGCCGACGAGGAAGACCCGTACGGCATCGTCGGCCGGCTGGTCTCCGCCCTGCCGCCCGGCAGCTACCTGGTCCTGTCGCACTCGACCAGCGACTACCTCACGCCGGAGGCGGTGCAGGCCTTCGGTACCGGCCCGATCCCGGTCTACCTGCGTGCACACGACGACTTGGCCCGATTCTTCGACGGCCTCGAAGTGCTCGACCCGGGCGTGGTGTCAATCTCCAACTGGCAGGCCGAGCACGAGCCGGAACCCCGCCCGGACGAGTCGGAGACCGCGACGGAATGCGCGGTCGCCCGTATCCCGTGACACCACGTCGCGTTCACGCTCTGCCGTGAGGCGAGGGCTACTGTCGTTCCGTGGCCGAGCGGGTCATGCAGAATTCGTTCCCGCAGGGGTCGAGCAGAACAACCCAGCCGTCGCCGTCCGCCGTCCGGTGGTCGTCGAAGACCTTCGCGCCCAGCGCCAGGAGGCGATCGACCTCCGCGTCGCGGTCCCGGTCACCCGGCTGAAGGCAGACGTGCACCCGATTTTTCACGGTCTTTTCCTCGGGAACGGCTTGGAAGTACAACCGGGGGCCTCCCGGCGGCTCGATGGCGACCTCGGCGTCGCCGGGAACGAAATCCGAATGGAGAGGGTGGCCGAGCACCTCGCTCCAGAACTGCGCCAACGCGTACGGATCAGGGCAGTCGAACGAAACGTTTCGGATGAAAGACGCCATGACCGCACAGCGTAGGTGTCCCCGATCGGCGGCGCATGCCGGTCGCGCCCGCGCCTGCCGCGATCGGCGCAGCCGTGCCTCCGGCGCAGCAGTGCCTCTGGCGCGTCGAGGCGCCGACCTGCGCCGCCGTCAGCGTCGGCCCGCGGCCAGGGCGACGAGGAACTGGCCGCCGCCCGGGTCGACGCTCGCGGTCACCGGCAGTCCCGGCATCAGCCGGGAGAACCGGTCGACCAGCCAGTCGGCCGCCTCCTGAGCGTCCTTCTTGCTCGGACAGCGGGCGACCAACTCCCGGCCGCCCTTGCGTTCGAGGCGCTCGGCGACGGCGATCAACGGCGCAGGCTCCACCACGTGCAGGCGGTCCGGCCAGGCGATGACCACCTTGACCGCGCCCTTGCGGGTGTTGCAGGAACGGTGCGCGAGCCGTTCGGCGACCTTGGCCTTCCGGTCGGCGGTACGGCTGTCGACGCTGGGACCACGCGGATCATTCACCGACATGCCGTCGTCGACCGGCTCGTCGCACACCCAGCACCGCCAGCCGTCACGCTTCGCCACGTCCTCGAGAAGACTCATCCGAGCAACCTAGTCTCTCGCCGCCTCGGCCGCGGCCGAGGCCTACCGCGACACCGAGCCTACGAGCGCAGCGTCGCGGGTGGCGGCCGACCCTACGAGTTCCGGCTCGCGGGTGGCGGCCGACCCTACGAGTTCCGGCTCGCGGGTGGCGGCCGACCCAACGAGTTCCGGGTCAAAGGCGGCGGGCGGCGTCGTCGGCGCGGGGAACGGCTCGCTCGAGTCGTCCCCCTGAACGGTTCCCCTGGTCGCGAACCAGGCGACCCAGCCGGCGCCGACGATGAAGCCGAGGGTGAGAAGCCGGTAGAGCACCACCGCCGCGATCGCGGTAGCCGTAGCGGTGCCTCCGGCGACCAGGCCGACGACCAGCGCGTTGTCAACGATGCCGAGGCCGCCGGGGAGGATCGTGATGCTTCCGGCGGCCATGCCGGCGCAGAAGGCCAGCAGCACGGTGGTTCCACCCAGCGGCTTGTCGCCGACGGCGCGGATGGTGATCCACAGGCAGGCGGCGTCGAGCAACCAGTTCAGAACGGCGAAGACGGCGGCCGCGGCGCCGTGGCCTGCGGTGAGGCGGGCCGCGCGCAGCTGCTCGGCGAAGCCGCGGACGTTGTCGAGGCCCTGCTCGCGCGGCCGGTGGAGCAGCGTGTTGACGCGGGCCAGAGTGGCGCGGGCCGCTGCCTCTAGCCGGTCGGGCCGCGCGGTGATCCACCGCACCCCGACGACGAGCAGCACGGCGGCAACGGCAAGGCCTGCGAGCGTACGCCACTGCGGGATGCCGTTGGCGGCCAGCGCGGTGACCGCGCTGATCACGGCGAAGGCGGCCGCCGACAGGACTCCGCTGAGTGCGATGGCCCAGGACGCCACCGCCGGGGTGGCGCCGAAGCCGCGCATTTGCCGGTAGTTGAACCGGGTCGAGAACGCCGTCCCACCGGGCAGCGTGGCGCTCAGGGAATGCGCGGCGTAGGCGAGCTCGACGTTGCGGTGCAGGGGAGCGCGGACCCCAGCCGAACGCAGCAGGTGGCGCTGCATCAGGGCGTACGCGATCATGGAGGCGATCTCCAGGACGAGGCCGGCGGCGATCCACCCGGGCTGCGGCGCGCGAAGCCGCGCCAACGCCGAGGCGAGGGACGGCCAGCCGATCACGAACTCGACCGCGAGGAGAGTCAGCACGGCTACCGCGAGGATCTGGGGCAGCCAGCGCCGCCCAGCCCGGATCGCGCGGACATCACCGTTTGCGGCGGCCACCTGCGCCGCCGTACCCCCGTGGCCGGCCGCCTGACCGGTGGCCTTGCGCGCCGCCGCGGCGTGCGGCCGGGTCTTGGCCGCCCGCCGTCCGCCCTCAGGGCCGCGCGATCCGGCCTTGGGAGCGCAGGGCGCTGCCTTGGCGGCTCGCGGCCCACCCTTCGGGGCCTGCGACGCGGCGTGCTGCCCGACCGTCGGGGCGCACGGTCCCGGCTTCGCGGGCTCCTGAACGTTGCCGGAAACCCGCGATGCGGCAGCGGGCGCGGCCGGATCGGCCTCGGACGCGCGTGGAGCCGCCGGATCGGCCTCGGACGTGGTTGCACCCGCCCGATCGGCCTCGGACGTGCGTGGGGTCGCCGTGAGGACACGCTGGCCGGGTCGTGATCGCCGGCGCCGGGAAGGAGCTCGCATGGTGTGCCTCCTAATGACGCCGGCCTCTGGGAGCCACTCGAAGGCGACATGTCGTCATCTTCAAGTATTTTGTTTGCACATCCGAACTGTTTTGCTTGACGAACCGTATAAACTCCAGAGCAGTACGTCAAGGGGAGGGCCATCCATGATCGCGGAGACGAGCGCCACAACCGGGAACGTGGTGTGCATGCGGCGGCTTATGCAGCTACTTCCCCTCGTCGCGCGGGGGATCAAGCGGTCCCAGGACCGTTCGGCGCCCGAGACGATCGCGCCCCTGGGCCCCCGTCACCTCGCCGCCATCGAGCACCTCCGGGACGAGCCGCTCACGGTCGGCGCCCTCGCCGCCCAGCTCGACCTCACCCTGTCCACGGTCAGCGGGGTCATCGCCGACCTCGACCGGGCCGGCTACGTGGTGCGTACCGCCGACGCCGGCGACCGCCGGCGCACGATCGTGCGGATCGCGCCGGAGAAGCAGGCCGAGATCCAGCAGTGGCTGGAGTGCTCCGCCGCGCCGCTGGCCCGCGTCATCCACCAGCTCGACCCGGCGGAGCAGGCCGCGTTCCTGAAGGTCATGGACCTGCTCGAGGCGGAGATGCGCAACCAGGACCCGAAACGCTGATCCCGCATCGCGGGCTCGGCGTCCGGGCCTCCTGCCACCGTACGCAGCCTGACCGCGCGGGGCGGGTACCCGCGCGGCCCGTTGGAGCGGCGTATCGGGGCGGCCGGCCGCCGGGCCAGAGGGATCAGCTCGGGTGTTCGCCGGCGGCGGACGGCAGCTCCGCGAAGTAGTCGCGAAGCATGGCGATCTGCCCGTCGCGGAGGCGGAAGATCTGCACGAGCGACATCGTCGTGCGCCGCCCGTCGGCTTCGTCGAAGGCAACGTCGATCTCGGCTATGAAAACGTCGGGATCCGCGGTGTCGTGCAGGACGTAGTCGGACCGTTCCAGGTTCATCGTGCCCTGGTAGGTCGGTCGCTGGTGATACACGCCGATTCCGGCACGGATCGCATCGCGGCCCACCAGGCGCCGGTGCAGCGGATGGCCGTCGGGAACCAGCGGCGCGTCGAACACGCCGTCCTCGGTGAACATCGCGGCGATCGCGTCCGGGTTCCGGGTGATCGCGCCGGCATAGATGTACCGCTCGAAGATTTGCTTATGCGTCAGATCCACTCTCCAGTTTACCCTCCGCCGCCCCGCGCTCGCCGCCCGAGGCCACCGCACGCTCGGCGCCGCGAGTTCTTCGACATTTGCCGGTGTTCCTGCGCGCGACACGCCCGGTGCGGATGACGGCTATGGCGTACGGATGGCAGCGTGATCGGATGATCTCTAGGCAGTTTGCTCGTCCGCGCGGTCTGCTCGGTCGTCTCGTGGGCCGCGCGATGGCGCGCCACAACGCCCAGTTGACCCGCCGTACCGTGGCCGCGCTCAAGTTGCGTGGCGACGAGACAGTGGTCGAGTTCGGGCCAGGTCCCGGGGTCGGACTTCGGCTGCTGGCCGAGGCGCTGCCGCGTGGGCGGGTCGTCGGGGTCGAGCCGTCCCCGGTGATGCGTGCCCAGGCCGCGGCGCGGACCCGCCAGTTCGCGGACCGCGTCGAGATGGTGGATGCCACCGCGGACACCATCACGCTGCCCGCCGGAAGCGTCGACGCGGTCTGCGCGGTGAACAACGTCCAGTTGTGGCAGCCGCTGGCGGCTTCCCTGACACGTGTATTCCAGCTGCTTCGACCGGGCGGCTCGATCGTCCTCGGGATCACCGAACGTGCCGTCCTGGCCGACGGCGGCAGCGCCGGGCGTGACTTCGACACCGGGTTGCTGCCGTGCCTGGCCGAGGCGGGCTTCGTCGACCTGGTCGCCGCCTGGGCGCCCGGTGGCAACGGCGAAGAACTACTCGTCGAGGGGCGCCGCCCCCTCGACTGACCGCAGGTGGGGCGTTGGGGCCGGACCCGACAACGTCAGGCGAGTCGCCATACCGCGACGGAGGCGTCGATTCGGTGGCACACCAGGGCGCCGGCGGCGATGTCGCATTGGCCGGCGACGTGCTTGGCCATGCCGAGGATGCGTACGGTGGCCCGGGCCGGGTCGAGCTCGCCGTACCAGAGGGTGTCGCGGTCGCTGCTGGGGTGTATGGCGTAGTGCAGGCCGCCGGGATCGGGGAGTCCGCGCCAGCCCCCGAAGTCGCCGCGGACCCGGCCGGTGGTGGGGTCGAGCACGAACATGGTGCCCCCGGGGGTGGTGGCGAGCAGGTAGGCGCCGGCCGGTCGGACGTACGCGAAGCGGGTGTCTGTCCAGAGCGTGCGGCCGGTGGCCGGGTCCAGAGCGGTCAAGGCGCTCATCGACCTGCCCGAACAGCCCCATACCGACCCGAAGGAGCGGACATGAACGACAACCACGACTTGACCCGCACCACGGCTGGCTCATCGAGTCGACCTTCTACGCGGCCGGGCCGGCCCGGTAATTGAGGCCGGCGCAGAGCAGGTCGAACGCCTGCCCGATCAGCTCGGAGTCCGGCGCGTCGCGGCCGGTGGCGCGCCACGCGTTCACCACCGTCTGCACCGCGCAGAGCGTGACCGAAGCGACCAGGTACGGCCGAGGGTCGAGGGCCGGATCGACGCCCATCCGGAAGCCGATCAGTCGCGCGACCTCGTCGAGCCGGGCAGTGCCGCGCTCGATGCACGCGGCCATCAGCGCCGGGCTGGCCGAGATCAGGTCCTGCATGCGCTGATAGCGGGGCTCGTCCGAGCCGGTGGCCTGGGCCTCGTAGGCGCGTACAACCTCGACCGCGGCGTGCCGCATCGCGCTCAGCACCGGCACATCGGCCGGTTGCCCGGCGAACGCCTCCAGCATCGCCGTGATCTGCTCG
>Ga0307508_10001485_pt1 | contig 26314 bp, 39 predicted proteins | sample 9_EM_MG_FD_203089 | JGI IMG/M metagenome (GOLD analysis project Ga0307508, IMG submission 203089) | Populus trichocarpa ectomycorrhiza microbial communities from riparian zone in the Pacific Northwest, United States - 9_EM | ecosystem: Host-associated > Plants > Roots > Unclassified | place... | reverse complement strand
TGGTGAGTCCATTTGGCGGACACCATTCCGGTCGACGAGGTAATGAGTTGGGTTGGGGTTGTTGGCGCTTTCAAACTGGGCGAGCTGGAAAATGGTAGGCTTCCCCTCCAAAAGCCTCCGTACGAGAGCATACGTGAGGAACCAAGTCTTTCCGATACCCGGCTGGCCAAGAATCAGGATGATCTTCTTGCTATGGGGTATAGCCTTCCTTTCTTGAAGGTCCTTCAGGCGGTCTTCCTGAGCTTCAAGAAGGATATCGTACATCTCCAGATAGGCCCCACGGACGAGTAGCTCATTCGTCTCGCATGGCAGACAATAAGCACCCTCTAGTTGAGCTCCACTACTAATGCTACTTAGCGACAGCTTTACGGCGGTCCGCATATCGCCTTCTATGTGTGAGTTCGTATCGCGGTTCCACGACGGATGCTCAAATTCGCATAAAACGGTGTCGCGTAGGCTATCCCACTTCCCCCATAGTAGTCCGTGGAGAAACTTGAGCCTTGCAATTTGGACGATCCACGGTCCTGGCGGCGAAGGTGACTCAACTGTAAAAGTATTAGCCGGTTCGACAGAGCCCAAATGAAAAGCATTACCTCGCGATTCCTCCTTGCCCATATCCTTGATCCTTTGCGTTAAATCTGCAAGCTTGACGCTAGTTCCCGGCGGCAGGTGGCAGTCACCCATCCAGAAGCGTCGGTCGTCACCAGCCAGCAGGAATGCCTTGCCGTCGATTCTGGCACGCGTGAATGTCGCCTTATCCTCTGGATCCTCCAAAATATTCTTTATTGGGGTGTAGGCTAACACATCCTTTTGTGTCCACTGTTCGACGACGGATGGAGGATCAAGTTTTCCGTCTGCATCAAGGTCTGCATTAAGTGGAGCGGCATCTACCATTGGGATGTCTGTAGCCATAATGTGTATACGGTAGGCGGAGAGGGGAAAACGAGAGAGTGGATCAATAGTATGGGATGTAGAGGTGGCGCGTTGTGGAAGAGATGGAGGTAGCGGTGGTGCGGTTGTAGATGTGGAGCTGGCTGTGGAGGTGGTTGTGGGAACGAGAAGATCGTCCCGCTGCAGGTCATGCGGGTCTGCAGCCAAGCCCAGTTACGGTCTTGGCACCAGCTAAGTTCTGAGCGCCGAAAAAAATGGTGGGGTAGACTACGTCATCCACGTACGAGAAAAAAACTCGGCCACACACGAGCCACGAGGATTTTCTATCTGTGATTGAAAAAGGGCATCCTAGGAGTGAATATCACCGAACTTTGCGAGGTACATAAACTATCAGGTAGAAGCGAGACGCCGGACGACCGTGCATAATTTTATTGCTCTCATTGACGAAAATACCTCTGCAACGTCGCAGCGAAAGAAAGTGAAAGCGAACCATAGAGAATGATAGAGAAAGAATGCCGCCCATGCGCAAGCCCGCCAGATTTCTATTGCTGGAGGTATATAAAGAACTGGGCCGTATCTCGGGGGCGGGTGCTGGCTTGGGTCGGGGGTGCTTACCCGCAGGCAGCCTAGTGCGAACCGGGGAATCATCAAGCAATCCGTCGCTCAAGGTGCCAGGAACGCCGTTAACGAGCGGAAGAAACCAGTGCGCTGACGACGAACGAGCTGACAAGGGATTCATCGGGCGAGGCGTTGGGCAAGCCACCGGCGAGTGGAGGGAATGGTGAGCCGACAAGTAGTACGTCGGGCAAGCCGTCGGGGGAGCGGTAGGAAGGAGCGCGCCGGTGAGCGATCCGCCAAGAAAGCCGACAGGCAATCCATCGGGCGAGCCGTCAGGCAATTATGAGCCCGGGTGGAACACCCTGCCAATCCGTAATCCATATATTCACACCGCCGTACCCGCCATTATTGTTCGCCCCGCTGCTGCACCTCATCCCTGCACTCTTGGTTTTCAGCCTAAACCCTTTGAGCCGCATCGCGTCGCGTCATCGCCCACTTGGCCTCTTCCAGACAAACCATCACGTTCGAAGGCCGACCTCTGCACGATTCGAACCGTCATTCGCAGCCCTCCCACGAACGAGATAGATTTTGCACCCCCACGTCTCGCAATTCCTTCGCGAAGAACACGACTTGCTGCTCGATCCAGTCGAAATGACACTGGGAATTGCGGTGCGTGCGCGGCGATGCGGGAAAACCTCATCGTTAATCACTTTCAGCACCAGCCATCTGATGATTTGCTGTTTCAAGGGCGCCATATTGTCCTTAGTATCCTCGGCGCTTTCAGCTTCTAGCATCGTATCCAACGCTGACTGTAGTTGCGGTATCGACAAGGTCGATCCCGCAACTGGGGAAAGCGCGGAGGGCTGTCGATCTCGTTTTCGGGACGGCTGGTGATGGATATTTTGAGCTCTGGATTATTTGCTTGCCCCTTGGCCTGACGCGCGGCCAAGTATTCGGATATCGTCTCCAGGAAATCCTTCCCCGAGTATCTATCATTACCATCTCTCGCACTCATCCAGATAGTAGAAGATGTAGTGCACTTCGTGGGGCACCGGATGGTTCATGAGGGTCTTGAATATCTCGATTCTCCGATTTCCCCACAATTTGTTATTCGAGTCAGTTAATGTCTCTCCACTGCGTTGGTAGACACGGATGATGTGGTGGAAGAGAGATTTCGGGGCATCGACCAATAGTTGATAGAGGAGGGAGCGTAAGAGAACCGACACGGTTCGAAGGTTTTTGTACTGGGCGTAGAAGGAGCAGATGGCCCGATTCTGACGTACTACGTTGTCGTTTGACTCCCGTAATCGCTCTATCGTTGCTCCCAGATGCCGAATGAAGGACCTTAAAAGAATCGTTTCCCCTGGTACTCACCCACGTACGGGGGTGAGGACCGTTTTTATTAAACCAATTTTTCACCTTGGATTTCTCCAGGAACTAATCAAAGGGTCCTTGGATGGAATCCTCTTCTGTCTGGTCCCTGAGAATCGCTTCTCAATAACCGCCGGTCCTTCCTCCACCAAATCCAATATCCTCCCACTGACGGTAATGTAATCCTCCACGTCGCTGCTCTGGAATTTTACCATACTCAAGTGGTTGCCATCTAGGGGAAGCTGGTCGTAGAACTGTTCGCCGGGAGCCGAATTCGTGGCCGAATTGGACGTGACCATGAGGATTGGTTCTCCCGTTCTCGCCCAGGCACCCGTAGCCGTTTTCTTGGAGTTGAATGTGTTAGCTTTTCCGCCATGTTCATCCGGAGACCGAGCCTCATACCTGAACGGTGGGCGTCTTCTTTGTCTCGTAGAAGGAGAGAACCTTCGAATCCTGATAGCTGCCGAAGATGCGGGTGAACTCCCTCTCGAGCTCCGGCAGAAGGTGCGAATTAGGCCCTAAGTTGCGAAGCAACTCTTCGTTCGGCTGGTTGGATACCATGGTGGCCAAGCTCGCAATCTCGATACCTCTGTTGGGAACCCCAAAGAGCAAGAGTGCGTACGTTGACTTCAGAATGAGTTTGTCCTTGGGCCCGCCGCTCATGGCTTCCTTGAGGGCCTGCAGCAATTGACACTTAAACCGGTGGTCTCGTAGGGGACTTCTCGCGGAGTATACCCACATGCTTGATCAGGATACCACCAAAACTGTGCCCAAGAAAGATGATCGGACGTCTTTGCTCCTAGCTGCTGGTCAGCATCGTGTGGTGTGCAATTCCGTTAGAATCCCGAATACTTACCGCCGGTGTAGAACGAGCATTCTTCAGTGCCTCCAGGAGACGCCGTGAATAGTCATGGATAGTGGCATACGATTGGGATTTGTCCAGCCTAGAATCATAACCGTAAGTCATGATTCGGGCCTGCAGATCCTGATTTTCGAGATCGCCTGGTAGATAGTCCCGAAGCCACATTTTCTGACCCACACTGGAGTTCCACGATCCAAAGGCATTTCCGGCGAGTAAGGTAACAGCGACGATACTGCGGAGGCTCGTGTCAGATATATAGATGCATTTGTGCTACGTATGGACGGGAAAATTTACTCGACAGCAGGATTCTCCGGTGTGTATAGTGGAGTCAGGCCAAAGAAGTGAGCGTCGAACTGCAGATCGAGCTCTTCGTTGGAATCCGGCAACGGCACCGATAACGTGACCACCGACTGCCTACAGTTCTTCAGTTCTCTGGGAACATCTCGATACGAAACCGTGGCCGTTTTCTTCAGTCTCCCTGCCAACGATGGGGCCAGAGACAGTTGCTGCAGGTTTCGACGCGCAGGCTTGTGTAGGTCGTTCAACAGACTCCGGAGTTCGCTCGCCGTCATGGTGTTTGGCAGTCCCGAGATCCGGACCGTAAGCGGCGTTAACTTAGGAGGGTCTGCGTCTTCCGGGGGCACGGCTGCGGTTTCCAGCGGCATAGCTGCGGTTGTTTCCGCCTTTCCGGATCGACGATGGGAGCGAATAATGCGCACGTCGCACGACGGAAAGGATGGCGGACAGTAAGCTATTGTGCCCGAAAGCGGTCAGAAAATCGATGGGGGGCGGGGTGAGTCACCCCGGGTGACGAGGGAGAGCGCCAATTAGGGATGCTTCTGGAGGGTGAAGACAAATATCTGTCTTTCGCGGGTATCGGAAAAGGTGAAGAGGATTCTGGATACTCGTATGGAGCCACGGCCAACGAGAACTCGTGAAGCAGTCCAGTGCGGGTAGTGAGGGGTAGACCGCAAAGACGACGAGCGGCTACATCGGCGTATCCTGTGTGCTTAGTAAGTACATCACTGTGCCACCCCTGAACAGGGGCATCAGTCCAAGAATAGACAACTTTTTTTCATACTCGCATACATACAGCCCACATATCTAGACTAGACTATGGCGGCGCACCTTTTTATCTATGTATCCGTTTTTCCCGTCCGCTGTCCGCGTGGTGCCGGCACGTTGCAAGCCCCTTTGCCCTCCGCCCAGGCCTGTCCCAAGAAGATATACTGCGCACCAAGGAAATTACAAAGGAAAAAGGGAAAGAGTGACCAAACAAAAGAAAGAACAATGAAATCGTGCCCCGGTCCGTAGTTCTGATCTGCGGATGTCACGAAAGAAAGCGCGGGTAGGAACAGCGGTAGCGCCTCCCCGGTGCGCACCCAATCCCCACGTGGCACCTAGCTCCTCCGCCTCCGCCCGCCTCTCTTCTTCCTGCGCTCCCTACGCTCCCACCTCGCTCCCCGCATCTCCCTCAGTCGGCACTATCCTTTCCACATCTGTAGTCGAGAGGAAGTCCACCTCTTGTCGGCAAGGAGGTCCCGGATTGTGAACCGGTGTTTCCTCCTCCCACTTTCCTTCAGCACCTCCGCCCACAGTATCTTCTGCTGGCCGTTCCACTCAGGACACACCCCCAGGAGGTGGTCCCTCGTCTGCTTTTGGCACCGGCACCACCAGCACTGGGCCGTGGAGCGGCTCTTCGTCCAATGGAGGTACAGCCGGGATAAACTCTCCGTTGGTGGGACGTTGAGGCGCCACTCGGAACTTCCCGCGACCGCGCCGTCGGGCTTCTGGCTCTTCGACGTCTTGTATCCCTTCCTGGAGATCTGGCCTCCAGCCCACTGCCGGGCTTCTGCCCACTTCTTCTCCGTGATCTCCCGCTTGAGGTGCGCGAGGGATCTGGGGAGTGGCATCGCGCGTGCCGTGGTTAGTCCGTGTAACTAGGCCGTTCGGCCCCGCGGACGTCTGGCTCCTCCACCGCGAGCTTGGCCCATTCGTCTGCCGTCTCGTTCCCTGGGACTTTCTTGTACGCTGGGCGCCACCGAATCTCAATGGCGATGCCTAGAATAGATAACTATCACATCTGTACATTGCTCCTGCTTGTGACATGGGCGGGTGCAGTGTATTGGCCCTACTTGTGGTCGACATGCTGGTGCGTGCGCACGTTCGTGCCGGCGCACCGGCCTCCAGAGTCCGGACAGACTGAGGACCGCCTGATCAGCAGTGCCACCCGTCCGCCGATGAAACTATTGGACTGCAGCCCGACTAGATTGCGCCGCTATACCCCGGATGTCCTCCCATCTCGCTGCGGGGAAAGGCCATGCGTACTGCGGACAGGAAACGCTGTACACATCTCCGCCATGATCTACCTAGGTCGCATGCGAGTAATGATTAAACAAAAAAAAAGCTACGGAGAAAGGCTTGAAGAACGACTAGTAAGGGTTATCTCGACCACAGCCCCTCTCTCTCCCACTCACTTTGGCCCTGCCGAGCTCGTAGATATATGTACCAGTACTGTTCCTTGGCAGACCCCACTGGTTTCGCCGTCGACTGCAGTCCGTCGTATCCGACTCCCCCAGGGAACCAGAGGAATCCTGCGGATAGCCCCCCGCATGTAGTCCAGTCGCCCGAACCGACTGGACTGCTCAGTGTAAAACACCGCCACCAAGCCTGAACCTATCTCACATATCCGATGTTGAATCCTGAAGAGATAGCACCTATATATATATTTCCGCAGGATATCGATAGTGTGTAAAGCGGGGTTGCGTAAACCGGATTCGATCTAGTCTCTAAAACGCGTGGCCAAGCCGGGGAATCTTCAGCTGTACTCCGATGTTTCGTGCTGCTAATGAACGTTGCTAGCGGATCACTGTTTTGCAGACCCCCAGTTTTGCCGTTTAGCTTATCACTTACTTCCCAGTTATATTTCGCTGTATGGAGAATAAGAAAAGACGAAATTCCAGAAACGCCCTCGGCCCACCATCGCCCGAGCAGATACTCGATGTCCCCACTGAGGATTTCCAAAAGCATGATTGATACGTGGCTAGTACCACAAGCGGGCCCGTATCTAGGTCAATATAGGTAGTGATATTGCGATTCACCAAATGGATATCGCCATCCCGGATCGGATTGGGTGTTTTCGGTCCTGCCCTCGGCTCGGACGAGACTTGACATCACCAGGAAGCGGTTAGGCCCTGCAAAAGGACGAGAACCGGTAGTCGTTTCTGGATGGAGACCGGCGTACCGCGTCCATGGTAGAATGGCGCGTCCGTGGCGGATCGTAGTGTAGACAATCATGCACCTTTCGAGGCAGAACCTCACCAAGGTGGAACCTCAACACCAACAGTGAGAAGCCACAATAGCCAGAACAGCAGTCGCCTGTAACATAACACCTAAAGAGAAGCCATTCAAATTGAATCTCGCCGAGAAACGCCTCCCACTTGCTGAGCGATCATGACTACCAGCATTCCGGCTGTACAGCTGCACTGGCGGGAAGAGGAGACAGCAGTAAACCTTTCAACAGGTCGTTCCAACTTCTCCCCCTGCGACATTCAAACGTCTCCTCCCAAACCCGTTTTGCAGCTAGCTTCACAGTACCCCAGCTTTCAATACCGGTTAGCCCACCGTGATCCTGCAGAGGTCGAAGCTCATTTTCCACTAGTATGGACCGTATTGGAGAGATATCCGCGGGTAAGCCGTAAACCACTCTCGTTCTCATCTCTGAAGCGCGCACGGTACATAAGAATCGAATTGCTGATGGGTGGCTCGCCGACCGCCTCTCCTCTCTTGGCATGACTCCCAGCCGCAGCCTTTCAGCACCGCTTCGTCCGCATCTCCGCATCTCCGCACTTCCGGACCTCCGCACACCCATCGCTTCCCCCCCGCCGTGTAACCCCCCCCCCCCCCCCCCCCCCAACCCGTCTTCCCGTCTCTAGATGGGCCATGCCGCACCGGCTGCATCTCCGACTGGTTTCAATCGCTCGGCCGCGATGGCGTGTATCTGTTGAGAAATCACGCGATCAGTCCCAGATCAAAAGGAGAGAGAGAGTTCACGGAGGGATGAGGAAATGTCAGGGCTTAGAGATCTTGTTGCATCGAGATGTTGGCGAGACGAGCCGATACGAGAATAAACGGCTCTCGATTTCCGCCTAACGCCTGAGCACCAAGAAGAAGAAGACTACCGCACAGTCGGGGACCTACGCGCGGACTGCGGACAGGAAGAGGACTTCGTGTACCTGCCATGATCTATCTATCAACATAGGTCGCATGTGAGCAACGAATAAACAAAAGAAAATACCCTCGGAGAGCATAACCCATAACTAGCGACCCGTTACCCCGGCCGCCTTCCTCAGACTTCTGGCATGATTCCCTGAGTCGGCCGTACCTGTATTTTCTCCCTGTAACCTTGGACTCCGCCCACGCCTTTGCTTCCTGCCACTTGACCTCGGCGATCGAGCGCTTCAAATGCGCGAGTGAACCAGGGGGTTGCCGTCTTAGCCGTGGCGGTCGCCATACCGCCCAGGCCGGAGATGTTGCTGCGTGTGTGTTTGTTATTGCTTATTCATTCATCGCATGCGACCTAGCTAGGTCACGGCGATGTGCACACCGCCCTCTTCCCGTCCGCAGTCCGCGCAGAAGGCAGCACTTGTAAGCTCCCCTTTGCGCTCCGCCAGGCTTGTCCTCCAGAAGTGATAAAGTGCACTAAGGAAATTACAAAGGAAATTACGGAAAGCCGTTCCCAGGTCCTGCTGCTCCTCGGCGGACGCCATGAAGGAGGGCGTGTGGAGGAAATGCGGCTGTTCCTCACCCTCAGCACCAAATTTCTCTACCTCCACCGTCCCCTCCTCTTCCCTTTCCCTCCGTTCTGGAATTCCCACTCCGACGTCTCGCTCTGCGCGTCTTCCTCAGCCCCCCCACGTCCGTGGTGGAGAGGAAGTTCATTCTCAACGTCTCGGGAAGATTAATCCTAGCGAATGACTTCTCGTGTTTCGGAGCAGGTGTTAAACGGTTCTTTCCCCCTCCTCAGGCAGGCCTCAATGCGTGCCCCATTGGCTACATCATGACCCCTCTAGGTTACTTGGCGAATTCACCGGGGAAGTACGAGAGTCACTCCATGAGCCTCTACCATGGATGCCCGCTGGTAGTTTCCATTATCTGCTCTCGTCCGCCACACTACACTCCATTCCAGCGGGCCCTGTCTGCCCCTCCCCGTGCATGCTGGGCAACCCTAGATAGAAGCTTTTATTCACTTGCAAACTCCGGTAATCAATGTAAGATACCCGAACCCACGGTAAATCGCCCCGCGGCAACTCCTATTTCATTACCAACTCATAAGTTATGACCTGCCAAATCTCTCTCTAGTCTGCATATGTCCAGCAAAGATACAAATACCTGCCTCCCCTATCTTTGTTGAGATCATCCGTGTGGCCATCCCCCATCACCGTCGTCTTGAGACGGACCGAACCGACCACCTTCTTGCCACTGTTATCGGGGTGGTAGTGGGTATGAAGATATCGGAAGAGCTCCTTTCCATCACCCTTCGACAAGTCATTTGCACACAAGTCCTCGACGTACGAGGTGTGCAGGGAGAAACCGCACGCAGCTTTATTACGGTCGGTGGTGTACTTTGGGACGAGGTAGACATATCGACCTTAAATATACAGTTAGTGGTAAGGCGCTATGCAAAATTCCTATTTATGCACCCACCTCCAAAGCCATTATTGATGTCTTCCCCATCCACCGCATTCGAACTATCGTCATAAACGACGTCCAAACCACGCACATAAGACATAGGGTCTGCTCGCGGCGGAAGATGTCCGGTAGATGCCTTATGCGTGCCGTGGGATTGGTGAATATTGCGCGACGCCCTCAGGATTCAAGGAGGCTACTCTCCGCAACGGTCGGGTTTGCTTCAATCTTTTAGGTGGAGAAGGGTTGCGAGGTTGGGGGATGGAGTTGCGGGGGAGGGGGCGAGGTCGATGGGAGAGGATCAAGTTGGGAGAAAATACAAAGCACCCACGAAAATAATGGCAGGTGATGTTGGCTTTAAACTTTTCTTACCGAGCTGAAGATGGATGATTCAACTGCTAGAGTAGTTACGGGTTTGTTTTACGTGTCTTTTCTGTGCGCCGTCGGCCCCGAGCAAAGCAATGATAAATTTAAATAGCGTGAGATGCCTACACCTCCTAACCAAGACAATGGAGAACAGTGGAGAGGTTGTGGGAGACGCCTTGGCGTCAGTGGGAGTTGGGGTACAGTAAGGAGGGTGACGACGGAGAACGAACGTGCGCTGCTATCGAACCGAAACTCTGAGAGAAACCTGGCGCTGCTCCCAGAGGAGAAAACCGATTGCAGCGGAGGACAGCAGACGTCGTCCAACTCTACAACGGCAGAGATAACTATCGAGATGGGCGGGAGAAGAATGGCGGTTGACAGCAGGGTGGAGCAGGGAGGGAAGGATGGGTGCGGAAGCAATGCTATTGGCGAAATCAGGGATGATTTGGCGGGAGGTGTCATACACTGCAAGTGCCTACCCAGACAGCCGACAAATAAAGATTGGCTGCGAAAATAAAGTGCTCAGATATTTTGTCGACAACACGCATATCCCTTATCAACGCCCACCTTGACGAACTCGACGCAGCTATCCCCCATTGACCCCCCACGCACTAATTCCGCCGACGGATAGAAAAACAAGATTATGTATAATAATTCGCACAAAGTGGGTGTCTTCACCCCCACCTTTATCGTAGCCTTGGCGAAACCGGGGTTATGACCAACTTGTTAAGAGAAGCAGACCTGCCAACCAGTGCTCCAAAGTGAGCATAACACCAGCTCAAATGCACACAGCAGTGAACCCCGGCTGCGAGTTCGATTTGCCAGTGGGATTAATTGGTTGGTCCCAAGACTCCATTGCGGGAACGTTCCGCGACGGCACAGACGTACAGGCCTCAATCAACGCACTCAGGGGAGTAACCAACGACCAGCGGAGAGCCTTTATTGCAACCTATCCACTCATCCGTGTGGCGAGCTTCGAAGGCCAAGGCTGGATCACACTCGATAATCGTCGCCTCTTCGTATTCAGATCCCTTTTGTTGCCAACTACACCGATTACTGTGAGGCTTGCAACATACGAAGAAGCTCAGGAACTTCGGCGCAAACTGACGACTCGGGACGAGGGGGCGACAATTGTGATTCGAAACTGATGCCAGTCACTAAGCCGGATTGTTTATGCCGTGAGTTAGCACCGCCTTTTCTAGAGTCAATTCTCACATACATCCTAGGAGTAGCGGACGAAGTTGAGGTCACGGCGAGGATCCAAGCGGATTTTGTGCAAGGGAAGCCGAGAGCTCGGCGAAAATCACTGATCGTTTGCTCTCCTTCAGATTGTCTTGTCATTCTATCTAGGTGCTTTTTAGGTTGTCTTTTTTCCCTTATTGGCATGACAAGATTACTGCGGGTAGTGGCTGGAGGACGGGGTGAACTGTGGTAGCCTTTCAGTTTGTAGTAGCTTTCGAATCGAACCGTTTTTTTTTTGCAAACTATTGATTTTTTTTAGCGGAACGAACGCGTCGCGTTGCGGGTTGCTCAGTTGTTGGAGCCTTGAAAGATGGAAGAAGCCCAGGAGCAGAGTGTTGGGGCACTGGCGACGAAGGACGTGATAATAGTGCGAGAGGGACAGCCTTGCTTTCTTCGGTGCTTACGAATTTCATTCCTTTGTACCTTTATACAATCGGCTTTTCGCACCCTCCACATGGGCTACAACCAGGAAGCCTACGATGTGAACTGCGCTGCATCATGTCGATAACCGACGGAGATTTGTGACTGTGTAGGCGGGAGCGAGAAAAACTGCAGAGACGTGACACGTTATGATGAACACGAACGGAAGAGAACGAATGTATCGCTATCGTTTCTAGTAAACAATCTCCCGCCTTATATATTTGACAACGTGTTCCTGTGGTACGAGTCGCATACAAACTGCATAAGTTATACCATTTCTCTCCTGATACCTATATCGCCGAACACATAAAGTCACCCGGGTGAATAAGATATTCTGCATTGCGTATCATTATATCGCGATGCATATGTCCAGTCATATGACATCCACTTCCTCATTATATTTCCCACTAAATGCTGTTTCAAGTCCCTTACGTATCGCTAATGGAACAAATCTCCCCTCCGCCAATAAAACCCAAACAACAGCAACATTTTGCAATTTGACTCGATAGCGCTTAACCTTGAGGCGTGCATGCTTTACTCCATCTCTCATTCACTTCACTCCACTTCACCTACCGTCTGGGATAGAACATCATGTGATTTGTGCGTTGTATAGTACACTTTGTTTGCTGGAATAGATACGATATACATGATATACAGATATGCAGTGAGATTTATAACGTGCAAAAAAGCATGTATTTATACAAGGTCGGCCTATCAAACTAAAACCTGATCAGTAAGAGCTGTTGGTTTCCTGATATCTTACTTGGTTTCTCGTCATATGATACTGCTCACATTGGGTATGAAACTGAAAAGAAATATATAATACCTCGGATACTAGATTATGTTGCTGAGTTTGCTTTCTAAGAAATGCTATTTTCCGTATTTTTTAGTCCGATTATCGTGTATGAAACAGGATTTTTCTGTGTTTGTTACAACAGCTAACCGAATAAGAAATACATGCGCGACTATATGCCCTCCATACAAGACATATAATGCTTTTATTCAAAAGCTATCCAGTTTTAATATGCATAAGTTCAGACTGCTGCATAACTATTTATGCAAATTTTGTGTACCACAGGGGTGTCCTCAGGAGCGGCCAACTTTAACTCAATAAACAAACTTCCGCAGTAGACATTAATTTATCAAACGTTCCGCATAGCCTCGTCGATACATCAGCACTCATTGTGAAGAGATTTTTTGGTGTTTGCATCGGTGTGACGAGACTGGCGTAACACAGCGCCAAGCGGGAGGGATTGTGTCGGCGAGAGACCTTGGTTTTTTGTTTCCTCCTCTTACTTCTTAACTCGACCGGGTCGAGAACAACACCACCATCACCATTTTGATTCCTTCCTTCATCCATCGTGACAACCCATCAATCCAGACGTACCAGAAGCACGAGGTGAGTGTTAGGGTTCTCATCGTTTGAATGTTAGCCACCCAAACAAATGGCAATCCGACCTATAGCGGGCGCATCACATCCCGTGCGATGCTCGCTAACTCATTTTCCCCTTTTCCTGCCCGATACATCGTGGAATTCTAGTTTCCAACCGCACCGTTGCGTATTTTCTGATTACGGTGGCGTCTCGCAACGGGCCCCGAGACGCCAGTCCGCCCTCCGTGCGGCTACAATGCCGGGCCGCGAGCAGCGGGTCACCGGAGGCACAACAAGACCTTCTGCGCTGCCATACTGGGTGACGAGGGCATCAGACGGCCGTAGATGGGGCCGGCACCTTACCTGCGCCCGCCACTCTCCACAGCTCCTAGAGATATCCTCACGGCACCGTCGTCGTCATCGTCGTCGTGTCCGATGTTGTCCGCGCTTCACGGATGCACCCCGACGTTAGCGTACATGAGCCAATGATGGCAGGCACAGCGCTTCATGATCTGTGTGGCGCTCCCAACCACTAGGCGCGCTTACGGCAATCTATACACCTCGCGTGCAAGCGCATGCCGCTGACGTCCGAGGTATCCACCTACCACGCCCCCCAACTTGGATATTGGGATAAGGGAGAGGCAGTTTGGTTTGCAGAGCCGAGTATCCGGGACACTATCGGAGAGCAATCCAGGTTTTCAATCCAATGCTTTCTCGGATAAACACCCGTATAGATTGGATTAACATGATTTGAGCAGAAAAAGCAAATCCACTACCAATATAAATTGATCCCCTCCACCTCGTCTCTTACACGATCCCCTCCAGCCCGGCTTACACAAAAACGCTCCCACCACCAACCCCGCCAGACTAAGAGCCCCCGACCACCGATCCATCAGACACACGGGCATCTGAAGCTGCGAGCCGTGAACGGGAACCGGCTCCATCCGTCGCGGTCGACCGATGCGTACCTTCCGCTGCAACCGCTGCCCGAGTAGATGCGGCAGGTGTAGCCGCCGCCGGAGAAGCCGGAGATGAAGGGCCCGCCGATGAGGTTAATGCAGGTGCTGTCGCTGCTGGCGCCGAGGCAGTTTCTCTTGCCTGCGCTCTTGCACACCTGGAGCGTACCGCCGTCCTTCCACGGGACGCACGCAGCGTTGGCAGTGCTTGCTGCCAGGGCAATGGTGAGGACGATGACGGAGGGGAGCATTGTCGATTTGGTCTCGGAGACAGAGGGTGTGATTGTATGTAGAGTTGCAGTGCTCGTTAGATCAGTTCGGGGGTGCTGATGTCGATGATGGGGGGTGCCTCCGAGAGGAGAGGCAGGAGCTGTTATATACCCGTCCTCAACGCAGTCAAACCCGTACGGCCTCTCTGCCAACAGCGCAGCAGTTCTCCATACCAGCAGCAGCGGGGAGTGGAGCAAATCGAGGATACGAGCCTGCCGAACATTCAACCCGGATGAGGCGTAGGCGATGGGTCGGCAAATCGTGCCCAATTGGCTACTAGTTACTACTGTAGCTGTGCAACATCATGCATGGCGAGCGCCACGGTTACCGGCTGGCCGCCACGGCAGTTACACCAGTCTAGATATGTATGTAGATTGCACGCGTATTTTGGTGCAACGTCGGACTGCGAAAGGTGGCATATCATTGGCAGCGATCAAAATGCGCACGTAGATCCCTCGCTAGGCACGAGCTAATGACGCTACGACGTCACAGGGGTCTACATACCGTGACCGAAGACATCGCTCGCAACGGACTCCGTCATTATCGATGCTCCCTTCGTTTTCGCGGCGGAAAACCCTGTTGCCAGTGTGGTACCGTCCGCAAGCCAGGAACGGGACATGCGAGTACATAATGAATAAACAAAAGAAAAACCAGGAGCATGGGCGTGGCTCGTATTGGTGTTTCTTGGCACACTCAGGATGAAGGAAGTAAGGACTCCATCTCCTTACCGACTGCCGGGCTGACTGTGGATGGCGATCGACAGACGAAAACAGACCACCGACGGTAGTTGCAATACCGGTACCTCCGGCAACACGTTCACGGATCTGCGCTCCTTCTACTCGCCTGATTGGGATCCAGTTTGGGCCTGTGAAGTCTGGTCTTCCGCTCCCTTTCACTTCACCACGGACACCCGAGTTCAAGAGGCAATAGTATCTGCTTCGGCTACTCTCGATGCGTGCCCCGTGCATGCTGGCTGCCTCCGACGCCGGCCAATACCGCAGGCGAGAGCCTTCCCAGCCTGCAGAGAAGCTCGTCCCGGCACCGTCCATCACTTCGTGGTGCGTGCAATCGCGAGCTTTGCCTCACTTCGGAGCAAGTACCTATTTAGGTGCAATCCACCCAGACTACTGCGTGCCACCACGCGCCACTTGTCTCCATGCGCCCCGAGCCCTACTGGCGGCGTTGCGGCCTCGTATTCCGGCAGGTGCAGCGCACGCGGTGCGCTCCTCCGCACACTCCTTTATCCCCCTTGTGTTCGTCCTATCCAGTTTTCCCCAAGATAATCCACGTCGTGCAGGTGCCTCCACCCGGCAATCGCATCCACGGACCGTACTGGCTGTTGGTCCGCAACTGTGGAGAGCCAGTGCCACGATGGAGGAGCAGCAAGGCGGTTCCGCTGCACTGCCGCGTGCACGTTGAGCATGTGCCACCCCTCCAGGCCGCCGTCGGTGTCGACTGCGTCCGGCATCCAGACAGTCGCGGAGCCGGGCGTCGTTGTTGCCGAGAGTGCTCGTCAATGCGGTGTATGTCGACGGTTCCCATGGAAGGATAGCCGCTGCGGAGAAGGTCCATGACACTGGAGAGATGTGTAGGGGCTGTCGGTGCGGTAATAAAAGTGCGAGATAGGTAGGTCGAGTCCGGTCGACGGAAGGACAGAACGCGGTAGTGCAACCGCGTCTCCGCCGCGTCCTCGCTGTTGCGCTCTATGAAAGCTAGCAGTGGGGAACCGAGGGTGTTCCCACAGCGGCTGCCGCACCCAGCAGCCGCATATCCCACACGCCGGAACACCGGCCGATGACCTGCCGCTACGCTAGCGGGTACGGAGCGCGGACACTCGCAGGCGCCATCACCATTACTCCCTCGGCAAAAAGACTCCATCGACGGAGGGGTTCGCGTAACTGCGGCAGGGTCAGCGGGAAAACCTCAGCCCCCCGGGCTGCCCATGTTCGCAATAACTAGTTCGCAGACGAACTCAGTGCCAATCAGCTGCGCTGTCGCCTAGCCAGGAAAAGAGCAATGGAGAGGCCACAAGGTGGGCATGGGGTCCTACCGAGCCCGTGACTCCGAGCGCGCAGCCATCGCCCGAGCAGTGGAGACGGCCCCGTGCCCCCAGGCGGGCGACGGATGTCCGTGCAGCAATCTTGAGTATGGTTTTGAGGACACAGTTAACCGACGCCATATCGACCACATTTTCACCCTCGGCTGTTCTCCTCCACCACATCTAAATTAAAAAGAAGAACCAGTCCGGTGTGGGGAGGCCTGGAGTGGCACCCGCTAGCGTGTAACTAGTACATACGAGAACTAAGGGTGGGACTAGCCATTTCTGTAGTAAAGCTAAGCCATTTAAGGCAGTCGAGTGCTCTTCGATGAACAAAAAATAGAATGGCGATATAAGCGCATGGTGAGCATACACATGTTGTCGGATAGCAACACCAAGACACGAATTGCGAATACCTTGCCACGGCCGTTCAACTGCGGTACTCCTGTCGCCAGTGCGTCTACGAATCTCAGACAGTTTCCCCGGATCGGCTCGGCGATGGTGCGGTTTCCGGTGATGATTGCGGTTGGTCTCGAGTTTTGTAATTGGTGGTTAAGTTGAGCTGGGGCGTGAGCACCAGGTGAAAAAATATCTACGTGTTTTGACCGTTTTGATATGGACGCGTTTACCGAGTAAGCTAAGTTTTTTTTTTTTTTTTCACCCCCACCTTGAATACACAGTGTCTACATTCTGCACTTTCCATGATCTTTTCACCGCCTATGTAGTTAGTGGCATCAATCGTCACTCGCGGCTTAGTCACTCCAAAAAAAAATGATTGGCAACCCTAGTTGTCGGTTAAAAGTGGCCCCAACCATATGCCCCCATACCTACGTCGCCACCCTCCGTCCGAGGGAGCCGGTGGTGACGATCGAACTTCGACGCTCGCAAGGGAATACCCTAGAGCGAGAAGGCGGACGAGTGGGCGAAGCCGGGCAGCAGAGGAGAGGGTAAGCGCCTGCGCCACCCAGGACTCTCGCCCATGCGAAGCGATCGATCACCGAGGCCAAGCGGGGGGGGGGCGCGGGCGGAGGCGAAGGTGACTGGGAAGAAGTGCCGGAAGCCAGACCCACTGGCCGCAAGGTTGTAGATACATAGATATGTATGTATGTATGTACCAGCTGACGTCGGGCCACTGACTCACAGGGCGGTGCCTTCGCTGGATGCGCTGGTGGGCGGTGGCCGTACCCGGACCCAGATTCGGCAGAACCTCTTCAAGAACTGCTCCAACTAGAAGGCCCAGCGGGAGATCCTGTGGGGGGGGGGGGGGGGGGTTTGGGTGAGAGAGCCCAAGGAGGAAGCACCGGTGCACGATCCGTGACCTCTTCCGCCACGGATGTCGGGGGGATGCTGGTCCCGGAACCCGGCTGAGGACGGCGTCCTGAGCGAGAGAGCTCCGGGAGCGGCAAGAGGGGGAAGAGGAGAGGAGGCCGGAGGCTGAGTGGGGTGGGTGGGCGCGGAGGACGAGGAATGCTTCCAGCCCGTCCCCACTCCTTCTTGGCCTCGGCGGGGGTAAGGTGGTTTCTTTGTCGTTTTTCCTTGGTAAGAATATATATATATGTATATGTACGGCTCTGCTCTTCTCGGGGCAGGCAAGGGCAGGGGGCAGGGCGGGGCAGGGCGGGGCGAGCCACCACGGGGCCGCAAGGACAGTGGGCCAGGAACGATATCTAGATAGATACGCGATCAATGAATCGATCGCATTACATACTGCTATGTATGTATATCTCAGAATTATGTAGATATCAACTAGCCCCACAACACGGGCTTAGCCCTGTGAATTGCGTATGTATCGATCGCTCCACGCTCACACCAGTCCCATGCAGGAGGCAGAGAGAAATGGATCGTACGTAAGGTATCTATGTACATACCTCGTACTACTGCGAATGTACAATCCGGACGCATCGAGTGGAGATGGGTGTCACTATTCGGTGATGACTGGCTTTGCTCGGTAGCATGGTAATGGGTGTTGTATTCATAGATACCTGTACTCACACATCCACTCTTCCCCGCCGCCTTCACCGCGCCTCACGCTCATTGGCCTAAAATTTAGTCGTACATACACTTGGAAATAATAAAACCTGAAAAAATACCCCCCCTCCGCCCTCCCACCACCACCCACACATCATAAAAGCCCACCAAAGAAAGAAACGCCATTGGCACCCCCATCCTGGAACCAAAAATTCAGAAGCAAGCCCGCTCAACGAACCCACGCAAAGTCAAAGCAATAAAAAAAAAAGGATAATCAAGAAACGAAAACCTCCCTCGCCGTGTCCCGGTGAAGTAAAAGAAAAAGACGAAAACAACGCTGTTCCAAAAGCGGGGTGAAAGCGTGAAAGAAAAAAGGATAAGAAAAAAAAACCACACCGAAAGGTTATTACAAGTAGAGATAGTATCGAAAAAGCAATACAAACCAAGCCCCGAAATCGCACCGAAACCCCAGACATAAAGGGAAAAAAAGAAACTGCCCCAGTGACGGGAAAACTAGAAAGAAACGTGGTTAAGCAGATATGTAAGGAGACAGCGAAAAGATACGAAAACAAAGATGCAGATGCTACATCACCCACCAACCCTCTACCAGTCACCATCCGCCTGTCCGTCCGATGCGACGCCTGATGCCGTTATGCCAATGCTGGTTTCGATACGATGAGCGCCTCATGCCGAAAAAAACCGAACTGGGAGAAAAAAGAAGGAAAAAAAAGAAACCTGAAGAAAACTATGCGATACAGCCTGCGGGAAGAAGATAAACCAAGGGGGGGGGGGGGTGATTCCGCTGTGAGATCGGGCGAATCAGCCCGTCTCCTCGACTCCGCAGATCCATCGACCGACGCCCTCCGTAAGGCAGTTGCCGCCCCACCGGGCTCCGGGGCCGCCGTTGACCACTTCACCGACAACTTGCTGCAGTGCGCCTAGGATGGCGGTCTGGCACCTAACGCCTTCGCATTCGTCGATCACTCTCTCGACCGCACTCGCAAGCGTGTCGTCGACGTCGACGAGGATCTCCTCATCGATGGCCTCCTCTTCCTCTCCCTCGAGACCGACAGCTAGGTATCCACGGAGCTGCCCCTGCAGTGGGGTCACCATGCTCTGAGGTGCCTTCTTCGTCCTTCGCCGGAGACGCAACCGCTTGATCTGGAGACGCTTGGTGTCGGCGATCAGCGTTTCGGAGACGGTGGTCCAGTTTTCGTCGCCAGCGGTGGACGAGGAACCGTTTTCTGACCAGGGGGTACGGCCAGTGGAAGCGGGAGTTGGCTCGCTGCGCATAGCACGGTTGATGTCCGCTTCGATCTCTGCGTACGGCTTGACCGCCTGCAGGACAAAGTCGGGGTGGAAGCGCTCGTCCTCGATCCAGCCAGCTACATTACAGCTCTGGTCATCGTCGGGGCCGACGGTCGGAGGTGGTGGAGGTATGAAGGAGCGACCCAGGCCGAGGCTCGAGTGCAGGCGCGGCATCACCCACGAGGACGGAGGCGACGACAGCGGTGAGGTGAAGTTGATGCTGGAGAGGTCCAAGGGAACATTGATGGCACCGTCCACATCGTCTACCGAGAGCTGCTCCATCGCCGGCAGTGAGCCAGTAAGGAAAGGCGAGAACGGTTGCGGTGGCCCCTGGGATGACTCATCGTCGAGGATGTAATTGCTGTCGAGTGGCTCGTCGTCGTCGAGGCCCTTCGACACCGAAGTTGAGACGCGTCGCGGCTGCTGCGCGGCGTACTCGTCGGGCTGCAGGGACGACTCGCTTGTGGCCGTCGATGACCGCGACTTCGGATTGCTCCAAAAGCTGAGAAAGCTACCCCAGCCGACCGAATCCAGCGAGGTATTTGCGGTCCCGGACCTCTTGAGCGTCGACATCAGGTTGACGCTCGCGGCGCTTCCGCTGCTGCCAGGGCGCACGATCCCACGGGCACCCGCAGGAGCGCTGGCGACACAGGTCGCCGAACTTGGCAAGGTGGCGAGCGCCGCTCCGGTGGTCTCTTGGCCGCGCAAGGATGCGGGAGCCGGTGGCAAAGGCAACACCGACGAAGATGGGAGGCTAGTGCTGGTTGGAATCGTCCAGCCAGCAAAAGCAGCCGCGTCGACGACGTCATCCGGCTCGGTCTCGCTGGATACCGCCATGTTGAGTTTGCTGGGCTTCTTCCTGGCCTTTCTCCTCAGCGATCCGCAATTGCTCGCAGGCGCGCTGCTAGTGCCTCCGGCTGCAAGGAAGTTCGGCGGAGATTGCGAGAGATAATGGACCGAGGAGGCTCTGGAGGGCGTCGGCAGGGATTCCAGTGACTGATGCGCCTTGGCGGGGAGGAATGCAGAAAGGAGGTATATCAACCTTCTGGCCGCTATCCGGTCCGTAGTCGTGACGACGGTCCTCCTGGGAATCGCGCTGTCCTCGGGATTGCCCCTGGCCTCGATCTGTTGCATGTGACGGCGCTTGTAAGCGTCGGGTCCCAGCACGTCGAGCCATTCCGTGTGGTGGCCGAGGAAGGCCGTAAGCAGGGTGAGAAAGAAACTGTTGGACGGCAGCAAGCCAGTCAGCGAAATCGGGCCAGCGATGCGATGCGAGCAGCTGCTGAGAAGCCAATGAGTGTGTTTTTGGGGGGGGGAAACGGAACGTGAGACAACACGAGTATGGGGAAGGGTTTCACCGACAAATTCATATTCCTGCCACCGAAGCGATGGTTCGCCCACTTGGCTTCCTCCTGCCAGAGGTCCCATCGGCCCTGTCCCACCACGACGCGCGGCATTCCGATCCCAGTCACGACACGCCACCGGAGACGTTCCACCTCGGATCGCACGACGTCGTCACGCATCAGCGCCATCCTGCGGAGTTCCGGTCTGGTGCTCGGATACTTGCTGCCATGGATGCCACAGCCGGGTTGCGGCGACATCAGGCGGGCCGCGGTCAGGTTTTCCAGGATCCGGGCCTGGGCGACCTGCTGCAGATCGGACAGCGCCCGAGTGATGACATCCCAGTGCTTGGTGATGAGATCCATCCTGCCGTCGCTCGCCGCAGCGGCCGCACGCAGATCGTCCAGCCCACAGCCCGACTTGAGTCCTCCCGCTGGCAACGACCGATGGTAGTGGTGGTAGTCGTCGTCGAAACTCGGCGGCGTAGGACAGCAGTATTCGTGGCGGTGCAGATGGTCGGTGTCGTAGGACAGCAAAGGCTTGTGGTGGCAACACCGCATCGGAAGCGCGCCGAAAGAGGACGTTGCAGCCGGCGGCAGGTAGATGATCAGTCCGACAGCAAACATGGTGGACTTCGGGGGCTTGACCAGCCTTGGCACAGTGGAGGCGGTATTACCACCGCAGCCCGGCTGACCACCGCCGCCGCCGCCGGTCTTTGGGAACGGAAATCCGTTCGTGGAACCGACGGAGCTTGTCGGGGTAGACAGCAGGTGATCGCCGGATCCCGACTGGGGCACAGCGCGCGCACCGCCAGCGACGACGACGCCCCCATCGACAACTGCCGGAGGGACGGCCACGGAGAACAGGCGAGTGATCAGCACGGCCTTGCGCTTCTCGGTCTCCTTCTGCGGCTGTTGCTGCTGTGTCGCTCTGTGGCGGTCCTCGCGCACCGCTCCGCTCGCCGCTGGAATCGACGTGTTGGCGACGGAGGGGCGGCGCTCCTCGAGGGCGGGCAGAATGTGCACCTTTGTCGACGGACCTTTGTACGACAGGGGTGCCACACCGAACATGCAGTCCGTAACCACGCGCAGCTCGTCGTCGGGGCCGGCCGGGACACAGCCTCCGGCTCCTCCCAGAGCGGACGCGTGCTGCATGCCGGCGGGGTGCTGGTTTCGCCGCCGGGTCCAGCCCAAGGGGGCGGCTGCGTTGCCGACGCCGAGGGCGCCGAGCGGCGGCGACAGCGGCCCTTCGTCGAGCGGCGTGGGCGGGGGCGGTGGCGGGGGCGGTGGCGGCGATGGCGATGGAAGCGCACTCGGCTTGGAGTCGTACACCACGAGCTTGACGTGTTCGGACACGGCAGCGTCCTGGGCGATGACGACGCGCACATCGCGACACGCTTCGAGGTCGACATGGTCGGCGGCGGCGCTGCTGGCGCTGCTGGCGCAACTGCTGGCGCTGGTCTGCGACTGGGCGAGGCTGAACGACGAATGGAAGGAGGAAGCGACCGAGGAAGCGGACGAGGTGTCGGGGTAGAGCAGGTTTCGCGTGTGGAGTTCGTCGCTCTCGGGGGCGTGCGAGGTTGACGGACGCGTTCCGCTGGGAGAGGTGTTGGCGGTCGAGGCGACGGTGCTGAAGAGCCGGCCGAGCATGTTTGGGCGCGACCGGACGGGTGGGAGAGAGTAGCGATCGGGGAGCGTGGAGCAGGCGCCGAGGGCGGGAGCGGGGGGGGTTCGAGGTAAGCGGCGCAGATACAGTCGAGGGGAGGATTTAATTACGCGGCAACTGGGCGAGAGCCATGGTCGCAAACGGAGGAGTAGAGAGAGGGCGATGCGGGCGGGGCGGCGGGTTGCGGGATGAGTCCGGGTGGGTGTTGGAAGCCGGAGTGGGGCCTGGGAGGTTGGTGTGTTGGGAGTTGGTGGCGGTGACGATGGATGGGTTACGAGGTGTCCCGGATGGAGGGGGAGGTGTGGAGGACGGAGGGTGCTTCTATGGAGCACTCGCTACTCTCTGCGCAGGTGGGAGCTGCAGCGAACGGCGTGCGCGAGGATTCGTGTTGTGCGGGTGGGGGGGGGGGGGGGGGGGTGGTGGTGTTGGTTGGGGTCCGACGAGCTCCGGCAGAAGAGAAGGGGGCGGCAGAAGAAGGCGAGGGCGAGCTGTTGGAAGGCAGGGGCGGACGGGATAAGCTCGGAAGGCAGGTGCGAGCGGGTGAAACGCGAACCGAGCAGGCAAGAGTCCGCGAACGCAGGCAGAACGGCCGAGCGGTCAGGGGGGCGTCACGTGTGCGCCGGGCCTCACCCGCGCGAAGGCGTCTGTCTGTCGGAGTTTCGCAGCGACTCAGCTTGCGTGGCGACGGCTTGGAAGGCGAGCGGGCGGGCGGGCGGCGACAGCCGCGGCAAGCGGGCGAGAGTGCGGGGAGACCAACCGGGCACCGGAGACGGGGGGCAGAGCGACGGCCGAGGAGATAAGCGCGCGGCGGCACGGAGAGCGGGCAGCCAGTGGCCGGCGGCGGTGCTGGCGGTGCGGTGGCGGTGCGGTGGCGGTGCTGGCGGTGCGGTGGAGCTACACTTGCTGCGACAAGACGGTAGTGACCGGCGATGCAGACGGAGCTGCCCGTTCCTGCTGCTGTTGACGGACGCCGGGCGGCGACGACGGGTGCGCCGGAGCTCCGCGAGTATCGCACCACTCGTCTCCGTCTGCGGCGGGCGTGGGCGACGCAGTGGACGTGTCTCCGGGAACGGACGGACAGAGAAATCCGGGGATTGGCGGCGATGCCGAACGGGTGGGGGTGGCTCTGCGGGGAGGTGTCGGGGTCGCAGTCGGCTGACGATGCAATGACGACGAGCAGAGCCAACCGCAGGATCTCGTGGCGAGGGCGCGATGTGCGGACTGAGTCGACTCGAGCACCAGACGCCTGCGGGTCCGTCGATGCTGGCACGGGCAAGTGCCGGCTCGAAGAGGCCGGAGGGCGCTGTGTGGAGAAGGGCGTGTCCCTCTCTCCGCCCGCGTTCGTTTTTCTGGGGCTCTGCAAGCGATCGGGCGAAGCGTCGAGGCGAGTCGAGTGGAGCAGCCAAGCAGCGGCGAGTGGTTGCAATCCGTGTCGTGTGGTGTTGTGTGGTGTCGTGTGGTGTTGTGTGGTGTCGTGTGGTGTCGTGTCGAGTTGTGCCGTTGTTGTCGTCCGACTGGAGGCGTCTTCTTCCGGCGGGCGTCGGATTGGCTGCGGGCCGTCGGATTGCGCAAGATGCGAGGCGGCGATCGAGCGTCCTCCGCGGTGATGCCGTCCGTGCTGAGAGAGTCTTCAAGAAGCAGTGCTTCCGGCGCCTCTCTTTCCTCTTCCTCGTCCGCTTCCGCTTCGGTTTTCGTTTTCGTTTTCGGTTGCGTTTTCCCTTCCCTCTTTTGCTTCCGGTTCTGGGGCTCCTTCGTCCGCGCACACCAACGCCATCCTGGGGGGATCCGGGGTACAAGTACTCTACTCTGCTCTGCTCCGGGCCAGGCCCACATACTATCGCCGCGCTCCGCGATAGATAGAGAGCCCACCACCACGACCCAGCGACCCGCACGAGCAGCCAGCATTATCGAACGAAGCCACGGCACCCACACGAGACCACGCTAGCCCGAACAGGCGCGCCGCTCGCCAGCATCGCCGTACAGCGCAGCACGGACGCCGCACTCGCCAGCACGGACCAGACCCTGCAATGCAGGGGCCGGCAAGCGATGCGACAGGATGGGAAAGGCCAGCCAAGAGCCGGAAAAAAAGAAGAAAGAAAGAAAGAAAGAAAGAAAGAAAGAAAGAAAGAGGAACGAACGAAGAGAAACAAAGGAAAGAAAAGAAGAAAAGAAAAGAAAAGAAAAAAAGAAAGAAAGAAAGAAAGAGGAACGAACGAAGAGAAATAAAGAAAAGAAAAAGAAAAAAAATCGAAAATGCAAAAAAAAAAAAAAAAAAAAAAAAAAAAAAAAAAAAAAAAACACCCCGCCCCCCGTTTCCCTTGGAGCTGCGGGCGGGGGGGGGGGGGGCCCACGGGGCTGCACTGTCGTCAGTCCGCTCCAATAACTGCTTCCGCCGCTCCGACCGCCATCGTGACGCTTGCTGCTCGCAGAGCACGCACTGCGCATCACGTCCGGACAGGACCTCATGCCGTCGTCACTCGGCGGACAGTCCGCGGCTGCTGCTCCCCGCAAAACGTGCCGCACACAAGACAAGGCGAAGCTCCAGGGAACGGAATATCTCCATCCATAGATATATACATATCTAACCCATGGAGACGTTGAAAGCGGTCGGAGTGCGGAGTGCACTCGGATCGTCCGGCCATCGCAGTCACGCGGCGGAGCACTCTATTCTACCCCGTCCGTCACCCATCTGCCCAGCCAGCCAGCCAGCCATCCAGCCATCCAGCTCGAGCACGATAGATTGCGCCCCACCTCCCTGCTTCTCCGTGTGATATGGATATGGATATGGATATGGATATCGATGCCATCCGCAGAACGCAGAACACATCTCGCACATGTCCGCGCGGAACAACAAGCCCGATCACTGCTGCCTGCCTGCCTGCTCCCTGCTTGCGGTGCCAGCAATCCCGGTCTGCGCATTTTAGCCGTCGCTCTCAGCTTGCGGGGCGGCCGACCCTGCTATGTGTGTATGTATGTATGTGTGTATGTACGTTCGTGTGTGGAGTACATCATACATACATACACATCAGATAGCACTCTATTAGGTATGTACATCTTTGTGGCCGCCCCGCCGTTCCTGCACTCGCGCCCTTCCGTCGTACATGTGTGCACAGGCAGCTGTGCAGCGGACGCGGACCTCTAGATACCGAAGATAGCCGCTCGCAGCCGCCGCTAGACGTCCGTCACGTGTACTACAATACTGCAACTCGGAGTTGTGTGTTGCTCCCCCCGCCGCAACCACGGTTCATCCCGTCGACCGGAACGAAACGAACGGATATGCCGTGCAGCACGACCTCATATCCGCTATGTATGTATATAGGAGTGTAAGTTAAGTATGTACAACACGGAGACGGCAGATACATAGCAGTTCGGATGTCCACAAAAAGGGGGTCTGTATGTATGTATGTACCATATGTACTTGCATACATGCACACATTGTACCTCTTGCTGTAAGCGAGACAGGACACGACACGACACGACACGACACAACAAGACGCACGTCCGCCCAGCGGTGCCCAGCCAGACCGGTGGTGCAGACAGTGTGTATGTATGCAGCGTATCTACATACACATGGCTGCATGCGGGCGGAAGTCGCGATCGACTTCGCAGCGGTAGAGTACAGCAGAGTACAGTAGTATGTACTAGTACATAGATATGTACATAATGTATGTAAGTAAGTCGCTGCATGTATGCATGTAGATATGTGTGTACGTATGTACAGTGCCCATATGTACTATACATGCGAATGTACGAGTCCGGACGCAAGTGGGGAAAGACACAACGGTCGACATGTCAACCCCCCCCCCCCTCCCCCCACGCAACCCCCCGTGGAGAGAGACCTCCATCGCGCCGGACCCCGAAATCCGAAATCGAGATCGAAAGCCTCTTCTTTCCTTCTTTCCGATGAGCGTTCGTCGTTTGGGGGGGGGGGGGGGGGGGGGGGGTTTGAAATAAAAAACCACCCCCCCCGCCCCCAAAGCGAAAAAAAAAACAAACAA
>Ga0307508_10001484_pt1 | contig 26324 bp, 37 predicted proteins | sample 9_EM_MG_FD_203089 | JGI IMG/M metagenome (GOLD analysis project Ga0307508, IMG submission 203089) | Populus trichocarpa ectomycorrhiza microbial communities from riparian zone in the Pacific Northwest, United States - 9_EM | ecosystem: Host-associated > Plants > Roots > Unclassified | place... | reverse complement strand
GGATATCCGTCGCCCGCTCGGCGTCACTCCACATTCCATCCTCCCGCTCGGCATCACTCCACATTCCTTCCTCCCGCATTCCTGACGGCGCCAAGGGTCGAGGCCTAGCTGGCACGTGCCGTGACATGTAGAGTGTGGGGTTCGTCTCCTAGTGCGGAGTACCCACAAAAGTCAGAGTGCTGCTACCAGTTAAGGGGGGATGAGAAGCATGTACATTGTACGGAAGCGAGTAGCGGACACTATAAGGAGAGCGTCCGCGCTAACCTGTGACTGTCCTTTGTGACTGTCGTGTGTAGAAGCCCTAGGGTACATACAGAGGAGGACGCGGCACACGGCAGTAGACGCTACACCCGAACGCTGCAGGGAATCCTCCTACTACAACAAAGCAATAAGGTTGCCCCCACTCGAACTCTCGCCCTGCCATGCGGAACCTTGTTTCTCTCGCCACTCCCGCGATCCGTTGCAAACGTCTAGCAAGAAATCGCGGAAAAGATGTGGACTCAGGCACAGCAGTGGGCTGGAGGCCAGATCTCCAAGACGAAATACCGGATCCCGAAGAGACACAGGCCGGACGACATGGTGGCTGGGAGCACCAAGGCGCCTGACTCGATGTAGTATTAGCTGAAAACGGGGCATGCCTGCACTGGACAATACCTGCACTGGGCCAAGGCGCGCCCCACGGCCCAGTGCTGGTGGTGCCGATGCCCCTCACAAACAAGAGACCACCTCTTCAAGGTGTGTCCGGAATGGAAGATGAGGCAGAAGATTCTGTGGGCAGTGGTGCTGAAGGAGACCAAGAGGTGGAAGAGCATGTGGACAGTCCGGGTCCTGCTGACCGATGGGGAGGTGTGGGCGAGCAGTGCTGGTCTTGCTCTCCTCCACCGACGTGGGAAGGCTGGTGCCGCCGCTGGAAGAGAGAAGCGACGTCGGAAGTGAGGCGTCTGAGGGTGATCTCCGGGAGTGTCAGGAGGGGCAAGAGGAGCGCAAGGGAGAGGCCGAGGCGTGGTGTGCTGCGGACGACGGGCAGGAACTCCCACTGCTCCTTCCCACCCCCTCATTCATGGCATCGGCAGGCGAGGATTAGGGGATGGGCCACGCTTTTCTCTCGTTCTTTCCTTTGTCAATTTCCTTAGGCGCATCTACTCTTTCTTAGGACAGTCCTGGGCGGAGGCAAAGGGGAGCTTGCAACGAGCGGCCACCGCACGGACTGCGAACAGGAAAACCGGGCAAAATGTACGCCGCCATGATCTATATAGGCCGAATGCGAGTACGATTAAACAAAGCCGCTCTCTTCTCGAACTCCTTGTCGCCCCGAACAGCAACTTGCGTTCAGCCTGACAGTCTCCGCAAGCGTATGCATACCCGGATGGCCATAACCATTCAACGCTTGCCTTTCCGGTTTCCCGCTGTCCACATAATGGATGTCGCTAGTTAGCTTTCTCTGTTTCAAGTAGACTATAACGCCGATCAGTTGCACACGACGAAGGAGCGACTTCACCGTCTTCAATACTGTGATTTCTAAGTCGCCCAAGTGCTATCAGAGCTACTACACTGTGTTCACGAGCCTCTTGTCACGAGTGTTGGAATATAGGGATCGATAGAGATGAAGATAGTGAACTGATTGATTGATACAACGTCGAAGGAAAAACATTCTGTCTATATACAACGCTCCTGAGGGACTCGCCAAGGTAAAAGAATGGAAGACTGTCTCCCGAGCCGGTGCTCGGAGACTAAGGCTGCTGTCATCTCCGGACGTGCCGCCTCCGGTCCGTCATCTCTGGACGCCCATTATTCTGACTGCGAGCTCCCCGAACTTCTCGGCCAGTAAATTGCTTCCACCAGTCCGTTGACAACGATCTGAAGGGAGACATTGTCGATCCGGGTTTGGCGCTTCAGATGAAGCCGAGTTTGTTGGAATATATGGATGGATAGAGATAACGACAGTGTGCAGCAACCTTATACAGGTACGAGCTCTTTCTATATACTGAAGGGCCTTCAGGAGAAACAACGGAAGAATGTCCACCAAGCCGGTACTAGGGGGCTCAGGCAGCTGTCATCCCCAGACACCCATTATTCTGTCACAGTTCCGTATAGGCAGGAAATAAAAAGGAAGAGAAGTCACGACGGAGGGTGTGGGGGACAAGAAATTAGATGGTGGCCCTGCAGTGTGTGATGTGTAGAGGATACGGCGCAAACCCACTCGCAGACTCGCTAATAAGTCCCACTCGCTGTTATACTGCCCCTTTAGACCCACATCCACGTGCCCCCCTTTTAGCTACAAAATCTTACCGTTATGCCGCCGGGCTCCTGTTACCCTCCTAATGCGAGATGCGACCCTCTTTCGTGGATGGGTAGTTTGGCCCTATGCTGAGGTGAATCGAGGTGCGGTGGTTCTGAGCTGGAATGTATGTTGGAAATACTTCTCGCTGCTGCGGCACGGTGCTGGCAACACCGGGCTGCAAGCGAGACAGATTGGGATTTGCATTGTTTGACGGCTTGGCGTTCTGTACTTAGTCTTCTCATATTGAAACCATCATCACCACCATCATCGCTATTCGTCTCTGTCTCTCCCTCATTTTCTCTGCGTGGGAACTCTGTGTTTGACAGTGACCGGGTCATTTCTTAACAATATATTGCGCGGTGCGGATGGGAGAGAAATCGGACTGATGGTGGCGAGAAAGGTTGTTCCCCACCCTGCGATGGAGTGCTGGGGAAGATACCGAGCGACTTCACGCCTCCACTCGCCCAATCACTAGCCCATCACGCCAACTAACGCCTCTCACCCACTTCAGCAAATAACACCGACTCATTTTTCTGCAATATCTCACTCATTCTGCTTTGCCACGTTACTTTGTCATGTGTAGAATCACTGCATGATCCAATAGGGTCGCACACGATTAATGAAACATCATTATAATCACATCATATACGTGTATTCAGACTTTTCACTTTCCCTGTCTTTCTCTCCAAGACAAGACAAACACACAAGACTTCATCGTTCCATCAAGCTTCCATCGTAATTTGACAGGTTATGAGCCCAGCCCAGCGCAATATCACTTTCGAATCCATCTCCATCTAATCTATCGATAATCGTGCTCACTTTCGGTCGGAAAATCTATTTCTCGTTATTGTCCACTGATTTGCCGCTTTACCAACCGCGCACCTCGACCCCGCATTTTCAACCGAGAATGTCTTCCAACAGTGACCAGTTGTCAAAGTCCAACTACACGTCGAAGCTTGGGTCTATCGGGGAGTTAAGCAATACAAACTAATGCTATCTGGAAAGGCGATGTGACTGTCATCCTGCAGGGGTCTTGTTTCTTCGCGCTGCCAACTCCAGAGTGTGGGCAAGAGCGGCGCACTCTGCATCATAGGCCTCTTGATTGTCGCCCATGTGCACCTTGGCGCCAGCCCATGTTTGGCCCTTCTTCCAAACCACCGCGTGCCCGGTAGCCCCACCGTCCAGCCACGACCCGTCCGTAAACATAGTCAGCCCAGGTCGGGTCCTCTCTGCCTCACTCTTCTCCTCCGCTTCCTCCTGTTGTAGTAGTTCCGCATCGATGGTTTCCGGCTCCTCGAGAGGGACTGGGTTCTCCATCCGTCCGCCGAATGCGAGGGCGTTGGTGAGCCGCCGTCCGAATCCTGCTGGGGTTCCGACCACCTCCCGCGCCTGGTCCCCCTGTGGCAGGCTCAATAGCACCTTTCCCCCCGGCGAGTCCCTCGGGCCCGTTGCATGTAGGGAGAATATCCCTCCTGCAACGATATACCAATCCACCCAATCCAGTATCTTCATCTCTATCGATCCCTATATTCAAACATTTTTTTCCATTTTCCCAACAGGTGACGCTCCGTAAGGCCAGCCGTCGATCTAATCTTAGATAATTGTCTAGTGTCACTAGCACCGATCATCACGTGGATAGCTAGCGTCTTGGCGTGGAGAATACTAGCGTGCAGTGTTTGATGGCAACCACAAACGATGCCAGCCTTCACCTCGAACAGTCCTATACTCAACGATCTTCCTCTTTCTCCATCGATCTAACACGTTCCTTCGGAATCTCAACGGCCCAACAATACTGACACCCACGGGTTCGTCGCATCGTCAAACAGGCTCGGGAAGGGAACTTATCCTACGCTCCGCACTAAAGGTTAAGGCAAACACCAAAGCAGTTTTCTAACGTTCGAGGGATTCGTAACTGTGACAATAGTGTTGCACGGAACACCATCGGAAAGCCTTCGACAGAAGAAGTTGAGAGGACGGTTGGGCATATTATCGGACTTGCGGCGGTGCCTATGACGAGGAGTGGCGGACAAATTCGCTACTCCTATTTAACCACATTGTCTTCTTTAGAAACAAGTGCTGGTTATTCTACCAGAGCGACTACACCGCCACTCAACCTACGAAATCCTTGACGCGTACGGATACTTCGAGTGCGCACCCGATCAAGAAGGGGGCCACGAGTGAGCGGAAAAGGTATCTTAAGGACTCGGGGTGGAAGACGACCCCATCTCGGAGCACAGTTCACGCATCACCCACCAGCAATCTGAAGGAGTAGAAGATCCCGCAACAGCGTATACCCCACCGCATTTAAGGCGGTTCAGGATAAGAATCCACATACAGCAGCGTGAAGTGTCACCGGGGAGCTACAAATCGTGAGCGACGAGATTTGGTAGGCTTTGCAGGATGAGATCACAGAATTATGTTTTGAAGAAAACTAACTATCCTTCTAGAAGCAAGAGCTACAGCCAGCGACCAAATAGACACGACCGCTTCGAGCACAGCATCACCTCTCGCGTCTACCACCATCTCCGCCCTCCAACTCTCGGTCCCACAATAATACAAACCCCGCTCACATAGCCAACTACTATCTTTCTGGGTTTCTTCTAACCCCTGCTGAATCCCACTCCTGTGGACTCCCACTACTGGTGACTTGGAAAACCTCAAAGTGCGCCATCTGCGACCAACCTGACTTCCAAAGAGATGGAAGAGGAAATACAAAATATCGACATGCTACACCAGCCGGCTTCGTCTGACATAGAGACAGATGAACAAGAAGAAGTCCAGGAGGTTGGGGGGGGTGAGGTGCAGAAGAAGGGGAATGAGAGGGAGGTGGCGCACGCGCGGGAGGAGAAGGCGAAGTAAAAGGAGCAGGAGATGAGAGAGAGGTGGTGGTACAAGGTAGTAATCAGATTTCCTTGATTTTCCCGACTCGTGCTAAAAGTATACAGGATCAAAAACTGCTGGCCACGGTGGCTCGAGAGAACTGACGCAAGTGCCATCTTTTGCATCACTTTCACAGCTGCTCGCCGGGATTCGGAACGGCGACATGGGGGCAGTGAGCAATTTGAAAGCTGCATCATGCATATTGGACTCATCTACCATTTGGGATGATGAGCTTTTGGGTCTGGGAAGCGAAATCACAGAAACTCTCGCCTGAGTACTTCGCAAATATGGGCTATCAACTAAGGGCTATGATATATACGTTTCATTGTATCTGGTTGCATGTGCCACAAAGATGTAAGCACGTACCACACATCTCAATTTGGCGGATGGTCTAACCGTATAGCAGGATTGCCGACGGAGTCTCTCCCTTGCCACTCGCGGAGCCAGGCGATGTGTACAGCTTTGAGGAGAAGCGATACTTCAAAAAACGGTTATTTTCCAGCCATTTTCCCTCTAAGCGCACCGGTTCAGGTCCCAGAGGTATCCATCACCCACCGCAAACCTCTGGGGCTTGCAACAGTGCGCATGGGATTCTCAACAACGATTTCGCTGGTTGTCCTTGCTGTCCTGACCTCGGAGGCTGAATCTATCGGGAATCTGGGTATGGTTGGTGATCTGCCTGTCATACTCATAAAAGGGCACTTTTCAGACCTCGCGAGCTCCGCGCAACCGGCACCAGCTCCTGAAGACCCAACGCAGACGGCTATCTCAACGCAGACGGCTAGCTCAATGCAGGTAATCGAGGCGGCAAAGTGCTTTGTGAAAGGTAATGTGCCGCAGCAAGACAGGGCAGATCGTACCATGGAGTTACGTCGCCTCTCCGCACCCCGAGCCACCTGTCGCGAGTGTCCTATCAGGATCGGAAGTAGTATCGGTACAGTGGCTGGGGAGGATAGGGGAACTGCGGGCCTTTACATCAAGTCTTCGATCGGCGTTCGGCTGCTGACCGCTGCTCACGTTGCATCCCCCTCTACTCGATATCCATTTGAACGAACCCCGTTCTCAGTATATTTTCCACCGGGCGGGGCGATCACGTCCGCCAGTCGCCTGGATTGTATCTTACGGATGGGAATGCTTCTGCGTTTCCTGAAGTCCGACACCCACCAAAACCTTCAGCCGTGGCTCAGAGCCGCCCAGCGTATCTGTGGCACTGTGCGGTGTGGCCGGCTGGGGTCGAAGAGGTGGAGTACCGCGAGGACTGGGCCCTCATAGAACTACAAGACGGGCTTGTGGGAAAGAATGGCACTTAGTGGGAGGAGTACATCCTGGAGATGCTGAGGATACAATTGGGACTTCGACCGGGGACAAAATTCACCGGAAAAGTCGTCGGTGTCGAGGATTCAGAGTTGGGAAACAGTGATGTCTGGTTCAAGGATGGAGCGACAACCGGTTGGACAGTGGGTGCTTTGATCTCGACGGATGTGCACCTGTATCTTCCGCGCACCTCCTTCGGCATCGCGAATTCGGAGGGCGTTCACCCAGCCGGTGTCGGGAGGGGGAAGGTGCACATGATGGGGGGAACACAGGGAGGCGCCTTTGCGGCGATCGGGGACAGTGGGAGCGGTGTGTTGAAAGCCACGCCGGACGGCTGCGATTTTGTTTTCGGGGCGATGTTGCTCTCAGAATTCACCCCTATAATGGGACGGACGCTGATCATGGTTGCTCCGGCGACGAGAGTTCTGGACCAAGTGGCCAAAGCGACTGGCGTGGGGTGGGAGGTTGCGGAGTAAAGGTCGATTCTGCACGGTCACGAACAACATTTAGACTCGCGGTTACTGCTTCCTTTCTATTCTGTAATCTAGCTTGATCGGTAGTTTTCTCTCTGTTTAATCATACTCGTATACAGCCTATCTAGACTATGGTGGCATACATTTTGTCCGAGTTCACAGTCAACTGTCCGCGCAATGGCACTGCATTGCAATCTCACCATCCCTCCAGGGCCAGGCCGGTCCCAAAAGAGGTGATGTGCACCGGAGGGATAGAAAAAGAAACCAGTCCGATCATAATAAAAAAAGACAAAGGAAAAACGTGCCCCATCCCCAACTCTACTCATCATTCACGAATGCCATGAAGGAGGGAGTCCTTCGCTCTTCGCCCAGGCCTGTCCCGAGAAAATGTAAAGCGCACCAAGGAAACCACAAAAGAAGGACGGCAAGCGAGCGACTCAAAGAAAGGACAAAAGAAACCGCACCCTGCCTCCTACTCCCGCATTCCGTGGGTGCCATCAAGTCGGACGTAGGAAGGATCAGTCGTACCTCATCCTCAGCACCCGCACCCTACTCCTCCCCCCACTCCCAGAGCTCCACCTCCGACACCACCCTAACTGCATCTTCCTCGGCTGACACTCGCCCCCCACATCCCCAGAAGTGAGGAAGTCCAGTACCGCCAGGCTACAAGCTACACCTCTCATCCGCCAGGGGATTTCCGATCTTCCACCGATCGTCCTGCCTCCTGGCCTCCTTCCGCCCTCCGCCCACAGGATCATCTGTTAGGCCTTCCTCTCCGGACACCTTGAAGAGGTACTCTCGAGTCTGGATCGTGTTCCAGCACCACCACCACTGAGGGGTGGACCGGTTCTTCGTCCAGTTGAGGTACTGCCCGGTATTGCAGTGACCTGTCTGTAGCTGGTAGAAGCAAGAAGAAAGCCTCTTGCAGCTCCCCGCCACCGTGCCTTCTGGTCGCTGACTTTCTGACCTCTGGTACTTTGTCTTGGAGGTCCGGCCCCCCGCCCACTGGCGTGCCTCCACCCACTTCTGCTCGGAGATCTCCTGCTTGATGTTCACAAGAGACCTAAGGAGAGGCATCGTGTGCGCCTCCACCCTGTCTTCGTGACTGTACCATTCCACCACATGGGCGTTAAGCCTCCGCCGCAAATTTTGCCTATTCGTCGGCCTTCTCTTCGCCGGCGTTTACCTTGTGGGCCAGAGACCACAGGATCTCGATTGTGATTTCTGGACGGCCTCCCGCATTGCAGTGATATGTTTCCGCGCCTGCAGCGCGTGTTTCTGTCAGATTTGGACGTCCGGACTCTGTACGGCGGAGGTAGGTGGTGCCGACGGAGGATGAGAGGCGCCGACGGGGATGAGAGGCGCCGACGGATGAAGGATATCCCGACGGGGAAACTAGGTCCCGCGGGATCGCGGATCTCATTTGTATATATAGAGGTTCCGTATTCTTGTACGAACAAAATTAAGCAACCAATAATCTATATTATCTGACAGTTTCTGGCTGGGGCCGCCGCATGGCAGGTTGGACGTCCGAGAAAATTATGACCCGCTCCGGAGCTGTGTTCCTTCGCGACGGCGATTCCCGCACGCGGGCTAGAGCGGCGCACTCCGCATTGTAGGTCTCCTGGTTGCAGCCCATGGGAGTCTCGATGCCCGCCCAGATCCGTACCACCGTATAGCCGGTGGCCTGATTCTCTATCCGCGACCCGTCTGTGGACATGGCTAGCCGTGGGGGCGCCTTCTCCGCCTGGACCTTGGCCTTGGCCTCGTCCTCCTCTTCCTGGAGCAGTTCCGCGTCGAGGGTCTCTGGCCCCTTCAGCAGAACCGTACTTTCCGTCCTTCTGGCGTAGGCGAGGGCATTCGTGTGCCTCCGCCCGTCCTGGGGACGAGCGGTAGCGCAGGGGCCGGGGATATCGTGGCCATTTGATCCACACCTTAGCAACTGGTTTCTCCTGAGTAAAAGTTGACGATTTCGCGACATAGCTAGTGAGGCCGAGCGAATCGAGCAGATTAGGAAATTGGCTGGTGGGGGAAAATAATAGGTACCAGCCAAAGTTAGACTAGTACCCAATTAGGTATGGCGTCTGGCAGTAGCGCGAGTTTTTCTTCGGCTTCTCTTTCTCCTACTTATTCTTCTTCTTCCCCTATACACCTAAAGATCAGAACGAAGTCGATTGTCTTCCATTCACTCGCCCGAGCTTCCACCGGATTTTAACGTGCGCAAAGTATCGCGAACCAGATACCTCCCACCCTCCCTGTTTCCCGCTTTCTCTTGTTCTCACTTTCAGTGCTACTCCGAAGTTATCTTTCACAATAACGCGCATCCGTTCAACCAGAACTGCTCTCTTTCCCCGCGATGCATCCCGTTGCTAAGTACCGTAAGTGGCTGCCCACATGTGGTGAGGCTAGGGAAGGGCAAGCCAAAGAACTCGCTTTCTCATATGATTTGGACTTGAATAGCAAGTGGCAAAATGCCCACGGTTCGTTCGAAAATTTTCCGTTCTACTCCTACGAAGACCAATCGGTAATATTTGCTCTCCTCCTATAGATGTCAATACTGACTCAGATTAGGGGAGCAACTAGGCAAGCAGCCGTCGGATATCTGGAAGCCGCTCAGCCCCATAAACGCACCGATTGTCTCTTGATACCTTGGTACCGCTGTGCTTTGCCGTACCTTGCGATTATCCTCCGCAATGTCCTTGTGGCGGCGGTTGTCACCTTCAGTTTGGTGTTGAGCCTCACCGCAGATGCCATCACCGAGGAGTACCAGAAGCTGAAGGAACTTTTCCCATTTTCTGCTGTTACAGTGACCATCAAGCTCGCTACCCACATCGCCGTCTACAAGCTCGCCGGCGAACCATCGAAGTTTCGAGAATACGGACCAGCCTCCGCGGTCGACACCGGCTGTGTGTCAGCTGGCTTTAAATAGATCGAATGCACTCAGATCTGCAAGGTTTTTTTTGTTTGTTCATTACTCGCATGCGACCTTTTGGGATAATGGCGAGATTATCTACAGTCCATTACCTCTCCACTGTCCGCCCGATGGCGGCACATTGCAAGCTCCCCTAGCCCTCTGCGCAGGCCTGTCACAGGGTGTGTCGCACACCAAAGAAATGACAAAGGAGAAGAGAAAGGAAAAGAGAAGAGAGAGAGAAAAGACAAAAGAGACCGCCTAGCCCTCTCCTGCTGTCGCCATGAAGTCAGGGGTGGGTAGGAACAACGGTGGTTCTCCTCCTGCGCCCTGCTTCTCGGCCCCCGCTCCCTGCTCCTCCAGCCACTCCGCACCTCCAGCTCTGGCACCGCGCCCACAGCGTTGTTCTCTACCTCCACCGGCACCCGTCTTCCCACATCTGCAGAGAGGAATTCCGGCACCGCCCGGCTACACCTCCCACCGGCCAGGAGGTCGCGCATCTTCCGCCGGTCCTTCCATCTGCCCGTCACCTTTCTCACCTCAGCCCACAGGACCTTCTGCCGCGGCTTCCACTCGGGGCACTCCTTGAAGAGGTGGTCCCGGGTCTGCGTTCGGTATCGGCACCACCAGCATGGCGGGGTGGGTCGATTCTCTGTCCAGTTGAGGTACTGCCCGGTCAGGCAGTGCCCCATCTTGAGCTGGTAGAACCGCGAGGCGAGTCTCTTGATGCTCCCAGCTACTATGCCGTCAGGCCGTTGGCTCTTGGGCAGCCGGTACTTCTTCTTGGAGGTGCGGCCTCCAGCCCATTGGCGTGCCTCCACCCACTCCTTCTCCGAGATATCCCGCTTGAGGTTGGTGAGGGATTGTGGGAAAGGCGCCGCCCGCCCTTCTGTCCAGCCCGAGGAGATTAACCACTCCACCCCACAGGTGTTCGGCTCCCCTGCTGCAATCTTCGCCCACTCATCGGCCTTCTCGTTGCCAGCGACTCCGTTGTGAGCTGGGCACCATTGGATTTCGATGACGATACCTGGCCTGGCCCTGCGCAGCGTGCCGATGTGCTTTCGCGCCTGCAGGTACTGTTGCCCGGGACCAGGTTCATCCGATGCAATCTGCCTGATAGCTGCCTGTGCGTCCGTCAGATCTCCATGTTGGTATACGGAAGAATCCCGAAGGACATTTGCCACGGGGCGCATCGGCTTTGCTCCGAAGGGGATGTCAGCGCGCAGGAGCAGACAAGAATGTTGGTTATCGGGGACAGGCGGTTGACTTTGCGGGGGTTGACAGATATCCTTATAAGGAGCCGTCGCCCACCTTTCATTATTCTCTTGTTTTATTCTTTCTTTCCTCGCGCAACAATTTGCTCGGCTTGTTTCGTCGGATCTTGTCTTGCCGCATTTCCTTTGTCTTGTCTAGAAAAGTCTCCTCTTCTTCCCCGTCCTCGCCGTGGTCTCATCTCTCTGCTCATCGCCGTGCCCGCCATCCGTTCGTCCATTCTCTCTTCTGGATTGCTGCGTGCGCTATCCACTCGCCCGTCGTCTGTCCCTGTCTGCCAGCTGGAGCATAGCTGGCCCAGTCCGCCTAGAGTCTGAGGGTTTGCCCGTAATAGCAGGCCTAGCGGGACTCTAATTATCTGCCCGGGGGATGCGTGAGAAGGGAGAGGTCGTGGAACAAGTGAATGCCGAACATAGTACCGAGGCGGGCGAGCGGTACACGAGCGAACGCTGTGAACGGAAGGAACAGAGGTGAAGAAGGATATTGATTCGTAGAGAAGATGACAAAGATATGCAAGAGGTAGCATGAGCGAGAAAGAAGAACAGACAACAACAGTAGAAAGCCCTCCTTATATACATGGGTTCTCTCACTGTTGGAATATATGGATCGATAAACGTGAAGATTGTGAACTGATTGTATTACACCATTATATGGGCGCAAGATCTCTCTATATACAGGAAGGCCGTCGGGACAAAGGACGGAAGACTGCCCCCCCCGAGCCGGTGCTCGGGGACTCAGTCATGTCCGGACGCCACCTCCGGTCCGTCATCTCCGGACGCCACCTCTGGACCGTCATCTCCGGACGCCCATTATTCTGACACTTCCCCTCGTACGGAAGATGCAAAGGAACACAGGAGAGAAAGAAACAGAATCCTCGGATGCCTCGTTGGTTGAATGGACAGTAAGTGTTGGAATCATGCCCGCCGCAGGGACTGCTGTGAGCCGCATGGTCGCGTTCCGCAGCAGCTCTGGTATCCCGAGTGAGCCGGCAGTTCCCTCTGGGGTGCGGCACCCTTCCGTCCTTGACCGACACTGCGGTTGTCCAGCCCGCCAGGGGGTGAGGGGGAAGCCATCAATTTTATTTCGCGTCTATAAGCCTGTTAAGACTACGGCGAATGCCAACAACACCAACCCGTATCCGTCCTCGAGTCTGGCTATGAGGCACTCCCTTCGGCCCTACGGGACCAGTCAACCACAACCAATCGGCGAAGGGTTGAGGCACAACGACTGGAAGTAGTATCCCGCGCTTCGGCGGCCGTCAACACCAGGCGCCTTGTGACCCTCAAAATGACTCCGGCGGGAGGCGACGCCTGGGATACTCCGTGCTCACGTCAGGGAGCCTGAATACTATCAGCAAACACAAATTGACGCTTGCCCGCCGTCGGCGGTATGAATCGGGCCATGCACAGCCAAGTTGATTTAGGTATCAAGATGCTTAGTGGTCGAAAGTGGGGGCAGGGACTGTGCGGCGGCAGCTTGGAGTATCCGCGTCGGCGACGACGACCTGGCATCGCCATCTTGGTGGGTGCTTGGCCATGTCGGGAGAGGGGATCCCTTCTGTCCATGAATGGCGTGGTTAGATATCCACAGTCCTCCGCACAGTGGAAAGAGTGGGAAGGGTACTACTTACCGCACAAAATGTCTCCCCCTCCTTCCCTACCGATGTCGCAGGATCGTGTGGTCCAAAGCAGCAGTCGATGCAAATCAGAGCGACGGAGAACAGCGGTGTGCACAGCGCTATCGTTCGTGTTGGGCGTGACCACAATATCGGCACTTGGCGAGTGAGGGCGCAGTGGCGACGCAGCTCAGCTGCATGCCACATCGCTGGTCAGTGGGGCCGGTCGAAGCGGGTCGATGAGGCAGTGTAATGCCACATCACTGCACGGTGCAGTGGCTGTTTTCTCTAAACAGCGTTTGTGATCGGCACACTGGGGCTACCGCATTTCTCAGTTCTTCACCGGTCAGGCTGGTGATGGTGGTGATGATGATTCATTGATCGTATGCGATCCTATTGGATCATGACGATATTATATACAGTCCTTTCCTGTTCACCGTCTGCCACGGCCTCATCTCCTTGCCCCGCTTCGACCGGCCCCTGCCGCACCCCCCGGGAGAGTTTCGGCGCCTTAACCATGTCCATGGATACGGAATCCGTCCGCTACGGCCAAAGTGGCTTGTAGCTGCATCTGCGACACCAAAGACGTGTTAGTATAATGTGGCCAGAAGTGCATAAGGATGCGATCAAAGGACCCCCGCGTTGCAGGAACCTTCGCCAAGTAGAGGCCAAACTGTTATGACAAGTAAACTCAAACGTAAACCAGGCCCGTATCATGATCCGGTCTCAATGGATGCAGCCTTGGGGGAATGCGGCACGGTAAACTTTCTTGTAAGCTAACGTTGCCCTTAGCAAGAGGAAAAGAATTGATTCTCTCCCTGCAGTGAAACAGGGCATACTTTTCCCACGAGGTTATCCTGGAGGGAGAATAAATCTCCTGGCTGATGGGTGGAAACCCGCGTTTGTGTGGTGTTGAAAATGCATTTAGCAGAGGCAGTTACAACTACCGTAATGACTGAATGTCAGCTTGAAGTTCACTTGTTTATTCCACCTGGAGGTACGTAAAACGGATACATAGTATCATCTGCCAGAATACCGGAGCCGAATATCGGGCGAACCCTTAACATGGTTATGGATAAGAACAACACATTGCGCTTCGCCTCGATCGTTATTCTTTTATTCGCTATGGTTTCTTCCATCCATCGGACGGCCACGCTGATCCCTCGCATAGACGAACGCGGTGGCCGCTTGCAATATAGACGTGCGGCGAGATCGCAAGCCGCGACCAACGCCCGCAGTTGATTCTCCGAAGACCTACCCGACATCACCCGACTCCGCCGTCTACCGAGCGCCCCCATTCTCACGTCGGACAGGTGAGCATGTCGGGTTGGTTGTGAGGTGCGTGCGCGTCGCTGCGCTCGGATTGCGGGGCACTGACCGTAGTGCGGTCGGTTCGTCGGATCATCAGTTGGGAGCGGGGAATGACGAGGGAGTGGGAAGGTTCGGTGGCCTCCGGAAGAACGGGACGGACCGCTTCCAAACACCGCCCTCTTCCGGGCTGTCAGATATACGATACCTGCTGAGGTCTGCCATAGCTGGACAGGGACTAGGCCCAACACACATCGTTGAGCTGCTCAACGCGTACCGGAGGTCACCGACCCAAACCCGCCCTCCGAGTACCGGCGACGTGTCAGGCACCCTTGGCGGCGCCGGAGCCGGAGCTGGCGGAGCACCCGGAGTGGCACCACGTGGCATTTAACGTGGCCGGTAGTAGCGAAGACCCCACCAGTACGGGACGCAGCAGATACTTCCGTACAGCAAATTCAAGGATGGTGGTGGTGGGGACGGTGATTAGAAAATCCAAGGACGTGACGGACTGGATGAGGCGGTCGTCTGGTACCGAGTAGCCGTGACTCCCGAAAACCGCTACAAATAAAACCTATCAACTCCCGCCACCGTTACTCCTGTCACCTCCCACACCGCTATGTTGCCCGATGCCGCCACTACCACCAGCACTCGTACAGTCCCGCCAAATTCCCTATTCATCTAGCTGCTCAGCGCGTCGCTGAATCTCCAGCAGCACTTTCTCCATCTGCTCCACCTCCGTTACAGTCCCGGAGATCAATTCCCACACAGACCACGACTTCAGACGCTCGGCTGCCTCGATCATATCGTCGCCGAAGCCCGCACTCGGGTCGCTGATTGCAAGTTCGCCACTTATGAGGCGTTCCGAACATGCTTGGCCCGGTTAGCGCAACGAGTTGCCCGGCCTAACATTAAGTAGTAGCAGGTTTCCGTCTTTCGCCGACACTTCCTCAACCACCGCCCAATGACAGTGTGTATGCAGAACACCGACACCTCCCAAAAAAACCCTTGAACAGGACTCCTGGGGTACTTGCAGTAGCACACCAGCAGTCGGCTCGTCGCAGTTTCCCGTCACTTTTTTTCCGTCCCTTCCGCTTCCGCCGCTCCGACTGGTTACGTCCCGCCGCCAGATGACTCCATCAGCAGCTTCGCCACCTTCGGGCTGTAAACGAACCGAAAGCGGCTCAGCTATGTATGGGATCCTACCAACGGGCACGAATACACGCGTGGTGGGATGATCCGATGGCACTGTTCCCGATATATTCCACCCTTGTTTCTTGACTTTTGACTTTGCGTCCGGTTGTCGGGGCTGACCTGAAATCAGGCCCCGATCCCGATACCGCGCCGTCCTTCGCTGTTACTACCACAAAAAATGCGATCATGCATCTTTGCGATGTCCACCATATTGGTCGAAACGGGCAACTCCCAGAAGTGACAGCAAAAGAATAGCGCATACGGCAGGCTTTCGGCAAGGCGGTTCCTCGGGTTTCCTTTAATCGCAACGTTTTCCTCCAGATGTTGAGCTGCTGGGTTACCGCCTTCAACTTTCCATTCCGGGGCGATGACAACGACGCATGTCGTCTATTACTGTGGTATCTCGCCGCCTGTGTAAGTAGCTACTACTCTTTGTCCGCTTGCATTCGGCAACTAACTAGACATATCCTCATCGTCGGCGAACTACACCGCCATTCCCAGGCTCATGCCGACCACCGGAAAAACCGTCAGAGTCTGGATTCTCGAGAAATATAAGTCTTCACGCGATGTACTGCGTACGACACTCACCAACGAACCAGCCACAATCCACATCACATTCGAGCACTGGCCTTTATCGATCCAACGATCGTTCCTCGCCATCTTGGGTTACTATCCGGAGCCTGCAAGTGGTGACAAACGAAATGTCGACCTTGGTTCCGGAGGCTACAGGGCCCCCATTCCGGAGAGAACCAAGCAGACTGCATTTGGCAGGTGGCGTTGGAGCTCCGAATGAAAGTTAGGCTACTTCAAATGGTATTCACGGTTTACTCCTCCGAAGGTTGGGTTTTGAGAAACGCTGCTGGTATTGCGAGCGATTCGGGTACGGCTCGAGGAGGTGGGAGACGACGGTGGTGTCCTCGATCGCTTCTTCGGTTCCGGCCATTTCTTGACGAATGGCGCGTCGGCTCGAGATATATTGCGTGACCCAGACTCCTAGCTTTACCGTTGAGTTATGGAACTGGTTGATGATGTCGTTTCGGCTGGATTTCGTGGAGGCAGTGTCGTCTTTCTGGCTAAAGAATTCCCTGAGACGGGTCGGATCATCGATTTCATTCGCGGGTAGACTGCTGATGGTGGTTCGGATGGTAGGTTCAACTGATAGGAAGATCATCGAGGCTACTCAGTCAGCGCCCAGAAAGAAGTCGCGGGCTATGGCAGAAGTTTCAGAGTTCGGTGGGGTTTCTTTGTAGGCGGCGATCTTCGAACGCCTTCGGCGTTAAGGACTGCGCTGATCTCGGTTTTCCATGAATGGTAGTTGCGCGCATTAAGCCGTTCGACAAGTTCGAACTTGACGGTTTGTCTGGTGGATGCTACGTTGGCGATGCTATTGCGACTCGTTGCCTCCAGGGTTGAGAGGTATAAAGAATAAGTGCAGGCACGAGGTGCAGAAGCGTGTCAAAAGAAGAAATTGTGACAGCGGGTGCGGTTGACGATGGGTTGCGGATCGGCAGAACGTTCAAGTCGGGCTCAACCTGTTCGAATATTGAGATGAAAATAGTTTATAGTGGATCGGCTGAGGAACCGGTCGAAGCAAGAACATGGTCTCTATACACAACGTGTCGTAGGGGCTCGCCATGCGGAAAGGACTCTTCGGAGCCTGTGCTCGCAGAGTCCGGTAGGCATCATCTCTGGACCCATTATTCGGACGATAATAAGGTGTGCTAATGGCTCGGAAGCGGTTAGTGCGGGGTTGATTAGTCAGCTTTCGCGCCTTATTTATAGCGCGTCGTCGTGCGGGTTTGCTCCGTCTCCTTTCAACATCACACCTCACCGGCTAGCAATTCGACTTTCTCTTGCACTACCTTTTCCTTTGAAATTGCTACTACAAACCGTTTGCGACGAGGTGAGTCCGTTCATCGTCACATGGTCTCTCCAAATGCCTAAGTAGTGTATTGAAGCCTGACTTGCAGAGGTGAAAAGCTACCCAAAGACATCCACGAACTCACATCTGTCAGAATAATGGGCGTCCGGAGATGACGGACCAGAGGCAACATGTCCGGAGATGACAGCAACCTTAGTCTCCGAGCACTGGCCGGGAGACAGTCTTCCATCCTTTCCCCTTGGAGAGTCCCTCAGGCGCGTTGTATATAGAGAGAATGTTTTTCCTTCGACGTTGTATCAATCAATCAGTTCACTATCTTCGTCTCTATCGATCCCTATATTCCAACAACATCGCTCCCCTCTTTGTCGTACGAAATGGCCAGATCAAGCAGTTCGTTGCCTTCCATTTACACCCGTGACGATGAATGTTCGCTAACCAACTCTTTCTTGAGCTAGAAATTATCCACGCCTATGCCACCAGTCTTTTGACGGCCGTCATAGGAACTGCCACCGTCGTTTGGCAAACCAAGAAAGGCGACGATTCCGTAAAGGCAGAGCTCGCCCGCGTAGAAAAACCAGGCTAGAGGCCGACATCACGGGAGTCAAGGCCGACATCACGGGAGTCAAGGCCGACATCAAGGGAGTCAAGGCCGACATCGAGCACCTCGACCGCAAGATTGATGCTGTTGTCGGGGAAACCTCGGCCATGCGCTTCGACAAGCGGGCACCGGAGACGGAGGAGACGGAGTCGGGCGTGCGCTCCAAGCGGACGCCGGAGACGGAGGGGACAGGCGAGCGCTTTGACAAGCGGACGCCGGAGACGGAGGAGGCGGGCGGGTGCTCCGACTAGCGGACGCCGGAGACGGAGGAGGCGGGCGAGCGCTTCGAGAAGCGGACGCCGGAGACGGAGGAGACAGGCGAGCGCTTTGACAAGCGGACGCCGGAGACGGAGGAGGCGGGTGGGCGCTTCAACAAGCGGGCGCCGGAGACGGAGACGGAGTTGGGCGAGCGCTTCGACAAGCGGACGCCAGAGACGGAGGAGACGAAGTTGGGCGTTCGCTCCGTCAGCGTGCGCCGGTCGTTCGCAGTGAGGCATAACGGTTGTGACTCGCAAATATACCTCTCTCCAGTTACAATTTGTGGAGTGTTGGTGATGTTGCGAAATTTCTTTGGCAGGGTTGCAAGATTGTCGAGTATTCGTGGTTTTCGGGTTTTCGGGTTTTAGGGGTTCGTGTTTTAGGTTACGCAAATTCGAGAAACTTGACAGGTTGGTCGTTATGGGCCTCCGTAGCCCGCTTTTTCTCGTTAGAACGCGCTCAACGCATTCGTCATAATACCTACGTAGTGCTTGCGTTCGTACGCTAAATCTAGCATGTGTCAACTATTCACGCAGATTATCCGTTCGAACGCTACCTCTGGCGAGGCATCAACTACCCACGGAGCGCACGCTCACGACTTGCATTCAAACGCCACATCTGGCGTACATCGCCTGTCCACGCTGTGCATCCGTTGGAATGCTATTTCTGGCGAGGCGTCAACTTTCCATGCAGAGCATCCGTTTGAACGCTACGTCCGGCAAAGTGTCAACTATCCACGCAGAGTACCCGTTCGAACGCTACCTCTGAAGAGGTTTGAGCTATCCACGCAAAGTACTTTTACAGATTCCGTTCAAACGCTTTGTCTGGCGTGGCGTCAACTATCCACGCAGAGTACCTTCGTAACTTCTGTACGGACGCTACGTATGGCGTGGCATCTACTATTCACGAAGTCTAAGGTTCACCATACAGGGTGAAATATATCTGTTTACACAATTCAGGAACAACAAACATCACACACAAAACGACGGAACATCAAGTGACAGCATGCAAAGAATACGTTTGAAATTTGCAACAAGAGAGAAATGAATTGTGAGCAAAGACAGCATTCGGCGACAAGGCCTAGAATGAAACTCTGACGCGCGAATCCACCGAGCCGCCAAGCGAATCCAGCGAGCGAATTCGGCAAGCATATCCACCGAGCAAATCCAGTAAGTGAATCCGGCGAGAGAATCTAGTAAAAGACAGCGAGAGAATTCAGCGAAAGAATCAGCGAGAGAATCAACGAGAGAAACAGCGGGAGAATCGGCACGATAATCAACGAGAGAATCCAGCGAAAGAATCAGCGAGGGAATCTAGTGAGAGAATTCAGCAAGCGAATCGACGAGAGAATCAGTGGGTGAATCCAGCAAGCAATCCAGCGAGCCAATCCAGCGAGCGAATCGAGCGTGCAAATTCGGCGAGCGAATCCAGCAGGAGAATCAGCAAGAGAATCAGCAAGAGAATCAGCAAGAGAATCGGGAGAATCAGGAGGAGAATCCAGCGAGAGAATCGAAATCCATCTAGTGAATCTAGCGAGCGAATCGGCGAGAGAATCAACGAGAGAAACAGCGAGAGAATCGGCGAGAGAATTGGCGAGAGAATCGGCGTGAGAGAATTGGCGAGAGAACCAACAAGAGAAACAGCGAGAGAAACAGCGAGAGAATCGGCGAGGGAATCCAGCGACTGAATCCAGCGAGCGAATCCGGCGAGAGAATTCGGCGAGCGAATCGGCGAGAGAATCAACGAGAGAAACAGCGAGAGAATCGGCGAGAGAATCAACGAGAGAAACAGCGAGAGAATCGGCGAGAGAATCAACGAGAGAATCGGTGAGAGAATTGGCGAGAGAATTGGCGAGAGAACCAACAAGAGAAACAGCGAGAGAAACAGCGAGAGAATCGGCGAGGGAATCCAGCGACTGAATCCAGCGAGCGAATCCGGCGAGAGAATTCGGCGAGAGAATTGGCGAGAGAATCAACGAGAGAAACAGCGAGAGAATCGGCGAGGGAATCCAGCGACTGAAACCAGCAAGCGAATCCGGCGAGAAAATCCAGCGAGCCGAGAGCGAATCTAGAAAGAAAATCAGCAAGAGAATCAACGAGAGAAACAGCGTCAGAAACGGCGAGAGAAACAACGAGAGAAACAGTGAGTGAAACGGCAAGGGAATCCAGCGAGGGAATCCAGCGAGCGGATCCGGCGAGTGAATCCGGCGAGTGAATCGGCGAGAGAATCGGGGTGCGAATCCAACAAGCGAATTCGGTGAGTGAAACGAGCGAGAGAATCGAGCAGAAGGCACTAGGGAATCCAGCAAGAGACGTCATTTCTATCTGCTGTGTTTGCTCATTGTCGGCTTGGCTCACAAATCCGTAAGCACGAATCGAGTTTTGCTGGACTACTGGATGAGTCACTAGCCAGCAGTGACGGATAGCCTTTTATCAACCATCCCCACTTAAGTTCCTTTTCTTCTTCTTTCTTCTTTACACGACAGCATCCAGATTGCCGAGGAACACCAACTATCGCCATCACGTTTTGCCACTTGCCTGACCCCACATCCGGTCAACCCTCTTGTTAGATTCACTCACTCTCGGTCCTCTGGACTATCTCGCTGATTCTCTCACTGATTCTGTTGCTGATTCTCTTGCTGGTTCTCTTGCTGGATTCGCTTGCTGGATTCGCTTGCTCGATTCGGTCGCTGGATTGGCTCGCTGGATTGGCTCGCTGGATTCACCCGCTGATTCTCTCGTCGATTTGCTCGCTGATTCTCTTGCTGATTCTCTCGCTGATTCTCTTACTGATTTTCTTTCTAGATTCGCTTTCGGCTCGCTGGATTCTCTCGCCGGATTCGCTTGCCGGATTCAGTCGCTGGATTCTCTCGCCGGATTCGCTCGCTGAATTCAGTCGCTGGATTCCCTCGCCGATTCTCTCGCTGTTTCTCTCGCTGTCTCTCTCGCCGATTCTCTCGCTGTTTCTCTAGTTGATTCTCTCGCCGATTCTCTCGCTGTTTCTCTCGTTGATTCTCTCGCAGATTCTCTCGCAGATTCTCTCGTTGATTCTCTCGCCGATTCTCTCGCAGTTTCTCTTGTTGGTTCTCTCGCCGATTCTCTCGCCGATTCTCTCGCCGATTCTCTCGCTGTTTCTGTCGTTGATTTTCTCGCCGTTTCTCTCGCCGTTTCTGACGCTGTTTCTCTCGTTGATTCTCTTGCTGATTTTCTTTCCAGATTCGCTCTCGGCTCGCTGGATTCTCTCGCCGGATTCGCTTGCTGGATTCAGTCGCTGGATTCCCTCGCCGATTCTCTCGCTGTTTCTCTCGTTGATTCTCTCGTTGATTCTCTCGTTGATTCTCTCGCCGATTCTCTTGCCGAATTATCTCGCCGGAGTCTCTCGTCGATTCGCTCGCTGATTCTCTCGCTGATTCTCTTGCTGATTCTCTTGCTGATTCGCTTGCTGGATTCGCTTGCTGGATTCGCTCGCCGAATTCGTTCGCAGGATGCGCATGGTGGATTAGCTGGCAGGATTCTCCCGCCGATTCTCCCGCCGATTCTCCCACTGATTCTCTTGTTGATTCTCTTGCTGATTCTCTCGCTGGATTCTCTCGTTGATTCTCTTGCTTGATTTTCTCGCTGATTTTCTTGTTTATTCTCTCACTGATTCTCTCACTTGATTCTCTCGCTGATTCTCGTGCTCGATTTGCTCGCTGAATTCTTTTTCTAGATTCTCTCGCTGGATTCTCTCGCTGGATTCGCTAGCCGATTCTATCCGGTTCTCTTGCCGATTCTTTCTCTCGCTGATTCTCTTCCTCGATTCGCTCGCTGAATTCTTTTGCTAGATTCTCTCGCTGCATTCGCTCGCTGCATTCGCTCGCTCGTTTCGCACTCGGATCGCTCAATTCTTTTGCTGGGTTCTCTTCCGATATTTGCTTTGGGCTTGCTCTGGATTCTCGCACTTGATTTGCATTATTCGCAGGATTACCCCGCTGGTCATCTTGGTGGATGCTCTTACCGGATGACCTCGTCAAATGCAATTGTTGCTGCCTTTACAATGTGCTGGCAGATTTCGATGGATTCTATTGCAAGACGGTTTTCAAAGGATATCAGTTCTATACAGCATTCTTACATTAGATAAAACAATTTTAAAATACCACGTAACTGAGACAGTAACAGCAGAGCTGTACAGAATATTGTCGGCATTAGCTATTTTAGTGTGCGTTTGTTGGTGCAATCCTACGTTTACATGGTTGGGGTTGTGTTCTCAGTAAGGGATTGTCGTCCACACGCAAGTACGGAGTTGTCGTTAGTAAACGTGACGCTACGTTCGTCACACAGACGTTGGGTGTCGGCATCGCCACGCAGGGAGTATCGTCTACACGCAGTACTTCCGTGCGGAGTTCGGAGTTGTCGTTAGTAAACGCGACGCTGCGTTGGTAACAGAGACGGTGGGCGTCGGCATCACCACGCCGTGAGTATCGTCTACACGATGGGATCCCGTTCGTAATACGGGGTTTTCGTTAATCAACGCAACCTGCGTAGAGTAGAGCGGACGGCTGGCGTCGGCGTTGCGACGCCGAGAGTATCGTCTACACGATGGGATCCCGTTCGTAATACGTGGTTTTTGTTAATCAACGCGACCTGCGTTGGTAACAGAAACGGTCGACATCTGCGTTGATACGAATATTTTACGATGTAACGCGGATTGGTAAGAATTTCCACGTAGCAAGAGGGGGTTTGCGGTGAAAGCGTTACAAGAGCTGGAAGCATGTACACGCTCCCAGCGCGAATTTTTTTTTTCCCGATGCGGAGCTCTGGAAAACGGCGAAAGGAGTGGTCATCCCAAAACTGGGGAAGCCGAACTACTCAAAGGTGCGAGCATATCAGGTGATATCATTACTCAACGTCATCAACAAGCTCCTGGAGTGGACAGCGGCCTACCTGATCGCCGACCACCTGGAGCGAAAGCGTGGACTTCACGAGGGCCAGTTCGGATGCCGGATCCGCCGGTCACGTGTGGACGCTGTGGCAATTATGATGAACCGCACACAGAAGTCGTGGAGCGAGGGGAAGGTGGCCGGCGCACTGTTGATGGACGTCAAATCGGCGCTCAACAACGTGAGCAGAATCCACCTGGGGAAACGAATGACAGCGCTCGGCATAAAACCAGACCTCATCCGGTGGATGATGAGTTTCATTGCAAACCGGAAAGTCAAGATTACGCTGGACGGGGAGACCGGCGAAGCGCAGCCAGCGGACACGGGCGTCCCGCAGGGATCTCCAGCGGCCCCCATACTATTCGTTACGTACCTATCAGGCATGTTTGATGAGGTGGAGCGAAGGGTGCCAGGGGTCAGTGGTCTTTCCTTTGTGGACGACATTGGGTGGTGGGCGGAGGGCAAGGATGACGAGGTGGTGGCAGCCAAGCTGTCGGAGGTTGCAGCGGCCGCCATCGACTGGGCAGAGCGAAATGGCGTGGCTTTCGACAACGGGAAGACAGAAGCCGCGTTCTTCTGGAGAGGCCGGAAAAAGGGGACCGAGGCGAAGGCCAATGTGAAGGTGGGGGACAATGAGGTTTCATTCAACAAGGAAGCGACACGGTGGCTCAGAGTGTGGTTGGACTCGCAGCTCACGCTTCCGTAGCACCATGCCACCAGACTCAAGAACGGGAGAAACGTGCTCACCTGGTTGCGCGGATTCACAGGAAAGCTAGGACTCTCCCCGGCGAACTGCAGGAAGGTCATGACGGCGTGCATCCAGTGAGTCGCCATGTTCGGAGCAGAGCCGTGGTGAAATGGAGAGGGGGCGCGGAGAACAGTCGGTAGAGCCAAAGACTTGCAACTTCTGGTCAACCAACAGGCTCAGGCTACAACGGGAGCCTTCCGGACAACCAACCAGGGTGCCTTAGCTATGGAGTGAGCGCTCCGCCCGGCAACAGCACAGCTGGAGAACCAGCAGAGACGCTTTGGCCTACGGCTGCTTAGTTTGCCGAAAGGCGACCAGGCCAGAGAGGTGGTGGGACCCAGGTCGGGGATTGGAGGGAGGCTGAAGAACGCTTTGGCATTGGCGTATCGAGGAAGGACAGAGACGACAGTCCTACTCGAAGAACCCGGACCGCTAGAGGCCGAGATGTTTCAGGAGGACGAGGAGACTGCCAAGGCAGAGGCGGGGAGGACCAGACCAGGGCTCACCATGTTCATGGACGGGTCACGACTTGACAGCGGGGCAACCAGGTACGCAGTGGCATGGCAGAAAGGACAGTCCTGGGTGGGAGTCAAGAACCACATGGGATATAACCAAGAAGCCTATGACGCGGAATGGGCCGCACTCGCAAGAGCTCTCGAGGAGGCTGCAAAGCGCCAGACGGTTCCGGAATGGGTCACCACTTTCACCGACGCCTAAGCCGCCATCAGGTGTATGGCATCAGAGAACCCAAGCCCTGGCCAGAAGTATGCAATCCTGGAAAGAAGGCACATCGAAGCGCTACAAAGAGCGAGGCCTAGCATCTCCATTGAGATCCGGTGGTGTCCTGCCCACAAGGGAGTCCCTGGTAACGAGAAGGCCGACGAGTGGGCGAAGCTCGCAGCGGAAGAACTGGAACCGAGAGGGGTGGAGTGGCTACAGCGAGGAGCGAGGCCAGCCCCTCTCCGCAGATCTCTCGTCCACATCAAGCGCGAGATCTCGACGAAGAAGTGGGACGAGGCCCGCCAGTGGGCTGAAAAGCGAATCTCCTCGAAGAAATACAGGATGCCGCGCACGCAGCAGCCTGACAAGGTGGTAGCCGGAAGCAACAAGAGGGTCGCCTCCAGGTTTTACCAGATCAAGACTGGGCACTGCCTAACCGGGGAATACTTGGAATGGACGAAAAGTTGAGCCTCAGCCCAGTGCTGGCGGTGCAGGCACGAAAAGCAGACGAGGGAGCATGCCTCCAAGAACCGCAGGCGATGGAAGGAACAGCAGAAAGTGCTGTGGAAGGAGGTGTGGAACAAGATCAAGAGAGGGAAGAGACGGTTCGCGATCCGGGACCTTCTGGCCGACGACAGGTGCAGCAAGGCAGTACTGGACTTCCTATCTACCACGGAGGTAGGAAGGCTGGTCCCGCCCCCGGCGGAGGAAGATGCACAAAACGAGGTGCCAGAGTGGGAACTCCGGGAGCGGAGAGAACGAGAGGAGGAGAGAAGAGCGGAAGCCGAGAGGCTGGGCACAGGGGTCGAGGAACCGATGTTCCTCCCCACGCCCGCCTTTATGGCATCTGCGGAAGAGGAGTGAGAACGGGTTTCTTGGTTTCTTCATTTCATAGGTCATTTCCGTGGTCACTGTCGATCTTCTGGGAGCAGGCCTGGGCGGAGGGCAAAGGAAAGCTTGCAAGGTGTCCGCCACCGCGCGGACAGCGACGGGGAAACGGTCAAAATGTACGCCGCCATAGTCTAGATAGGCTTCATGCGAGTATGATAAAACGAAAAAAGCTTCAACCGGCCCCCGCCCTCCCACCACTGCGCCACTCGGCTACCAAGTCGCCGCCTTTGGTCGTCTATCTTTGGAGCTTCGCCGTCACAACTAGCAGTTGCTTTCGCGTAGGTGATGGCATAGAGAACAGGAAGGGATTTCGTGGACACCTTTGGTAGCCAGGTCTTGAGGAACCACTGGTAAAAGTTCCTCTCTTGTTACCAGTATGTTCCCCCGTCCACCCCCGGGGCCAACTAAACAAACAAACGGACATACGGACTGCCGAGGATGGGGGTTCCGTCTCAGTCTGCGAGTTGTGATCCCAGCTCTCGCCGGGCACCTCGACGATCGGGTGGGCTTCGTCCTTCGTACCAAGTTGCATTGCAACCAGCACGGCTGTGGGGCAAGGTAGTATTCGTCTTTGGAATGCCCTGCCGTGATCGGAGATGAGAATCTGCTACGCGTCGAGGGTGTAACATGGAAAGGTACACCACTCCAGCTCTGCTGTTACTGTCTCGTCGCCCCGCTTCGACCGGCCCCTGCCCTCGTCGTCGGGCATCGACCGAGGTCATCGTTACGTATGTGTGTCGTCTTGGCTGTGGGGCTCATGAGGTAGCCGTATGGCTGCGGTGGGGGTTCCTGGAGTACGGGGTGGAAATCTCGAGTCTGAGCTTGGCAGCGGCAGCGGCGATTGTCTGACCTGCCAGATGCGCTCGCGGTGTTCTCTGGTGAAAATAGCGTTGAGTACCCAGTCCAAGACGATGACTGGAATAGAGAGTACATAGATTGTCAAATATATTCGTCTATCGATAGGTAGGAATTCCGTTGCTTAATCTTTTCACCGAGACTGGAGGACCGCTCTCTATATATACATGCACATCCAATCCGTTACCCATCACCGGCTCGTCTAGATC
>Ga0307508_10001483_pt1 | contig 26326 bp, 26 predicted proteins | sample 9_EM_MG_FD_203089 | JGI IMG/M metagenome (GOLD analysis project Ga0307508, IMG submission 203089) | Populus trichocarpa ectomycorrhiza microbial communities from riparian zone in the Pacific Northwest, United States - 9_EM | ecosystem: Host-associated > Plants > Roots > Unclassified | place... | reverse complement strand
GCCAGCGGCCTGGTCACGCACCGTCAACGCCCTGGCACGGCCAAAGGCACGATGTTCGTCACGCTGGAAGACGATACCGGCACCGTCAACGCGATCGTCTGGCCGGCGGTCGTCGAATCGCAGCGCAAGCCGCTGCTTGCGGCGCGGCTGCTCACGCTGTTCGGGCGCTGGCAACGCCAGGGCGAGGGCGATCACGCAGTGATGCACCTGGTGGTGATGAAGGCGATCGACCACTCGGACCTGCTGCAGGGGCTGGTCACCCGCAGCCGCGACTTTCGCTAGTGGAGCCCCCGGCCGCTGGGTACAGCGGCCACCCCCCGGGGGGGTGCGGGCCGGCTTGGGAGCGGCCCGGCGCTCGGCCCGCAGCCGATCGAGATAATCACGGCCATGCTGTTCCTCCTCTCCCCCGCCAAATCGCTCGACTACACCACCCGCACCTCGGCTGCCATTACCGCGCGCGCGACCGAGCCTGCGTTCATGGCGCGCTCGGCCGAGCTGATCGATCTGCTCCGGACGCACAGCGTCGCCGACGTGGCCGCGCTGATGGACCTGTCGGAGCCGCTCGCCACGCTCAACGTCGAACGCTACGCCGCCTGGTCGCCGCAGATGACGCCGGCCAACAGCAAACCCGCCGCACTGGCCTTCGACGGCGATGTGTACGGCGGCCTCGACGCCAAGCGCCTGACACCCGCTGACCTGGCCTGGGCGCAGCAGCACCTCGTGATCCTGAGCGGGCTGCACGGCGTGCTGCGCCCGCTCGACCGCTTGCAGCCATACCGGCTCGAAATGGGCACGCCGCTCGCGAACCCGCGCGGCAAGGATTTGTACGCGTACTGGGGCGACACGATCGCCGAGCACCTGAACGAGCGCAGCGCGGCCGACCCGACGCCGGTGATCGTGAACCTCGCGTCGCACGAGTACTTCCGCGCCGCCGACCGCCGCCGGGTGCTGCGCCCGCGCGTCATCGAGTGCGTGTTCGAGGACTGGAAGAACGACCGCTACAAAGTCATCAGCTTCTTCGCCAAGCGCGCCCGCGGCTTGATGGCGCGCCACGCGGTGAAGAAGCGCGTCAAGACGCCGGCCGGGCTGAAGACCTTCGACGCGGAAGGCTACGCGTTCGACGCCGCGGCCTCCGAACCGGATCGTTTCGTGTTCCGGCGCCGCCTCTCCATGACCTGAGAGACAATTTGCGCATGAGCGATCATCAACCGGTCACGCCCGAACTGCGGGCCTGGATCATCGAGCAGGCCACCGCCGGGCATCCGCCCGAGGTGGTGCTGAAATCGATGCTCGCGAGCGGCTGGAACGAGGACTCGGCCGTCGCCGCCCTCGAGGCCACGCTGACGGGCTACCTGAACGAAAAACAGGCGGCGCGTGCCAACATGCCGCCGGTGGTCGCGGTGCCCGAGCCGCTGCCGCAGGGCGCCCGCACCGTCGTGCGGGCCGGCGACCGCGACGTCGGCATCGTGATGAGCATGTTCAATCCGCGTGTGGTCGTGTTCTCCGGGCTGCTCTCGGACGACGAATGCGACGAGATCATCGCGCTCGCGCGGGTCCGCCTCGCGCGCTCCGAGACGGTGCAGACCGAGACCGGCTCCAGCGAAGTGAACGAGGCGCGCACCAGCCAGGGCATGTTTTTCGATCGCGGCGAGCACGCGGTGTGCGCGCGGATCGAGGCGCGCATCGCTGCGCTGATGAGCTGGCCGGTCGAGAACGGCGAGGGCCTGCAGGTGCTGCGCTACGGCCCCGGCGCCGAGTACAAGCCGCACTACGATTACTTCGATCCGCAGCAGGCCGGCACACCGACGATCCTGAAGCGCGGCGGCCAGCGTGTCGCCTCGCTGGTGTGCTACCTGAACACCCCCACGCTGGGCGGCGCGACAACCTTCCCGGACGTGCAACTCGATGTCGCGCCGATCAAGGGCAACGCGGTGTTCTTCAGCTACGACCGGCCGCACCCGGTGACGCGCACGCTGCACGGCGGCGCGCCGGTGGTCGAGGGCGAGAAGTGGGTCGCGACGAAGTGGCTGCGCGAAGGCCGGTTCGAGTGAGCGCGCGCCTTGTTACGGCGTTTACCGCGTCGCCGCCGGCCGCCATTCCCTGACAGGAGGACGACGCCCGCCCGAGCGGGCTCGCCAGGGTTGGCTGGCTGACTGGTCTTCAGGATTCGCAAGGAATCTTGTCAACCGACCCGCAGCGGGCCACGTTGTGACTCCCGAGCAATCAGCTCTTTGTCCAACAATTCCCTGCAGGAACAATTCATCATGAACAAAATCATCGCCGCCCTGATCGCCGCCACCTTCTCGTTCGGCGCCTTCGCCCAAGCTTCGGCCCCCGCCGCTGCGCCGGCTGCCAAGCCCGCCGCCGCTGCTGCTCCGGAAGCGAAGAAGGAAGCAGCCGCCCCGGCCAAGAAGGCCACGAAGGCCAAGAAGGCGAAGGCTCCCAAGGCTGCCGCTTCGAAGCCGGCCGCCTGAGCTGCTTCATCCATCATCAAGCGCTGAAAGAAAGAAAACCCCGCCTCGGCGGGGTTTTTTTATGTCTCCGGGGAATCCAGTCGTGGCTAGGCCTGGAGTCGGTGCTCGTTGTCTTCTTCAGGGGCGAACGGCCGGCTGCGCTCGATGCGGCGCCACTTGCGCTGTTCCCAGGTCTGCGGCCCCTGCAGCGGCCAGCGCTCGATCAGAGGCGCGAGTTCGGCGCGCGGCACACGGGTGAAGACCGGATTCGTCAGGCCCAGGAACCAGCGGCTGCGCCGCAGTCGCAATGGCAGCGGGGCGCGCGCCTCGTTGACCCAGAAAACGCAGGCGCGCTCGGCCCAGAACTGCTGACGCTCGAAGTTCACGCGGCCGGCGAAGCCGGTGTCGGCCGGGAAGATCAGCGTCGAATCGCCGATCTCGACCACCGCCTGCACCAGGTCGCCAGGGGATTCGCCCGAGCCGCGGTGCACCAGCACGACGCGGTCGATCTCGGGGGCATGCAGCCGGTCCACTTCGGCTTCGTTGCGGTAGACCACGATGTCCTGGCCCTGCCAGGCGGTGCGCCACGAAGATTTCATCATTACCGTTCCTCCTCCTTCAGAGGGGCGACAGTAGTCTCGTGGCGCTGAAACACTGTCAGCAAGCGCATCAAGGTGCAAGCAGGCGTAGGTGAATGTCAAGCCGCTAGGATGGCGGCCCGACCGACCCCGATCCGCCCTTTGCATGTCCCCTGACGCCCGGCGCCGCCGCCTCATCGTCGCCGCCGCGCCGGCCTTGTCCCTGATCGGTTTGTCCGGCTGCGCCAGTGCCCCGCGCGACGGCGCCGCACGCGCGTACCCGGCCGTGCCGAGATTCTCCGACGTGTCCGTGGGCCAAGAATCGCCACCGCAGGGCTGGCGGCCCTACATCCTGCGTCCCGATCGCGTGAAGACGGTCTATTCGATGGTGCGTCGCGACGGCCGTACCCTGCTGCACGCGGTCGCCGATCGTGCCAGCTCGGGCTTGTCCTGCGCGACCGACATCGACCCGCAGCGCACGCCCTGGCTGCGCTGGGAATGGCGCGTCGACACCGTGCACCAAAAGGCCACGGTCGCCGACGACCTGCGCGAGGACACCCCGGCGCGGCTCGTGATCGCATTTGCCGGCGACATGCAGACGTTGTCGCTGCGCGACCGCATCTTCTTCGAGCAGGTCGAGCTCTTCACCGGCAACCTGCTGCCGTTCGCGACGCTGACCTATGTGTGGGACGGCCAACTGCCGGTCGGCACGGTGCTGCCGTATGCGCGCTCCACCCGCATCCGCTACGACGTGGTCGAGAGCGGTGCCGCGCATGCGGGGCAGTGGTTGCGCTACGAGCGCAACGTGCTGGACGACTACCGGCGCGTGTTCGGCGAAGCACCCGCGGGCCACATCACCAGCGTCGGCGTGCTGACCGACAGTGACGACCTGAAGAACCACGCCGAGGCGTGGTACGGCGACATCGGTCTGTATGCGGACTCGTCGTCAGCCTAGATTCTCAATCGTCACCGGCTCAATCGCATCGGCGGGTACGAAGCCCAGCACCTTGCCGTAGAAGTACAGCTCGGCCTCGAGCACGCGCCTGATCGTCGCGGCGCGCCGAAAGCCGTGCTGCTCGCCCTCGAACTGCAGATACGCGACCGGCAGGCCCTTGGCGCGCACCGCCTCGAACATCGCCTCGGCCTGGTCCGGCGGCACCGCCTTGTCCTCGGCGCCCTGGAACAGGATCATCGGGCTGGCCAGCGCGTCGGTGTGGTGCACCGGCGAGCGCTCGCGATACTTCGCTTGCTGCGCCGGGTACGGGCCGACCAGCTTGTCGAGGTAGCGCGATTCGAACTTGTGGGTGTCGCGCGCCAGCGCTTCCAGATCGCCGACGCCGTAGTGGCTGGCACCGGCCCGGAAGAAGCGGTGGAAGGTGAGCGCGCTCAGCGTGGTGTAGCCGCCGGCGCTCGCACCGCGGATCACGACACGGTCCGCGTCGACATCGCCGCGTTCGACCAGGAAGCGTGCCGCGTTGATCACATCGATCACATCGACCACGCCCCACTCGCCGTTCAGGCGCTCGCGGTAGGCGCGGCCGTAGCCGCTGCTGCCGCCGTAGTTGACGTCGACAATCGCGAAGCCGCGGCTGGTCCAGTACTGGAATATCAGCTTGAACGCCGCGTTGGTCGAGCCGGTCGGGCCCCCATGACCGATCACGATCAGCGGCGGGCGTTCGCCGTCGGGGCCGCGGAAGTGGTGGTTCAGCGGCGCGTAGAAGAACGCGTGCGCGCTGCGACCGTGTTCGGTCGGAAAGCTGATGGCCTCGGCGGTCGACACGAAGCCCGGCGCGATGCCGTGGCGCGTCGTGCTGCGCAGCACCTCGTGCGCGCCGCTGGCCAGGTCGAGGCGGATCACCGCCTCGGCCGCAGTCTCGGTCGCGCCGAGGAAGACCACGAAGTCGGCGCCGACCTGCAGCTCCTGGATCGCACAGAACGGCGTGTCCAGCGGCTCGAAGCGGCCAGTCTCGGGCTCGAGCACGGCCAGCGTCGAACGGCCGTGCTGCGCGAACGTGCAGACGATGCGCCCGCGCCCGTCGAAGCCGTAGCTGCTCATCCCGAAGGCCCATTGCGGCTGGCCGAACTCGGCGTCCATCGGGTGCAGCGGCTGCACCGCGTCGCCGCGCAGCCGGTACAGGTTCCACCAGCCGCTGCGGTCGGACACGAAGTGCAGCTCGCCCTGCGGCGACCAGCTCGGCTGGAAGATCGACTCGTCCGGCCCGCCGGTGACCGCGCGTGCGGCGCCGAGTGCGCCGTCGGCGCGCAACTCGGCGAGCCACAGCGTCGTGCCGTCCCAGGGCATGTTCGGATGGTCCCAGCTCAGCCATGCGAGCTGCTTGCCATCGGGGCTGACGCGCGGTGTGGAGAAGAAATCGTGGCCGCTCGCCAGCACCTGTTGCGCACCGTTGCTGAGCGAGACCGCGACCAGCGTCGTCACCGCCTCGCCACCGCTCGTGTGGTCCTCGCGTACGCAGATCAGGCGCTTGCGCGTCGCATCGATCTCGATGTCGGCATGGCGCATGCCGGGCATCGCGGTCAGCGCGTGCGGTGCCTCGCCCGCGCGGATGCGCCAGATCTGCTGATCCGCATCGTTGACGAAGAAGCCGGCCTTGGGACCGAGCGTGAACGCGCCGCCACCGTACTCGTGCACGCGGCTGCGCACGTTCAGCGGCTCCGGGGTCAGGTCGGCGATGCGGCGGTCGTCGCTGCGCCAGACGAGCACGTTGCGGCCCTGTTCCTGCGGCCGGCCTTCGCTCCAGAAGATGTCCGTGCCCAGCACACCGATCTGACCGAGGCGGATGCTCGCACCGGCGATCAGCTCGGCCGTGACCGGCGAGACCCAGCTGCCGAACGGCGCCGCCACCGGCTCGACGTGGTCACGCTGCGCTTGCGCCTTGCTGCGCGCCTGCTCGCGCCGCATGAACAGGTACAGGCTCTCGACCTTCTCGCGCGCCCACGGCGTCTTGCGCAGGAACTTCAGGCTCGACGCGATACTCGGGTCGACGGTGAAGCTGTTGATGTTGATGCGCGCGCCGAGATCGGGCCAGCCGAAGTGGCCAACCAACTCGGTGAGCATCGCCTCCAGCGTCACGCCATGCAGCGGGTTCTTGGCCTGCGTCATCTTCAGTACATCACCACCGAGCGGATCGACTCGCCGCTCTTCATCAGATCGAAGCCCTGGTTGATGTCCTCGAGCTTGAGCCGGTGCGTGATCAGGTCGTCGATGTTGATCTTGCCGTCCATGTACCAGTCGACGATCTTCGGCACGTCGGTGCGCCCGCGCGCGCCGCCGAAGGCCGAGCCCTCCCACTTGCGGCCGGTGACGAGCTGGAACGGCCGCGTGCTGATCTCAGCACCGGCTTCGGCGACGCCGATGATGATGCTGCGGCCCCAGCCCTTGTGCGTGCATTCGAGCGCCTGGCGCATCAGCTTGGTGTTGCCGACGCACTCGAAGCTGTAGTCGGCGCCGCCGTCGGTGAGCTGCTGAACAGCATCGACGACGTTCTCGACGCTCTTCGGGTTGATGAAGTGCGTCATGCCGAACTGTCGCGCCATCGCCTCGCGCGCCGGGTTCAGGTCGACGCCGATGATCTTGTCGGCGCCGACCATCTTCGCGCCCTGGATCACGTTCAGCCCGATGCCGCCGAGCCCGAACACGACGACATTCGCACCGGCCTCGACCTTGGCCGTGAACAGCACCGCGCCGACGCCGGTCGTGACGCCGCAGCCGATGTAGCAGATCTTGTCGAACGGCGCGTCCGAGCGCACCTTCGCGATCGCGATCTCGGGCACGACGATGTAGTTGCTGAAGGTGCTCGTGCCCATGTAGTGCAGGATCGGCTTGCCGTCGATGCTGAAGCGCGAGGTCGCGTCCGGCATCAGCCCCTTGCCTTGGGTGCCGCGGATCAGCTGGCACAGGTTGGTCTTGCGCGACAGGCAGAACTTGCACTGCCGGCATTCGGGCGTGTAGAGCGGGATGACGTGGTCGTCCTTGCGCAGCGAGGTCACGCCCGGGCCGACATCGACGACGATGCCGGCGCCTTCGTGGCCGAGGATCGCCGGGAACAGGCCTTCCGGGTCGGCGCCGGAGAGCGTGTAGTAGTCGGTGTGGCAGATGCCGGTCGCCTTGACTTCGATCAGCACCTCGCCGGCGCGCGGGCCGTCCAGGTCGACGGTCTCGATCGTCAGCGGGGCGCCGGCTTTCCAGGCGACGGCGGCTTGGGTCTTCATGCAGAGGGCTCCTGATGGCTTGGGGTCGCCATCATTCTCGCCCGAAGCGCGAATCGGTCGGGATCGACGAACGTACCCCTTCGACGAGGGGTCCTGTCAGGCGGTGGCCTTGATCAAGTCCGCGGCCTTCTCCGCGATCGCGATCACCGGGGCGTTCGTGTTGCCGCCGACGATGCTCGGCATGATCGACGCATCGACGACGCGCAGGCCTTGCACCCCATGCACGCGCAGCTGCGCGTCGACGACGTCCATCGCACCCGGCCCCATGCGGCAGCTGCCGACCGGGTGGTAGATCGTGTCGGCGTGGCCGCGGATGAACTGCTCGATCTGCTCGTCGGTCTGCGCGTCGGCGGATGCTGCCAGTTCGCGGCCGCGGTAGTCGGCGAGTGCTGGCTGCTTGAGGATGTGGCGCATCAGCTTGAAGCCGCGCATCAGGCGCTCGACGTCGTCGCGCTCGGCAAGGAAGTTCGGGTCGATGCGCGGTGCGGCGAACGGGTCGCCGCTCGCGAGCGTCAGGCTGCCGCGGCTCTTTGGGCGCAGCAGGCACACATGGCAGGAGTAGCCATGGCCGAAGGTCGGCTTGCGGCCGTGGTCGATCAGCTTGCCGATCACGAAGTGCAGCTGCAGGTCGGGCAGGGCTTCATCGGGCTGGCTCTTGATGAAGCCGCCCGCTTCGGCGAAGTTGGTCGTCAACATGCCGCTGCGCGTGCGCCGCCACTCCACGATGCCCTGGATCGCCCGCGCGATGCCGGTGAACGAGACGCCGAACAGCTCGGTGAGCTGCGGCGCGTTGACGACCTGGACCACGTCCACATGGTCGTGCAGGTTCGCGCCGACGCCGGGCAGGTCGTGCAGCACCGGAATGCCGTGCTGCTGCAGCTGCGCGCCCGGGCCGATGCCCGACAACATCAGGATCTGCGGCGACTGCAGCGCCCCCGCGCACAGCAGCACTTCGCGCTTCGCCCGGAACTGCGCGATCGCCCCCTTGACGCGTGCTTCGACGCCGACCGCGCGCCGCTCCTCCATCAACAGGCGCGTGGTGTGCGCGCCGGTGATCACCGTGAGGTTGGGCCGCGCCAGGTTCGGCGTCAGGTAGGCCTTGGCCGCGCTGAAGCGTTCGCCGTTCTTGTGCGTGACCTGGTACAGGCCCACGCCTTCCTGGGTCGCGCCGTTGAAGTCGGGGTTCTGCACGAAGCCGGCCTGCGTTGCCGCCTCGACGAACAGCGGGCCGAACCGATTGGGGCTGCGCAGGTCCATCACGTTGAGCGGGCCGCCGCTGCCGTGCAGCGCATCGGCGCCGCGCTCGTTGTGCTCGGACTTCTTGAAGTACGGCAGCAGGTCGTCGAAGCCCCAGCCCGGGTTGCCCGCGGCGGCCCAGCCGTCGTAGTCGGCGCGCGGTCCGCGCACATAGATCATCGCGTTCACCGAGCTCGAGCCGCCCAGCACCTTGCCGCGCGGCTGGTAGCCGCGGCGTCCGTTCAGCCCGGCTTGCGGGACGGTCTCGAAGGCCCAGTTCGCCTGGCCGGTCTGCGCGAGCAGTGCCAGACCCGCGGGGCAGTGGATCAGCACGCTGTTGTCGGCCGGGCCGGCTTCGAGCAGGCAGACGCTGATGCTCGGGTCCTCGCTCAGGCGCGCGGCCAGCACACAGCCGGCGGAGCCGCCGCCGATGACGATGTAGTCGAACATGGTTGTTGTCTGCCTCCGAGTCGGGCGCATCATATCGACGCACCGACACCGGGCGGTGCCGGAATCTAGGGCGCGCTGCCTAGCGGCGACGCCGCGAAGCCTGCATCCGGCAGGGGTGATGCGACGTATGCCTCGGGGTACAGCGGCTTCTGGCAAGATGCGCGACGCTGGTGTGGGCTGATGGAGACGAGCATGAAGACGATCTGGATTGGTGCGCTGTTGAGTGCAGGCCTCACGTCCGGCGCATGGGCCGCGCTGGATGTCGGCGAGAAGGCGCCCGACTTCAGCGTGCCGGCCGCGCTGGCCGGCAAGGAATACAAGTTCTCGCTCGCCGAGACGCTCGCGAAGGGGCCGGTGGTGCTGTACTTCTTCCCGGCCGCGTTCTCCCCCGGCTGTTCGGCCGAGGCGCACGAGTTCGCCGAGGCGACATCCAGGTTCGAGGCGCTCGGTGCGACCGTGATCGGGGTCTCGACCGACGACATCGAGACCCAGGTGAAATTCTCGACCCAGGCCTGCCAGGGCAAGTTCGCAGTGGCGAGTGACTCGGGCAAGACCGTGATCAAGTCCTACGACGCGGCGATGATGATCATGCCGGACTACGCGAACCGCGTGTCCTATGTGATCGCGCCCGACCACTCCATCGTCTACAACTACCAAAGCCTGAACCCGAGCAAGCACGTCGAGAAAACGCTCGCCGCGCTGCGCGATTGGGAGAAGGTCAGGAAGAAGTAGGGCGCAGCGGCAGCGCCAGCTCGGCCGCCAGGCCGGGGTGGGCGTTGCGCAGTGTGAGCTGGCCGCCGTGCGCCTTCGCGATCAGCGCGCACAGGTGCAGGCCCAGGCCGACGCCGCCGGTGCTGCGCTGGCGCGCCGAGTCGGTGCGGTAGAAGGCTTCGGTGAGGCGCGCGAGTTCGGCCTCGGTGACGCCCGGGCCGTGGTCTCGAATCACCACGCGCAGCGCATCGCCCTGCACCGAGGTCTGAATCTGCGGCGGCGCCGCGGCGCCGGCGCTGTGGCGCACCGCGTTGTCGAGCAGGTTGCGCAGCAGCAGACGGATGCGTGCGCGGTCCAGGCGCAGTGTCGGCAGCGGCGCCGCGAGCGCGGCATCGACGGCCACGCCCTCGAACGCGCTGTCGAGCAGCTCGCGCACCAGCGTGTTGACGTCGGTGGTCTCGGTGTGCAGCGCCACATGGCCGGCCGCGAGGCGCTCGCTCTCGAGCAGGTCGGTGATCAGGTCGCGCATCTCCGACAGGTCGCGCAGCAGCCCATCGCGCGCCTCGCCGCCGTCGACCAACTCGGCGTTGAGCCGCGCGCGCGTCAGCGGCGAGCGCAGCTCGTGGCTGATCGCGAGCAGCAGCTGGCGCTTCGCATCGAGCATGCCATGCAGGCTGTCGGCCATGCGGTTGATCTGGCCGGCGAGCTCGCCGAGTTCGTCGGATCGGCGTGGCACGATCGGCTGCGAGAAGTCGCCGGCGCCGTAGCGCAGCGCGCCGGCGCGGATGTCGTCGAGCGGGCGCAGCAGCCGCCGCACCATCGCGTAGGCCAGCGCGGTCAGCAGCAGCAGTGCCGCGAGCGTGGTCCAGCCGATCAGGCGCGGGCGGTCTTCGGGGGCGTCGTCGTCGCGTATTGCGCTGGCCAGGCCGAAGCTGATGCGGTGGCCGTCGGCGAGCGTGCGCACCGGGCGCCAGGTGCTCGAATCGCCGTGGCGACGCCCGCGCCGCTCGTCGCCGGGCATCTCGCGCAGTTCGCGCGGGTGCGAGCTCCAATTCACCACCGGTCCCTCGATGCGGATGCGCAGCGGCAAGCGATCCGTCAGCGCTTTCGCGCGTGCCACGTCGGGCGGCGTGCCGATCTGCGCCGCGAGCGCGTCGACGTAGTCGGCGACGAGTGGGCGCGCGTAGTCCTGCCAGCCGTAGCGGAACGCCGCCTGCATGCCGATCACGAAGGTCACGGCCATGCCGATCGCGAGCAGCACGAACAGCCCGATGAGCCGGGCGCCGAGCGCGTGGCGCCAGCGCCGTATCCGCGGCGCGAGATGGCGCCTCATGCGCGCGCCCCGGCGAAGGTGTAGCCGGCGTTGCGCAAGGTCTTGATGCAGTCCAGCGGCTCGAGCTTGCGGCGCAGCCGGCTCACCAGGATGTCGACCGCGCGGGTTTGCAGCTCGGCCTCGACGCCGCGTAGCCGGTTCAGGATGTCGTCGCGGTGGAAGACCTTTTGCGGCTCGCTGGCGAGCAGCGCCAGCAGGTCGAACTCGGTGCTGGTGAGCTCGATCGCGCTGCCCAGGCGCAGCACCTGGCGGCGTTCGAGGTCGATCGTCAGGCCGTCGAACGCGAGCGTGGCCCGGATCACCGGCGCACGGGCGCGGCGCAGGACGGTCTGCACGCGTGCGAGCAGTTCGCGCGGCTCGAAGGGCTTGGGCAGGTAGTCGTCGGCGCCGATCTCCAGACCGACCACGCGGTCCATCACGTCGCCGCGGGCGGTGAGCATGATGATCGGGATATCGCTCTCGCGGCGGATCTCGCGGCACAGCGCGAAACCGTCCATCTCGGGCAGCATCACGTCGAGGATCGCGGCGTCGAAGTCCTGCGTGCGCAGCTTCGCGAGGCCCGCGCTCGGGCTCAACGCGCTGTCGAGCTCGAACTCGAAGCGTTTGAAGAAGGCGGCGAGCGGGGCGGCGAGCAGTTCGTCGTCGTCGATCAGCAGGAGGCGGCGCATGGCGGGCATTGTGTCGTGCGCCGCACCGGGCTCAGCCTCTCCACCCGCGGCGCTTGTTCAAGAACTCGCGCACCTTCTGTTGTTGTTCGGGCTTCAGGCTGTCGAAGAAGTCGGCCGCCGCGGCGATCACTTCCGGGCTCTTGCTGCGCAGCGCATCGGTCTTCGCGGTGACCAAGCCTTGCGCGCGTTCGCGTTCGAACTTCGGCCCGGCGACGAGCGCCTGGAACTCGGCGCGCGGGTCGGTCGTGTTGCCGACGAGCGCGACACGCTGCTCCTTCAGCTTGTCGGCCAGCGTGGCCAGACGCTGCTTCTGCGCGTCGTCGAGCGTGAGCTCGCGGCCGACGCGCTCGAGCATGCGCTCGCGCGTCTTGGCCGAATCGCTCTCGCTCATCTGCCAGCCGTAGCCGCCGTGGTGATGCCCACAGGCCGAGAGGCCGCCGATCAGGATGGAGGCGCCGAACACGCCGAAAAGGGTTCGTTTGAGCCAGGGTCGCATGGGGTTTTCCTTTGCGCAGTCGATGAACAGAACTCATCGTGGCAGCGCGCGGGCATGCGGTCTTCTCGGGGCGGTATCGCTGTGTTTCGTTTTATGTCAACGACAGGTTTCGCGAAACCTGTCGCGACCTTCGAGGCGGCGGCTCGGGCCAGCGCCTGGCCGCTCCCAAGCAGGCCCGCGAAACCCCCTCGGGGGTGCTGCGGTATCCCGCAGCGGGGGCTCCATCAGCGCATGAAGATGCCGTAGGAGCCGATGGCGTACAGGTTGTGGCGGCCCGAGTCGACCTGGCGCATGCGGCGCTCCAGGTCATAGATGTCGGCGGACTCGGCCAGGTACTGGTCGTCGCGATCCTGGGCCGGGCTGGCCGACACGTTGAACAGGTTCTTGATCGACTGGAGGAGGGAAGACATGGAATCACTCTTTGGTTGTTGAGGCCTGCAGTTTAAGGGAAAACCCTAGGCCATGCTCGAATCAGGGGCGCTCACCTGAAGAGCGGCACCTCTAACGTGCCAATCTGCGCGAAAACGCCCCGAAATGGCGCGTTCGGCAAGCTGACCGGCGATCGGCTAACCTTGCCGGCTTTGTGCACGGAAGTCCCCGCGTGTTTGCCGCCTTCGAAAAGCTGCTCGACCCCTATCCGAACGATCGTGTCGCGGCCCCGCCGCGCGGCTTCTTCCCGTTCGTGTGGGCCTGCACGAAGGGCGCACGGCCGGCGATCCTCGCGATGACCTTGTTCACGGCCGCGTGCGGCGTGTTCGAGGCGCTGCTGTTCAGCATGATGGGCCGCATCGTCGACTGGCTCGCCAAGGTCGAGCCGTCGCAGCTGTGGTCGCAGCAGCGCGGCAGCCTGCTGCTGCTGGCCGGCGTGCTGGTCGCGAGCCCGCTGCTGATCGCGTTCCAGACCATCTTCAAGCACCAGACGCTGGCCGGCAACCTGCCGATGCGGCTGCGCTGGAACTTCCACCGCCTGATGCTCGGCCAGAGCATGGCCTTCTACCAGGACGAGTTCGCCGGCCGCATCGCCGCGAAGGTGATGCAGACGGCGCTGGCCGCGCGCGACGTCGTGATGATCCTGTGCGACATCATGGTCTTCGTCGTCATCTACTTCGTGACGATGGCGGCGGTCGTCGGCGGCTTCGATGTCTGGCTGCTGCTGCCGTTCGCGGGCTGGCTGCTGCTGTACACCTCGGCGCTGTGGTTCTTCGTGCCGCGCATGGGACGCATCTCGCAGCAGCAGGCCGATGCGCGCTCGCTGATGACCGGGCGCATCACCGACGCCTACACCAACATCGCGACCGTCAAGCTGTTTTCGCACGCGCATCGCGAGGCCGGTTTCGCGAAGGCAGCGATGCAGGAGTTCATGGTCACGGCCTATGGGCAGATGCGGCTGGTCAGCGCGGTCGAGATCGTCAACCACATCCTGGCCGTGGCCCTGATCCTGTCGACCACCGGCATGACGCTGTGGCTGTGGTCGCGCGGCCTGCTGGGGGTCGGCGCGGTTGCCGCGGCGACCGCGATGGCGCTGCGCCTGAACGGCATCTCGCACTGGATCATGTGGGAGATGTCTTCGCTGTTCGAGCACATCGGCACGGTGCAGGACGGCATGGGCACCTTGTCGAAGCTGCACGCGGTGGTCGACGAACCGAACGCCGCGGCGCTGCAAGTGACGCAGGGCGACATCCGCTTCGAGAACGTGAGCTTCGCCTATGGCGCGACCGGGCCGCAGGCCCGCCAGGTGATCGACCGGCTCTCGCTGCACATCCGCCCGGGCGAGAAGATCGGCCTCGTGGGCCGCTCCGGCGCCGGCAAGTCGACGATCACGAACCTGCTGCTGCGCTTCTACGATGTCGCCGACGGCCGCGTGCTGATCGACGGCCAGGACATCTCGCGGGTCACGCAGGACAGCCTGCGCGCGCAGGTCGGCATGGTGACGCAGGACACCTCGCTGCTGCACCGCTCGGTGCGCGACAACATCCTCTACGGCCGGCCCGACGCCGACGACGACGCGATGATCCGCGCGGCGCGGCGCGCCGAGGCGCACGAGTTCGTGCAGCAGCTCGCCGATCCGAAGGGCCGCCAGGGATACGACGCGCACGTCGGCGAGCGCGGCGTCAAACTCTCGGGCGGACAGCGCCAGCGCATCGCGATCGCGCGCGTGATGCTGAAGGATGCGCCGATCCTGCTGCTCGACGAAGCGACGAGCGCGCTCGACTCCGAGGTCGAAGCGGCGATCCAGGCCAGCCTGTACACGCTGATGGAGGGCAAGACCGTCGTCGCGATCGCGCACCGGCTGTCGACGATCGCCGCGATGGACCGGCTGATCGTGCTCGACAAGGGCCGCATTGTCGAGCAGGGCGACCATCGCAGCCTGCTGGTGCAGGGCGGGCTCTACGCGCGGCTGTGGGCGCACCAGAGCGGCGGCTTCCTCGGCGAGGAAGACGACGACGAGGTCGTGCTCGAGGCCGCCGCGGGCTGAACCCGGGTCGCTAACGCTGCAGCCGCCCGCGGCGCAGCATCCACACCAGGTAGACGACGACGGCGACGTTGAACGTCAGTGTCGCGGCCTTGACCCAGCCCGGCTTGTGCCAGAGCTCGTAGACCTCGATCGGCACATACAGCGCGCCGCCGGCCGCACCCAGCCACGCGGCCCAGCGGTGTCCGAACCACAGGCCATAGCCCTCGGCCAGGCGGATCGTCGAATAGAGCAGCGCGAGCGCCGCGCCCAGCCACAGGTTCGCGTCGGTGACGTGTTCGGCAGCGTCTAGGAACACGCCGGCATAGTGCCGCGCCGGATCGATGTGCAGCCGCGTCACCAGCGACACCGCGACGTGCGCGACATCGCGGTGCAGCAGGGTGAGCAGGCCGAAGCCGGCGCCGAGCACGATGAGGCCCTTCACGGCTTCCATCAGCGCGACGGCCTGCATCGCGCGGCGGGATGAGTCGATGTGCAAGAGGCTTCCTCGGGGTGGGTGACGCACGACAGGCCGTGCGCGAGCGTCGATGATTTCACACCTCGCCCACCCCGCGCCGCGGCGCGGCTACCGCGTCATCAACGCGCGGCGGAGCCGCTGACGCGCCAGATCGTGTTGCCGACGTCGTCGGCCACCAGCAGCGCGCCGCGCTGGTCGATCGCGACGCCCACGGGCCGGCCGTTGGCCTGGCCGCCCTCGGTCAGGAAGCCGCTCAGCACGTCGATCGGCTCGCCGCTCGGGCGCCCGGCGGCAAAGGGCACGAAGATCACCTTGTAGCCGCTGTGCGGCTTGCGGTTCCACGAACCGTGCTGGCCGACGAACATGCCGCTCGCGAAACGCGCCGGCAGGCTCGTGCTCGCGGAAGCCGCCAGCCCGAGCGACGCGGTGTGCGGCCCGAGCGCGTAGTCCGGTGCGATCGCCTTCGCGACCAGGTCGGGGCGGGGCGGCTGCACGCGGTCGTCGATGTGCGCGCCGTAATAGCTGTACGGCCAGCCGTAGAAGCCGCCGTCGCGCACCGAGGTCAGGTAGTCGGGCACGAGATCGCTGCCGATTTCGTCACGCTCGTTCGCGACCGTCCACAGCACGCCGGTCGTGGGCTCCCAGGCCATGCCGTTCGGGTTGCGGATGCCGCTGGCGAACACGCGGTGCGCGCCGCTCGCGACATCGACTTCCCAGATCGCGGCGCGGCCCTCTTCGGCGGCCATGCCGTTCTCGCCGACATTGCTGTTCGATCCGACCGTCGCGTAGAGCTTGCGGCCGTCGCGGCTGGCGATGATGTTCTTGGTCCAGTGATGGTTGAGCGCGCCGCCCGGCAACTCGACCAGCGTCTGCCCCGGCGCGTCGATGCGCGTCGCGCCGGGCGTGTACGGGTAACGCACGATCGCGTCGGTGTTTGCGACGAACAGTGTGTTGCCGATCAGCGCCATGCCGATCGGCGACGCGAGCTTGTCGATGAACACGCTGCGGGTCTCGGCCACGCCGTCGCCGTCGGCGTCGCGCAGCAGCGTGATGCGGTTCGCGCTTGTCACGCCGGCGCCGGCGCGCTTCATCACCAGGCCCATGACCCAGCCGCGAAAGCCCTTGCCATCTTCGGGCTTGGGCGGCGCGTTGGATTCGGCCACCAGCACGTCGCCGTTGGGCAGCACATACAGCCAGCGCGGGTGGTCGAGCCCGGTGGCGAACGGATTCACCGCGGTGCCGGCTGCGGCGGTTGGCAGCGCACCCGGCGCCCAGCCCTGGGCCGGCGCGATGTTGACGGTCGGCAGCAGGGTCTTGTTCGGTTCCGGCAGCGTCGGGTTCGGCCCGGTGCCGGCCGAGACCGGCAGCCGCGCCACCTCGCCGCAGGCGGTCAGGCCCAGGGTGGCGAGCACCAGGATCATCGCCAGCGCGAGGGCGGTGGCGAGGGTGGCGGGGGAGCGCATCATGGCCTGCACTCTCGCGCCGCGCGGTGCCAGCGTCTGTAGGCGAGCACCGCTTGCGGGTGTCGGCACGCGGCGCAGGGCCGGGCCGCTACACCTCACTAATCACTCCTCCAGCAGCCGCACCTTCACCTTCTTGCCCTTGACCTTGCCGGCGGCGAGCCGCTTCACGGCCTGGTCGGCGATCTGGCGGTCCACCGCGACATAGGTCGAGAACTCGTTGACGGCAATCTTGCCGATCTGGCTGCCGCTGAAACCGGCATCGCCGGTCAGCGCGCCCAGCACGTCGCCCGGGCGGATCTTCTCCTTGCGCCCGCCCATGATGTGCAGCGTCACCATCGGCGCCTGCAGGCGGCCGCCCGGCGCCGGCGTCAGCTCGGAGAGCGGGTGCCACTCGGTCTCGACGCCCTGCACCTGCTCGATCTTGCCGACACTGCCCATCTCGTCCAGGCTCGCCAGGCTCAGCGCCAGCCCTTGGGCATCGACGCGCCCGGTGCGGCCGATGCGGTGGATGTGCACCTGCGGGTCGGGCGTGATGTCCACGTTGATCACGGCCTCGAGCTGCGCGATGTCCAGCCCGCGCGCCGCGACGTCGGTCGCCACCAGCACCGAGCAGCTGCGGTTCGCGAACCGGATCAGCACCTGGTCGCGGTCGCGCTGCTCGAGCTCGCCGTGCAGGGCGCTGGCCGAGAAGCCCTGCGCCACCAGCACGTCGACGAGGTCGCGGCACTGCTGGCGCGTGTTGCAGAACGCAATCGTGCTCACCGGCCGGAAGTGCGCCAGCAGCAGCGAGACAGCGTGCAGCCGTTCGTCGTCGCGCACCTCGTAGAAACGCTGCGCGATCTTGCCCGCCGCGTGCTGTGCGTCGACCTTCACGTTCATCGGCGTGCGCATGAACTTCTGGCTCAGCTCAGCGATGCCGTCCGGGTAGGTGGCCGAGAACAGCAAGGTCTGGCGCTGCTTCGGGCAGTGCTTCGCGATCGCCGCGATGTCGTCGTGGAAGCCCATGTCGAGCATGCGGTCAGCTTCGTCGAGCACGAGCGTCTTCAATGCCGCGAGCTGCAGCGTGGCGCGCGTCAGGTGGTCGATGATGCGGCCCGGCGTGCCGACGACGATGTGCGCGCCATGCTCCAGGCTCGCGCGCTGCGCGTGCATCGGCGCGCCGCCGCAGAGCAGCAGCGTCTTGATGTTGTCCTCGCTGCGCGCGAGGCGCCGCACCTCGGTCGCGACCTGATCCGCCAGTTCGCGGGTCGGGCACAGCACGAGCGCCTGCACCGCGTTGTTCGATTGATCCAGCGTGGCCAGCAGCGCGAGCGCGAACGCGGCGGTCTTGCCGCTGCCGGTCTTGGCCTGCACGATCAGGTCGTGCCCGGCCAGCGCGATCGGCAGGCTGGCGGACTGTACCGGCGTCATGGCCAGGTAACCGAGCTGCGTCAGGTTGGCAAGTTGGGAGGATGGCAGCGGCAAGCTGCTGAATCCATCCCTCGTTTCATGGATGTGGTGTGGCTCGGTCATCCCGGATTATCCGTATACCGTTGTAGCTGACGTGCACATTGGAGTTTCACTGACACGACGCAGCGAGGCGGCCCGACAGAAGCCGGCCCCGACGTCGCCGATAGTTGAAGCACACGCCGGCCATGGCCGCAGGAGCAAGAAATCATGAACGCTTCATTCGAAATCAGGTTCCAGTCACTGTTCAACGAAGGGCGCGCCCTGTCGTTTCCGTGCGACGAACAAGGCCACGTGTCGATGGATTCGCTCAGTGACCGGGCACGCGAGAACTACCTCTACGCCCGCGCCGTGATCGGCCGCGAGTACGCGTACCCGCTGGTTCGACCGGCGTTGTCGCACTGATCGACGCCGACTTCGGCGCCGCCTGACGGCGCTGAACGGCTTTGAAACCACCCCGGCCGCTGCGCGCCGGGTCCGTTCGCTCCACTTTCTGATCCGCCCATTTGCCGTCACGCGACACACAGCGCGTGACGCGTCCCTCGGCGCCTCCCCTCCACGATAGACGCAACCAAGTGTCGCGGACCGGATTGTCGGCATCGTCCGACAGCCGAAGCTCCCCGCGACCGACTGCCCCCGCGCGAGGCGGCTTCTATCGTTGAGTCACTTCCTTCGGCCGCGCTTCGGCAGGCGGAAGGCCTTCAGTTTCGGGCCCGGACCCAAGCGGCCCGCGTTAGAGGAGAACCGATCATGAACTCAAGACTCTTGACGATGACGGCCATCAGTGCTGTGGTGGCTTCGCTGGCACTGGCGGGCTGCGACAAGGCCGATCGGACCGCCGCGAAGAACACGGGTGACGACACGGTCGCGCAGGTCGATCAGAAGGCGCGCCAGATGGGCGACAGCGCCAAGGACGGTGCGCAGAAGGTAGGCGACAAGGTCGAAGACGCCGTGATCACCGCGAGCGTGAAGACCGAGATGGCGAAGGACTCGGAGCTCAGTGCGATGCAAGTCAATGTCGACACCGACAACGGCCGCGTGGCGTTGCGTGGCACGGCGCCGTCGACGGCGGCCAAGGCGCACGCGACGACGCTGGCTGCCGGTGTCAAGGGTGTCGCCAGCGTCGACAACCAGCTGAGCGTCGAACCCAAGAAGTAAGCCGGGGCTGCCGGGCTCGACAGGCGCGGATCGTTCAGCGCTTGGCGATCTCGAGCAATTCGACCTCGAACTTCAGCGTGGCGTTGGGCGGGATCACCCCGCCCGCGCCCCGTGCGCCATAGGCGATCGCGGCGGGGCACACGAGCTGGGCCTTGCCGCCGACCTTCATGCGCTGCACCCCTTCGGTCCAGCACGGAATCACCCCGCCGAGCGGAAACTGCGCCGGCTCGTTGCGCTTGTACGAGCTGTCGAACTCCGTGCCGTTCGCGAGCGTGCCGCGGTAGTGCACCTTCACGGTGTCGGCCGCGGTCGGGTTCGCGCCGCTGCCCTCGCGCAGCGAGCGGTACACCAGGCCGCTGGGCGTGACGATTGCGCCTTTTTCCTTCGCGGCGGTGGCGGCGATGTCCGTCTGGGCGGCGCTGTCGAATGTGATGGCGACGGCAGCGAGGGCAAACAAGGCGTGGCGCATGGATTTGAGGGTCATGTGGTGGTCCGTTGGTTCGGCAATTGAGCGGTTTGCGATTGTCAGTGCTGGTGAGCAGCGCCGGCACCGCTCAAGGCCGCTCGCAACGCGGCGATCGGCATGAAGCCGCTGCCCACCAGGTGCAGATGGTCACCGTGTTCGGCCACCAGCGTCGGGAAGCCGCGGATGCCCCACGATTGCGATTGCTGAAAGTCCTGCAAGGTCGCGTCACGCATGGCCTGCGAGGCGAAGGCCTGGGCGAATTCGGCGCGCGGGATGCCGTGCGCTTCGGCGACATCGGCCAGCACGCCGGGTTCGGTGACGTTGCGGCCCTCGGCATAGAACGCGTGCTGCACCGCCTTGAAGTAGCGCCAGACCAGCTTGGGCCACAGGCTGCGCACCGTCACGGTGGCGCGGCTGGCGGGTTCGGTGTCGTAGATGAAGCCGGGCTGGTGAATCGCCGTGTCGGGCGCGGGCGTGAACGGCTGGCCGCTGGCCTGTGCGACATGGTGCCAGTGGCCGGCGAGTTCGTTCGCGCGCTCGGGCGTGATCGGCTCGGTCGTGAACGGGCGCAGGCCACCCATCACGAGCGCCAGCTGCAAGGGTGCGGCGTCCTGCGGGTCGGCCAGCAGCTGGTCGAGCGGGGCGGCGAAGCCGTAGCACCACGAGCACATGGCGTCGCCGACGTAGATCAGATTCATTCTCGATGTTTCCTTGTGGATTGGATCGCGGCGACTCTATCGGAAAGCCCCGGGCCCGGGTCGCCGCCGGGTTCTTACACTATCGGGCTGCACCGCAACGCCCCCCGGCCTCCAGAATGACCCTGCTGCTCGCCCCGATGGAGGGGCTGCTCGACTTCACGCTGCGCGACATCCTGACGCGCGCCAGCGGCATCGACCGCTGCGTCGCCGAGTTCATCCGCGTCACCGGCACGCTGCTGCCCGAGCGCGTGTTCCTGCGCGTCATTCCCGAGCTGAGGAACGGCGGCCGCACGCCGGCCGGCGTGCCGGTGCGGGGCCAGCTGATGGGCTCCGACGCGGTCTGCCTGGCCGAGAATGCGGCGCGACTCGCGGGCCTGGGCCCGGCCGGCATCGACCTGAATTTCGGTTGCCCGGCCAAGATCGTGAACCGCCATGGCGGCGGCGCGGCGCTGCTCGACGACCCGGAGCTGATCGCGCGCATCGTCGGCGCGGTGCGGCGCGCCGTGCCGATCGGGATGCCGGTGTCGGCCAAGATGCGGCTCGGCTTCAACGACGCCAGCCGCACGCTCGAGTGCGCGCACGCGATCGTCAGCGGCGGTGCGGGCGAACTCGTCGTGCACGCGCGCACCAAGGCCGATGGCTACCGGCCGCCGGCGTACTGGGAGCGCATCGCGGCGGTTCGCGAGGCCGTGCCCATCCCGGTGATCGCAAACGGCGAGATCTGGAGCGTGGCGGACGCGCTGCGCGCCCGTGAGCTTTCCGGCTGCGACACGCTGATGCTCGGCCGCGGCATGGTCAGCGACCCGGGCCTGGCCTTGGCGATCGTCGCCGAGGCGCGCGACAGCCACGCCGCACTGAGCTGGGCCGAACTGCAACCGCTGCTGACGGCGTTCTGGTCGCTCGTGTGCGGCCACATCGAGCCGCGCGCGCGTGCCGGGCGCCTGAAGCAGTGGCTGAACTACCTGCGCCGCCGCCACCCGCAGGCTGAGGTGGCCTACGCCGCGGTGCGCACGATCAACGACCCGCAGCGTGTCGCCGCGTGGCTCGGCCTCGTGCCGACGTTGCCGGCCGTGGCGCGCGACGACGAAGACGAAGAACTCCTGGAGGTGTTGGCTTGAAGACCTGGAACATCGAGATTCAACGCGTCAAGGCGATGAACAACAGCAACGGCCTGATCCGCGCGCAGATCGACGCGCTGGTGCAGCCCGCCGCGGCGCGCGACGAAGGCGCGCCGACGACCGTGCTGAGCCTGAGCGAGGACAACGCGCGCGTGCTGATGCTGCTGCTGAAGACGCAGCTCGCCGAGTTCGATTCGCGCAAGGCGAAGAGCCGCAGATAGTTGGAGCCCCTCGTTGAACGAGTACGTTCACCGATCCCCCTCGGGGATGCGGGCCGGCTTGGGGCGGCCCGGCGCTCGGCCCGACTCAGCCTTTGCGCGCGCGCTGGATCAGGAAGTCGACCACGGCCATGGTCTGCTCCAGGCCACCGGACTGTGCCGGCGAGGTGCTGTAGCGGCCGTTCACCATCACGGTCGGCACGCTGTCGAGCTTGTAGGCCGCCGCGAGCTTCTTCGCGCGGGCGACGCTGGTCGCGACCGAGAACGAATTGAACACGTCGAGGAACTTGGCGGCGTCGATGCCGTTCTTGCCGACCAGCGCGGCGATGTCGGCGGGCTTGTCGAGATGCAGGCGGTCCACATGGACGGCGGCGAAGATCTTGCGCTGCATCGTCGCGACTTGGCCCATGGTTTCGAGCGCGTAGTAGGTGCGCATGAAGTTCTCGGCGTTCATCAGGAACGGCGCGGGCACGCGATGGAACGCGACATCGGCCGGCACCTTCTTCGCCCAGGCCTCGACGGTGGGCTCGAACGCATTGCAGTGCGGGCAGGCGTACGAGAAGAACTCCAGCACCTCGATCTTGCCCGGGGCCAGCGGCGGCACCGGCGGGTCGACCTTCGCGAACTGCGTGCCTTCGGTCGGCGCGCCGGTCTGGGCCAAGGCGGTGAGGGGCAGGGCAGCAGCGGCGCCGAGACTGGTGGCAATGAGGGTGGCGGAAAAATCGCGACGGTTCACGTTCGGGGTCCTTGTGATGGCGGAATGCAGGCGACAGACCGGCCGGCGCCGGAAAAGTTCAGCGGCGCCGAGCATTCTCCGATAAAGCCAACGCGCCCACCCGCTGCGGCGTTGACCTGAATACACCCAGGTACAAGCCCCGATAGCAGCTGTGCGACCATCGCGTCCACGCCATGACGACGAATGATTCTTCCGTGAACGTTTCCGAACCGCGCCGCCGCCTCAGGCGCATCCTCGCCTGGACCGCCGCGGGCGCCGCCGGTGCTGTTGCCGTCCTCGCCGCCTACCTCGGGGTGCTCGTGTACACGACACCCGACGTCGCGCAGCTGCAGCGCGCGCAGGCGGTGCGCGCGAGCGTGATCCTCTCCAGCGACGGCGAGGTGATCGGCCGCTTCTCAAGCGCGTACCAGGCGCCGGTGACGCTGAAAGACGTCTCGCCGGACCTGATCAACGCGCTGATCGCGACCGAAGACCGGCGCTTCTACGAGCACAGCGGCATCGACCCGATCCGCCTCGTGGCATCGGCCTGGAACACCCTGCACGGCGACATGCAGGGTGGTTCGACACTGACGCAGCAGCTCGCGCGCAACCTGTTCCCGGTCGAGATCGGCAACGAACGCAACCTGAACCGCAAGCTGCGCGAGGCCATCACCGCGCTGCGCCTGGAGCGCAGCAGCAGCAAGGCGCAGATCCTCGAGAGCTATCTGAACAGCGCGCCGTTCCTCTACAACGTGCGCGGCATCGAGATGGCCGCGCGCACCTATTTCGACAAGCCGGCCTCGCAGCTCGACACCGCGCAGTGCGCGACGCTGGTCGGCATGCTCAAGGGCTCGCAGCGCTACAACCCGGTGCGCAACGCCGAGCGCGCGCGGCTGCGCCGCAACCTCGTGATGGCGCAGATGGTCAAGCGCGGCACGCTGACGCCGGCGCGCTACGAGCAGCTGCGCGTGCAGCCGCTGGTGCTCGCGTTCAAGCGCCCCGAGGACGGCGGCATCGGCCAGGCGCGCCACTTCGTCGCGCATGTGCGCGAACAGCTGGTCGAGTGGGCCGACGCGCACGACGTCGATCTCGACACCGACGGCCTGGTGATCCGCACAACGCTCGATGCGCGGCTGCAGAAGTTCGCACAGGACGCGGTCGCGCAGCAGGTGGCCAAGCTGCAAGGCATCGCGGCCGGTGAGTGGAGCGGCGGCCGTGCGGGCAAGAAGGGCGCCGCGCCGCCGGCGCCGTTCGCGCTGTTCTGGCGCGAGCACCAGCCCCTGCTGGCCGAGATGGCGCGCGACACCGCGGCCTACCGCAGCGCGCGCCAGGCCGGCACGAGCGAGGCGCAGGCCCTGGCGAACGTGCTCGCCGATACCGAGCTGATGGACCGCCTGCGCGACGAGAAGACGCGTCTGTCGGCCGGCTTCGTCGCGATCGACCCGACCAGCGGTGCGGTGCGCGCCTGGGTCGGCAGCCCCGACTTCGGGCGCGAGCAGTTCGATCACGTCGTGCAGGCCAAGCGCCAGCCGGGCTCGACCTTCAAACCCTTTGTCTACGGCGCGGCGCTGCAGCGCGGGCTTTCGACCGAGCAGACCTATGTCGACGGCGATGTCAGCATCCCGCTCGCCGATGGCAGCGTCTGGCGCCCGACCGACGGCACCGGCGCAACCGGCCTGCCGATGACCTTGCGCGAAGGCCTGGTGCAATCGAAGAACACGATCACCGCGCAGCTGATGCAGGAGGTCGGAGCCGAGGCGGTCGTCAACTTCGCGCAGGCCGCCGGCGTGCGCGAGTCGACGCTCGATCCGGTGCCCTCGCTCGCGCTCGGCACCAGCCCGGTGACACTGCTCGAGATGGCGAACGCGTATGCGACGCTGGCCGCGCTGGGCGAGCGCCGCGAGCCCTTGCTGATCACGCAGATCGTCGACCGCAACGGCCGCGTGCTCGAGTCGTTCGAGGCCGCGCCTGAGCGTGTGCTCGACCAGCCGCTGATCGAGAAGCTCATCGACGTGATGCGTGGCGTCGTGCAGACCGGCACCGGCACGGCGGTGCGCACCGAGTTCGGCGTGCGCGGCGATCTGGCCGGCAAGACCGGCACGACGCAGAACAACACCGACGGCTGGTTCATGCTGATGAGCCCGCGGCTCGTCGCCGGTGCCTGGGTCGGCTTCAACGACGCGCGCGTGACGATGCGCGGCAACTACTGGGGGCAGGGCGGGCACAACGCGCTGCGGCTGGTCGGCGCGTTCTTCAGGCAGGGGCAGAAGGCCGGACTGATCGATACGCAGGCGGTGTTTCCGCAGGTTGTGCGCGACGCGGCACCGGTGCTTGTCGAGCCCGCGGGGGACGCGCCGAGCGATGCGCCACCCAGCTCGCCGACCTCGGTGCTGCCCTCGCTGTTCCCGTCGCCTCGCCCCGCGCTGACGCCCGCCGAGGCCGCGGCCGAGCGCCAGCTGCAGGATCAGGCACGCGGGCGCTGAGGCGCGCGCGTCAGGGCGCGGCCAGGAACAGCGCCGGGTCCACCATCGCGCGGTTCAGGCTCACGACCCAGTGCAGATGCGGCCCGGTCGCGCGGCCGGTGGCACCGACCGCGCCGATGAGCGTGCCGGCCGCGACCTCGTCGCCCACCTTCACGTCGATCGCCGACAGGTGGCAGTACATCGTCAGCAGCCCGGCGCCGTGGTCGAGCCACACGGTGTTGCCGTTGAAGAAATAGTTGCCGGTGTCGATCACGCGGCCCGCGGCCGGCGCGCTCACCGGCGTGCCCTGCGCGGCCGCGATGTCCATGCCGCTGTGCGGGTTGCGCGACTGGCCGTTGAACACGCGCCGCAGGCCGAACGAGCTTGAGCGCGGCCCGGGTGTGGGCTGGCGCAGCCTCAGGCTCGCCGGGAGCGTGCCGCTGAACGTCGCCGTCACCTCGGCCAGGTGCGTGCGCTCGCGCTCGTAGCGCGCGAGATCGTCCTTCGACAGATCGACCTGCCCGGGCGCGACCTTCAGGCGCTGCTCGGCGTAGTGGAACGGTTTGATCTGGAACGGCAACGCGGTCGTCACGCCATCGCCGCGCAGCACCTTGATGCTGGCGGGGCCGGGCGCAGCGCTGAGCGCGATGCCGACGAGCGCGGTCCACTGCGCTCCGTCGCGCAGCACCAGCACCGGCACGCCGTTGAAGCTGGCGTGCGGTGCCTCGGGTGACGCGCCGAGCGCGAGGCGCGCGACCCCGCCGGGGGCGAGGCGTTGCTGCGGAAGCTCGGTGGCGTGGGCCACCGCCGCGAACCCGCACAGGGTCGCGCAAGTGAAGGCTCGGATGAAGGAAGAAATCGACTCGGGCATGACCCCGAGTTTTACATGCCCCAGCGCAGCGCCGGCGTGTGCAGCGGCGCGTCCCACAGCGCGAGCGTCGCGGCGTCGACCGCGCTGACGGTGATCGAGCAGCCCGCCATCTCGAGCGAGGTCACATACGCGCCGGTCAAGTGGCGCACCACGGTCACGCCGGCCTCGGCCAGCAGCTTGCTTGTCGCGTTGACCATCAGGTACAGCTCGAGCAAGGGCGTGCCGCCGAAGCCGTTGACGAGCAGGATCACCGGCTGTCCGCGCGGCAGCGACAAGTCCTTCAGGATCGCGCCGGTCAGCTCGGCGGCGATCTCGTCCGCCGTGCCCAGGCGCACGCGCTTGCGGCCGGGCTCGCCGTGGATGCCGACGCCCATTTCCATTTCATCGGCACCGATCTGGAAGGTCGGCTTGCCGGCCGCCGGCACCGTGCACGAGGTCAGCGCCACGCCCATCGATGCGGTCGCCTTGTTGACGGCATCGCCGAGCGCCTTCAGCTCGGCCAGGCTGTCGCCGCGCTCGGCGGCCGCGCCGACGATGCGCTCGACGATCAGCGTGCCGGCCACGCCGCGCCGCCCGGTCGTGTAGGTCGAGTTCTCGACCGCGACGTCGTCGTTGACGATCACGGT
>Ga0307508_10001482_pt1 | contig 26327 bp, 26 predicted proteins | sample 9_EM_MG_FD_203089 | JGI IMG/M metagenome (GOLD analysis project Ga0307508, IMG submission 203089) | Populus trichocarpa ectomycorrhiza microbial communities from riparian zone in the Pacific Northwest, United States - 9_EM | ecosystem: Host-associated > Plants > Roots > Unclassified | place... | reverse complement strand
CGCTCGGTCGCATAAAATGGCTGTGTTGCTTTGAATGTTGAATTGCCTTATATGTAACGTCCTCGAAAAGCGCTGCAACTGCGTATGTGAGTCTTCCTTTTAATTATAATCACATCATTCTCTCGCCATCATTATCGTTGTTCGTAATGAAATCACTGATTCCGCGGTGTTGCTTTGGGTTTCAACAACAACTCGAATGACATAGCCTCGTTCAAGTCGGCGCCTCCCCGCTCCTTCTCTATATGCTTTCACATCCCTTGCACGCCCCCGCGAATCAAAAGTGGCTGTCCGCCGCGCGGCCGGGTTCTGATAGCATGATGGCAAGTCTGATATGGGGAAGGTGCGTGTTGATATTTGCTATCATTGGCCCCGAAGACCCGAACATTTCCGCCAACGGAACAAGTCAAAAAAACAAACAGTTATCGTGATCCGGATTCGGAACAATGACGACCCCATGTACTGTACTCAAAACGTGCGAATTGAAACTGTCGGTTGTGGCACGGTCGGTTTGGCAGTTGTCTTCAACACCCCCTCCCTTTATTTTCTGACCTGTGTGGGCTTTTTTTTTTCCTGCTCGTGTGACCCCCCGCATCATAAGCAGGCGCAAGCCACCAAAGGAAGGTTCCTATTTCATGTCGATCAATGCATGGCCTAATATTCCGCTTTATTCAACTTATCAAACTTTGGCTTATCTCTTCCCTCCCGATTCCAATGCGGCCTTCTTATATATCGGTTATCCATCCGCATTACGCAATGGTTCTAGTTCTCTATTTTGGACTCTGGCAAGTCTCCTTCACACAGTGACCCCTGGCACTTGTTTTGATGCATTTTGTCCCGTTATACATGTACCTCCAGGAATTTGCCATGTGCATTGCGATTTTTGTCTGTCCGTATCAGGACCCTTCGCGTTATGTCAAAAATCAATTGCTCAAACTAGAACTAAACCTCTAGCGCGCCTGCGAACTGCATGCGCATTTTTTCGAAGAGACGCTGCTGGCTCCTTCTCGGGTTCCCCGTCTATCGTCCATCATCTACAGAAGTCCTAAAAGAAGGGTCTGGCACCCTGTGTTTTGTTTGCGTACCCAAAGATCTACCCGTTCTATTCAGCGTTCGGCCACAAGGATACAATCAAGCACAAGCAATCATAACCGCCATGCACTCGGACTAGAAGAAGCCCCAGATGTGTTGTTTGCGAGTGCGATCCTTGACATTTCTGTCTCTCTTGTGATATACTCAAACTTCTGCCCCGGACGCCTTCGCATCTGGAAACACCATCAATATCCAGTATGGACGCCTTGTTTGCGGTTCTACAGCCATAGCTTCCATTCTCTGATCATAGATAACATATAATGAGTGAGCCCTCCACACATCTCGGCTTATAACTGGCACTACGTACCGGATCTTTGCTCCTATTCTTATGTTTAATTCGCGAATTTCCAATCTGCATTCACCTCAAAAGGTCATGAAATCGACCACACACACACGTCAGCCTCTCGAATTAGATTCGTTCCCAAAATCGAGGTGCGAGGTGATTATTATCAACGTGCGTCCCGACCTTCATTCTGAAGGGAAAACCTCCGGGGTTTAGGGCACACCTTACGGTTTTTGCCGGAATTGTGTTCAAGGACCTTCAAAGATTGCGATTACCCCACACTTGACGGCTTTTATTTTCGGCGGTGGGCGTTCTAGAATTGATAACTGACGTTTTGACTTCTTATAATCATACTAGGTCACCGGTTGTTGCTCGCCCCTGTGGCTCAGTGGTAAAGCGTCGCTCTCGTAAGCAGGTCTTATTAAGCGAAGATCGCGCGTTCGATTCGCGTCGGGGGCATACGTTTTGAAACATCTGGCTTGACAAGGTGCACACGTGTTGCCCACCATTTCTTTTGCTTTTTCCATGAAACGATGATTGATAATGCCCCATGCGAGCGAACGAGGCGTATTAACATGTTATATTCATATTCGGCCGATGACCCGATGGTCAAACTCAAGGCTGCAAGGTCCATTGGTCACTATGAAATGAACATGTACAATAGCAGAACTAACACAACCATATACCAAAGAGATCGAATTAATAGTGCAAGGGCTGACTTCTTCGTTTGTTGCGCTTGCGCGGCGGCAGCATCCAGTCCACCTTTGTACAGCGCAAATAGTGCCAGCGGCGCCATCACCCACAAAAACTGTGCGATTCCCGTATGCACCGACGCGCTGGACTTGCAAGTTTGTGCACTTCCATTTCACGGACAAATTCGGCGCCAGCTTCGGCTTTGATACGGGCGGCATCCGCCTCGGCTTGCGCTTCTATCCTGGTCGCTGCGGCTTATACTTGAGCTTTGATCTGGAGCGCTGTACAGAGCAAGGAGGACGTCGTCTTCACCAATGCGCACAAAAAGCCACGAGTTCTTTGGGTTATAGTATCTTGAGCCTGAAACCAGATTTCGTTGTACGATTGGGAGTGGCTTCGGGTATGAATATGTGATTTTCCCTTGGTGGAACCCTCCGCCAGGTCGTAATCCTTGATGTCCCGTTCAACGCATCGCCGAAACCGGCAGTAGCACTATTTCCAGCGTCATCATTCCAGATATGCGCACCACGACCATTGGGGTACTGAGCTCAAGACATTCCAAGTAGAGGTGTATCCGATGTGTTGGAGGGGAGACTGTGTGCGTGGACGCGGCATTTGATAGGGGTATTCAGAGTGGGCTCAACTTTTCTTCAACTCACACTCAACGATGACTCAACTCCTGATATGTCTCAACTACTGAGCTGAAGGATTTGTTGAGACAGCCGAGTTGAGGGAAGTTGAGAGAGTTTAAAATTATTGAGAAAATTCAGGAAGTGTTCACAGTGTGAAGCCACCCCAGCACCAAGCCAAGACACCCCAGATGTAATACAACCCTAAGCAGCTCGCTCAGACAACGGTGGAGAGTGTCACTGAGACAAACGCAAGAGAACATGATGGTCCGAAGAAACACGGATCCGATTTCCCTCATGCGGCATGAACTGGGAAGAGTACCAAACAAATAAACACAGCCGGCCTTGACGCTGACCAAGGCGCTTACGACTGATACGAGCATCTTGTTTACTTATCCAGATCAATACGACTGCTGGCCTGGTCGTTATGAAGCAATCCTTCCTGTGGGATCCAAAAAAAGGCCGGCGCCAGATCAACCTCGGCGGAGCTTCCACGACCGCTTCACATGCATCAATCATCGACAACGTCAAAGCTCGTCGAGAGGAGAGATTGCACGCAGCGAAAAGGTTAGATTATTGAGCGCTGCTGTTCTGGCCTTTCCGATGCTGAGAAGTACTACATCAAGATCAGAGAGCGCGCTAAAGATCCAGGCATGGTGGCGAGGCCGATCACAAAGCAGGCGCGTCCGCGGGGAATTACGCTCGAAATTTGACGGCGGTAACGGCGGAGTATTTTGGACTCGATGCCTTGTTGTGTCTTGGACCGGCGGTTCCGAGGATGAGCAAAGACTGGTTCGCTGGTCCGAGTTAACTTCCCAAAATGGCGAGTGACCGCTGTGATCATCTCGAAACGCACGGACTTACCGTTGAGCCATCCAGGCGCCCTGCTACAACCATACCTTGGCCCTGAACGAGAAGCTTGGCAGGTTCTTGTACGACAGATGAGCTTGCTGCTGCTTAAATCTGTAGCCAAATCTCCGACGTTAGTTTCATTTTTTTTGTTATTTCCAGGACACCAAATACTCACATCATTGTGATCATCTAGTTCCCCCGGCGCTATCTCACATCTAGCCATCCTCAACACCGTGCTAGATGCAAAATCGTTCGAAAGTGCTTTGGGCGACTCCGGATCAGCATTGGTTGCTGACATCGCGACGTACCTTTTGCATCGAGGCTTCTACCATCATATTGCAACCGCCTTTTCTCATATTGTAAGCCACCCCATCAGCGATCGATTTTTCCGTGTCCAATTAGTGCCCTAACTTTGCACAGTCTCTTGAAGCCAAGATGGAAACACCATCCATCCATCCTCTAATCGTTTTATCTACGTCTCAATTCAGTGTTCTCTCATCATCCACCTTGAATTTTGGTTTCGCGGTGAAAGAATTCACCACACACATTCTCACTATCTCCCTCTTGCCCAACCGTCTCCCTCTCCCAAGTGTCAGTTATCTGTCTGCACATCTCCCGTTCGATTCTTTGGTGCTGCTCGATTTCTCTCAGCTTGCGGAATCACTCGCGACAGCTCAGCTCTCTCGAACACATCTGCTCGCCAACCTTCTCGCTTTTGGAGCTCCGCGCCTGCCAAATGTATCAGCTTCAACTCTTGATATGTATCTGAATTCCCTCTCCACATTGATGGACTCGCTGCCCATAGGGTGCCTTGAGCCGACTTCCAATGTTCGGCAGTCGACGTCGTGGACTGAAGATCCGCCATCATCGTCAGACGAAGACAGCAGCCCTCACGCGGACATGGTGGCACGCAAGCCATCCAAGTCGTCTGCTGTTCACCCGCCGCTCGACGCCAAAACCCAGACGCGCCTGAACACATTGCATTCGCCTGCGCATGTCATGACAATTCTGTCTGCGACACGTCGGCACCCTCAGGCACGTCCCCGCGTGTTCAAATTTATGACGAGCCTGTGGGCCGTCTGGCCTGGCCGCCGTGACCGCGTGATGAGCGCCATCATTGGCGGAGACGCTGGTGCTGGTCTTGTTCGAGAGGTATGGCGTGAGTATGTGCGTGGATCAAGTGTTGGGAAAGAAGAAGATGCAAAGCGCGCCATCGAGGCATTCACGAGTCTGTGTACAGGGCCATCGATAAATATGACTGCTCTCTGATTTCATAAACCCGCAGGTTCTGCAAATGCGCAATCATGGGCGCCATTCATTTTCTTGACGGAGTTGTACACACACACACTGCTGACTATGGGCGATGATGAATTTTTCTCTTCAATGCCCGGCCCCTCTTCTCGTCCAGGCGTCGGGGGTCATGCTAACCCTCTTTCCTTGGACGATTTGACGGCGTGGTCTCGACAGCTACTCAATGTTGCTTTCCCACTGTATTGGCATGAGGATCAGGCGAACATCAAAGATGGTGTTGTCCCTGGTATGAGGCTCACCTGGGCGGCAGTTCGCGATAAAGTGACAAAGTGCCTGCAGGCTATACACGCCAGAGAGTGAGTGCCCAGCAGTTTCGGCTGCAGATCGGCGGAACTCATGAATAGGGAAGTTCGCGGAGACCATTTGCCCCACCAGATCACTGGCTTGTGACTGGTCAGATTGATATGCTGTCGTTCGTGGAGGCTGCAGTGTAAGCTCGACCATACATCCACCTATCCATTGAACAGCGCTCACGGGTTCATACCCACACGCTCAGTTCTGAGGAACAGCAACTCGACCGTCCGACGTCCTCGTCGCGCGTGCTTTCCAAACGCCAAATGGCATTCATCTCTCCGAGACTTGGCGTTCTTAACAACATCCCGTTTGCAATACCTTTCAACGTGCGCGTAGAAATCTTTCGTCATTTCATTGCAAACGACGCCCATCTCCTTGGCCTCGATGATTGGTATTCGCGGCCCAAGCATCGCGCCACGATACGCCGAACAAATGTCGCCCAAGATGGGTTTGACCAACTCGGAAGCTTAGGTGCCGGTTTAAAACAGAAAGTCTCGATCACATTTGTCGATGATTGGGGAAACGAGGAAGCTGGTATTGATGGAGGTAGGCAAATGCGGTGTTGTGACCGCTCCATTTGGAAGTTTACGATGCATCGCTTCCAGGCGGTGTCTTCAAGGAGTTCTTGACTTCGCAAGTCTCTAACTTCCACACAAATCTTGCAATTTGCTCATCAAGACCATAGGTTGACGAAGGAGGCATTTGACACAAATCGAGGCCTTTGGCTAGCCACCGATCGACAAGAATTATACCCCGCGGCGCACTCGTATGCGAAAGAGTGTTCGTCTCACTCCTGTTCCAATTTTGTGGCCTTTCTCACTATATTTTTGGCCATAGCGCATCAACTAAACTGGTATCGCTTCATTGGTAGGGTGTTGGGAAAAGCGCTCTACGAGGGAATTCTCGTCGAGGTTGCGTTTGCAAGCTTTTTTCTTGGGAAGGTAGGCAGATCAACCTTTCAATATGGGTTGCGCGCACTTTGTTGACCTTGTCGATATTTCATGCCTTTCAGTGGCTCGGGAAACAAAGCTATCTAGACGACCTCCAGTCTCTTGACCCTGAACTATATCAAGGGCTTGTCTTCTTGAAGCACTACGATGGCAAAGTCGAGGATTTATCGTTGAACATGACGGTCACCGTACGTCAAGCATACTCATTCGCCTGACCGTAATGATATAGATTTTCCAGTTCCTGTAGAGTTCTGAATTCGACGTCACCAAATCTATTGACTTGATGCCGAACGGGAGCAACATCGCCGTCACGAAGGAGAACCGGATCCAGTACATATACCTTGTTGCAAACTACAAGCTGAATATACAAATAAAGAAGCAGAGCGAGGTGGGCAGGCATAGCAAAGTTGACTGTTGACTGAACTGACTCTCTGCTGTCATGTCAGGCTCTCTTCGAGGGGGTAGCTGAAATGATTGATCCCAAGTGGCTTCGGTGAGAGCGACAACACGGGCCAGCGCAATCACATTGATTTATTGTATTCATGCCTCAGCATGTTCAATCAGCAAGAACTACAGATTCTTATTAGTGGTACCGAGGACCCAGTAGATATGGATGACTTGATGCAAAATTGCATATATGGCGGCGTGTACGACTCAGATCATGTTGTCATTCAGCGGTTTTGGAAGGCGAGAATCTCGTGTTCTACTATCTACAGTACGCAATTTGACATTGCATATCCGGTTGGTGCAGGTTGCAAGGTCATTGAATCAAAAAGAACGGCAATCACTGCTGCGGTTCGTGACCAGTTGTAGTCGGCCCCCCTTGCTGTGAGATCTATGCTTCGCCATCATTCCCGTTCATACTCTGAAATGATGTCCTTCGCGTGAAGTGGATTCAAAGAGCTTAATCCTCGTTTCTCGATTCGGGATGCTGGTGTACGTGGTGTTCTCTGTGTCCAACCCTCTTTAACGAACAAATTTTTTTAGCTTGACGATTCTCGCCTGCCAACTAGCAGTACATGCGTCAACCTTTTGAAAGTGATTGTGCCGGCCCTCCGCCCCTCTCCAAGATTACTGATCAGAGTTTTCTTGCTATCTAGCTGCCCCAATATTCTAGTGAAGCAGTTTTGCGCCAAAAGCTTATCCAAGCAATCACATCGAACGCTGGGTTTGACTTATCATAACCGTGCCAATGTTGTGCTGCTCTAGTCCGCTTGCGGCGTTGCACAATCACTCAATGTCATACAAACGTACTGTAATAGAACACAAAAGAATGACTGCATGCGACTGGGCGAACAACTACGCTCGCTGAATAAAGTAAAATATGTAAAACATTCAATCAATCTTCCTTGTCCACCTCCGACTGCCCGCGGCGCTGGAACTGGCAAGCGGGACTGACCCAGCTCTGTTTTGTATCGCAGGCGACGGCGCCTGAGCTTGTGGAATAGGGCTGTCTAGCTTTTCCCGGGGGTATTCCGCAGCAGCGAGCGCCGCGGACTCTCGCTTCTTCTCATCAACAATGTCCTTGCCCCAATACATCCACATCTGCAATCCTATGACTCCGTTTAGGATGAGCGCTAGTACAAATCCCCAGAGGACAAATGCATCTCCCTCAAGCTCCGTGGACGTAGTGAAAAGGCGCGCGGCACACCCTACAATCTGGGCGCCAACCGCAATCGCCGACAAGTTCCCCGTAGAGCGAGCACGCGCATTAGACGCGATCTGTGGTACTTTCGAGAATAGAGAGATCGGGAAAGTGGATAGTTGAAGCAGAGGGAGCAAAGTGTGAGGAACAATGAGCAGCGAGGCTAAAACGACTGCAGTTAGCACGAAAGCAATGAGTACGCCAGATGCGTTCTTCGCCCCTGACGTGGTAGGAAAATGGTATACTATGAGGAGCGTAACAATAATGTTTTGAATGGTTAAGAATAGGTTTTCGCCATCTGGGGGTTACAGACATGAGTAAACTGGCACAAGATTGAAGGATAAACATTAAACATACACGTCGAGAATGGGAAATCGTTGCGAGCGGAATATGCTAGACTGAACGCATACCCGAGCGTTTCGAGGGTGAATGCAGGCAGACTGAGCCCCCGCGCTGAACCGGATCTTAAGACTGTCAGCACAGAATAGAATGAGCCGATCAATGCAACTGTATGCGATTCTGTCACGCACTCAGTAGCACCTGGGGAACTTTGACAACCGAGCCTCCAACTACAATCGCGAGGCCAATGCCCTTTGACATGGAGAACTTGATGCATGCTGTATCACCAAGGTCGAGGTTCTCCACCAGTGAGGTGTAGCATTTCTGACCAAAGAGTTAGAACACGCCATTAACGCATACAAGATGCAGTATTACCTGGCCAATCAAGCTGGTGGCGGGCTCGGAGATAAACCAAGGCAGGTTACGTGTGAGGGATGCCATCTACTCGAGCGGGGTTTAAGATGGATCCAGTTTCCCAGTTGCCAGTATTCTTACCAGGAGGACTGGACCTAGTCTTCCACGGACAGGAGGCAGGATGAATTATTGTGATGGCTTACTTGCTGGCGGCCTCGTCACGTGCGAGAACCTCAAGCGCTGCAAAAAAGTCAGCAACGCTCATCCGTGCTATCTGGGTGTTTGCGTTCTTGATTTGTCACTTGGGATACTTCGGATCGTCTATCTAGTCATGGCGCAGTACGATTTGACCAGGAAGATTCTGCCATATCTCGATCGACATCTTTGCTTCCCTCTTTTGCTCAACCCTTCATTGAGCAAACTTTACAAATCGGAGGAGGTTCAGTCAGCTACCTACGAGCTTGCAAAGACAACGGATCTTGTGGATTTTGCGCTGAGCCTGTACGCGCAGTTGCACCCTGGTGAAGCTGCGCCTCCTGGTAGGCAATGTCTTCACATAAAAAATATGCTTGACGCCAACCGCACGATGTTTAGAATTCGGTGTGAAGCGGACGAGAACACTAGAGAATATACAAAAATTAACACAGGAGGCTCAAGCAGTCTCTTCTGTAATCGAGAACCCCGATGTCGCCCAAGCTCTTCGGCAAGACAAATTGCAGAATCTGCAATACTTGAAAGACACATATGGTGTACGTGTTTTCTACATTATTGTGTCTTGAGTAAGTTTCTTACGAATTTTTCCATGAACAGCTCACGCTGGAACAATTGGAGGCACTCTACAACTTTGGCCAGCTACAATACTCGATAGGCAACTACAGCATTGCTGCCGATTACCTTTATCATTTCCGAATTCTTTCCACCAACGCACCCCTCGTTCTCTCCTCGCAATGGGGAAAACTTGCTTCAGATTTGCTAGTTGGCAACTGGGACACCGCCCTCGAAGAGCTCCAGGGGCTCAAAGAAGCTATCGACTCTTCCAACTCCTCCGTGACCAGCGGTGGAAGCTCTGCGGCATTAAATCAGCTGCAAAGCCGAACATGGTTGCTACATTGGAGCCTGTTTGTGTACTTTCAACATCCAGAAGGCAGGACTCACCTTCTCGAACTATTCCTCTCCACCGCCTACCTCAACACCATACAAACATCCTGCCCTTGGATCCTAAGATATCTAGCCTCAGCTGCTATCCTCTCCCGCAAAACCCTATCCTCCTCTACGAGCGTCTCACGATCATTAAGAGGGTCGTTGCAGACTATCGTCAAGATTCTGCAGACCGAGGCTTATCAATACGAGGACCCCATTACTAAATTCCTCACGGATCTATATGGGGACTTCGATTTTGAAGGCGCACAACGGTGGTTAGGCGAAGCGGAGAGTGTTCTGGACAGTGATTTCTTCTTGAGTGAATTCAAGGACGAGTTCCTTGAGAATTCCCGGTTTATAGTCAGCGAGGCCTACATTCGTATTCACCAAAAGATTGATATTGCGTGAGCATTCCTCCCTTATCGACGTCGTGCTGAATGTCCAGGCTGTTCTCTGACGGTCTGTTCCGCCGTATTCTACAGCGACCTTTCCGCGACGCTCAAACTCTCGCAGAGCGAGGGCGAGAAATGGATCGTCAACCTCATTCGCGAGACACGCATGGGGGCTGACGCTAAGATTGATCTGGAGAAGGTGCCTCATTTTTGCAACTGCGCAGCGTCTTTGCTCTTTGGTGCTGATTACGTCTCCATCCTGTAGAACGTCGTCACCACTCAGCGCGGCCGCGCGCCCGTCTACCAGTCGGTCATCGAGAAAACTCGGGGCTTGGCGCGGCGCACACAAGACCTCAGCATCGATATCAACAGACGAGCGTTCGGAGAAGGCGCTCAGGAAGGCCAAAAAGCCGGAGACAACAAAAGGACGCCAGTCCCCGCGACAGGGCAGGTTCGATGATACTTATGACAGCTGTATACTCTTGTGGTTTTGTCAGGACCACTGCCTAATATGCTTTATTGCGCTCCTGGAGACTCTGATACCGAAAGGCGCTCCGAACAACGCAAATACAAGAGTTCATCCGCATGCATGCAAACGGAGTATAGGCCCCACAACTCAAGCGGCTGCTACCGGGAGTCCACACCCGCCCTCGGACTGAAATATGGCTCAACTTCGGATGCATGCAAGGTTTTTAATGATAACTCGGAAAGCAGGCTGTATTTGCACTCACGCACTGACTCTGGGCATATGCTATGAGCGGTTTTATTCTCAGTGATGCTCGTGTGCGTGTGCATCTCTTCGACTCTACTGTTCCATGTCTTAGAGCCAAGGAATTAATCGATAAGCGCAACTAGTGAGCCGCTTTGATTGTCAGTTCACATGACCTCTGGCATCCAACCCGATTTTTGCCCTGAGGAAGAAGAAGAGGCTGACCATCTTCTGTTTCCAATGTCACCAAGCGGTTCACTCGAGGGTAAATCAATCCTTCACGCAAATCTGAGCACACCGCATGACTCGCCGTCTCTTCAACATTCCGGCCCCAACTTCGACCTTGTCACTATTCGCTTGCGCGAATTAACCCCCATCACTACGCACCAAGCTTGTATCCACGCACAATCCTTATTTTCCACTCACTCCCGTTGAACTGCCTACACATCCTTGAGTTCAATATTGGTCAGATTGTGCACAACGTTCCATTCTCAATAACACAATGCAATTCCAGGAGGAAGTTCAGCGTTGTACACCAGTATGGATCGTCGTAATTGAAATAGCCGACGAACACCGCACTCAATGCGGCCAAGACGGGGCCCTCGCTGTGCTTACACTTTGCCCGCTGAGTCATAAATCAACTGCCTTACCCTCACAGACACTAATCACTGCAAGCAGGGCAAGGTGATCCGGAGCGTGCGCAACCACGCAATTCCCTGTTTGTAATCCGAATACACGCATGAGGCGACGCGTCTTCGCACGAATAACCAAAAAATAGCGAAATACTTCATGGAAAGCGCGACGCGTATGTTCTGTCGAGTATGGTGCAAATTTTAGAAAGGTTTTGTGCAGTCCGAACGCGTCGCGCTTATCATCACGCTCGAACGCGTAAATGTGCACGGACGCAGATCACTGGAGTGTGCTCATGCAGTTCGCTATCCTGAAGCATGCGTTGGCAATGAGAGATTTGCGGAATACGTCTGAGTTTTCAGACCTCTGAATTTCACAACTCACGATTTCAATTCCAGTTTGCTGCCAGAGGCTTCAATCATCCCTTACCATTAGAAGTATATGCGGACGTGCAGAAATGTCTTATCCACGACGGCTGCGTAAGCTCTTCAGCACTCGTTCGTACATTTCAACCTTTCAGTCAACAGTCTTCGTGTGCACCAAATTAGGCGGGTCGAGTCTACGTTGCAATATTTATAATACTAGTAGATAGCGAGGCTACAGCTGCAGGGCAATACTACAGTGGGGGCGCTCTGCGCTGTTTCGGAGACATGAAATAAGTATTAATGAGTTTGAGCACAGTCCTTGACGGATTCAGCTCTGGAACACCAGTCTGGATCCACTGCAGGCGCGTGCGCAGCGTCTCTTTAGTTGCCTTGGACGCATTCGCTTTTATGACAAATGGGTAAGTCCGTAAATTGTTCCCTATGCGTCCGTTTGACGTACCAATATCACCGTCCCCAGCAAAACTTGACAGATCTCGAACCTGACCCTCATCATCAAACATACATTGGAGGATGGCAATCGTCACTCCCACCAGCAGGTCGTTTTCGCCAACGATACTCGCTACGCATAGAGTTGGTGGCCTAACTGCAGGATGGTTTGCTGCCAAATGCATGCGTGCAAATGACACACAGCGTTCGATATTGCTGGTATTGAGAACAGGGTTCAAATACCTTTTCTTCCCAATTGCAGTTGTTGGCGCTTGGAGATGTAGCATTGGAACCCGACTATCTTTCACGGTTAGGCTGGCACTAGGACCGTGGCCGATGTCGATAAAAATAAGGGCAGCCGATTCGCATGAGTCCAGCGACGATGCCAGTGATGAAGCTGAGGGCGCAAGTTTCACTTGGTCCTGCACCTTTGCAATCGGAAAAGAGGGGGATGCGCTGCTTTTCAACGCAGGGAAACCTCGCTGATCCACGAGGCCACTGATGACCTCGTCGAGTTCCGCAGCGGTGGCGTCAAGAAGAGGCGACCGGTGCTGCCAGAATGTGAGAGGGTCTAAGCCCTGGCAGCACTAGTCAGTCCAAGGATGAAATGTCTAAAATCGCACCCGTGTGTACCTGACTCCACAACTCATGGTCATCTCCACTGCCTTGTACATAGGTGTATCCCGCTCGTCGCTCGATTCCTCCAAGGTGCTCGCCTTCAACGAGCTTAGAGGCGGAAACGCAAATGACAGGGAAGAACTTGGCATCACTGGCTGGTGGGAGTTGAGGGAATGAGGTGTTGCCTGGAGAGACCCAAAAAGGCCGAAGAGGTTTGCTAAGGCGGTGTAGAACAAAGCTCGAAGACTGTCGAAAAGAACATTGGTGAACGTTCCACATTGACGAGAATATTCAAGGAATTCACAGCGAGATTTTGCGACCAAGACTCAATCAAGCTTTCGATCTGATAATGCTCGGACCGGGAAACCGCTTTCGGTGAAGTGTACAATGAACAGTCCCATGTCGATGGTTCCATGCCATAAATCACCTGCAGAGCCGTATTGATGACAGCACACCAGATTGGGATAGTTTTGGATAAAGCATCCGGGAATCTTTTCCCCCGTCTAGTGGAGTCCACGATTATGATACTGTCATCCAGGCGAGTGTGTCAGCTGCGTCGTCAACGAGTTGCAACCAGGTCTTTACCCTGAATATCGAGTTATGATTGGTAGCAGATGGAGGTTGGCGCGTCGGAGACTGAACTCCCACCGTCCGTGATGGCCGTCCGTTGACTTGAAGTACGCCCATTCGTTGCTGGATCTTGCAGCGAGGGGGTCAACGTACCAAGCGCCACAACGCTGGTTCGCGATTACTGGGAGATGGCTGTACGTCTCGCTGATAATTCGCACGAATTGAGCATCTTCGTCAATGGAATGCAGGCGGTTAAACGTTGAAGTCTTCTCCTTACGCACTTGCTGCTGAATTGACGGCATTGCCGCCCGTGGGACAGCATGACATAATCGGCTCGCAAGCGCCCAATGACATCCACCATGAACCCCGCTTGCATACGGGAGGTTTGGGCTACCAACCTCGAGCAGGAGTTCGCTGCTATAAGAAGAACTATTGAGGATTACCCATATATAGCAATGGTAGCTTCATTCGGTCAAGAAACTGTCTTGAAGAGGCCACTGAGCACACCCATCTCAGGATACTGAATTCCCCGGTGTCGTTGCACGCCCGATAGGCAATTTTACATCTTCCAACGACTACATGTACCAGACAATGCGGTGTAACGTCGACCTTCTCAAAATCATCCAGATGGGGATCACACTGTCAGACGCCAATGGCAATCAACCTCCAGATATCTGCACATGGCAATTCAACTTCCATTTTAGCCTTGAGTATGTATCCGTGTTAATGTGTGTTGAAAGTGGGTTCATACTCACTGCCAGCTTAGTGAGGACATGTACGCCCCAGACTCGTACGAGCTGCTCCGCGCTGCTGGAATCGACTTTCCTCGGCATCAAGCGTTTGGGATCCGTCCGAATGACTTTGCTGAGCTTATGACGACATCCGGGCTTGTCCTTTCCCCGGAAACAAAGTGGATAACATATCACAGGTGAGAGTTGCATCTCGCTGAGTTGTCTAACCACTCACATGGTTCCACCTTCCTCAATACGCTCAACCCCTCGCAAATTCCTTATTAATTCAAGTGGCTATGATTTTGGTTATTTCCTGAAGATATTAACAGCAATGGCCTTGCCGCTCCGCGAAGACGACTTCCATACGCTACTAGGCCTGTGGTTCCCGTCAATATTGGACATGAAATACATACATAGAGCTATCGACAAGACATTCAAGGGCGGTCTCAAGGATGTTGCGGAACAACTGCAGGTATGTTGATGCCTGCTCATGTTGTGTCATGTCGTGGATTTTCTTGAGGTGTTCCAGGTGTCTCGTGTAGGCGAACAACACCAAGCCGGGTCAGATAGTCTCCTAACCTCAAGAACATTCTTTCGTATGCGCGATGCGTATTTCCCCCACGGATTCGATGAAGATTCATTCAAGTATGATTTCCTCCAGTTTTTTTTTCTTTCCCAACCTTGCGGATGGTTTTGCTGATTGCATTGTTTGACTGGCTTCTTCTACGCACTGGTCCGCTTCAGAGGCCACATCCATGGTTTTGGCGTCACACCCTCTAGCGGATTTGGCACTGGCGTTGGCGGTGCTTCGCAGACCTCAGCAATGTACCAGAACCAGACAACTCAACATACAACTCCAAACTTTACACCGACATTGCAAAATAATGCATATGCCATGCGAATACCGATTACAAGTGGTGGAGGTTAGATCAGTATGCCAGCAGTATAGGTGTCTGTATCTCGTTGTACCTTCCACTTTTGCATTGTATCGTTAATGGTTACGATTTCAGTCTAAGTGAGTGAATGATAAAGAAACCGTGTAGTTGGTGAGAGAAAGGTGATTTTTTTTTAAAATTAGTATTTGAAAACTGCTGTTATTCACACGAACTCCACGTAGTTGCTGGGGAAAACACCCTACAGCGCGAGTATATCAGCATGAAGGTGGGGCGGAAGCCACAAATATACTCGCACCTGCTTCCCGTTCGAGTCGATCCCTTCATACCAACCATTCCCATATGATTCGCCATTTAAGGTCAACGTGATGATACCACCGACAGTCACCGCAATTTCATCTTCACCCTGCGCCTCATACGCATAGAGGCCCCGCACTTGCGCCGCCGCGGCCTGGTTTCAGCGGACGATACCATCTCACACGAAGTGCAGGCAACGTACCGCGTTTGCCTTCGATAGTTGGCGCCTTGGCTGAATTTGGAGTCTTCGCTTGGATATAGGAGGATGGCACGAGTCCACTTTTCTTTCCGTCACTGACTTTGGTCCAACCGGATCCATCGTCCCCCTCTACAATCCATATAGGTACACCGGCAGTCGCTGTCAATTCAAAGGAAGAAGAAGCCGTAAAATCGAACACCATGGTGCCGTCCGGCTCCGACGCTGCAGAAGCGGTTGCAGCACTTCTCTTGAGAAAGGTCCCTCGCGACTTTGCGAACGAGTGCGACTGCGCTGGGGTTGCGATGTGGAAGATGAAGCCAGTGTTAATTTGTGACTTTGTCTACAATCACTGGCACCGACGCACATGAAGTAGGCGAATGACCGGAGGATTTCGGCGGCGAAGTTGTTGAAGACATTGGCACCGAAGTCACGGATAGCCGTGCCTTCGATGCTGAGCTTCTATGCCTTGTGACCGTCGGGGCGCCGCCTTCCTTTGTACCAGAGCATTCCGCGGGTACCTAAAAAACGTCGTCACGTGCACCTCCAACCTCGACAGGGCCCGATACCTTGAGTTCACATTTTGAATGCACATTAAGTCCACATGCCTTGCATGTCTTGCCCTGTTTTGTCAATCCCCATATCGAAGTCTGCCAACATTTGGGAGGATGACGTGAATTCTGGAGACTCCGCGACTTTCATGCCAACACGCCAACCTGACAATATCCGCATGTGGTGGGTACTGCAAAGGAGGAACTTTTAAAGCTATGCGGCGATTGGCCGCCGGTGTCACCTGCACAGTAGGAATGATCATTTTGAGATTCTTCATCAAGACGAATCTGGAGGACATACCACCAACAGCCTCCATGACTGCCTTTACTTCCTCTTCGTGGATCGCTTGAGTTAGTTCTAACTGCAACGCGGCGTGGAGCGCCTCAAAGGCATCCTATCGTAGACCTGGTTTGAGAGTCGAAAGCACAGCAATTCAACGGCGCCGTACATCGAGCGCAGTATCAGCCGACCCGAGATTAGGATCCCCCGCGTATTTCGCCGATAGATCCTTGAGCCTGCTTGCTTCCGTCTCTAGAAAAGAGTAGCATGTTATTGAACGTGAGAAGCTAGACACAACACGAGGGCGCTGTGGGCACCTTTAGCTTTGAGTATTGGTTGAATTTCGGATAATTTCCCCTTTGCTCTTGCCATTTTGTTCTGGAGGAGAACCTTGGGCTCGGGATCCACAGACATGTTTGGCTGGCGGGTTGAGAATATTGCCATTGAACAGCGGCTACTTGACGCACCCCGAAGCAAGGCGGTGCACACTTACCGTATCATAGAAGGTCGGGCATGGTTCGAACTCCCAGTCATTTGGTATTGAGAACGGTCGCCGGTTCATGTCAATGAAGAGTTCATCATCTGCTTGGTGGTTTACGGCATTGACTCTGGCCTGTAGGCTTAACACAGTTTGCGTTAGGGTTGACAAGTGAGACGAGTTGAATGAGCAGTAGTTCAGGAGAATGTACGATAATCGAGATGTTATCGACGTTTGCAGGAGCTCTAAGCGAAAGATTCAAGCGTTGCGAACTCTTAAAGAATGCGGAATCTTACGATATTGCTGACGAGGGGGTTGAGAATGAAAGAAACTGCGTTAAGAAAGGCAGTACTCACGTCTTCGATCGCAGGTACGCTCTCTTCATAGAACTTGTCCTTAGCCTTGTTGGACACTGTGATCCCAATCAGGTACGTGTTTTTCGCATCTAGCATAGCAGCCTGTGCGTCTTCAAAGTGTCTTGTGGCACGCTCAGCATGTTTGTCGTCTCCTGCTCGGTCCTGCAGCAAGTGGGGTTCAGCGACGGTATTGTTGCGGGTATCGGACCAGTCAACATACCTGCTTTTGCCGGGAGGTCTCTACTTCCTCACACTGTGAATAATACTACGAGTGATCCGCCATTAATCGAGTCCGGGGAATTGTTAACGGGTGGTCACACCTTTGATTGCGCCTAAAGCAGACGGAGTCTTTCAGATGGTCATGACTCGCAATTTCCTTTCGCTTCGACTCGCCTTGATTCGACTATTATAGACTGCGTCACGCTCTCCGACAAGCTTCGTATAGAATGCTGAGTGCTATGCAACGCAGATAAGTGCCGTGAGGTTGCTCGGTGAAGAAATGGGAAGCGTAAGCAACGGCACCTTCTTCTTGGTCTCGTCTTTCTTCTTTTCTAATGCTTTGAGGTCATCCGCGACTTGGATAGACAACACTTCTGAGAAGCTCATATGCTCCTGCGCTGTTCGGTCTAATGCATCCGCTAGGAAGGAGAGAGCGTTAAATAGCGTGCTGTGATCGCCAAGCATCAATCAATAAGACAAGCCGAAACGCGGAGAAGACAAGTTACCTCCGTCCCAATGATTCCTCATTTACGCCTTTCGATGGTTTATCCCCTAGCGCAGCTGCCGGCATGTGCTGCTGCACAAGCTTCTCTGCCTTCTTCGCTGTGGCTTGCAAGCTCTTGGAGTACTGAATCTCAAGGGCTGCGCGCTCGCGTATGAGTGACTGAACCTAGGTGATTGGGCAAGGGTGAATGATCGCGAGCTGACTGCGAGGCTGTGTGGGGTTCGGTGGACTGACATCAGACAGTAAGACGAGCTGAGCCTCTGTGCGCCGATCGAGCGTATCGACTTGATCCTATAAGTATGGTGAGTGACGATAAGAGCTCTGCTATATTTTAGATTTACAGGCAGTTCTTGCCCGAATGACATTGTTTCTGGCGCTGCTCGCTACACGTGACAGGCGACTGTCACATTCTTTCTTCATCGCCCACCATGGCGTCTAAGAACAAGCTAGCATTCCTCACTATGCAGGCGCCAGCATCGTATGTAGCTGGCCTCGGTCGAGGGTAGGATATTGACTCCACGAAACTCTTACGAGATCCTGACTCACACACTGACAATTAGAGCGTCTGGTTTCACCACACGGTCCGATATCGGTCCTGCTCGTGAGGGTCCAAGTGCGGAGGTCATTGCGTGAGTAATACCTGATACCTACACTCGCCATGCTGAACACACCCTCAGCGAGGCACAGGCTCGACGGGGAGAAGATGTTGATTCCGAGATGGAACAATATCAAGACCCCGACAACGAGATAGGCCTATTTGCCGGGACTGTCTATGAAGCAGACGACGAAGAGGCTGATAAAATCTACGAACACGTTGATAGGAGATTAGATGAGCGACGCAAGGCGAAACGGTACGGCTGCCCGACCCGCTCCTGATTTGTCTAACTAACTTGTTGACCGTTCCCCAGTGAAGCCCGAGAAGCGGAGGAGCTCGCGTTGTACCGTGCGGAACGGCCGAAATTACAAACCCAATTCGCAGACCTTAAGCGCGGGCTAAGCTCTGTGACAGATTCCGAATGGGAGAACCTTCCTGAAGTCGGTAACCTCACTGGAAAAAAGCGCAAGCGCGATCCTCGCGAAGGCCGGACGTTTGCAGTCTCGGATAGCATCCTTGTTGGTGATCGTGATCGTGGACAGCTGGTCAACGACCTCGATGAACGACAACAAAAGTTTGGTGGCTTTGAGACGCCAGCCGAAGGCGGCGATGGCGCTCTGACTAATTTGGTTGCAATTGGGCAAGCGCGAGACACCCTGTTGTCGTTGAAACTCGACCAGGTTAGTGTCTCGCATTCTGCTATGATCAGCGTTTGCTCAGTTGTGCTCACCTAGATCTCAGACTCTGTTGCCGGTAGCTCGTCCACAATTGATCCCAAGGGATATCTTACGGACCTCGCAAGCGTACACATAAAGACTGAAGCAGAAATTGGGTACGCGGACAGGTCGTTCTGTTTAGCTGCATGACTCATATATCATTAGAGACATCAAACGAGCTCGTATGTTGTTTGATTCGCTAGTCAAATCTAATCCAAAGCATGCACCGGGTTGGATTGCGGCGGCCTGTGTCGAAGAACATGCTGGGCGAATGGTTGCGGCTCGAAAGCTAATCAAAGCTGGTTGCGAAAAGTGTCCAACGAACGAAGATATATGGCTAGAATCTGCTCGTCTTCACGTAGGTCATTTATGTTTCCGCAGGAACGCCGTAATCACGGTCATTGTAGCAAAATGATGATGCCAAAGTCATCCTGGCTGAAGCTGTGCAACATCTTCCCCACAGCGTCAAGATATGGATCACAGCCGCCAATCTTGAACACGAAACAAAAATGAAAAAACGAGTCCTCCGAAAAGGTGCGGCGCTTGACACAATCGTTGCATGTTGTTTATCTAAATTTGCAGCTCTGGAACACATTCCCAATTCTGTTCTTTTGTGGAAGCACACTATATCGCTGGAGACATCGCCAGAAGACGCTCGCATTCTCCTACGGCGAGCAGTGGAGCTTCTTCCACATTCTGTTGAATTGTGGTTGGCACTCGCTCGTCTCGAGACACCGCAAGAAGCACAGAAAGTCCTCAATGCCGCTAGGAAGGCTGCACCAACATCTCATGAAATTTGGATTGCCGCCGCTCGCTTGACCGAACAACAAAAGAAAGCTGCCGTCGACGAAGAGAAGGAGAAGGGAACCGAACCTTCGAAAGAAGTGTTAGAGAAGGAACTTCGTGTCGTCGATTCCATCGTTGAAAAGGGCGTTGAAGTTCTCCGGAAGAATCAAGTCGGTCTGAGCCGAGAGCAATGGCTTGCGGAGGCGGAGAAATGCGAAGGAGAAGGATCTCCTCGAACGAGCGAGGCCATTATAAAGGCCACAATCGACATGGATGTCGACGAGGAAGACAGAGAAAGCGCTTGGGTCAGCGACGTGGAGGCCGCTTTAGGACGCGGCAAGGTCGCTACTGCGAGGGCTGCGTTGGCGTACGCTTTGAAAGTCTTCCCTGACAAGCGCGGCCTTTGGAGACGTGCCGCAGACTTGGAGAAGGCCCATGGGACTCGGTTTGTTTCAAATTTGCTCATCGCTGCGGCGTTTTCTCATTACCCTTCTCCTTCCGCAATAGGGAATCTTTGGAGGCTATCCTAGCCCAAGCAGTCAAATACTGCCCACAGTCCGAGGTCCTTTGGCTCATGTCTGCGAAGGAGAAATGGGTGGCAGGAGACATCGACGGCGCACGCACTGTACTCGAAGCCGCTTTCGATGCCAATCCTGAGAGCGAGCAAATTTGGTTAGCTGCGTTCAAGTTTGAGGCGCAGAATGGCCAATGGGGTGTTGCTCGTCAACTCCTAGAGCGAGCAAGGTCCATCGCAAACACTGAAAGGGTAAGTACACTCTGCATACTTCTAAACACTCTTCAACAACTTATTCTATATTGTGTGCGCTTGAAGATTTGGATGAAATCGGCGGTGTTTGAGCGTCAACAGGGTAATGTTGACGCAGCAGTCCAGACCATTGATATTTCCATCTCCAAATTCCCTAAATTCCCCAAATTATACATGATCAAGGGGCAAGCACTTGAAGACAAGAATGACGTCCCCGGAGCCCGTGCAGCCTATGCTGCAGGTATGAAGGCTTGTCCGAAAGTTCCTACGCTCTGGATACTCGCCAGCCGCCTGGAGGAGAAAGATGGCAAGGCTATTAAGGCGCGTGCCATCCTTGAGAAGGCGAGGATCGTAAACCCCAAAGATGAAGACTTGTGGGTAGAAGCTGTGGGTATCGAAGAACGGAACAGCGGACCACAACAAGCCAAGGCGGTGCTTGCAAGGGGTGAGCTTGTTTCCCGCTTCTGGGTGCCATGTAATTGTATACGCTGATCCCTCTTGCTTATCCCAGGCTTGCAAGAATGTCCTACGTCTGGAATTATGTGGTCGCAATCTGTCATGTTTGAGCCTCGACAGGCGCGAAAGACGCGTTCAGTGGATGCGTTAAAGAAGTCGAATGATTCTCCCTACGTGATCTGCACTGTTGCGCGGCTCTTCTGGGCGGAAGGGCGTGTCGAGAAGGCCCGTGATTGGTTCAAGCGTGCCGTCGCGACTAACGGTGATATCGGTGACTGCTGGGGCTGGTGGTACCGATTCGAGAAGGAGCATGGCACGAAGGTGAATGCGCTTGCACGTCTGAGTGGCCCGTCATTCATTTTATTTTCGCACAGGAATATCAGCAAACTGTGATAGATGGTTGTAATGCCCAAGAACCCCGTCACGGTCCTGTATGGCAAAGTGTCCGAAAAAGTATACCAAACCTGAACAAGACGAATACCGAAATATTGGATATTGCGGCCAAGAAGCTCGCATAAAACTATGTAATACAATCGATTATAGCAAAGTAATAGATTCTGCTTGCTTCTTGGTTCTTGGCTGAAAGATGCTCGGTACGTATACATCAGCGGCGACCAGCTTCAGGAGCATGAGATCCATAACAAGCCAGTGAGGCGAGGTCTTGTTGAAACAACAAGCGCTGAGGAGCGCACCTTCGCCGTGTGGGTGGGATCCTCCTGCTCCTTTATTGTTAGTTCACAAAGTTTACATATTTTCCGTGCTGTTTAGAAACTTGAGATTCACAAGCTCATAACGCAGCGCTAGCCATCATTCCTGAGCTCATGAACACCTTATTGATGACGCCGGCATTGGGTATTCTTGTATGTATATCTGAGACAGCTCATGGCGAGGTGAGGGAGTTGGGCATATCTGGAATTCAACCTGGAAATGAGTTGAAAACTCAGATGTGTTTCGCAATTTTATCGCTACCAACGCATGTTTTGAGAAAGCAAACCTTATGGCCACACTCCAGTAACCTTCCTCTACGTTCCTGAAAAGTTACACGTTAAAATTCGATGATATGCGCGACGCGTTCGGACCGCCCAAACCGTGCTCTGATTTAGGCCCACGCTCGCAGAAAAATCGCGTCGCGCTTTTCGTCGATTTCTTCGGGGATTTTTGGCTGATCATGTGGGGATACGTTGTTTCATGCGTTTCTATGATTTTTCTAAGGGGGAATCGCATACCTGCGGTGTCAGGCAGCGATGCAGCGCGGAACTGGAAGGTTGTTTGTTTGGCTGCGACAACGGAACATGAGGATTACATGTAAGGGAAAACCGAACCAAGGCGGGTCGCATCCTGGGAGAGGCGACTTCACTTCTGCGATCGGGGGCACTGGCAGCTCTATTACTTTTAGATCTACATACATGTATATGCGTTTATCATTCTTGTGCAACGTAAATGAGTTCGTAACCGACACAAATCAACCAGCAAGCCAAAAAGTCTAAGTACATAACAGAAACACACGAATATTACGACCAACATAAGCATGCATGTAACGAAAAGTATAAGTCAATGAGAAAGTATAATATATCATCAATATCATAAACAATGCCCGTTCATCCAGAAGCAGCAGAATGCGAATCTCCGGTACCATCTCGCCGCCGTGTATCATCAGGATTAGCCACGAAGAGCGCTGGACGTTCAGTAACGCTCCAACGAACTTTTGTACGTTGAGTTTTTTCGGTATTTTCTGGTGGGGTAGTTGTTCGCTGTCTTTTTTCCGCAGCTGTGGAAGGCGACGGCAAACGCGAGCTTCCTGGCACGTTCGATCCGGATTGGCTCAAAGTTGCTCGACGCTCAAATTCCGCTATGCGGGCTGCTACTCCTGTTGTTGCAGGTGTCTTTCTGGGTGGCGGAAGGGGTGGGAGCGGCCTGAACACCGGCTTACCATTACCACCATCATCGACAGGCGAAAAGGCGATCGGGGAAGTAACGGGGGAAGTAACGAATACAAGGTCACCGACTTCATCAGCTTTCTCGCCGGCGTCCCCCTCAGATGGATATGCAGACGACATGGATCCCTGCGCGGATTTGGACGACGATGGTTCGTGATGACTTGGTGTGCCTGCACGTTGCACAGCATGATAGTGTCCAGTCGCCATTTTCTCCGCTATGTCGCTGTCCGCAGTCTTCGTCGTTCGTAATGATGCCGATGATTGAGCTGCAGTAGCGTGGGGATTATAAGATGACGGTGCTGCGCGATGTCCTGGGTTATCGCGTTTCTTCCTTGACCCAACAGCTCCGTCATTCGAGCCTCCATCTGCACTACTACTAATCCCACCAGTACTCTCTTTACCGTGGTTATTGGGCGATTGCGGCGAGCCGTCAGGCGAGTTCGCGCTCTCCTCGATGGCGTGAAGACTAGGCAGTATAGGAGGCGGGTTCGGATCTCGGAAATCTATTGCGTACTTGGGGTCAAGAGCAACACTTGATCCAGACCCTGGAAGTCGGAAGCTTAGGCGACGCGTGCTTGTTGCTGCCGGAGCAGTCACTCCTGTCTCTGAAGAGCTAGTGGTACGAAGTGGGAGTGCGCTAAAACGACCCCACCATGAACTGGAGCGGCGCACAGGCGCAAACATAGGTGCGCTGGATATAATCGTGTGCTGGGTGTCGACGCTGCTCCGGCCCAATGCCGCACCTGATGAACCTGATGAACCGATGCCCGAGCCATGCGATTGGTCTGATGGGGGACCGCGCTCTGTGATGGAAGCGACTGTCGAGGATGATGGCGGGCGAAGGAGAGGGATGGAAGCCGGTTGAGATCCAGCCATTCCGGCCCCTACGCTGCCACCCAGTCCTTCGGGTGCTTGCCGGCTGTGACGGGGGGCAACAGCAGCTGTGGGGAGAGGTGGAGTGAGTGTGGCGGCATGATCTCTTGTGGGCGGCCTGGCTCCATCTGAGGCTTCGTGACCCAAAGCGAGGAGTGGAGCAGCCGTCCCAATGTCATCTGGATCATCCGCAAATGGGTCGCGGTAGAAAGACGATGCTTGTGAATGGTCGGTGAAAATGTCGCCGGAAGCACCTCCGCGCATTCTCGCGGCATCGCTGACCAGAATCACCGTGATCTCGTTGCTATCCTGAGCACCTCCGTTTTTAAGAGTGGCATCCACCGACGCGGCGCGTTGAGCAATTTCATCGTCTGCCAGAAGGCCCGCTTCCGCATCAAGGTACTCGGGATGTCTCTCCCACCTATCAGAACTCGTCGGAGGCTGACCTGTTCTGCTGCCGCTGATGGAACGCCCGAGAGCCTTCACACTTGACACACCATCATTCACAGCCTCGGCCCAATTACGATTACTTGCAGTTCGCTTGAACCAAGGAAGCCCCATCGCAGACCCGGCCGAGTTATTCGACGCGACAGTCGTATTCCTCGACAGCTCGGCTCTCCGCCCGGCGTAAGGTCCCAAGTTACCAAAGTCGAAAACCCGTTCGTCTTCGTCTGCCAACATGTCGAGACGGGCCTGTGCGGAAGCGGCTCCTGGCTCACGATATGCCCCACGTTTCAAAGGACTGCGCCCGACACCCAGAGCAGACCATGCACCGGTTTTCTTGCGCTGCGGAATATGGGACCAACCCCCCACGATGGGAAGTGCCCCTCCCTTCTCGTCCGCAAGGCTATCACGATGAGCAGAGACAGCGCCAGCATCAGGCGTGCCCGTGTCCCGTTGAAGATCCCCATCATGTTTATGTTCATTGCTGGCGGTCCAAACCAAGCCAAAACGTGCACCAGCAGCGCCTGCACCAGCATCAGGATCATAATCATCTCCAATAGTTCCCCAACCTGCATGCGCATGGCGACGTCGCCCCATGAGGATGAAAATGGCGGCTGCCGAGGCGAGTGCAATTGTCATCCCTCCAACCACAGTGCCGACGGCGATACCGATTATTCTGCCGTTATGGCGACCTGGGTCCTCTGGGCTTTTGCTAGGCGATGTCGGCATCGGGACTGTGGTCGATCCGACGGAGGTATATGTACTCCCGTGAGAGTCCGTGGTGGTATAGGTCACCATCGACACTGTGGGCGAATGCGGGGTGGATGAAGCAGTGTCTGAACGTGTATTGTTGTTCGTATGCCTAGAAGTTGTCGGTGACGGACGCCCGGGTTCGCCAAGAGTGAGGGTGGGTGGCAGGTTATAGTTCGTGATGAATGTGCCCATCGAAGTATCGTAGATATAAGGGCCAGGGTCTGCTGGTCTGCTTGCGCTGCGTCCTGTGTCACGAATAGGATGCGCGATTGAATTATTGGCCTCACTGTTTGAAAAAATACACATACCAAAACCAAACATTGCCTGTGAGCCCAGTCCGACAGCAAAATGACCAAATCTCTTGCCCAAGCCCGCCTCCATAGCGGGTGCCATAGTCCAAGTCTTAGAGTTTAGGTCAAGTATCCACCCATCATTAAACACGGTATCAAGCGGAGCATTGGCCCCACCATGTATAATGATCTTATTCCCATCGAGCAGGGCAAACGCAAAGTTTCTGCGAGGCTCAGGTATTTGGCCAGAGAGCGTGACCGTTGTCGAGTCTGCGCCAGAGGACTTTGCGTCGATCATCCAGATAGTGCTGAGCGGCATGAGCTCATTTCGACTGGGACTCCACCCGCCGAATACGAGAAGCGTGCCGTTCGCGAGCAAGATGCTCGCATGTCCTACAACATCGGGTAATCCGGCTCCGTTGCTGGCAATCAGCGAGAATGAAGGCGAGGATGAGCCAGAGCCAGGATTAAAACGCCACGTCTCGTTGAAAGCATTCATGCTCCCATCGTCCTTGGAACCTCCGGTGATCCAGACATTGCCGTAGATTGCGCTGGCAGAATGGTATATTCGTCTGATGGGTTCGTTCGCCCATCCCAGGGTCTCTTTCGTCCACTGAACGTTGGACGCGGGGGGCGTTGACGAGGACCCAGACTGTATTGGTGATAGGTTCGTGAGCAGCCACGCGGAATCAGGATTGGTGGAAATTGGCAACGATGGTCCTGCATCGCCCCCAAACACTGCATTTGTTACGGCGTAATTAGCTTGTAGAAATTTCAAATTTGCAGTAGCGTCAATGCACAGGTGCTCACCGAGGATCGCATCCTCCGAGTATGCCGTGATAGTATGGAATGCTATGGCAGGTCCTTGCGGGCCGTTTGGGATCTCGACACCAGA
>Ga0307508_10001481_pt1 | contig 26330 bp, 17 predicted proteins | sample 9_EM_MG_FD_203089 | JGI IMG/M metagenome (GOLD analysis project Ga0307508, IMG submission 203089) | Populus trichocarpa ectomycorrhiza microbial communities from riparian zone in the Pacific Northwest, United States - 9_EM | ecosystem: Host-associated > Plants > Roots > Unclassified | place... | reverse complement strand
CACCGTGATCCGCCAACCACGGATGCGCCGACACCGACAACCGACCCGGGAACACCACCACCCCATCAGCCATCTCCACCGGCTCGTCGAGCAGCGGAGACGCCGGCCAATAACGACTGCGCTGGAAGGCATAGGTCGGCAGCACGGGGACGGGTCCGGTTCCGAGCAGGGCCTTCCAGTCGACGGCCGCGCCCCGGGTCCAGATCTGCCCGAGCGCCGTGAGGACGGTCTCCGCCTCAGACCTGTCCTTGCGCAGGATCGGCGCCCAGCCCTCGGCTGCCGCCATCGACGTCAGCGTCCCGTCCGGCCCGATCTCCAGGAACTTGTCCACCCCCAACTCGTGCAGCGTCTCCACCGCGTCGTGAAACCTGACCGCATCCCGAACGTGGTTCACCCAATACGCGGGGTCCGTCACGTCACTGCCCGGCGTGCCCGAAATAAGCGGGATTATCGGCGTATCCAGCGTTACCTCGCTGACAACCGAGGCAAACGCCGCCAGCATCGGCTCCATCAACGGCGAGTGGAAAGCATGGCTCACCTTCAACCGACGCTTCTTCCCCGGCCACGCCGCCGCCAGCCCCTCCACAGTGTCTGCATCACCAGAAATCACCGTCGAACGCGGCCCGTTCACCGCCGCAACACCGACGTCTTTTCGGATCCCGACAAGCGCCAGGGCTTCCTCATACGACGCGTCCAGCGACACCATCGCCCCGCCAATCGGCAGCGCACCCATCAGCGACGCCCGAGCAGCCACCAACTTCGCCGCATCTTCAAGACTCAAGACACCCGCGACGTACGCGGCACCGATCTCACCGATCGAGTGACCCGCCACAAAGTCCGGCCGCACACCCCACGACTCCACCAGCCGGAAAAGCGCCACCTGCACCGCAAACAAGGCAGGCTGCGTGAACTCGGTCCGGTCCAAGCCCTCGACCTCGCCGAACACAACCTCGCGCAGGGGCAGCCCGGGGAATTGGACGCACACCTCGGTGAAGGCGGCGGCGAACACCGGGTACGTGTCGAACAGCTCGCGACCCATACCGGCCCGCTGACTGCCCTGACCCGAGAAGACGAACGCCAGCGAACCCGGCGTCGTCTCGACAACACCGCCGTCGACACCGAAGGCCCGGTATGCGAAGGAGGCGCGGGCAGCGAGCGCCCGACCGACCTCCACCGCAGCAACCTCAGGGTGGTCGGCGACGAACCCGGCGAGCCGGGAGGTCTGATCCCGCAACGCTTCCGGAGACTTCGCCGACACCACCCACGGCACCGGACCGGCCGGGACCGCAGTGGGCACGACCGCCGGGGAAGCTTCTTCCAGGATCACGTGCGCGTTGGTGCCGCTGATGCCGAACGACGACACTGCCGCGCGGCGGGGACGATCCTCGGCTTCCCACGGCTGGGCCTCAGTGAGCAGCTCGACCGCGCCGGCCGTCCAGTCGACGTGCGACGAGGGCACGTCGACGTGCAGGGTACGCGGGAGGACGCCGTTGCGCATGGCCAGAACGATCTTGATGATGCCGGCGACGCCCGCGGCGGCCTGCGTGTGCCCGATGTTCGACTTCACCGAGCCCAGCCACAGCGGCGTCTCCCGGCCCTGCCCGTACGTGGCCAGCAGAGCCTGCGCCTCGATTGGATCGCCGAGCTTGGTGGCCGTGCCGTGCGCCTCGACGGCGTCGACCTCGGCCGGGCTCAGGCGCGCGTTGGCCAGCGCCTGGCGGATGACCCGCTGCTGGGCCGAGCCGTTCGGGGCGCTCAGCCCGTTGGAGGCGCCGTCCTGGTTGACGGCCGAGCCCCGCAGCACCGCCAGCACCGGGTGCCCGTTGCGCTGCGCGTCGGAGAGCCGCTCCAGTACCAGCACGCCGGCGCCCTCGCCCCAGCCCGTACCGTTCGCTCCGGCCGCGAACGACCGGCACACTCCGTCGCCGGCGAGGCCGCCCTGGCGGGAGAACTCCACGAAGATGCCGGGGGTCGAGAGGACCGTCGCGCCACCGGCGAGCGCCAGCCGGCACTCCCCCTGACGCAGCGCCTGCATGGCGAGGTGGGTGGCGACGAGCGACGACGAGCAGGCCGTGTCGACGGTGACGGCCGGGCCGGTCAGCCCGTACACGTAGGAAAGGCGCCCGGAGGCGACGCTGCCGGCGGTTCCGGTAAGGGTGAACCCTTCCGTGTCGGCGCCGCCGAGGTGGGTCTCGTAGTCGTGGTACATGACGCCCATGTAGACGCCGGTGGCACTGCCGCGCAGCGATGACGGATCGATTCCGGCGCGCTCGATCGCCTCCCACGAGGTCTCCAGCAGCAGCCGCTGCTGCGGGTCCATGGCGAGGGCCTCGCGCGGCGAGATGCCGAAGAAGTCCGCGTCGAAGTCGGCCACCCGGTCGAGGAAGGCGCCGCGCCGGGTGTAGCTGGTGCCGGGCCGGGAGCGGGTCGGGTCGTAGAGGGCCTCCAGGTCCCAGCCGCGGTCGTCCGGGAAGTCGCCGACCGCGGTGCCCTCCGTGCGCAGCAGCTCCCACAGGTCCTCGGGGGTACGGATCCCGCCCGGGTAGCGGCAGCTCATGGCGACGATGGCGATCGGCTCGTCGGTGGCCGTACTGGTGATCGTCTCGGTCTCGGTCACAGCCGCGCCGTTGAGCCGCTGCCCGAGGTATTCGGCCAGGTCGCTCGGGGTGGGGTATTCGAACAGCAGGGTGCTGGGCAGCTCGAGCCCGGTCGAGGTGGCCAGGCGGGTGCGCAGCTCGACGGCCGCGTGCGACTCGAAACCTTGATCGCGGAACGGGCGGTCCGGGGCGATCGCGGCGGCGTCCGGGTGGCCGAGCACGGCGGCGCCTTGCGCACGTACCAGCGAGAGCAGGTCTCCGGGGGCCGCGGCGACCACGGGTTCGCTGCGCGTGCCGAGCCAGTGGCGGGAGCGCTGGAACGCGTACGTCGGCAGCGCCACCCGGTCGGGTCCGGCGCCGAGCAGTCGCTCCCAGTCGACCGGGACGCCCCGGGTGAACGCCGCCGCAAGGGCCCGCAAGAACGCGATCCGGCTGTCGTCGCCGCGCCGCAGGGTGGCCACGGCGGCGTGCCCGCTCTGATCGAGCGCGGTGGTCAGCACGGGATGCGGGCTGACTTCGAGGAAGACGTGATCGCCGACCGCCTCGACGGTGTCGGCGAAGCGTACGGTCTCGCGCAGGTTCCGGTACCAGTAACCGGCGTCGAGCGTCTCCGTGCCGACCGGCACCGCCTCGACGGTGGAGTGGAAGGGCACGGCGGCGGCGACCGGGGTGATCCCGTCCAGGGCCGCCAGCAGCTCCGCCTCGATCTGTTCCACCTGAGCCGAGTGCGACGCGTAGTCGACGTTGATCCGGCGGGCGTCCGGGTTCGCCGCGACGAACGCGTCGCACAGCGCCGCGGGACCGGCCACCACCACCTGGGCCGGGCCGTTGACGACCGCCACCGACAGGCCGGCGAGCTCGATCTGCTCCGGCGGGCGCGGCACGGAGATCATGCCGCCGGTGCCGGCCAGCCGCAGCAGTGCCTTGCTTCGCAGGGCCACGATCCGTGCGCCGTCGGCGACAGTCAACCCGCCGGCCACCACGGCCGCCGCGATCTCGCCCTGGGAGTGACCGACGACCGCCGCGGGTTCGGCGCCGTACGACCGCCACAACGCCGCCAGCGACACCATCATGGCCCACAGCGCCGGCTGAACCACGTCGACCCGGCGGAGGTCGTCCTCGGAGCCGAGAACCTCGCGCAGATCCCAGTCCACGTAAGGGGCGAGTGCATCGGCGCATTCCCGCATCGCCGCCGCGAACACCGATTCCGCGTCCCACAGGGCCAGGCCCATGCCGACCCACTGCGAGCCCTGGCCCGGGAACACCCATACGGCCGGGCCGGTCTCCCGGGCGAGGCCGGTGATCGGCGCGTCGAGCCCGGCCAGCAGGGACTCGTGGTCCTCGGCCACGACGGCCGCCCGGTGCGCGAACAAGGATCGCCGCGCCAGCAGGGCGCGCCCGATCGCCGCCGGGTCCGTCTCCGGGTGGTCCTGCGCGTACGCCCGCAGCCGCTCCGCCTGCCCCGCCAGCCCTTGAGCGCTCTTCGCCGACAGCGCCCAGACCACCGGGCCGCTGGTTTCATCATCCGACCGGGGCTCCGGGTCGATCTCGACCGACGCGAGCACCACGTGGCAGTTCGTGCCGCCCATGCCGAACGAGCTGACCCCGGCGACGAGCGGCCGGTCGGGGCGCGGCCATGGCCCGGTCTCGGTCTGCACGCGCAGCTTCAGCTCGTCGAGCGGAATCCGCGGGTTGGACCGCTCGAAGTTGAGGCTGGCGGGCAGGGTCCGGTGCCGGATGGCGAGCGCCGCCTTAAGGAATCCGGCAATGCCGGCCGCGCCCTCGAGGTGGCCGATGTTGGTCTTCACCGAGCCGACGGGCAGCGGCGCCGTACGGGAGCGCCCCAGCGCGGAACCGAGCGCGGCAGCCTCGATCGGGTCGCCGACCGGCGTTCCGGTGCCGTGCAGCTCGACGTACTGGACGTCCTCGGCACTGATGCCGGCGCGGCGGACGGCGGCCCGGATGACGTCCTCCTGAGCCTCCGGGCTGGGCACGGTCAGGCCCTCGCTGCCGCCGTCGTTGTTGACCGCGCTGCCACGGAGCACGCAGTAGACCAGATCGCCGTCCGCGAGGGCCGCAGCGAGCGGTTTGAGGACGACGGCGACGCCGCCCTCGCCGCGGACGAAGCCATTGGCCCGCTCGTCGAAGGTGAAGCATTTGCCGTCCGCCGAGAGCCCTCCGAACCGCTCGGCCGCGATGGCGCTCTGCGGGCCGAGGTTCAGGTTGACGCCGCCGACGACCGCGATCGAGCAGTCGCCGCGGCGCAGGCTGTCGGCCGCGAGGTGCACGGCGACCAGCGACGAGGACTGGGCGGTGTCGACCGTGAGGCTGGGCCCGCGCAGGCCCAGGGTGTAGGAGACCCGGTTGGCGATCATGCCGCGGTGTACACCGGTGTTGCTGTATGCCGTGATCGCATCCGTCCCGGCCTGGGAGAGCAGCATGGCGTAGTCGTCGCGGGCCGCGCCGAAGAAAACGCCCGCGTCGGTGCCGCGCAGGGTCTCCGGGACGATACCGGCGTTCTCGAGGGCCTCCCAGCTGAGTTCGAGGCTCAGCCGCTGCTGGGGGTCGGTGGCGGCGGCCTCGCGCGGCGAAATGCCGAAGAAGGCCGCGTCGAACCGGTCGACGGCGTCGAGGTAGCCGCCGCGCCGGGCACCGGGCGTGGGCTCGCTGCCGGCGGCGCCGACCGTCCAGCGGTCCGCCGGGGTCGGCGTGATCGCCTCGTCGCCCGCGCTCAGCAACGCCCAGAAGGCCTCCGGATCGGGTGCTTGCGGCAGGCGACAGGCCAGGCCGACGACGGCGACGGCCTTGCCCTGGTCCCAAGTGGACTCGGTCATGGACACCCTCGGTTTCGACGCGGACGGTGCAGCTCGGATCCAGCGGCATCGACCGCCGAACGATTGCCAGTCAATCCGGATCGAGGCCGAAAAATACCTAGAGGCCAGTGAAAACCCCTAGAGCCAACCCCTGTACGGGCATGAAACAGGCCGGCCCGCTCAAGTCTCTGAGCAAGACCGGCCTATCTGGATGGATGGCGCCGCAACGGGCTGTTTCAGGCGTCGCGGCGGTTCAGGATCAGGTAGCCGCCGAGCACCGCCACGGCCACCCACGCGACCATGATCAGCAGCCCGCCGGCCGGGCCGTAGGGGTGGTCCGCGGGTTGCACCAGGTGCACCATCGCCTGCCCGGCCTGATCGGGCAGGAACGCGGCGATGTGTTTGGTCGCCGAGACCGACTGCAGGATCTGCGTGACGATGAAGAACAGGGGCATCAGGACGCTGATGGCGATGACGGAGCTTCGCAGCATCGCGGTGATGCCCATGGAGAACAACGCGATCAGCGCCATGTAGAGCCCTCCGCCGAGCGTGGCCCGCAGCACGTGCGGCGCCCCGATCGTGGTGTGGTGCGAGCCAAGCGCGAGCTGCCCGGCGTAGAAGGTGGCGAAGCTGGTGACCAGGCCGGCGACGAGCGCCACGGCGGTGGCGACGAGGAGCTTGCTGAAGTAGAACGTGGCCCGGCGGGGCACGGCGGCCAGCGAGCTGCGGATGACCCCGGTGCTGTATTCGCTGCCCACCACGAGAACGCCGAACGCCATGAGCAACAGCTGGCCCAGCAGGGCACCGGAGAACGACGACGCCACCGGGTCGAAGGTCGCCCGGGCCTGGGCCGACAACGAGTTGAAGCCGTGGTTCTGGATCGCGCAGAGCAGCACGCTGACGAGCACGGTCGTCAGGAGGGCGAGGACGAGGGTCCAGGCGGTCGACCGTACGGTGGAGATCTTGGCCCATTCCGAGCGCACCGAGGCGATTGTCGTACTCATGCTCGCTCTTCCCCCTTCTGCCCGGTCGGCGTCTGCTCAGCCGGCGTCTGATCGGCCGGCTCGGCGGTACGGTATTCGGCCACGGCGCCGGTGAGTTCCATGTAGGCGTCCTCGAGCGAGGCGTGCTGCTCGTAGAGCGTGTGTAGCGGCACCCGGTGCTCGAACGCGAGGTCGCCGAGCCTCGCCACGTCGCCATCGACTATCTCGAACGAGTTCGCGTCGGGGCGCTCCGCCTCGATGCCCGCGGTCTTCAGGGCCGCGGCCATGGCCTCCGGCTCGGGGGACCGGATGCGCACCCGGGCGTGCGAATTCTCGTCGATGAACTCGGCCATCGGCCGGTCGGCGAGCAGCTTGCCCTGGCCGATGACCACGATGTGGTCGGCGGTCAGCGCCATCTCGCTCATCAGGTGGCTGGAGACGAACACCGTGCGCCCATGGCGGGCCAGGTCCTTCATCAGGTCGCGCACCCAGTGGATGCCCTGCGGGTCAAGGCCGTTGACCGGTTCGTCGAGTATCACGATCTCGGGGTCGCCGAGCAGCGCCGCGGCGATCCCGAGGCGCTGGGACATGCCGAGCGAGAAGCCCTTGGGCCGGCGGTGCGCCACCTTGGACAGGCCCACCTGCTCGAGCACCTCGCCCACGCGGGCGACCGGGATGCGGTTGCTGAGCGCCAGCACCTTGAGATTGTTGTAAGCAGTGCGGCCCGGGTGCACGGCGCGGGCGTCAATCATCGCGCCGATGTACCGGAGGGGCTCCCGGAGATCTCGGTAGCGCTTGCCATCGATGCGGACCCGGCCGGACGACGGCCGGTCGAGGCCAAGCATCATCCGCATCGTGGTGGACTTGCCGGCGCCGTTCGGTCCGACGAAACCGGTGATCAGCCCGGGTTTGACTGCGAAAGAGACATCATGCACAACAGTCTTCTCGCCGTATCTCTTCGTCAAGCTTTCCACCTCGATCATACGGCGATGCTATGACCGTATTGTCCGAGGCGCACGCGGGCGCCCTGAGTTCTAGGGGATTTCCGGACCCCTTAGGAATTTCCCTACCCTCGGTCTAGGGGGATTTCCGGACGTGCGGAAGGTCACTTACGTTCTGCCCCGGCGACATCACACCACGCCGCACGCCGGACGAGCGAGCCATACCCCCACTTCCTTGCGTCACGGAGGTCATCTCGTGAAAGAGCTCAACCCCTTCATCTCCAATGGAATGCTCGAGGCCATCCTGGTGGGTGGCCCGAACGACATGCCGGTGGAACTGCGCACCCAGCTCGTGCAGCACGGTCAGGAGAAGGTGAAGATCCCGCACTACGGCGGGCACGAGCACTTCGAGCGCGGCGACAACTGCTTGTCCCCGATCGTGTACATGTGGACCGGACGAACCCGGGTGGCTGAATGAGCACGGTGGATCTGCCTCCGTTCGAGGAAGCGCCGTTCGTTAGCGACGTAGTCATCGTCGGCGGCTGCGGGCGGGCCGGGCTTCCCCTCGGCATCGCGATGGCCGCACGCGGACTCTCCGTCGTGCTTTACGACATCAACGAGATCGCGGTCGACGCGGTCAACGCGGGCGATATGCCGTTCGCCGAACGCGGTGCCACCGAGCAGCTTCCGGCGCTCGTCTCGGCCGGCACCCTGCACGCCTCGGCCGACCCGGCCAGCGTGCACGACGCGGAGCACGTCATCGTGGTCGTCGGCACCCCGGTCGACGAATACCTCAACCCGGTGCTGGGGGCGGTGCCCGACGCTCTTCGCCAGTGCGCCCCACATCTGCGGCCCGGCCAGCTCGTCGTGTTGCGGTCGACGGTCTACCCCGGGGTGACCGCGCTGACCGAACGCGTGCTCGACGGGCTCGGCCTGGGCGAGGTCGACGTCGCGTTCTGCCCGGAACGCATCGCGGAGGGAAAGGCTCTCACCGAGCTGTTCACCCTGCCGCAGATCGTCTCCGGGCGCCGCGGCCGCGCCGTCGACCGGGCCGAGAAGCTGTTCCGGCGGCTCACCGAGAAGATCGTCCAGCTCACGCCGGAGGAGGCCGAACTGGCCAAGCTGTTCTCCAACACTTGGCGCTACATCCAGTTCGCCACGGTGAACCAGTTCTGGATGTTGGCCAACGATCACGGGCTCGACTTCGAGCGCATCCGCTCCGGAATCCAGCAGGATTACCCCCGGGCAGCCGGGATTCCGGCTCCGGGCTTCACGGCCGGGCCCTGCCTCTTCAAGGACACGATGCAGCTGTCCGCGTACAGTGGCAACAGCTTCGCGCTGGGACACTCGGCCATGCTCGTCAACGAGGGACTCCCGCTGTATGTCGTGAAACGTCTCGAGGAACGCTACGACCTGACGACCATGCGAGTGGGTGTGCTCGGCACGGCGTTCAAGGGCGGCAGCGACGACCCTCGTGGCTCGCTAGCCTACAAGTTGCGCAGTGTGCTCGCCGCCAAGAGCGGTGGCGTGCTCTGCACCGACCCGTACGTCGACGACGACCGGCTCCTGCCGTACGAGCAGGTTCTCCGGGAGTCGGATCTGCTCATCATCGGCGCGCCGCACGAGCAGTATCGGACTGTGGACACCCACAAGCCCGTCGTGGACATCTGGGGTCTGACCGGACGGGGCGTACTCGTCTAGTCTCCGCCGCGTGAGGGCCGCTTCCCGGTTCGGGAGGCGGGCCCCTTTCGTTGCCCTGCTGGAAAAAGCGCGCTCAGCCATGCTCGACGGGGATGTCGAAGCGCTCGTAGTAGAACTTGAACCCGTCCCGTAGTTCTGCCTTGTTCCTTCGGTGTCCACGAGGGACCCGGGCCACAGATGAGGAACGGCCGGACTGCCGCACCCCGGCGAGGCCACGGTACGGCAGTGTTCCGGCGAAGGCGGGCTGTCCCGCCGGGCTTTGCGGACCCGCCTAGCTTGTGGCGCCGACGGTCTCGGGGACCAGGTCGCCCTCGATGACACCGTCCAGGTCGACAGTGACCTCCGGCTTCGGCTTGACGACGGGCTCGACGATGAGGCCGGGAACGCTCAGGTCCGACATGCTCGTGACCGCGGCCAGCGCGGCCTCGATCGACTCGGCGAGGGAAGGCGTGACATCGTCGTCGATGTCCATCCTCGTGACGGCGACGCTGGAGTTGGTCGGAAGCGTGTCGGACCCGAGGGTCACGTTCCCGCTCACCGTCTCGGTCAGCTGCTCCGACTCCTCGTCTGTGATCTCGCGGTTCAGGACCATCGTGAACTTGTGACCCATAGATCTTCACCCTTTCAGCTGGTCAACCCCATTGACTATGAGCCACCGGGGACCGAATTTCCCCTTGAGTCGCCGCGGGCCCCGGCTCAGGGAACGAGCGTGCGGGCGATCCGGTCGATAACCTGCGCGCTCTGGCCGACCAGTTGGAAATCAGGGGAATACCGGAACTCTAGGGGATCCCGCGCGGCCGATCCGGTGTGCTGGTCGGGTGATCGACGATCCCCCTGCGCGACGGCGGGCCCTGCCCGGGTTGCTGGCCACCGGACTACGACCTTACCGGCGCGGGATCGGTTTGCTGATGCTGATGCAACTCGTCCAGGTAGGGGCTCTGCTGCTATTGCCGGCGCTGAACGCGGCGGTGGTCGACCGGACAATGGTCCGCGGCGACACCGCTGTCCTCGGGACACTCGGCGTCGCCCTGGTAGCCGCAGCGATCGTCCAGCTGGCCGCCTCCGTCGGCATCGCCCGGTTGAGCGCGCGTACCGCTGCGGCGCTGGGCCGCGACCTGCGCTCGGCGGTGTTCCGGCGGGTCAACCGGTTCTCCGCGCGCGAGATCGGCCGGTTCGGCGCGTCCACTCTGCTCACCCGCACCGTCAACGACGTGCAGCAGATCCAGACGTTCACCCAGGCCGCCCTGATCAACGTGCTCTCCGGGCCGGTCGTCGGCATCGGCGCGGTCATCCTGGCCACGACGGCGGACCTGCCGGTGGCCGCCGTGCTCCTGGCCCCCGTCCCGATTCTTACCGTCCTCTGCGCCGGAATCCTGACCCGGACCATCCGCGGCCACCAACGCGTGCAACGCACCATCGACCGGATGAACCGTCTGTTCAGTGAGCAGATCAGCGGCGTCCGGGTAGTGCGCGCGTTCGTCCGCGAGGAGCATGAGAGCGAGCGCTTCGCCGCGACGAACACCGAGCTGCGCATCCTTTCCCTACGAGCCGGCCAACTCGTGTCCATGATGTATCCCGCGATCCTTTTAGTGGTCAACGTGTTCAGCGTGGCGCTCGTCTGGCTCGGTGGCTACCGGGCGGGCGCCGGAGCACTGAGCGTCGGCGAACTCAACGCATCGCTGGGCTATCTGGGCCTGATGCTGCTGGCGTTCCTCATGGCGATGCTCACCTTCCTCACGCTGCCCCGGGCATCGGTCGGCGCCGCCCGGATCCGCGAGGTGCTCGACACCACCTCGAGCGTGGCCGCCCCCACCGACCCCGTGACGTGGACGCCGTCGCCCGGCGTCGTCGAACTGCGGGCGGTCACGTTCCACTACCCGGAGGCTGAGGAGCCGGTCCTGCGCGACATCGACCTGGCGGCCCGCCCCGGCGAGACTGTCGCGCTGATCGGCAACACCGGCAGCGGCAAGACCACGCTGCTGTCGCTGATTCTGCGCCTGGCCGACGCGACCGCCGGCCGGGTCAGCGTCGGCGGAGTGGACGTACGCGATCTGGAGCCGGACCTGTTGCGCCGTACCGTGGCCGTGGTGCCGCAACGGCCGCAACTGTTCTCCGGGACCGTCGCGAGCAATCTGCGGTTCGGCCGGCCGGACGCCGGCGACGACGAGCTGTGGCACTACCTGGAAGTGGCCCAGGCCGCCGATTTCGTCCGGCGCCTCAGCGGCGGGCTGGCCGCCGACGTTCACCAGGGCGGGCAGAACTTCTCCGGCGGCCAGCGTCAACGTTTGTCAATCGCCCGCGCCCTGATCCACCGCCCGGCTGTGTACCTGTTCGACGACTGCTTCTCCGCGCTGGACTTCGCCACCGATGCCGCCCTGCGCGCCGCGTTGGCCCCGGCGACCGCCGCCGCCACGGTCATCATGGTGGCGCAGCGAGTCAGCGTGATCCGTTCGGCCGACCGCATCCTGGTGCTCGACGGGGGCCGGTGCGCGGCCACGGGCACGCACCCCGAGTTGATGCGCACGAGCCCCGTCTACCGCGAGATCGCCCTGTCCCAGCTCAGTGAGGAAGAGGCCGCCTGATGTCGTCCGGTCTGTCGCGTCTGCTGCGCCCGCACACCGGTGCGATCAGTGTGGTCGTCGTGCTCGGCGCCGCCGGGGCGGTGCTCACCGCCCTCGGCCCGTGGATCCTGGGCCGGGCCACCGACCTCGTCGTCGCCAAGGTGCTGCACAGCCCGGACGCTGCCGGTTTCGGACGGATCTCGGCCGTTCTGGCCTGGGCGCTGGCGGTCTTCGGGGCCGGGTCGCTGCTGTTCGCGACCCAGAGCCGGATGGTGGTCACGATCGTCCAGCAGGCGATGTACGACCTCCGTGAGGCGGTCTCGGCAAAGCTGAACCGGCTGCCGCTGACCCATCTCGACGCGCGGCCCACCGGCGAGACGCTGAGCCTGGTCACCAACGACGTCGACAACCTTCAGCAGACCCTCCAGCAGACCCTGGGCCAGCTGGTCAACGCCGTCTTCTCGATCATCGGCGTCCTCGTGTTCATCTTCGCTTTGTCGCCGGTGATGGCCTGGTGGCTGCTGGCCGGCACGCCGCTGTCGCTGATCGCCGCCACGCTGCTCACCGTCCGCGCGCAGCCGCAGGTCGAACGGCAATGGGACGCCACCGCTGTCCTGACGTCGCACACGGAGCAGTCGTACACCGGGCACGATCTGGTGACCGTCTTCAACCAGCAGGCAAACGCCGAGCGGGTCTTCGAGGAGCACAACGACACCCTGCACCGGGCCACCGCGCGAGCCCAGACACTGGCCGGCCTGATCCAGCCGGCAGCCCTGTTCGTCGGCAACCTCAGCTATGTGGCGCTGATCGTGGTCGGGGCTCTTCAGGTCGCGGCCGGTACGCTGACCATCGGCGGCGTCCAGGCCTTCCTGCAGTACGCGATGCAGTTCAACCAGCCCGTCGGCCAGGTCGCGAGCACGGCCGGCCGGATACAGTCCGGTCTGGCGTCGGCGGCTCGGGTCTTCGCCGTGCTCAACGCGCCGGAGCAGACGCCCGACCCGGCTCTTCCGGTCCGCACGGGGCGGGTCAAGGGGCACGTCGAGTTCGAGAACGTGTCGTTCGGCTACCGGCCCGGCAGCCCGCTGGTGCGGGGGTTGTCGCTGAGCGTCGAGCCCGGCCGTACAGTCGCGATCGTCGGCCCCACCGGCGCCGGCAAGACCACGCTGGGCGCCCTGCTACTGCGCTTCTACGAGCTCGACGGCGGCCGGATCCTGCTGGACGGCACCGACATCACCACGATGCCGCGCGCCGACCTGCGCCGCGCCATCGGCCTGGTTCCGCAGGAGACGTGGCTGGTCGGCGGCACGATCGCCGAGAACATCGCATTCAGCCGGCCGGGCGCCACCCGGGCCGAGATCGTCGAGGCCGCGCGGGCGACCAGCGTCGACCGGTTCGTACGGACGCTGCCGGACGGCTACGACTCGCTGGTCGGCGCCGAGGCGGACTCCCTGAGTTCCGGGGAACGGCAGCTCATCACGATCGCGCGCGCGTTCCTGGCCCAGCCGGCGATCCTGCTGCTCGACGAGGCCACCAGCTCGGTCGACACCCGCACCGAGGCGCAGGTCCAGCACGCCATGGGCCGGCTGCGGGAGGGGCGTACGGCGTTCGTCATCGCGCACCGCCTGTCCACCATCCGCGACGCCGACCACATCGTGGTGCTGGACGCGGGCCGCATCATCGAGCAGGGCGCACACCACGAACTGCTCGCCCGCGACGGCCACTACACGCGCCTCTACCACGCCCAGTTCGCTCAACTCCCCCCGCGCCGCTGACGTATGCCTACTCGTCGAGCCCATTGAGGTCCCGCAGCCGAGCCCTGACCCGCGCTGCGTCCCGTACACAATCCAGGTTTTGATAGGAAGTCAGCGCCCTGTGCAGCGCCTCGAGGGCGGCCCGGCGCTCGCCGTCGAGCAGCAACCGCCCGGCGTCCTCGGCCGCCAGCGCACGCGCCCACGGGTCGCTGTGCACCGCCGCCGCCCGCAGAACGGCGCCGGGCGCCGCATCGAGCGGGCCCGCCGCGTGCGCCGCCGAGACCCGAAGCGTTCCGAGCAACGGATTCCTGGCCGCGACGGCGCCGGCGGCCTGCACGAGCCGGAGGCCGCCACCATCGACGGCGCGGGCATGTGGCGGGCCGCCTGGCACATCCAGATCCCGATGATCCGCAAATGGATCGCGCACATGGCGATCCTGGCCTTCGCCGGCGGAACCCAACTCTTCGTCGAGCCGCAACTGCTGCGAACCGCGAGCCTGGGCCGGATCGACCCGACCTGGTCGCCGAACCAACTCGCCTACGTCTACGCGTTCCAACACGGCGACTTCAACGGCGCCGCGGCGATCTCCCTGGTCCTGCTGGTCCTCGGCCTGCTCTGCGCGGGGCTGCTGGTCACCCGCTCGGGCCTGTTCAAGGCGGACGAGAAATGACCACCCCATCCCGTACGGGCGCAGCCGCCCGCCTCGCGTCGAGGTTCGTGGTCGTCACCATCCTCGGCGCCCTGTTCGTCTTCTTCGTGCTGCCCGCCGTCTGGCTGGTGCTCGCACCGTCGAAGACCACCACCAGCTGGTCCAGAACTTCCCGCTGTCGTTCGGCTCGTTCGGCCAGATCGGCGCGGCCTGGAGCCATCTGGCATCCTTTCAGGACGGTGTGCTGTTCCGGTGGCTCGCCAACTCGGCCGTCTACTCGTTGGGCTCGCTCGTGCTGACCCTGGCGGTGAGCGTGCCGGCCGGGTACGCCCTGGCCCTGACCGAGTTCCGGGGCCGTCGCCTGCTGCTCGCCGTCACGCTGGTAGTCATGATCATGCCGTCGGCGTCGCTGGTGCTGCCGATCTTCCTCGAGCTGAACCTGCTCGGACTGATCGGCACCGCGTGGTCGATCATCCTGCCGTTCTCGTTCTACCCGTTCGGGGTGTACCTGGTGTACATCTACTTCGCCGGCACGCTGCCGCGGGACCTGCTCGCGGCCGCCCGCATCGACGGATGCACCGAGTGGCAGGTCTTCCGGCGGATCGCGATGCCGCTGGCCAGACCGGTGATCGGGCTGGTCGCGTTTTTCAGCTTCGTCGGCAACTGGAACAACTTCTTCCTTCCGTACCTCGTGCTGCCGAACACCGACCGGTTCCCGATCCGGGTCGGCCTCAACCAACTGCTCGGGTCCACGCCGTCGTTCAACCCGGTCGCCGGGGCCGGCCTCACCATCACCAGTTCCGAGCTCTCCCTGGCGATCATCATCGCGATCCTGCCCGTCCTGGTGCTGTTCCTCTTCTCGCAGCGCACCCTGGTGTCCGGCATGCTCGCCGGCTCGACAAAAGAATGAGCCCGACCGCCCCGTCCGGCCGCCGGCACCGACTGACAGAGAGGCCCCAGTTGTCGCCATTTCGTGAATACGACGCCGAACCCTGCCACGTTGTCACGGCGCCGGTCGGCGTGGGATACCTGTCGGCGGCGGCCGGTCTAGGTCTGGGGCGGGTTCTGGCTGTTGACGGGCCCGCGGCCGTGGACTGGGATGCGGTGAGCGCCGGGATCGGCGAGGCGCTGGCCGCCCGGGATCTCGCGGCCAAGCAGGTCGACATGCGCGAATGCTTCGCCCCGTGGCCGGAAATCGTCGCGCTCACCGCGTCGGCGGCGCTGCCGAACGACCCGGATTTCGCGACCCTGTCGAAGGCGGGCCTGGCCGACTTCTTTGCCGAGATCCCCTCGGCCGGGACGGTTCCCGGTGCGGTGACCGTCGTGTTCGGGCCCGGGGCGGCGCTGGTCGCGCACGACGACCTGTGGTACGCGGACCTGCCCAAACGCTACGCCGAGGCGCAGATCGCCGCTGGCGCCGGCGGCAACCTCGGGCAGCCGGCCGGGACCGGCGCCGGGACGACCCGGCGGCTGTTCTACATCGACTGGCCGGTGCTCGACCGGCACCGCGACACCCTGCTCAGCCGGATAGGCCTGTGGCTGGACACCCAAAGCGCGGATCCGGGCTGGCTGGACGGGCCGGCGCTACGCACCGCCCTGGCCGAGCTGGCGTCCCAGCCGTTTCGGACCCGACCCACCTTCAACACCACCTCGTGGGGAGGGCACTGGGCCCAACAGCGGCTCGGCGTCAACCCGGACGCATCCAACACCGCCCTGGGCTACGAACTGATCGCACCGGAAAGCGGCATCGTCATCGGCCACCCCGACGGCGCCCGGATCGAGGTGCCCCTCCAGGCTTTGGTGGCCCTACACCCCGAGCAGGTCCTCGGCGCCCACGTCCACGCGACCTTCGGCGCCTCGTTCCCGATCCGGTTCGACTACCTCGACACCGTCGGCGGCGGGAACCTGTCCGTGCACTGCCACCCGCGGCACGACTACATGCGGCAGGTCTTCGGCTGGCCCTACACCCAACACGAAACCTACTACCTGATGGTCGGCGGACCCGACCAGCGCGTCTTCCTCGGCCTGCGCCAGGACGCCGACCTCGAGGCGTTCCGCCGCGAAGCCGACCGCGCGGTCCACCACGACATGCCCTTCGACGTCGAACAGTACGTCCAGACCTTCCCCGCCGAGCCACACCAACTGTTCCTCATCCCGGCCGGAACCCCACACGGCAGCGGCGCCGGCAACGTCGTCCTCGAAATCAGCGCCACCCCGTACCTGTACAGCCTGCGCTTCTACGACTGGCTACGCCGCGACCGCGACGGCCGGCAACGACCCGTCCACGTCGGGCACGCCTTCGCGAACCTCGACCCCACCCGCACCGGCGCCGCCGTGGCGTCCGACCTGATCCAGCAGCCACACGCCGTACGCACCGGCGCCGGCTGGCACGAAGACGTCATCGGCCGCCTCCCGGAGATGTTCTTCGAGGTCCGGCGCATCGAACTCGACGCCGGCGCCACCATCGACGACACCACCGGCCACCGGTTCCACATCCTCAACGTCGTCCACGGCGACGGCATCCACGTGGAGGCCGCCGGCGGGCGCCACTACACCCTGGCCTACGCGGAAACCCTGACCGTGCCCGCCGCGGTCGGCGCCTACCGGGTGCACGCCGCAGGAACGGGCCCAGTGCGCTACGTCAAGGCGATGGTCACATGACCACGATCGTGTCAGCCATGGACGTCGGCGGCACCCACGTCACCGCCGCGAACGTGGACCTGAGCCATTGCCGCCTCGTGCCCGGCCAACTGTCTCGGGAACCGCTGGACGGCGACGCCAGCGCCACCGAGATCGTCGCCGCCCTCGCCCGATGCGCCCGCCGCCTTCCGCCCGCGGCCCGGCTGGCCATCGCGCTACCCGGCCCGTTCGACCACGAACACGGCATCGGCCGGTACCAGGACGTCGGCAAGTTCGAGGCGCTACACGACTTCAACCTCCGCGCCGCCCTGACACCACTGCTACCCGACACCGCCAGCATCAGCTTCCACCACGACGCCGACGCGTTCCTACTCGGCGAATGGTGGGCCGGCGCAGCACACGCACACCACCGCGCCGCCGGAATCACCCTCGGCACCGGCGTCGGCTCCAGCTTCCTGCACGACGGCCGCGTCCAACGCGACGGACCCGGGATCCCGCCCGAGGGACGAGTCGACCTGCTGCGCTACGGAGGCCGACCACTCGAGGAAACCGTATCCCGGCGCGCCATCCGCCGAGCCTACGCAGCGGCCACCGGCGAGTCACCGGCGCCCGACGTCCAAGAAGTCGCCCAACGCGCCAGGCAAGGCGACCGCACCGCAGCCCGTGTCTTCGCCCAGACCTTCCGCGCGCTAGGTGCCGTACTCGACCCGTACCTCACCAAATCCGGAACAACGATCCTGGTCGTAGGCGGATCCATCGCAGCATCCTGGGACCTCGTCGCCGCACCGCTACAAGCCGCAACCGCCATCACCGTCGAACCCGCACACCACCTGGCCGAAGCCCCGCTCCTCGGCGCGGCATACCTGTCCGAACAGAGCACCACCCGGCGATTCCTCATCCCGAAAGGGCTGAGAGGGCCACACTGGTAAGGACCTGCTTTCGCTTGGTCTCGGTCCGTCCGCAGCCGGCCGGCGACCCGAAGGCTCACGATCGTCCACCCGGACCAGGAGATGGCAGGCTTCTACCCGGATGCCTTCGAGGTGGAGGTCACCGTCGTGGGCCGAGGGGAGAAAGCGTGACCGCCTATCGCACCGTCAACAACTGGCACATCGTCATCGTCGACGAGGGCGACCAACCCGCCGATGCCGGCGAACCCCAGCCTGACGCGAAGCTCGTCGCCGTGGTCATGGCCGGCAAGGTGCTCACCACCGACCGGGAACTTGCGGAGCGGATCTGCGCCCTGCTGAACGCCGACCAGGCAGCGCCAGATCCCGTCACCGGCGACCCCAAGACCGGTGACGGTCAGACGGACAGCGCTACCGTCCACGTCGACATCAACGCGGCGGGCCGCCAGGTCACCGTGGAAACCCCCGGAGAGCTCACCCAGGTTGTCGACGTGGCACTGGCAACGTGGCGGGCCACTGACACCACCGAGCGACCGCGCCTCGAGGCGGCCACCGGCTTCCAGGCCGAACGGGCCGCCACCCAAACCTACGGCGACGACTATCCGGCCGTCCTTCGCGCGGATCGGCGGCGTGAAGCGCCTCCGCCGGCATGACGCTCGGAGACCGCCTCGGTGGCATCCTCCACGACAACGATCGTGCCCGCCTGACCTGCCCGGATGACAATTCCGGCAGGTACACCGCCCGGCCGGTGCTCTACCAGGCAGACCTCGGCCGCCGGCCGTCGTCGAACAGGAGACCTCAGTGCGCAAAACGTCGCGCCAGATTGGTACCTGTCGCCAACCCGACCTACAGCGGCACTCCTTGACGCCAGCGGCCACGATGGACGAATGGCCGCAGAACGCGAGGTCGGCACCGGCCCGGAGGCCGTCGAGCGATCCGCCGCGCCGACCGCGGTCGCGGCGCCGACGCTCGAGCTCGGATCCGGCGTCCTGTTCCGGCAGCTCACCGACGTGGCCACCCTCGGCGCGCCGGCGGGCGGCGGGCTGACCCCGGAGATGCTGCTGGCCCTACAGGGCTCCATCGGCAACGCGGCCGTCGCTCGCCTCCTCACGCCGCCGCCCGCGGAGGGCGCATCGGCGCCGGCGGCGGTACCCGCCGTCGCACGTGCGACGGACACCCTTGCTTCCGCAACGCCCGCCGAGACAGGGCCGGTGCCCGCTTCCGCCGTCGCACCCGCGACCGCGGCACCCGCCACGACCGCCGCGCCTGCGACAGGAGCGTCCGTCGCCGGGCCCGCACCCGCGGCGACTGCCGGACCGGCAACCGCCGACATGCCGGCCCCGCCCGCGCCTACTGTGGCGACTGCCGGACCGGCGACAGCCGGCATGGTGGCCGCCCCCGCGCCCGCACCCACGGTGGCCAATGCCGGACCGGCAACAGCCGACGTGACGGCCCCGCCCGGTCCGGCGCCCACGGTGGCGACTGCCGGACCTACAACCGCAAGCGCGCCGCCCACGCCGGCGCCTACGGTGGCGAAGCGCGACGGCGGCCGCCAGCCTGCGCCGGTGGTCGGCGGAGCGAAAGCCGCCCAGGTACCCACCGTCGCCGCCCTGCTCGAGCGGGTCGCCGGGCGCCGCGCCGACGTGGTGGCGGCCGGCGAGCAGGCTCGGTCGGCGCTGCGTTCCGCCGCCGACGCTGAGGCCGCGCGAGTCCGGGCCGCGGCGGACGGCGAGGCCGCGCGGATCCTCGCCGTCACCGACGAGAGCATCGTGACGGCGACGCAGGCCGCGAGTGGCGCAGAGTCGGCGGTGCAGGAGGCACGCGTACGGGAGGTCGGTCGGATCAATGCTGAGGCCGACGCCACCCTCACGACCCTCGACACCGCGCTGCGTGACAACCAGGCCGCCGTCGTCGCCGCCGCCGAGCGGCACGCGGCCGCCGCCGTCGCCGGCGGCGAGCGTGAGGCGCAGCGCGCCGTCGCCGGCGCCCGAGATCGGGCCATGCAGGCGGTCACCATCGGGCAGGCCAAGGCCAAGGCCCTCGAACCCACCGAGCGCGGCGCCCGGAAGGCACGCGCCGCCCGGGAGATCTCCCAGGAGACGGCCGGCGAGATCATGAAGGCGGGCGAGGCCACCGCGGGGACGGCCCGCAAGGACATGGCCGCGCTCGCCGACAAGTTTCGCAGTGAGGGCGCGGCCGTCGCCGAGCAGATGGCCGGCGCGGACCTGTCGGCGGCGCGGCAGCGGGTGGTGGACCGGCGGGCGGCCGCGGTGTCCGCCGTGGACCGGGCGGCCGACCAGACACTCGCTCAGGTGGCGAGCGACCGTGACGCCGTCGTCGAGCAGCTCAGGGCGATGCAGGCGGCGACCGGCGACGTCACGCGGGCCGCTACGGCCGCTACGGCCGCGATCGATCAGAGTCTGCAAGTCGGGCTGACCGGCGTGGACGCCGCCGTCGCCGAGGTCACGGGCGGGCTGGACGAGGCGGCCGCGGTCGCCGACGCGCTCACCGGGGTGTCCGCCGCCGACCTGACGGCGGCGGCCGCCGAACTCGACGCGGCGGCGACCGAATTCCTCGCTGAGCTGGACCGGCTCGTGCAGGGTAGCGCCGGCGGCATGGGCTTCGCCGCCGGGACGGTCGCCGACGACATGCGGCAGCAGGCCGACCTGCTCACCGCACCGGCCGCGCAGGCGGCCACCGACTTCACCCAGCGTACGGGGGACGCGGCTCAGGCCACCGTGGACGGCATGACCGGGCAGGCCGGCGAGACGCTGGCCGAGTACGCGAAGATCCGTGAGGGCACGACGGGCACGTTCGCGAAGGCGCTCGCCGACGCCGATCGCAAGTGGGCCGAGCAGGAGGCCGGCGGGCTCGCCGAGGTGACCCGGAAGGTCGACGAGGGCATCGCGGCGCAGCAGAAGATGCTCGACGAGGTGGGCCGGCGCATCGACGAGCGGGCCGCCGAGATCGAGGACGAGAGCTGGTGGGACCGCGCGGTCGGGTTCGTCGCCGGGTTCGTGGTGGGCTTCCTCGCCACCGCGTGGGAGATGGTCAAGGTGCTGGCCATTGTCGCGCTGGTGGCTCTCGCGATCGTCGTGGTGGCGGTGATCATCGGGGCGCTGGTGGCGGGCTTCGCGGGAATCGCGGCGGTGTTCACGGCGCTCGCGGCCATCGCCACGTTCATCGGGGCGATCTCCGGCGTGCTGCTGGTCATCGGCGTCGTGGTGGTCGCGTGTATGGCGGGCTACAAGCTCTACAAGGCCTTCTCCGACGACAGCCTTTCCGCGTACGAGCGGGGGAAGCTCGTCGGCGGCGCCACCTTTGACGTCGCCTCGCTGGTGCTGGGCGGCAAGTTCGTGGTCTGGGCGGGCCGGCTGTTCGGCCTGGGCGTGGCCGCGGAAGCGGGCGTCGAGGCCGCCGCGCTGGCCCGCCTACGCGCGGTGATCACCGAGGAGGCCACGCTGGAGCGGCTGCTGGCCGCCGCGGGCGGCGACGCCGCCAAGCTGGAGAAGATGCTGGACAGCGTGGGCGGCGACGTCGGCGGGCTCGACGATCTGATCCGCGCGAGCGGTGGTGACGCCGCGCTGCTGGACGAGGCGGTAGCGAACACGGCCAAGGTCCGCGCGCAGACGGTGGAGGCGCTCGGCGACGCGAAGCCGGCCACGCCGATCGACGAGATCAGCCCGGATCAGCCGCTCGGCAAGGCGATGGCCCTGTTCGAGAGCACGAACCCGCAGATGGCGAAGGACCTCCGCGTCGCGTACGAGGCGCTGACCGACGCCGAGACGGTCGCCGACACTGTGGCCCGGGTTCAGGCACGGGCGATCGATCTCGCGGCCCAGGGCGCCGGAAAGCCGTTCGAGGTGGCGCTTAGCAGCTTCGGCGACGGCAAGATCGTGACCCTGCACCTGGATCTGACCAACAAGGCCGAGGCGTTCCTGGCCGCCGTGCTCGACCTGTCCAAGGAGGCGCCGGAAGAGGTCATCAACCTGCTGCCGGGCAACCTGGAGCTGACCGAGCCGGAGTTCTTCGCGAAGGTTGTCACGAAGGGCGAGTCGTTCCTCGACATCTCGGCGATCGCCAAGACGGCGCCGGAGCACGGCGCGGCCACCCACCTGCTGCAGGATCTGGTCGTCGACCGCGCCCTCGCCCGCTCGGGCAGCCAGTTGACCAGCCGCACCCTGCGGCAGGCCCTGGCACCGGCGGCCGGCGAGAAGGACATTCCGCGGGCCTTCGCCTGGGAGCACATCTGGGATGCCTTCGGCAACGTGATCAACAACCCGAACTTCCTCAACGCCCGCCTCGGCAAGATCTTCGGCGATCTCGACCGGGTGCTGATCAAGATCGACAAGGTGTGGGAGGCCAAATACCTCAAGCTGCTCAATAAAGGGGTGAAACCGAAATAATCGACCGCCGAGTCGCTGGGACTGACCGACCGGCTTCTTCCGCTTCCTTCCGCCGAACGTGGAGGTGGCCACTAGCGCTACAGGGTCTTCTATTCGCAGGGTCGTCAGCATCCGTTGGTGGCGGTTCAGTGGACCCCGGCATCGGTGGCCGGCTCACGGCATCAGCCGCCGTCGTGAGGAAAGCGCGGGATCGGCGACCCCTGCGAGCCACCCACAGATACCCTAGGGGAGGCGTGCCAATCGTAGTGGTGACCGATCCCGGCCTCGGCGCGACAAGGCCCGGGCCGGTCGAGGGTAGCCAAGGCGCCGACCTTTCAGCTCTCCTGGGGCCAACGCTGTGGGACGAAACTCGACACGACGGGGACGTAGAACCGGCCGGGGATCATTCGTAGGGGTTGGCGGGCTATCGCACGGGACGTACTTCGGTCGCGTTGATCCGGGCCACCGTGCCGTGCAGGTCGTGGGGGTCGCTGGGGATCCAGGCGCCGGTGACCGTCACCCATTGGTTGGTGGGGTACCGCGCCGCTCCGAGAACTTGGACCTTGTCGGGTTGGGCATCGGCGGCGCAGCAGACGACGTGCATGCGGGTGAGGTACCAGAGATCGCCCACTGGGGCGGCCACGAAACCGGTGAGGACGATCTCGTGGCCGGTCAGAGTCCGCCTGCGGTCCCACACCGCTCGCATGGCGTAGTCGCGGACGGTGAGTTGGGCCGGGCCGCTGGCGGGCAGCGCCGGATACGACCTGTGACCTGCGGGCGATCGTGCGGCGGCGCCTGCACGACCTGCCGCGTAGGAGCCGAGGGCCGGCGGAATGACATCACCCAGACGCGGGAACTCGAGCAACTCGTCCAGGCTCGCAAAGCCATCGTCGAGAAGTACCCGCCCGCGGAGTTCACCGCCGACACCGCATGGCACCTCGACGCCACGCGAGCGGCGGGGTTCGCGGGGCCGGGGTGCTGTGGCGATGTGGCAGATATGCCGCTCTCGCGGCCGTGGCGGCGCGGTAATCGCAGCCCGGCGAGCTGCCCGCCCGGTCACCTCGGCGAGGGTGGGTGGGCGGACGCGGAGCGTGGTGAAAGCCGCGAGCGGCCCGCCCCGATCGCCTAGTCCAACTGCCGGGCGAAGCGCATGACGTCCTGGACCAGTTGGTCGGTCGCGGCGCCCGCGAGGGAATAGAAGACGTTGCGTCCTTGACGTCGTCGCCGGATCAGACGCGCGTCACGCAGGCAGCGCAAATGATGGGCGACGAGCGTTGATTCCAGGTCGACTGCCACGGCCAGCGCCCCCGGCGTGTGTTCGCCGTCCCGCAGAAGCAGCAGCAGGTGCAACCGATGCTCGTACGCCATGGCCCGCAGCGCCTGCGCAGCCTGTTCGAGAGTGGCGGCCAGAGCGGCTTGCGTGGTCACGGGCTCGCCGTTCGCCGAGCACGTTCCGTCATGCCGCGAAACGGTAGTCATTTTCACTAAGATGGTCTAATGGCAATCCGGCTATACGTGCCCAACCCGGCCGGCGGGCGGCCGCCGGATGAGACAGCGACGTCCCGGCGGCAGAGGACCAAAGACCCGGGCGCGGCGCGCCAGGCAATGGAAGGCTCAGATCCGGGTGGTCCGGGAGCAACCCGCCACCAGCGTGCGAAGGGAAGACGCCATGGGACTGCAGATCGCGTCGGTACGGGCCGTGGAGATCCTCGACTCGCGTTCCCGCCCCACCCTGGCGGTCACCCTCACCACCAGCGACGGCGCCACCGTACGGGCCGGGGTGCCCTCGGGCGCCTCCACCGGCACCCGGGAGGCGGTCGAGCTGCGCGACGGCGACCCAGCCCGCTTCGGCGGCAAGGGCGTGCTCACCGCGGTGGGCCATGTCAACGGGGAGATCCACCAAGCGCTGACCGGGCGCACCTTCACCGACCTGGCGCAACTGGACCAGGTGCTGATCGACCTGGACGCCACCGCGACCAAGTCGCGGCTGGGCGCCAACGCCATCGTCGGGGTGTCCATGGCCGCCGCCCGCGCCTTCGCCGCGCAGGCCGGTGTGGACCTATGGCGCTACCTCACCCCCGACGGGGTAGCCGCACGGCTGCCGGTGCCGCACTTCAACGTGGTCAACGGCGGTGCGCACGCCCCGAACAGCCTCGACTTCCAGGAATTCATGATCGCCCCGATCGGCGCGCCCAGCATCGCCGAAGCGGTCCGCGCCGGCGCCGAAATCTACGCGGCCCTGCGCACCCGGCTCGCGAACGCCGGGCACGCCACCGGCTTGGGCGACGAAGGCGGCTTCGCCCCGGACATCACCGCCCCCGAGGACGTCCTGACCGAACTGGTCGCGGCTATCACCGACGCCGGCTACACCCCCGGCCGCCACACCGTGGCGATCGCGTTGGACCCCGCGGCCAGCGAGTTCTACCACGACGGCGCCTACCACCTCGCCGGGCAGGCCCTGACCAGCGACGACATGATCGCCAGATACGAACAGATGGCAACCCGGTTCCCGGTGTGGAGCATCGAAGACGGCCTGGCCGAATCCGACTGGGACGGCTGGACCCGCCTCAACACCCACCTCGGCGGCCGGGTGCAACTCGTCGGCGACGACATTCTGGTCACCAACCCGGCTATCGTCGCCGAGGCCATCGACCGGAAGGTCGCCAACGCCGCGCTGATCAAACTCAACCAGATCGGCACCGTCACCGAAACCCTGGCAACCATGCGGCTGTGCCGCCAGGCCGGCTGGGCACAGATGGTCTCGCACCGCTCCGGCGAAACCGACGATACCTTCATCGCCGACCTGGCCACCGGAAGCGGCTGCGGCCAACTGAAAACCGGCGCCCCCGCCCGCGGCGAACGGGTAGCCAAATACAACCGGCTCATCGAGATCGAAGCCGCCCAGGCCGCCACGGGACCCGCCCTGCCGTACGGTTTGGCAGGCTGACCAGGATCGGCAAGCTCTCTGAGAACCCGCCACCGCTGCTGAGAGCACCTATCACCATGTCGACCACTCGCGTGGCCTGTCGAAGCCGACGCCTACCGTGTCCACGCCCGAAAGGGCTCGAACGCCGACGGTCTGATCGGTACGCCGAGGTCGTACTGTCGAGGGGCGCCTGGGGGTGGTTGGGCCGTGACCGGTTCGCGTTCCTGCAGGCGGTGACCGGACTGCTGGTGGAAACCACGGCCGCTACCTCCTGAGCGCCTTTGCGCGCCCCCGGCCCGTCTCGCTGGAACAGCGGCGGGTCGCCGTGACCCTGGCCGACCAGGTGGGCGCCTCGCTCTGCTGACCGTGCCGTTGTTCCGTGAGCATCGGTCACCACGGGCGATGCCCGCACCCCTGCCGCTGGACGCAACGGCTCATCGCGTAGGCGTAGGGAAGCTGCAACGGATATGCCTGACCAGCGCCGTTGCGGGAGGGGCGTGGGCCTTGACCGGCATGGCCGCAAGGATGCACCGCTCGTGCGGAAGGACCCTGAAGGCCTTCTTCAGGATCTTCAGGGCAGCGTTAGCCGCGCACTCGCATAGTGGGCAGCGTCCAAACCACAGCACTTTGACGAAAGGTCAAACCATGAAGAGGATCATCGCAATCGCGTTCGCCTCCGGCGCGGCCGCTCTGACGATCATCGGCGGCGCCGCCGCGGCGAACGCAGCCTCCGGTCCGTCCACGACGCCGCACGCGCCGAGCACTGTCCTCACCGCGGTCAGCGGCACTCCCGACCTGAGCAAGGTCAAAATGGCCAAGCCCGTCGAGGGGGGCCCGGTGGTCGGTGGCGGGACCGGTACGACCGGTGCCGACGTGACCCTGGTCGAGGTTCCCGGCGCGGCGCCGGACATGTCCAAGGTGAAGCCGGGTGTCGCACTCGAGCTGCCCGACAAGGTGCAGGTCATCGGTGATGGTGGCAAGACCACCGCGCGGCGCTGACTGAACCCCCGTGTCACGCGGCGGTTCGCCGCGTGACACGGGTCTGCCCGACGGTCGCACCCCGAGCGAAGACCGTCGTCGAAACCAGAACAGCCCCGATCGGACCTAGATGATCTATTCCAAGAGGTCAGTGGTCGTAGGTGATGAGGGAGCGCATGGCGGGTTGGCCGGTGTGCCAGTTGTGCCAGATCGCGGCGGTGAGGGCCAGGACGCGTTGTAGGACGCGGATCAGGACAGGGTGTGCAGGTCAGCTTCCTGGTCGGTGATGCTCAGCAGCACCGATCATGGACACCCTTCTATAGTGGCGCCTCTGCGACACGCGCCCGGCGTCCATCTATCCCTTCAAATAGACCATCTAGATGCTGTATGGATCTGCCTGCTGCCCGGGAAACTGTCTTCGCCGGGGCAGCACAACCAGGCAGGCGTGGGCACATCCCGCCAGTGGTGAAGAAAAATCGAATACCGCCTTCCAAGCGCCC
>Ga0307508_10001480_pt1 | contig 26337 bp, 24 predicted proteins | sample 9_EM_MG_FD_203089 | JGI IMG/M metagenome (GOLD analysis project Ga0307508, IMG submission 203089) | Populus trichocarpa ectomycorrhiza microbial communities from riparian zone in the Pacific Northwest, United States - 9_EM | ecosystem: Host-associated > Plants > Roots > Unclassified | place... | reverse complement strand
GCCCGGCTTACCAAGACAAAGCGGCTCCATCTTCGCCCATTGGGCGTCAGTCAAAACGAATCGGTCCATCCACAGCTTGAATCACAACCAAGCCCGGATGAGAATCCCGAATCCCAACAGACCCTAGCCGGGCGGCATAGGGTCGGCTTCGCGTTCATCGCCCCGATCGCATTCGGCTGAGGGCTGTCCGCGGTGGCGCGACGATTTGGCGCGAATGAGGGCGCGAGCTTTAAGGAACCATTAGAAATCGAGGATTAGCATGGGGCGTCGTTCCTCGGCCGCAAGTCGGCCGGCTTTATTTTTGTAGCTTTGAGGTTTTCGATGTCCAGCACGCTTATTGAAACTGCCAAGCTCACCGTGAACCTGACGCCGCGGCCGATCGAGCAGTCCTGGATCATCGAGGGTCATCCGGAGGCGAGTTCGTGCGTTCTGTCGCAGAGTGCCGACGGCCTCGCCTCGACCATCGTCTGGCACTGCACCGGGGGCAGGTTCAACTGGTACTATGATTTCGACGAGACGATCCTGATCCTGGAGGGATCGATCGTGCTGGAGAGCGACACCATGCTTCCGACCCGTTACGGACCGGGCGAAGTGGTTTTTTTTCGCAACGGTGCGCATGCCAGGTGGCATGTCGAAGGCCATGTCAAGAAACTGGCATTTTGCCGCAAGACCCAGCCGGCCTGGCTCGGCCTTGCGCTGCGCGCAATCGGAAAGATCAGGCGCGTCGTGATGCCGCCGGCAAAGGTACGGCCGGCGAGCCTGATGGGCGCGGGCTGAGGCAGCGGAGCGGATTTCAATATCGAACGGGCCGGCACCGCTGAGGGTGTCGGCCCGCTCTTTTTCCCACGAGCATGCGGCTGGCGACGACACCGGCCGGACTCTTGCCATCGCGCACATCTCACGGAAGCAAGCTCGTATCAGCACCACGAGCGGTCGGTTGCAATCGTTTGCGGTATGAAGATATGGTTGCCCGCGACTGAAGAAAGGTGACGAAATCGGGAACAACGATCCCTCCGACGGTTTGCCGGTCAGTTGGATTTCCTTCACTGGCATGATACGCCGCGCGGAACTTTGGTCATGACAAGCCCGGTCGACCCGCTGTCCCGATATCCGGCGCTCCACACCTCCAACGTAGAGGAATTTGAGCGCGAGCTGGTCGAGATCTATGGTGCGACGTGCTTCGAGTTGCCCGACCCGAAGGGTCTTCGTGTCCGCGGCAATTTCGTGCAGCTCAATGATGTCGCGCTGGGGTTCGGCGCCTGCGGCACCGCGGCCACCATCTCGTTTGGCGAGAGCGATTTTGCGCGGCTGCAGCTGCCGCTGCGCGGGCAGGGCGCAACCAGGTGCAGCATGGGGACCGCACTGGTCGACCCCGGCCGGCCGAGTCTGACATCGCCCGGCCGGCCCAGCATGCTGGATTATGGCATTGGTTTCGAGCAGCTCTTCCTGCGCGTCAAGACGCAGGCGATCGAGCGCGAGCTTGCGTTCATGCTCGGGACATCCATTGGTCAGGAGTTCGAGTTTGACCTCGCGGAATTTGCCGGTCCGGCGATGATGTCAGTGCTGCGGCGGTTGATCGACCTGCTGGTCGAGCAGTTGAACGACGAAAATTCGCTGCTCGCACCCTTGGCGGTGCGCGAGCTGGAGCAGGCGGTGATCGTACAATTGCTGTTCGCGAGCCGCCACAATTTCAGCGATCTGCTGCAGCGGGAGCCGCACGACACCGCGCCGGTTCACGTGCGCCGGGCGGAGGCCTTCATCGAGGCCAACTGGAGCCGTCCGATCACGATCGAGGCGCTCGTGGAGATCGCCGGCGTGAGCGCGCGTACGCTGTTTCGCGCCTTCGAGCGGGTGCGGGGATGTTCGCCGATGGTCTTTGCACGGAAGGTGCGGCTCGAACGCGCGCACGGCCTGCTGCTCAAGCCGGACGCTACGACCTCGGTCACCGCAATTGCGCTGTCGTGCGGCTTTGCCAATCTCGGCCATTTCGCAGCCGCCTACCGGGCCATGTTCGGCGAACTCCCCTCGCAGACGCTGCAGCGGTCGAGGGCCCGTGCCTGATCAGGTCAACGTGAGCCAGTAAACATCGGCCGCGGTCCTCGAGAACAGCGAGGTCTGTTCGGACTCGCTGTATTGCGCGGCGATACGCTTGAAGGCGTTGAAGATGACCTGATAGCTGCACTGGCCCTTGTCGGGCGGAAAATTGCTCTCGAACATGCAGCGATCGGGGCCGAACGCCTCGATGCAGGTCTCGATATAGGGCCTCCAGGCTGCCGCCGCTTGTTCCGACGAGGGGGGCTTTTCGCGCTCGTGAAAATCGTAGCCGAGCAGCCGCATCGCGAGCCCGCCGAGCTTGACCACGACATTGGGACATCCGGCGATCTCTGAAATCGAGGCCTTCCACGTCGCGAAGATCTCCTCGCGGCGATTGGCGTAGCTGCCGATGCCGGCCGGCCCGCCGCAATGATCGAGCACGATCCTGGTGTCGGGAAAGGCGCGCGCAAGATCCGTCAATTCGCCGAGCTGCGGGTGGAACAGCCAGGCGTCGAAGCTGAGGTCGAGCGGCGCGAGGCAGGCAAAACCCTTGCGGAAGGTGGAATCGAGCAGCAGGCCTTTTGGCCGTGTCGCATACATTCCGGCGACGTTGGGGTCGGCGTCCCAGGCGGAGGAATGGCGAATGCCGCGGAAGCGTCCGTTGCCGGCGGCGATTTCGGCTTCGAGCACGGCGCGTGCGGCCTCGCCGAGCAGAAGGTTGACGTGACTGACGATGCCGGCACAGATCGCGGCGGGGCCGAAGCTGCCGCTCGCGCTCATCGCGGCGACGCCGTTTGCGAATTCCACCTCGCCCACGGGGCGGAAGGCTTCCGGACCTCGCGCGCGATACATCGAGCGGCAATCGACATAGACCGTTGCGACGACGTTGTGGCCGGTCGCGATATCGGCGGCCATCTCCTCGATCATGTAACGCTGGCCGCCGCGGTCCCAGAGATGGTGATGCGGATCGACGATGGGTCGCGCGGGGTCGATGATGTCCTCGGTGTGCAGCGCCAGCCAGTCTTCGCGCGGATCGGCGAAGAGGCCGCTTTTCGAGACGGCCGCGGTGCTGATGGCCATGGGCGTTCGCTCCCTGATCTTTCGCTATATCGAGACCCTTCTAGACCATTTGCTTGGGGCCTGTCGGCTCAAATCGAGCGGCGCCGGGTTGAGCTGGATCAGTTCGTGAACGTTCGGTTCCGGTAATGTGCTTGCATTGTTCCCAATAAGGACAGCGTTATGCCCGCACCGAAAAACCTCGTCATGTTCTTCTCTCGTACCGGAACGACGCGGCGAATTGCAACGACCCTTGCGACAACGCTCGGCGCCAGTGTCGAAGAAATCGTCGAGAGTCGAAGCCGCGATGGCATTCTTGGCTATTGGAGGTCGATCATCGAGGCCCGGCGCAAACGCTTGCCCGGCATTCTCCCCGCCAAGAACGATCCATCGTCCTTCGATTTGGTGGTGATCGGCACACCGGTCTGGGCCTGGTCGGTCTCTTCTCCGGTTCGCGCCTTTTTGACCGCAAACAAAGATCGCCTGCCTGCGGTGGCGTTCTTCTGCACGCTTGGCGGAGCAGGCGGTGAAACGGCGTTTGCGCAAATGCAGGACATTGTCGGCAAACCGCCTCGCGCCACTTGCGCGATCACTGCCGCGGAGATCGCCTCCGGCGGAGAAGGGGCGAAACTCGCCAATTTCGCGGGCGCCCTGCAGATGCCGACGTCGTCGGTCAGTCGGATCGCCCGCTTGGCCAGCTAGAGCAGGATGGCTTTTGATTGAATCGGGATGCGTCGCTTGCTCCACCTCGCCCCGCTTGCGGGGAGAGGTCGAAATTCGCAAAAGCGAATTTCGGGTGAGGGGGATTCTCCGCGAGCTGAATTCGCGGTGAGAGCCCTCACCCCAACCCTCTCAGAGCGAGCTTTGCTCGTCTCGGCCCCGTAAGAACGGGGTGAGGGAGCAGACCTCCGTGGCCACGACAACTCAACCTCATCTCATCATGCCCTAGTTGGCTCGCAAGCCATCGCTCGCCGCTGAACATCTTGCGCCATCGCAGCGACGGTGCTGCAACGAGCATATGCCGACGTCCATCAGCTCGGCAGGCTGCGCAGGAAATCGATGATCGCGGCGTTGACTTCCTTGGGGCGTTCCTGCTGGGTCCAGTGACCGCAGCCGGGAAGCATCTGGATGTCGCGCAATTGAGGGACGAACTGTTTGAGGTTGGCGAGATATTCGGCGGTGCCGGGCGCGGCCAGCACCATATCGTGGTCACCGGCGACATAGAGAGCCGGGACGGTTACGTTCAAGCCCGCGAAAGCCGCCATGAGCTCCCAGTTGCGGTCGACGTTGCGATAGTAGTTCAGGGGACCGCGGAAGCCGCTGCGCCGGAACTCGGCGGCGTAGAAATCGATGTCGGCTTCGCCGAGCCAGGAGGGTAGCGGCACCTGCACCTCGGGACCCGGCAACATGCCACCGCCTCGGGGCACCATGCCGACGCCTGGAGTCACTCCGCTTTTTTCGGCCGCCGCGCGGAAGGCAGCAGCACCCTCGCCGGACGCGCCATAGAGCGAGCTGCGCACGGTTGCGCGCGGATCCCGCTCCAGCTCAGCCTCGGCGACGCCGGGTTCCTGGAAATACAGCTGGTAGAACTGTGCGTCCGCGGTCTTCGACATGACGCTGGTCGGAGGCACCGGGCCGCGGGCCCGGTATGGGACGCTGAGGGCGACGATGGCACGGAAGCGGTCGGGGCGCAGGCGCGCCGCCTGCCAGGCGACAGTGGCGCCCCAGTCATGGCCGACGATGACGGCCTTCGGCGTTTGGAGCGCATCGAGCAGCCCGACGAGGTCGCCGACAAGGTGGAAGATCGTGTATTGATCGATCGCCTCGGGGCGGTCGCTCTTGCCGTAGCCGCGCATGTCGGGCGCCACGGCATGGAAGCCTGCTGCTGCGAGCGCGCCGATCTGGTGGCGCCAGGAATACCAGGATTCGGGAAAGCCGTGGCAGAGCAGCACGAGAGGGCCTTCGCCCTGCTCGGCGATGTTGAGGCGGATGCCGTTACTCTCGATGACGCGCTGGCTCGGTCCGCTCATGGTTGCAAGAATCCTTCTTCAAATCAGCTTCGACACGTCAAACCCCATCGAGGATAATGACGGTCGGTGTCGCGGGCAAGGACGCGCGGGAGATTGTCAATGTCCGCTCGCTGCGCCTGTCGATCTCGAATTCCTGGCCGATCCGGCGCATGAACTCGTCGAGCGGCGTCATGAAGCGATGCATCGGCAGCACCACCGAGGCGTGCAGCCGCCGCGTGATGTCCGAGATGCCGTCGAGCGACATCGTGTAGGTGCCGTCGATCGGCACCATCACGATGTCGAGCCGGCCGATGGCGGCGAAATGGCTGTCGTCGAGCTTGTGATGCAGGTGCCCGAGATGGCCGATGCAGAGGCCCGCGACCTCGAAGATGAAGATCGAGTTGCCGTCCTTGATCATCTCGCCGCTGCTGTCGTCGCCGAAATAGCGGCGGATGTCGGTGGTCACGTTGCGGATGTAGACGTCGCCGATCTGCTCGGCGATCCGCGCCGGCTCGCCGTTCTCGCCCCAGCCGTGCAGCACGTGAGGAATGCGGGAATCCGGAAACAGCGTGTAATGCGTCGAATGGGCGCGGTTCATGGTGACAACGTCGGGCAGCCTGCCGATGCGATAGGCGCCGCTGTAGTCGGTCGCGATCCGCACCCCCGCGGGGCTGTCGATGTAATAGGTCGAGTGCCCGGCATAGGTGATCTCGACGTCGTTACTGTTCGCGGCCGCCTCACGAAACGCCACCGGCACCGCCCGCGGCGGCGCGTTCGACATCGCGAAGCACTCGCTGCGCTGCGTCGCGTCTTGGGCGGCAGCGGAGGCGATCAGCGAGCCCAGCAAGGCAAGCGCGGCGGAAAGAGATCGCAACATCGCGGGGACCCATCTTGAGGGATTACCTGCAGTGTAGCGCGCAATCCGGCGGCCGTCATCGCCGCGACGATGTAGTCACGAAACTGCTATCCGCCGCCGCCGGCGCGACGGCGTCTACTTCAGGCTCCGCTCAGTCCTGCTCGTAGCCGTAGACCTCCGGCAGGATGAAGATCGCCGCCAGCAGCCCGATCAGCGGAAAGATCGCGACGAACAGCGTGGCGTTGGCCTGGCCGATGGCGGCGAACAGTACCGGGAACAGGAAGATCGCGAGAAAGGACGGCAGCTTGACGAACATATAGGCAAAGCCGCTCGCCGTGCCGCGATACTCGGGTTTCGCCACCATGGTCGGAATGGTCATGCAGTTCGAGGCATCCCAATAATGCCCCCACAGCATGGCGGCTGCGGCGAACGGCAGCACGTATTTGTGGTCCGTATAGAGCGCCGCGGCGGCGATCAGGAGCGACACCAGCACGATCGAAAAGCCGGCGATGCCGATGCCGCGATGACCGATTTTCGGCGTCAGCAGCGGCCCGACCCAGCCCGACACCGCCGCGATCGAAAACAGCGCCATAGTGACGAGGTTGGTGCCGAGAATTGACGACACACCGACCATGACGAACAGCACCGGAAGATAGAACGCGAAGGTCGAAAATTCGCTCGCCTGCGCGAAACAGGCGATCCAGCCATAGAGCGTGGCGCGCCAGCGGATCGGATCCTGGCGCAGATCGGCGAGGAAGGCCGCCGGACGCGGCTTGGGCATGACGACGTCCTCGTTCGGAAGCATGTCCAACGAATCGTTGTACATCGCCTGTGAGACCTGCTTTGCCTCGCGGAAGCGACCCTGGTGGACCAGCCACACGGCGGTTTCCGGCACATCCTGACGCATCACGAGAATGACGAGTGCGGGCAGGGCGCCGAGGCCGAGCGTCACGCGCCAAACGATCTCATGGTCGAGCTCGAGCACGAGGAAGACCGCGATGACTGCCAGCGTCAGCACCTCGCCGATGGCGAACATGAACTGCCAACGATTGCCCATGACCTCGCGCTCACCCTTGGCCATGGATTCCATGATGTAGGTATAACCGGTCGAAATATCGCTTCCGAGCGGAACCCCGAGCAGAAAACGGACGACGATCAGCCAACCGATATTCGGCACGAACGCCTGCGCCAGCGCCAGCACGATGAAGAGGACCATCGTCACCAGGAACATGATGCGCCGGCCGATCTTGTCGGACAGCCAGCCGCCGATCAGCGCGCCAATCAATGCGCCACCCTGTGTGCCGGCGCCGGCGAGACCCAGCAGCAGCGGATCCGGATGAAATTGATCACGGATGAAGATCAGGACGAAGGCGATGGAATACAGGTCCCAGGCTTCGACCAGGATCGAGGCCATCATCAGCCAGCCGACCTTGTTGCCCTTGGGGCTGTATTTGGTGATGAGGTAGCGGACGGCGCTATCGATCGCCGCTTGCTGTGGAAGGGCTGCCGTCGTCATGTCAGTTGCTCCCTGTGGTCTCTTGTCGTTGAAGGTTTATGCTTCGAGCAGCGGCTCGATGCTGCAATCGAGCAGGCGCGGGTCGATGCCGGACTCCATTCCGTCGAACATGGTGTCCATGAAGTCGATCAGCGCGTCGGTCGCGGCGACCGCGCGGTCGACGCGCTGGTTCGCGAAGGCGTTCAGGATTGCGATGTGGCGGTCGATCGTGCCCGAAAGATCCGCCTGTCCAGGCATGAAGCGGTGATGGATGAAGCCGATGCGGCGGTAGATGGTATGCAGCGGCCGCAGCGTATGCGTCAGGAACGGCTCGCCTGAGGCGGTGAGCAGTAAAGCGTCGATGCGCCGATCGAGGCTGTTGAATTGGTCGAGCGTCATCGTGGCGCGCTTCTCCTGCAGCACGCGCTCGATGTGAAGCGCCTGGTTGCGGTGCGAGAAGCTCGCGCGTTCGGTCGCGAGCTTGACCACGAAGCGCTCGATGTCGCGCCGCAGCCCCAGCAACAGCCGCTCGCGCGCCAGATCAATCGGCGCGATCTGCAGGCCGTGGCGCGGCTTGATGATGATCAGGGTATCGGCGGCGAGCTGGTTGACCGCATTGTGCACCGGCGTGCGCCCAAAGCCCGTCACGGTCTGCAGTTCCTGCACCGTGAGGAATCGCCCCGGCTTCAACTCGCAATTGACCAGGAGATCTTCGATGCGCTGGTAGGCGAGTTCGAGGAAATTAACGCGGTTGCGCCGGCGCGGCGTGTTGGCCCCGTCGGTGCGGACCAGTTCGAGAGCGCCCTTGCGCTTTGCCATGTCGTTTCCTCCGCCCGAACTGTCGCCGGGTCGTTCCCTTTCGCAACAATTAAAACATATTGTGATATATTACAAGAGCCGCTAAATTCCCTCGCAACGCCGGGGCCGAAACGCGACCCGCTTGCGATGAACAAGAGCCCGGCAGTCCGGCGAAACGCCGCGGCAGGGCCAGATCTCAGGGGAGGAGGGGTGCCGTGAAAATCACGTCGATCGAGACCTTGCGCACGGACGAATTCGCCAATGTGATCTGGGTCCGAGTCCACACCGATGCCGGGGTGATCGGCCTCGGCGAGACCTTCTACGGGGCCGGCGCGGTCGAGGCGCAGATCCACGACACCTTTGCAGGGCGGCTGCTCGGCCGCGATCCGCTGCATATCGAGGCGATCCATCGCGACATGCTCAACCTGCCGATGGCGCAGTCCTCGACCGGCGTCGAATATCGTGCCGCGTCGGCGATCGACATCGCGCTGTGGGACCTGTTCGGCAAGGTCTGCCATCAGCCCGTCCACCAGATGCTGGGCGGGCTCTGTCGCGACAAGCAGCGCATCTACAACACCTGCGCCGGCACCAGATATGTCCGCTCCACCAACATCAAGCCGGTGTCGAACTGGAATCTCGGAACCTCCGATGGCCCCTATGAGGATCTGGATGGCTTCATGAACCGCGCGGATGCGCTGGCCGAAAGCCTGCTGGCGAGCGGCATCACCGCGATGAAGATCTGGCCGTTCGATCCCGCAGCGCAGGAGAACAGTGGCCTGTTCATTTCGGCCGCGCAGATGAAGCAGGCCATCGAACCCTTCGAAAAGATCCGCAAGGCCGTCGGCGACAAAATGGAGATCATGGTCGAACTCCATTCGCTATGGAATCTGCCGGCCGCGAAGAAGATTGCCAAGGCGCTCGAGCCCTACGCACCGACCTGGTACGAGGATCCGATCCGCATGAACTCGCCGCAGGCGCTGGCGGAATATGCGCGCTCGACCACCGTCTGGGTCTGCGCCAGCGAGACGCTGGGGTCGCGCTTCCCCTACAAGGACATGCTCGATCGCGACGCCATGCATGTGGTGATGGCGGATCTGTGCTGGACCGGCGGGCTCACCGAGGGACGGAAGATCGCGGCGATGGCCGAAACCTACCATCGTCCGTTCGCGCCGCATGATTGTATCGGCCCGGTCGGATTTGCCGCCGCGGTGCACATGTCGTTCAGCCAGCCGAATACGCTGATCCAGGAATCGGTGCGCGCCTTCTACAAGGGCTGGTACAACGAGCTCGTCACCAACGTGCCCGTGATCAAGGATGGCTATGTCTATCCGATGGAAGGGGAGGGCCTCTGCATCGACCTCCTGCCCCGGGTCTACCAGCGCTCCGATCTGACCGTGCGCCGCTCCAACGTCTGAAGGGTTTTGTGATGTCGCAAACATTGTTCGATCTCTCCGGCCGCACGGCTTTGGTGACCGGGTCCTCGCGCGGACTTGGCCGCGCCATCGCCGAAGGACTGGCAAAGGCGGGCGCGCGATTGATCATCAATGGCGTCGATCGGGCGCGCGTCGGGGCCGCCGTGGCCGACATGCGCGGTGCCGGATATGCGGCGGACGGCGCGGCCTTCGACGTCACCAACGAGACCGACATCGTCGCGGCTTTCGCCCGTTTCGATGCGGAGGAAATCGAGGTCGATATCCTCGTCAACAATGCCGGCATCCAGGTGCGCAAGCCGCTGGTCGAATTCACCTCCGCCGAATGGCGCAAGGTGATCGAGACCAACCTCACCAGCGCTTTCGTCGTCGGCCGCGAAGCGGCGAAGCGGATGATCGCGCGCAGGCGCGGCAAGATCATCAACATCGGGTCGCTGGCGAGCGAATTGGCGCGGCCGACGATCGGGCCCTATACCGCAGCGAAGGGCGGCATCAAGACTCTGACGCGCTCGATGGCGGTCGAATGGGCGGCGAGCGGCATCCAGGCCAACGCCATCGGTCCCGGCTACATGCTCACCGACATGAATCAGGCGCTGGTCGACAATCCCGACTTCAACGCCTGGCTGATGTCGCGCATCCCGTCGAAACGCTGGGGACGGCCGGAGGAACTGGTCGGTGCCGCCATATTCCTCGCTTCGAGCGCGTCGGACTATGTCAACGGCCAGATCATCTATGTCGACGGCGGCATGCTGGCTGCGATGTAGCCGCGCGCCGGCAACAACGAGAAAATCAAGGGAGATAGGTTCATGCGCGCTGTCGTCATTCATGCTCCGAAGGACCTGCGGATCGACAGCTTTCCGGATCCCGCGCCGGCTGGCGGCGAAGTGCGCGTCAAGATCGCGGCCGGCGGCATCTGCGGCTCGGACCTGCACTATTACCATCACGGCGGCTTCGGCACCGTGCGGATCAAACAGCCGATGGCGCTCGGACACGAAATCGCCGGCGTCGTCGACTCCGTCGGCCCCGGCGTGTCGCACCTCAAGCCAGGCCTGCGGGTCGCCGTGAATCCGAGCCAGCCTTGCGGCACTTGCGTCCATTGCCGCGAAGGCATGCGCAATCAGTGCCTGGACATGCGCTTCATGGGCAGCGCCATGCGCATGCCGCACGTGCAGGGTGGTTTCCGCGAGCACGTCACGGTCGATGCCGCGCAGGCGATCCCGATCGCGGAACAGCTGTCGCTCGGCGAAGCCGCGATGGCCGAGCCGCTTGCGGTCTGTCTTCACGCTGGAAAGCAGGCGGGGCCGCTGCTCGGAAAGCGCGTCCTGGTGACCGGTTGCGGTCCGATCGGGGCGCTGATTGTCATCGTGGCGCGCCATGGCGGCGCGGCCGAAGTGGTCGTGACCGATATCGCCGATGCGCCGCTTGGCGTTGCGCGCAAGCTCGGCGCCAGCCTCACCGTGAACAGCGCGACGGACGCTGCCGCGCTCGATCCCTATCGCGCCGGCAAGGGGGTGTTCGACGTCCTGTTCGAAGCCTCCGGCAATCAGGCGGCGCTGCGCTCGGCACTGGATCTCATGCGTCCCGGCGGGATCATCGTCCAGCTCGGGCTGGGTGGCGAAATGACGCTTCCCGTCAACACCATCGTCACCAAGGAATTGCAGCTGCGCGGGACATTCCGCTTCGATCCGGAATTTGAACTGGCGCTGGCCTTGATGGGAAAAGGCCTGATCGACGTTAAGCCGCTGATATCAGCCTCGCTGCCGTTTGCCTCAGCGGTCGAGGCATTCGAATTGGCCAGCGATCGCTCGAAATCGATGAAGGTGCAGTTGACGTTCTGAGACGGAGTTGCAACACGCCGCCGCTTGCGCCGTCACGAAGTCGGTCAAGTGTCCAAAGAAAAATCAAAGGAGGGAACAATGCCACCAATTCGTCTGTCCCGTCGTGCGCTTCTTGCCGGTGCTGGCTCGCTCGTTGCCGTGCCGGCGTTGGTCGGAAAGGCGCGGGCGGCCGCTTCGCTGCGCATTTCGACGTCCTATCCGAATGACCCGCAATTTTCGACGGCGCGGATCTGGTACGATCTCTTTGTGCCCCGGCTGAAAGCCGCGACCGATGGCCAACTGGCGCCTCAATTCTTCCCGGACAACCAGCTTGGCCAGGAAGCCGATGTCATCAATCAGGTCAAGCTCGGCGTGGTGGATGCGATGATCGTGGGCACGTCGATCTGGACCAATATCGTTCCCGAGTTCGGTATCTTCGATCTCGGCTACTTGTTTCAGGATTTCGACCATCTGCAACGGGCGACGGCGACACCCGCCGCTGCGGAACTTGAAAAGCTGCTGGTGCAGAAGGCCGGCGCGCATTTCCCGGCTTGGAGCCGCAACATTGCCGCGCGCAATTTCATCACGAAGTTTCCCTTCACCGATGCCGCAGGTCTGGCGGGACGGAAGATCCGGTCGCTCCCCAGCCCGGTCGTGACCGAGACGGTGCGGCTGATGGGGGCTGCCGCCACGCCGATGGCCTTTGGCGAGGTCTATACCGGCCTGCAGGCCGGGGTGATCGACGGACTGGAGCACGATGCGCCGACCATGCTCTCGGCCAAATTCTACGAAACGGCGAAACATTTCACGCTGACGCGGCATATTCATACGCCGGTCGGTGCTTTCGTCAGCGACAGGACGTTGCAGAAACTGCCGGCCAACCTGCGCGACGGATTGCTGCAGGCGATCCAGGAAACCGCGAAAGACCAGTTCATCCGGGCGGCGCAGGTTGAACAGGACGCCATTGGCCAGCTCAAGCAGAAGGGCGTGACCGTCAGCGATTGCGATCGTGAAGGCTTCCGCACCCGCATGCAACCGCTCTGGGACAAGTTCGCGCAGCAGACGCCGGGAGCGAAGGCGTTGCTGGAGGCCGTTCGCCAGACCGAAAAAGTCTGACGGTGATGGCACAGGCATCGCCGAGCGTCGGGTTGGACGGACGGACGTACATCCCTGAACGTCACGGTGTGGTTCCAAGGATCGTTTCACTGATCGAGATCACCGCGGGCTTGGCGCTCGTTGCCGACCTCGTGGTCGTGGTGGGGTCGGTGCTTGGGCGTCATCTGTTCGACGCGCCCGTCGTCTGGAGCGACGACGTCGCTCGAGCGCTGCTGCTGTCATTGAGTTTCTTCGGCGCGGCCGCCGCGCTGGCCCATGGCGAAAATGCCGGTGTCACATTCTTCGTCGATCAGTTGTCGCCAAGACTTCGGCGCCAAGTGGATTGTCTGGTTGCCGTGACAGTCGTGGTCGTCGCGGCGGCGCTGTGCTGGAATGCGGTCACGCTGACCCGCGAGACGGCCGAACAGACTGTCGGCGCTGGCATCCCCCAGGTGCTGTTCTTCGCCCCGATTGTTTTCTCGGCAGCAGCCATGACCATCTTCGCACTCGACCAGGCGCTGCGGCATGAGCTCCGGCATATTCTCTGGAGTGTCGCGACATTGATGCTGATAGCCACGGTCTGGACCGCCTGGTCTTGGTTTTCCCCTGCCACGCTGCCAGGCATGCCCGTGGCAATGCTCATGGCGTTCGTGGTTGCCCTCGTCGCCAGCGTACCTATCGGCTTCGTTCTGGCCCTGACGGCGCTGGTCTTCATCTGGGGCGGCGATATGCTTCCCGGTGAGATTTTCGCGCAGCAGATGGCGCGCGGCATCGACAATTTCGTGCTGCTCGCCGTGCCCTTCTTCATCCTCGTCGGATATCTGATGGAGGCGAACGGAATGTCCGTCCGTCTCATCACCCTGCTGCGACAAGGTGTCGGGCGCATGCGGGGAGGGCTGGATGTCGTGATGGTTCTGAGCATGGTGATCTTTTCCGGCATCTCCGGATCGAAGATGGCCGATGTCGCGGCGGTCGGGTCGGTCCTGGTGCCGGCGGCCCGCAAGTCGGGTCAGAAGCCGGGCGATGCCGTTGCCCTGCTCGCCGCTTCGGCGGTCATGGCCGAGACGATCCCGCCCTGCGTCAACCTGATCATCCTTGGCTTCGTCGCCAACCTCTCGATCGGCGGCTTGTTCGTCGCCGGCCTGCTGCCCTCGGCACTGATGGCGGCAGCGCTCATATCTGCGGCGATTGTGTTCGGGAGCCGGGCGCCCGCCCCCGATGCCGCCGAGACGGCGGCGCCGCTCAAGGGCCTGTTCGGCAGCGCGCTTGCCGCGATTGGCCTGATCGTCCTGATCTTCGGCGGCTACCGCTCCGGTTTTGCCACCGCGACTGAAATCTCCGCCTTCGCGGTTCTCTATGCACTGGTCGTCGGAGGCGTCATGTTCCGGGAAATGACGTGGAGGACGGCAAGCCATGTCGTCGGCAAGGCCGCTGTCCGCTCCGGCATGGTCTTGTTCATCGTCGCGGCCGCGCAAAGTCTCGCCTATGTATTGACGCTCCAGCAGATTCCGCATGCCGTCGCCGATGTCATGGTTCAGCTTTCCTCAACGCATGGCACCTGGGCCTTTCTGCTGCTTTCCGTCCTGATCCTCATTGTCATGGGCTCGGTGCTGGAAGGCGCGGCGGCGTTGATCATCTTCGGTCCATTGTTGATGCCCGTCGCCCGGCAGCTCGGCATCGACCCGCTGCACTACGGCATCATCCTGGTGATCGGCATGGGGATCGGCTTGTTCGCGCCGCCGCTCGGCCTCGGTCTTTACGGCTCCTGTCTCATCGGTGGTGTGAAGCTGGAGGAAACGGTGAAGCCGATTCTGAAATACCTGGGCATCCTGTTTCTCTGCCTCCTGGTCATAGCCTTCGTCCCCGGCATCACCACGGTGCTTCCCCGAGCCTTTGGCTACTAGACAATCGATTTCACGAAACCCATCGCTGCGGCGGAATCGGTGGGTTTCGCAAGAGCTCTACCCACCCTACGAAGCCCGCTTGTTATGATTCGAATCAAGGAAACGCTCAACTAGATACCTCGCAGCCCAGAGGCGCGGAATCGCTGCGGTTTGCCCAGCGGTCGAGGCGTTCGAGCTTGCCAGCGACCGATCGCGATTTGATGAGAGCGCAGGTTGCACTTTGAGACGGCACCTTCTCCGGGTAGTCTGCCAGACGCAGCGATGGAGGTGACGTTGACACGATCGAGTCCTGCCCCGGCGGTTCAGTCCGCGAGCGCCACACGCGCGTCGTCCTCGCAACGCCTCGGGCCGCTGCGCCATGTCGAGGCCGGCGTGCTTGACATCGCCTATTACGAGGCGGGACCGGCCGATGGGCCGGTCGTGATGCTGTTGCACGGCTTTCCCTACGACATCCATTCCTACATCGATGTGGCCCCTCAGCTGGCCGCCCGGGGCTGCCGGGTGATCGTTCCCTATTTGCGCGGCCACGGCCCGACCCGTTTCCGCGATGCGGCGACGATGCGCTCGGGCGAGCAGGCCGCCATTGCCGCCGATTTGATCGCGTTGATGGACGCGCTCGCGATTCCACGCGCGGTGTTCGCCGGCTACGATTGGGGTGGCCGCGCGGCCTGCATCGGTGCGGCACTCTGGCCGGAACGCTGCACGGGGCTCGTTTGCGTCAACGGCTACCTGATCCAGGACATCGTGCACGCGATGCGTCCGGCAGCTGTGGAGCGTGAGATCGCGCTCTGGTACCAATATTATTTCCAGCTCGAGCGCGGCCGCGCCGGACTCGCAGCCAACCGGCGCCAGATCGCCCGAACATTGTGGACGCAATGGTCGCCGAACTGGGATTTCGATCAGGCCACCTTTGATCGCACGGCGGCTGCCTACGACCACCCTGATTATGTCGATGTCGTCATCCACAGCTACCGGCATCGCTTTGGTCTGGCGGAGGGCGATCCGCGCTATGCCGACCTGCAACGTCAGCTCGCCGCGCTGCCGCCGATTCCCGTGCCCGCGGTCACCCTCGACGGCGACGCCGACGGGATCTTTCCCGCAACCGACGGCGTCGCGCAGGCCGCGAAATTCACCGCCCGCCTTGCTCACCGCATTATCCCGCGCGCCGGACACAACCTGCCGCAGGAGGAACCGGAAGCGTTCGCGAGGGCGGTGCTCGAACTGGTCGGCAGCTAGCGGCTGGGTTAGTCACCCCGCCGCGGGCCTGAGCTTCCAGGCCGCTGCAAGAATGGCTGACGTCATCAGGGCGGAGATCGTCGCTGCCATTGGAATGGTCAGTAACAGCACTGCAGTCGCGGCCCATCCGATCGAGCAAAAAGCTTCCGCAAAGGTGGCGAGCCGCGACGAGGTCTGGCGGCTGCGAAACTGGCTGCGCCTGGCTTGAACCCGGAACCAGAGCTGGATCGCGGTGGCCGACGTTGCGGCGACGACAATGCCGCCAGCGGTCACCGTGGCATGCCATGGCGCGGCAAGCGCGAGCGCGGCCACCAGCGGCGCGAAGATGGCGCCGATTGCGATCAGCACCACCTCGATCTTGGCGCGGATTACCTGCGCGGGCGACAGCGGTGCGCTGGCCACGAGGTCGGCGGCGTCCTCGCCCGAGATGGTCAACCAGGCCAGTCCGCCCGCGAGCTGGCCCGCCGCCATCACGATCACCGGCGTCACCAATACGATGGCCGCCGCGCTGTCGGCAAAGCTGCGCCAGAGCAGCAGCGCCGGCGGCACCAGATAGAGCAACTGCATCAGGGTCTGCGAGATCAGCCAGGGATCGCGCCAGAGCAGGATGAATTCCTTGCGCCGCAGCGCCTGTTGTCGCGACGCCTTGCGAAACGCCCTGGCGCGGGAGCTCCGCGCAGTGGAGACGGTGTAGGCCGACGCGTTGATCGCGGTATCGGCAAAGCGCGGCGAGAACACCGCCATCACGACGCCGAGCAGCACGAGGCTTGCCGACAACAGCGGCAGCAGCGTCGCGGCGTCGCCGGTGGCCGCGCGGGCCGGCCACCAGACCATGCTCGCAGCGCCGGGTGCCAGCGTCGATGCCGTATCGGATGTGAGGATCGCGAACCGTGACAGCGTGCCGTAGGACACGATCGCGGCGATCTGCAGCGCGATCACGAAGCCCGCGCCGATGATGGCGGCGAGAATTTGCGCGACCAGCCGGGTCCGCGCCGGGCCGATCAGGCGAAACAGCATGATCGTGATCGCGATCGCGACGGCAGCGGCCGACAATCCGGCGGCGACCACGACGCCGAAGGCGGACAGCCATCTGGCGCCGCCCTCGAATACGAGGACATCGACAAAAGGTGTCGCGAACAGCAGCGCCATCGCCGTGACCGACAGCGCGATCGCGGCGATCCGAACCGAGAAAATCTCCGCCAATCGGGTCGGTGACGACATGATGAGATCGAGGTCGGCGCGGGCGTAGAACACCCGGGTGACGGATTCGATCGCCTGCGACAGGATCAGCGCCCAGGCGAGGAAGATCGTTGCGGTCATGATGATCAGCGAGTCCTGGTCGAGCGGCGCCCGCAAATCGGAGAAGCGGCCGATGACGGCCCAGGCCGGCAGGTGCAGCATGGCCGCGAACAGGATGAGGCCGATGACGGCCGCGCGCGTTCGCCGGCGCCTTCCGCCCGTCATCATCGCGAGCCATTCGCGCCAGGCCAGCCGCAGCTCGTGGCGCGCGAACCAGGAAAGCGCCGTTGCCGAGGTCATGCCGCGGTGGCCTCGAGATCGACCAGCGCGATGAACAGCTCTTCGAGGCTGAAGTCGGCGCGACCGCTCTCCTGGCGCAGCTCGGCGAGCGTTCCCTCGGCGACCAGCCGGCCCGCGGCGATGACGCCGATCCGGTCGGCCATGCGCTCGGCCACTTCGAGGATGTGCGTGGTCATGATCACGGTATCGCCGTTGCGGACCCGGTCCGCCAACAGTCCCTTGACGTGGCGCGCGGACACGGCGTCGAGCCCGGTCAGCGGCTCGTCCAGGATGATCAGGCGCGGGTCGTGGACCAGGGCGCCCGCCAGCGCGACCTTCTGGCGCATGCCCTTGGAGAAACCTTCACAACGTTGGTTGAGATGCGCTTCGAGGCCGAGCGACACCAACAGGTCATGCGCGCTTGATCTTGCAACCACAGGGTCAATCCCCCACAGCCCTGCGACGAATTCCAGATATTCCAGCGGCGTCAGCTTGTCGTAGATCATCGGCTCGTCCGAGATCCACGCCATCACCTGTTTGGCGGCGGCGGGATCGCGTCGCGCGTCGATGCCGAAGATCGCAATGGACCCGGCGTCGGGCCGCAGCAGCCCTGCGACCATGCGCAAGGTCGTGGTCTTGCCGGCGCCGTTGGGGCCGACCAGCGCGTAGAACTCACCGGCGCGGACGTTAAGATCGAGCGCATCGACCGCTGTACGATCAAAACGCTTTGTTAACCCTCGCAGCTGCAGCGCGGCGTGTTCTGACATCATGGCGGCGGATGATCCGAGAAATCGATGGCCGAAGCCGACCATGACCGCAAGACGTTTCGGCCCCGTGAATCGCAGGTGCTCCGATCCCGAAATTCGCATCCGGCAAATTCCGTCACCCGGGACAATAGCGGCCGATTTCGACGTTCGCCATGCGCGACGAGCGTTTGATTGACAGGGATCGGGGCTTTGGGCTGAATGGCGGCCGGACAGGATGCGGTCCTTCGGCGATCTCGGTGACGAGCGCGCGAGGGACAGGATGCGACAGGCTTCGACAAGAATGGCCGTCGCGTCCGGGAGGGACCAAGGAATGCTGAACTTCGTTCAGCAGGTCGTGAGCGGCGTGGCGCTCGGCTGCGTCTACGGCCTGATCGCGCTCGGCTTCGTGCTGGTCTACAAGGCCACCGAGGTCGTCAACTTCGCGCAGGGCGACCTGATGATGCTGGGCGGCTTCTTCGCCTACACCTTCATCGGCATTCTCGGACTGAACTACTGGATCGGATTTGCCGCAGCTGTCCTCGCCATGGCGCTGTTCGGCATGCTGGCGGAGCGCCTCGTGGTGCGCCCGATCCTCGGCTATCCGCAGTTCTCCATCATCATGGCAACCATCGGGCTCGGCTATTTCCTGCGCTCGGTGACCGGCATGATCTGGGGCACCGACGATTTCAAGATCGAAACGCCGTTCAGCCAGGGGGTGTTGCGGATCGGCTCTCTCGTTCTGGCCTACGACAAGCTCTCGGTGATCGCGGCAACCATCATCCTCTGCGGATTGCTTTATCTGTTCTTCAACCGGACCACGCTCGGCACCGCAATGCGGGCAAGTTCCGAGAACATGCTGGCCGCCTATTACATGGGCATCCCGGTCAAGCGCGTGGTGTCGATCGTCTGGGCGATCAGTGCCGCGGTTGCGACCTGCGCCGGTGTCCTGCTCGCGCCGATCACCTTCATCCATTCCAATGTCGGCCTGGTGCTGGGCCTGAAGGCGTTTCCGGCCGCCGTGCTCGGCGGCTTCGGTTCGATTCCGGGCGCCGTCGTCGGCGGCGTCCTGATCGGCGTGATCGAGAGCATGGCCGGGTTCTACCTGCCTGAGGGGTGGAAGGACGTGGCGCCCTATCTCGTTCTCCTGCTGGTGCTGCTGCTCAAGCCCGAAGGCCTGTTCGGCCTGGCGATGCGGAAAAAGGTCTAGAACATGCGGTTCCTGTTCAAGACCGACTATGAAGACGACATCAGGCTGCTGCCGCATTCGGGCTACGTCATCTCCTACGGCACGCTGCTGGCGGCGCTCCTGATCGCGCCCTTCGTGCTGTCCAGCTATCTCATGAGCCAGCTGGTCTTCGTCTGCATCTACGCCACCGTCGGCGTGGCGCTTCTGATCCTCACCGGCTTCACCGGGCAGGCCTCGCTCGGACACGCGGCGTTTCTCGCGATCGGCGCCTATACCGCGGTGTACCTGCAGCAATTCAACGTGCCCTTTCCGGTGTATTTTCTCGCCGCCGGCCTGCTGACCGGGATCATCGGCGCGATCGTCGGCTTTCCGGCGCTGCGGCTGCAGGGCATCTATCTGGTCATCGCCACGATTTCGTTTGCCTTCATCGTCGAGGAGATCCTGGCGCGCTGGGAGAGCGTCACCCACGGCAATGAAGGGATGCGGGTCAAGACTCTGCAGCTGTTCGGCATCCCGGTGTCGCGCGACAGCCCGGCGTTCTATTTCCTCTGCCTTGGGGTATTAATCCTGACCATCGTTGGCACGCTCAACCTGTTGCGCTCGCCGACCGGGCGCGCCTTTGTCGCAATCCGCGACAGCGAGACCGCGGCGCGCAGCATGGGGATCAACGTCGCGCTCTACAAGGTCAAGTCCTTTGCGATCAGCGCCGGTATCACCGGGCTCGCCGGCTGCCTGTTCGCCCACAAGCTGTCCTTCATCAGTCCGGAGATGTTCACGCTGCAGCTTTCGATCGAGTTCATTATCGTGATCCTGATCGGCGGCACCTTCAGCCTGCATGGCGCGGTACTGGGCGCGATCTTCATCGTCATGATCGATCCGTTCCTGACCTATCTGAAGGACGACGTGCCCGGCATGGTCGCCGGCGTTGCGGCGGCGCTGGGTGCGGGAAGCGAACGCGCGACCCACATTCAGGACAATGTTGCGGCGTTGGCCTCCGCCAATGGCCTCAAGGGCGCGATCTACGGCATCATCATCGTCGTGTTCGTGCTGTTCGAGCCGCTCGGCCTCTACGGACGCTGGCTCAAGATCAAGCTGTTCTTCCAGCTCTTCCCGCTCTACAAGCACGCCACTTTCAAGCGGCAGAAGATCTACGTGAAGTCGGAGCGGAACCGATGAGCTATTTCCGCGCCGAAAGCCTGTCGCTGCATTTCGGAGGCCTGAAGGCGGTCGACGCCGTCTCGTTCGCGGTCGAGAAGGGCGAGATCCTGTCGATCATCGGGCCGAACGGCGCCGGCAAGAGTTCGATCTTCAACCTGATCTCGCGGATCTACAGTCCGACCTCGGGCAGGATCTTCTTCGAGGACGAGGACATCACCGAGGTGCCGGCCTACGGCATCGCCAGGCTCGGCATTGCGCGAACCTTCCAGAACATCGAGTTGTTCGAGAACGCGACCGTGCTCAACAACCTCCTGGTCGGCCGTCACCGGCATTCCGCAACCCGGCTTTGGCAGGAGTTTCTTTTCCTGCCCGGCGTGCGCCGCGCCGAGAAGGAACACCGCCGCCGCGTCGAGCACGTGATCGAGCTCCTGGATCTCGAGCCCTATCGCGACAAGCTGATCTCCGGCCTGCCCTACGGTGTGCGCAAGGTCATCGAGCTCGCCCGCGCGCTGTGCTCCGAGCCGAAGCTGATCCTGCTCGACGAGCCGTCCTCCGGGCTGAACGTCGAGGAGACCGACGACATGTCGTTCTGGATCCGCGACATGCGATCCGAACTCGGCATCACCGTCGTCATGGTCGAACACGACATGTCGCTGGTGAACCGGGTCTCGGATCGGGTGATCGCGCTGAACTACGGGCGGGTGCTGGCGATGGGAACGCCGGGCGAGGTGCAGCGGCATCCCGACGTCATTGCCGCCTATCTCGGGGCTTGAGGACGATGCCATGACGACGCCCGACATCATCCTCAAGCTCAGCAACATCGAGAGCTATTACGGGCCGATCATGGCGATCCGCGGCATCAGCCTCGAGGTCCGGCGCGGCCAGATCGTGACCTTGCTCGGCGCCAACGGCGCCGGCAAGACCACCGTGCTCAAGACCATTTCCGGCATTCTCGATCCGCAGAAGGGTTCGATCGAATTCATGGGCCAGCCGATCCAGCGCATGGAAGCCGACAGGATCGTGCGCCTCGGCCTCAGCCATGTGCCGGAGGGGCGCGAGGTGTTTCCGTTCCTGTCGGTGCGCGAGAACCTGATGATGGGCGCCTATCCGCGTCGCGATCGCGGCGCCGTCCTCGAGGATCTCGATCGTGTCTATGGCTATTTTCCGCGGCTGAAGGAGCGGCTCAACCAGCCGGCCGGCCAGTTGTCCGGCGGCGAGCAGCAGATGCTCGCGATCGGGCGCGCGCTGATGAACCGCCCGACCTTGCTGCTTCTGGACGAGCCTTCGCTCGGGCTGTCGCCGATCCTGGTGCGAGAGATCTTCACCATCATCCGGCGCATCAACCAGGAGCAGGGCATGTCGATCCTGCTGGTCGAACAGAACGCCAAGGTCGCGCTGGAAACCGCGCAGTACGGCTATGTGCTCGAGATCGGCCGGGTCGTCATGAACGACGAATGCGGCCGGCTGATGCATTCCAAGGACATCCAGGAGTTCTATCTCGGGGCCAAGGAGGCCGGCGCGCGCGGCGAACGGCGCTGGAAAAAGAAGAAGACTTGGCGTTAGAGAAAACCTGGCGTTAGATGCGAGTCCTGCTTCGGGCAAAAGACCGGCTCGCGAAGGCCGGCATCCGGGCAGGCGAGGTTGAGGAGGGAACGTGCATGGCAGGGCCTGCGGTGCTGACGGTTGCCGACACGATCGCGAAGAGCTTCCTGCGGGCGGTGGAAACCCGCGGCGAGCATGCCGCGATCCGCGAAAAGAAGTTCGGCATCTGGCAGCCGACCAGCTGGCGGCGGTGGCTCGAGATATCGAAGGACATTGCCTACGCCCTTCATGCCACCGGCTTCCGTCCCGGCGACGTCGCCTCCATCATCGCCAATGCGGTACCGGAATGGGTGTTCGCCGACATGGGCATCCTCTGCGCCGGCGGCGTGTCGTCCGGAATCTATCCGACCGATGCGAGCGCGCAGGTCGAATATCTCATCAACGATTCGGCAACACGCGTGATCTTCGCCGAGGATGAGGAGCAGCTCGACAAGGTGCTTGGCTGCCGTGCGCGTTGTCCGACCTTGCGGCAGATCGTGGTATTCGACATGGAAGGCTTGAGCGGCTTTTCCGATCCGATGGTGATGTCGCTTGCCGAATTCATGGCGCTGGGACGCAATCACAGCCAGGGGCGCGAGGCGCTGTGGGACGCGATGATCGCAAGCCGCGCGGCCTCCGATCTCGCGATCCTGGTCTACACCTCAGGCACCACCGGTCCGCCCAAGGGCGCCATGCATTCCAACCGCAGTGTGACGCACCAGATGCGCCACGCCAACGATCTGTTTCCATCGACCGACAGCGAGGAGCGCCTCGTCTTCCTGCCGCTCTGCCATGTCGCCGAGCGGGTCGGCGGCTACTACATCTCGCTGGCGCTGGGCTCGGTGATGAATTTCGCCGAAAGTCCGGAAACCGTGCCGGACAATCTGCGCGAGGTGCAGCCGACCGCGTTTCTCGCGGTGCCGCGGATCTGGGAGAAATTCTATTCGGCCATCACCATCGCGCTCAAGGACGCAACGCCGTTCCAGCAATGGATGTACGCCCGTGCGCTCGCGATCGGCTATCGGCTGGCCGATGGCCGGATCGCGGGCGAAACGCCGTCGCTGTCGTTGCGGATCGCGGGCAGCGCCGCCTACTGGCTCGTGTTCCGCAATATCCGCCGCATGCTGGGGCTCGATCGCTGCCGGCTCGCCTTCACGGGTGCAGCGCCAATCTCGCCCGATCTGATCCGCTGGTATCTGGCGCTGGGGCTCGACATGCGCGAGGTCTACGGCCAGACCGAGAACTGCGGCGTGGCGACCTTGATGCCGCCGGATTGCATCAAGCTCGGCTCGGTCGGCCAGGCCGTGCCCTGGGGCGAAGTGATGATTTCCCCCGAAGGCGAGATCCTGATCAAGGGCGATTTCCTGTTCATGGGTTACCTGAACCAGCCCGAGAAGACCGCAGCGACCATCGATGCGAAGGGATGGCTGCATACCGGCGACGTCGGCGCCATCGACAATGAGGGCTTCGTCAAGATCACCGACCGGATGAAGGACATCATCATCACCTCGGGCGGCAAGAACATCACGCCGTCGGAAATCGAGAACCAGCTCAAATTCTCGCCCTATGTCTCGGACGCGGTGGTGATCGGCGACAAGCGGCCGTACCTTACCTGCCTCGTCATGATCGATCAGGAGAATGTCGAGAAGTATGCGCAGGACAACGACATCCCGTTCACCAATTATGCCAGCCTGTGCCGCGCGGCCGAGATCCGCGCCCTGATCCAGCGCGAGATCGAGGCGGTGAACGCCAATTTCGCCCGCGTCGAGAGCATCAAGAGGTTCTTCCTGATCGAGCGGCAGCTGACGCCGGAGGACGAGGAGCTGACGCCGACCATGAAGCTGAAGCGGAGTTTCGTGAACAAGCGCTACGCAACCGAAATCGACGCCATGTATGGCGAGCGGGCGGTGGCCTGAAATCATGACGGCAAGCGGCGAAGGAGCGCAAGGCCCACCCTTCGCGAAAACCCGGGCCAAGGAAACCATCAGGAAAGCGATCAAGCAGACGACCAGGAAGAGGAGACGTGCAATGTCGACATCGTTCAAGGCGCTCGGCCTCGCGGTCAGCACTCTCGTGCTGACGCAGCTGCCGGCGACAGCCCAGACCAAGGTCACCAATGAAGGCATCTCGGCCAGCGAGATCGTGATCGGGACCCATCAGGATCTGTCCGGGCCGATCAAGGTCTGGGGCGTTCCGGTCTCCAACGGCATGAAGATGGCGGTCGAGGAGATCAACGCCGCCGGCGGCATCAACGGCCGCAAGCTCAAGATGATCCTGGAGGACAACGGCTACGATCCGAAGAAGGCCGTGCTCGCCTCGCAGAAGATGGTCGAGCGCGACAAGATCTTTGCGATGATCGGGCCGATGGGATCGCCGACCGTGCTCGCCGCGCAGGACATCCTGTTCGACGCCGGCATCCTGCAGCTGTTCCCGCTTACGGCTGCGGAGTTCACCTTCAAGTTCGATCCGGCCAAGCCGCAGGAGCGGTTGAAGTTCAACAACCTCCTGCCCTATGTCGAGAGCACGCGCGCCGCGGTCAAATACATGATGGACTGGAAGAAGTTCCAGAAGCCCTGCATCATGCATCAGGACGACGAGTACGGCAAGAACGTGCTCGACGGCTTCAACCAGCAGCTGGCGGCCATGAAGGTGCAACCGGCCTCGATCACGAGCTACAAGCGCGGCGCCTCCGACTTCAGCGCGCAGGTCGCCAAGATGAAATCCGACGGCTGTGATCTCGTGGTGCTCGGCACCATCATCCGCGAGACCATCGGCGCGATGAGCGAAGCCAAGAAGCTTGGTTGGGATGTGACGTTCCTCGGCGCCACGCCGACCAACGTGCTCGAAGTGCCGACCTTGGGCAAGGACGCCGTGGAGGGGCTCTACGCCGCCTCCGGTTTCGAGATTCCCTACGAGGATACGGCGAAGGGAAAAGTGAAGGAATGGCTGGTCAACTACAAGAAGATGTTCGGCACCGACGCCAATACGCAGGCGATCATCGGCTATAACGCAGTCGAGACCTTTGCCTTCTACGTCAACAAGGCCGGCAAGGACCTGACCGGCGAGAGGGTGCTCGACGCGCTGGAATCCGGCGACCAGTTCCTCGACATCTTCAGTTCGCCGCCGACCAAGTTCACCAAGACCGATCACCTCGCCAACACCATCACCCAGGTGCAGCAGGTGCAGAAGGGCCGCTGGGTGCTGGTCAAGGACAATTTGATGTTCTGACCGCGGGTCTGAACAGAGCTGGTTGCTCCAATACGAAAAAAGGCTGCGCGCGGATCTCGCGCACGAGCTGGCATCGTCCGGATCGCGCGCAAGCGCGCGTCGCTTGCGCGCGTGATCAGCCTGCGCTTGAGCGGATTGGGTGATGATGAAGCAATGCGGCTGATCTGCCCGACGTGTCAGGTCGGCGATGGCCGGCTAGTCGGCGGCAACGATTTTGATGGCGCCCGGAATCGCGGACTCGATGGCCTCCAGGACCTTAGATACCAGCGGTCTGAGATCGGCAAGCCGATTCGTCCTTGCGTGAAGCACAACGACGGCGATCGTGAGAGCGGCGAGGTTCTGTTGGAAGGAGAGGTTTCGATCGACCGTTACGAACACGTCGAACTGCGCTCGGTAAGCGCCAGCAGCTCGCCATTCTTGATGGCCTCCCAGCCCATTTGACGAGCGGTTTTGACGTCGTGACCGACGATATCACGCCCCGGGCGCCAGTCGACGCACGCGTCGAGCAGGACCCTCACGACACCGCTTCGATCACTCGGTCCTTCGCTTCCTCCAGGAAAGCGATAACGTGCTCACGCGTCACCGACCGGAACCCTTCGAGAAAATCGTCGATTGATTCGCCTGCTTCAAGATAATCGAGCAGGGTTTGCACGGGCACTCTGGTCCCATGGAACACGGCGGTGCCGCCCATGACGTCAGATCTGCGCGAAACGATTGGCTGCTTCATGGCTCCCAGATTACACCTCGACGGGATCGACACGCAATGCCCGGATGCGATCGGGATGCCACAGTGAGCTGCGGGGCCACGGTTACCGGGTGTCCCTCCGTGCTGTGGAGTACTGTGGCGCGCTACGGCTGATGAAGACGGGCACTATTGCTTCGTTGTGGCGCTATGATGAAGCAGCCGTCGACCCTCTCCAATCGTTGATCTTGCGCCGAGCTACGATTTCGCGCTGCGCCTTGGGGACGACAGTCCTCCCGATATCGTTGGACGGTCCGATTGCCTTCGACAGCTATTGGGCTGCCCAAGGAGCAAAAGGTTCTAGGCTCCTGATCTCGTTGCGCTGTCCGTAGCGGGTGAAGATGTCGTACTTTTGTAGCTCGTGATCTGTCGCCTTCGTTGTTGAGTTTCGGATGAGCCGGAAGGCGTGGACGGCTCCTCCGATTTAGTCATGCCACGGATATTGCGG
>Ga0307508_10001479_pt1 | contig 26341 bp, 38 predicted proteins | sample 9_EM_MG_FD_203089 | JGI IMG/M metagenome (GOLD analysis project Ga0307508, IMG submission 203089) | Populus trichocarpa ectomycorrhiza microbial communities from riparian zone in the Pacific Northwest, United States - 9_EM | ecosystem: Host-associated > Plants > Roots > Unclassified | place... | reverse complement strand
GAGGCGCCGACGTCTCGGCGGTCACCAGTAGCGGGTGGATGGCGCTGCACTTGGCGGCCGAGAACGGGCATGAGGCGCTGGCCCTGCAGCTCCTGGATCGAGGCGCCGACGTCTCGGCGGTCACCAGCAGCGGGTGTACGGCGCTGCACTTGGTGGCCGAGAACGGGCACGTGGCGCTGGCCCTGCAGCTCCTGGATCGAGGCGCCGACGTCTCGGCGGTCACCGGTAGCGGGTGCATGGCGCTACACTTGGCGGCCAGGAACGGGCACGAGGCGCTCACTCTGGAACTCCTGGATCGAGGCGCCGACGTCTCGGCGGTCACCAGTAGCGGCAGGACGGCACTGCACTTCGCGGCCAATAACGAGCACGAGACGCTGGCCCGACTGCTTGCTGACACCACCGCCCCACCCTCCTCCCAGTATTGAGTTACTCAGACCGGAGCGAGGCTCGTACGATGCCGCTCCCACGGCCTCTTGCACATCTCAAGCGGGAGATCTCTGAGAAAAAGTGGGTGGAGGCGCGCCAGTGGGCTGGAGGCCGAACCTCCAAGACAAAATACCGGATGCCAAAGAGCCAGAGGCCGGACAGCACGATTGTCGAGAGCACCACGAGTCTTGCCTCGCGGTTCTACCAGGTGAAGACGAGCCACTGCCTTTCCAGACAGTACCTCCACTAGACGAAGAACCGGCCCACCCCGCAGTGCTGGTGGTGCCAGTACCAGGTGCAGGCTCGGGAGCACCTCTTCAAGGTGTGCCCTGAGTGGAAGGCCCAGCAGAAGATCCTGTGGGCGGAGGTGCGGGAGGAAACTGGGAGGTGGAAGAGACGATGGAAGATCCGGGACCTCCTCGCCGATGAGAGATGCAGCCAGGCAGTACCAGACTTCCTCACCGCCACAGATGTAGGAAGGAGAGTGCTGGCCGAGGAGGACGCAGGGAGCGAGGCATCGGAATGGGAGCTCCGGGAGCACCGAGAGCAAGAAGAAGAGGGGGAGGCGAAGGCAGAGGAGCTGGGTGCCGAGTTGGGGGCCGGGGAGGAACTACCACCATTCCTAACCACGCCCGTGCTCATGGCATCCGCAGATGAGGGCTAAGGGGCGGGCTGCGCTTCTCCTTTGTTTCTTTCTTTTGTCTTTCACGCTCGTTTGATTTCCATTCCCTTGTTATTTCCTTGGTTCGCTCTACATCTTCTGGGGATAGCCTGAGCGGAGGGCAAAAGGGGAGCTTGCAACGAGCCGCCACCGCGCGGACAGCGGACGGGAAATACGGACAAAAGGTACGCCGCCATAGTCTAGATAGGCTGAACGCGAGTATGATGAAAACAAAAAAAAAACCCCTCTTCCCAGTAGTTTCGCTTCGTGTTGATGTTCGATGCACAGGCAGCCATCAGACGGATGGGATCGGAGGAGCCGGGCCCCGGCCACGGGTACGCGCTCCAGGCAGGAAGGCACATAGCAACGCTGCGGAGGGCCAGACCGGACATTACCATCGAGATTCGGTGGTGCCCGGCACACAAGGGGATCCCTGGGAATGAGAAGGCAGACGAATGGGCAAAACTCGCGGCGGAGGAGCCAGACGCCAATGGAGTGGAATGGCTGGCATACTCCAATCGAGCAAAAGCGCGGGCGGTCCCCCTCCCCCGATCCCTCGCACATTTAAAGCGGGAGATTCGGAGAAGAAGTGGGCGGAGGGGGCCGGGAACCGGCTCCAAGAAAAAGTACAGAATGACGAGAAGCCAGAGGCCAGATGGCACGGTTGCGGGGAGTACCAAGAGGCTTGCCTCGAGGGCCTACCAGCTGAGCTTCCGGGTCATGCATGCATCGGACAGCACTTGCACTGGGCCAAGGTTCGACCCTCTGCGCAGTGTTGGTGGTGCCAGAGCCCAACGCAGACGAAGGGCCACCTCTTCAAGGAGTGTTCGAGGTGGAGGTGACAGCAGAAGATCCTGTGGGCGGAGGTGAGGGAGGAGACTGGGAGGTGGAAGCGCCGGAGGAAGATCCGAGATCTGCTTGCCGTCGCGAGGTGCAGCCAGGCGGTGCTGGATTTCATTTCTACTACGGAAGTGGGAAGGCTGGTGCCACCTGAGGGAGAGGGGGAAGCGGGAGCGAGGTGTCGGAGTGGGAGCTCCGGGAGCTCTGAGAGCGGGAAGATGAGCGGAGGGCCTTCCTGCACTTGCAGCGCCTTTTCGGGCGCACGGACGTGCAGCTGCTGGGGACGGACGCGATCGTTCTCGTGTGCGCGGCAACGGCGACGAGCAGCGTCCCTTGCGCGCGCACTTGTAAGTTGTGCCCGCCCCCGCTGCCGCCACGAGGTTCGATGAGGAGCCGGAGGTGGAGGCGTTGAGTGCTGGGGAGGAACTGGGCGCTGGGGAGGGACAACCGTTGTTCCTATCCACCCCCCCCCCCCCCTCATGGCATCGGCAGAAGAGGAGAAGCGGGCGGTTCGAGCTTTCTTTTGTTCTTCCTTGAGTGCTTTCATTTGTGATTTTCCTTGGTGCGCACATACGTTTTTTCTTGGGCGGAGGGCAAAGGGGAGCTTGCAACTAGTCGCCGAGCGCGGACTGTGGCCAAGATCTAGATATATATGTCACATGCGAGTAATGAATAAACCGAAAAAACCAAAAAAAAAAAAAAGTTTCTTGTTAAAGTATTAGTCATAACCGACCTATCTGATGCAGCTCGAGCCGTCAGACGCGAAGATGCAGGTCGGATAGCAGATGATGAAACATGACGTCATCGTTCTGTGAGGAGTTCTACCAGCTGCGTAGAGCTTAATGCTTGGTCATCGATGATTGATAGCCGCATTTTTCTTTCTAACTGTTGAGATACTGTGTAGTTGGGGATACCGCCAGATGCATACCCTGTTCAGCTCGCTGGGCTGATCACCTGACGTTGCAAAAAACCGGGCGCGCTAACCCTAAGCGGTCTAGCGCGCGCCAAGTGCGCCACGACATATAGTACTGGCATTGTACTGGTGGACCACTATTGCTGCGCCCGTGTCATTGGTCGGTTCCAACGGCTTCCAGTAGAGTAGGCTATGCGTTTCCGTGCTCATCGCGGATATGGAGAGCCTTGTCTCATCCGTCAATTAAACATCAATACGCACCTCGATACCGCTCCCCGCCCCCCCGTCCGGCCTTGGGAGTTTAGGCTAAAACGGTCAACGGATTGATCGCGTGGCATACCCCAGATTCTCCCTTAAATTCCCACCTATGTAACTGCCAATAGGCAGAGTCATCTCCATGACGAGCGGCGGCTCGCAGCACGTAAGGCCCGTCGCGGTTCGGTTCCGGCACCCAGGGATAAAATGCCCGCAATTAAGGACCAAAACTCTTGTGATAGATGAGCAGGCACAACCGAGATGCGATCGTAAATCATTGTACATCGTGCACACATAGCAGGGGAGTCACGGTTCGCGTGTCCCAGCGCCCGCCCTCTCGTCTCGACATCCACTTCGGGATCGTCATTCCAGCCGGATGGATACGCCCTTCCTCGGAGGGCCGTCCCAAGTCTCGATGTGGTGGAAAGACAGTTCTGGCGTCCGCGAGGAGTCTTGCCTCTCCTACGGGGATTCCGTGGCCACGAGGCTATACACGGTAGAATGAAAGGTCCGGGACTTCAGGCGAGAGATGTCAAGTAACTATCGACAGTGACATGTCATGGGATGGGGGTTTTGGGGGCCACGGGATCCTCGTCTCGAGCCGTGCTATGGTATATAACTACAAGTTGAAGCCGTAAATGGTGGAATGAAAGAAAGTACGTGAGGAAAAGTTGGAAATGCAAAATAGAAACAAGACCTAGAAAGTAGTACGGCCTAACACATTTTCTATCCCATGAGGGGGATCCGTGAAAGACAAGGTAAGAGACGAGGTAAAATACGCCGGTAAATCCACAATGCCACGCCAAACTCCATTCATGTCGTTCGTTAGTGTGTGGGTATCACATGTCTTTGGTTGCTTACGGGTTCTGCTCCGCTCCGGAAGAGGAAGCATCACCCATTTCAGTATCGTCTGTATGAGCAGCCGACGAAGATGAGGCCTCCGGAGCTGGAGCTGGAGGCCTAGCAGCCGACGAAAGTAAGGAGGCCCATGGGCTCTGCTCCGGTCTGGAAGACGAAGCATCACCCATTTCGGTATCGTCAGTGTGAACAGCCGACGCAGATGAGGAGGCCCCTGGAGCCGGAGCCGGAGCCCTAGCAGCCTCGTATTCATCCCTCTGATACCAGGCTCTGATCGCCGCGGTAGTAGCGTCGATGAGCTTTTTGTCCTTCTGCTTGTGAATTGCAACCTGGGCAGCAACGAAAGCCTCGAGTCCTTTGGCAAGCTCCGCAATCTTCTTCCACCTCTGTTCAGCGGCCTGGACGACAGGCTCGACCTCCCGGACACAGGACTTGAAGGTCTCGCAATCGGCTTCGCTGGCGAAAGCGACTGGAACGTACTGGACCTCTTCCTTGACGGCAGCCGCAGGGGCCTCGATCGCCCTGGAAGCGCCATTCTCCTTGGATCGCCTCCTGCGAGGGCGATCCTCCAAGTCGTAGGGATCGTAGGGGTTCTCGATGTTGGGATTCAACAGTTCGTCGCCCAGGTGTGACAGATCGAAACCAGTGGACTCGAGAAGCATGAGCTGCGCGACGAATGCCGGATTGGGACGGACTCTGGGACGGCTTTTGCGTACAAAATCGAGGGCGTTTCCGAATGTCTTGCCGTGATGTTTCATGACTGCATTTCCCGTGAGCACCCCTTCTCCATCAATCGACCCGCCACCAGAGAATAAGTTTTGACGTACTGTAGGCGACAACGATCGCTCCGCTCCTCGAGATTCCCATGCGGCAATGGACGAAGACCCTGACCTTGCGTTCCATCGGTCCCGTGAGTGTCTCTGGTTCCGCAGGATTCCCTACAGCATGGGTCGGCAAGACTCCGGTGAAAGCATCCTCGATGAACTGGACGCCGTCCAGAAGCTGGGCGAGCAGGTTCTGTCGACGGTTGTCACGGACGCGGTACTGCTTATGAACGATACCAGTCCAGGCCGGGATGTTGACCGCCTCCGAGGTGAGCGAGAGGACGTGCGTGATTCCCAGTGAGACGAGCCAGCCGGAGCCGTTGGCAGCTTGGAGGCTGGAGATGCATGTGAGACGGGAAAGGTTCTGAACACGATGGGCGGGTGCGCGAATTGGGGGGGAGAACTTACTTGCCCAGGTACAGGCCTTCAGCGATCACGTCCATGCTGGCTGCGCTGGGTGCCTGGTATAGAGAATCGTCATGGACATTGAAGAGTTCGGACATGTTGGCGATAGGGATGGCGGGTGGTTGGGTGTGGGGTCGTGGGGTGGTCGTGTGTGCGGCGGGAGGGCAGTGGATGAGGTGAGGGGAAGCCGGAGCTGTACATACATACATAGATAGGAGAGCTTTCGGTCGCTTGGCGCGTTCTATCATGCAGACTAGGGTAGTTGTGTAATTCCTACATGTAGGAGGACTGGATGTGCCTCTGCCTTTTTTTGGTCGTCCGGACACTCACTAAAATGTGGTGGGCTGTGCTATCGCATGTAGGTTCGACTTTTCTGCAGGACGATCCGGCGCCTCGCCATGGTAACCGCCCATCACGGATCACTCGGTAAGCTGTTACTGGCTCGTCGCCCCGCTTCAACCGGCCCCCGGCGCCCCACGCCACCGATGATGCAATCGGCCGTGCGGGATGAGAAACATCGCGCCGTGGGAATACATACCATCCAATTGTCACAGATCTGTCGTTGAGGGGGCTGGGCACGGCGCGTAGGCGCTGGTAGATATCCACGCCCATCACCAGCCGCCATCGCGTACGTATTCTTATTGGACTCCACCCTCTCGCGTCCACGCGCTTTGATTCGCCGCGGAAACCTGTTGACATCGACTCCTCAAAACAACACACGTGATAGGCCGGGCGGTTAGCGGGGCTTCCTTGTTGCTGGGCAACGCTGCCACGTAGCTGCATGTGGAATCAAAACACCACTTAACCGGCAGGACCGCCCCTCCCCTGTTGTGGGCTGCCGACGTTCACGACCCCATCCCATCTCCATCCCCGCCCGAGCCCAACACACAGACGAGTCGAACATCCAGCCGCGCCAAGAACCGGCACTACATGAAACAAGATCGCTGAAGCGATCGTCCGAAACAATCGCCGTGTTCCGTCACTCCAGGTTTGTCGTCCCAGTGAACTGAACGTGCTGTTCTTTCGCCACGAGAGTGATCGACCGCAACTAACGCCGCCATTGCCGTCAGATCATGTCCTCCTCGACGGCCCACAAACGACGAGAATCCACCGAACGCGACCCGTTAAGCCCGCCGCGCTCTCCAATGTACTCCGATGAGGACATCACCGACATGCCCGCGATCTCGTCGCTGAACGCGCACGCCGCAACCGTCGAAGATGTTTACGACGACGAGCGCGAGCACACGCACCACGCATCCGGCTCCACCGCGCCATCATCCCCGCCGACCAGCATCGATGCCGTGGCCGCGGCCGAGAAGCAAGCCGTGTTCGCTGCCGCCGCTTCGAACGAATACGGGAATCCGCATGCCGCGTCAATGTACTCCGACGACGACGAGGACGACTTCGCGTTCAGGCACCAGCACGACACGCCCGCCGATGATCCGGAATCGCAGTGGGAATCCGATGGTCCCATCGCCAGTCCCTCCGAGCCGAAGTCGCACACCCACAGCAGGACGCAGAGTAATACCTCGACCAAGAAGTCTGCCACCCATTCGGCCCCCAAGATGTTCTCCAAGTCGTCGCGCCCAGCTAGCAAAGGACAGCAGCAGCAGCAGCTTCTGCGCCCGATTATCCCTAGCGGTACCGCGCAGACTGCGGAGCGGCGAAGGTCGACGCATTTCTACTCCTCGCGCGCGTCGTCGGCCAGCTACAATGAGGCGGGGAAGGACGGACATAAGGCACCGCTTGTGCTGCTGCATGTTACCTTGCTGTTCCTGCCCGGCGCCGAGGAGGCGATCGTGAACAAGATCACGCCCACGATGTTGGAGAGGGGATTGTTGGTCGAGCACCCTCGCGGCGACTACCAACTCCTTGAGGAGCTCATCATCGACTCTCTCGGGCTCGACGACGCCACGATCCCGGGTATGGAGGACGACGACGAGGAGGAGGAAGACGAGTGGGCGAAGTCTCTCGGCGTCCGTCGCGTCAAGGCGAAGAGCAAGTGGGAGCTCCGCGTGTATGCGGCGAACGGTCTGATGACCCCGGGAGCGTGGAAGCGCGTCTGGGGCGAGATGGAGCGCGTCGACGTCGAGATCGGCCCGAGGAACTGGCGCGCCAATGGCGTAGCCACTTCCTCGAGCATGTGGAAGAAACTGTTCTCGTTGTCGGATGCGAACTCCACCGTGAAGGCGGGCGAGTTAATGAGGGGTCTTGCACGCGGAAAGACGGGACGGAGAGATAGCCAGGGCAAGAAAAGACAGAGCAACTCCGGACTTCATACGCCGCCGCCGCAGCCGAACGACGTCAAGCGGCTCGCGGTGGTTGCCGGCGGAGTGGCGCTTCTGGTCGCCTCATCTCTGGGGCTGTTTTGGGCTCTCGGTGGAAAGCAGCGGTGGACGGAGACGGGCATCCAGAACCAAGTCACCTACACGGCTGGGGGCGATGGTGTCCCGCAGGTCGTCGTCAGCGAGGATACCGGACTGGTCGAGGCACTGAGCGGCAGCGCCGAATCGGGAGTAGCGGCGGACGGAGTGCTGATGGTCGAGACGACCGATCCCTCTGCTGAAAAACTCCCCGTCTGCGACGAAGGACAGCCCGAGAACTCGTTGCCCGATGATGGCAGCCCCGCCGGCGATGCGACGCCAACATCCACCGCTCAGTGCGTCAACGTATCAACCACAGAAGCCGCAGAAGGTGAATCTCAGACCCAAGACAAAGCCACGTGTAACGGCGACGAAGCAGCATCGTCCAGCGAAAACGTTGATGCCGATGCGTCCGCACCCCCCACCGAGGCAATTGAAGAAGCCCAGCCCTCAGCATCCGATGCCGAACCCGTCCTGCTCGACTTTGCGGATGGAGAAGAGAGCACATCGGCGACCGGGTGGTGGAAGAAATCGTGGTAGGGAGGGGGGAGGGTTTTCCAACGACGTAAGGAATTGCGGACGGTTGTGGAGCGGGAGATCCCTTTTTTTTGCCATGTTTTAACTTCTTCGTCACCCCCGATCTTTCTTTCCCTTGTTCGAATCCCTCGATGTTTGTTTGCGTCCTTTTTGGTTTCTTTGGGGAGAGGCCAGTGCTTTTTTGGATGAGTTTAATGATGGACCACGTATCCATGATATGTACGACAGAAGATTAGCGACGAGTGAAATCGACGAGCATAAATGTAGTACGTCATGCATACTTCCTCTGGACCTTCGACGGGCCCCTGCATACGTCAGCAATAGCATGCTATGTCACTCACCGCCGCAACCCACACGTACACAGAAGTGGGGTGGAAAGATAGCAAATATCGTCATCAGCATTGCGTGCTCTTTTTGCACAGCGGCCAGACGGCGGAGCAGCGCATATTGAATTCCCGCCCGTCCACTAGTGGGTTTATGCATATTTTCTGATGTCGTTTTGTTTGTCCCTCGGGGTTGTCCCAAACATTAAAGCCCCCTCAAAGCAAGAAACCACTCCCTCACACCCACCGCGCCGCGACGCCTCTGTGCCACGCTAGCGTCCTTTGACCCACCCCTCCTCCCGTTAAGAAGCCAGCTTCCACCTTCCTTCCTCCTTTCCCTCTCAACCACACCAATCCACCTTCTTTACCTTCCAACTCCTCCGTCTTCAACACTCTACTCCGCGCTGTCTAACATCTCTCCCTCCCCCTCAACAACTCTTCACGAACTCCTTAAACGATACCAAACCCCTTCGCAATGCAGTTCGCTACCCTTGTTGTGATGGCTCTGGCCTCTCTTGCTGCTGCCGACGGTGTCCCCCGTCAGGTTGGGTGAGTCTTCAACCCCGCCGCTTCTTCCCATCATGCCATCTCCCTTCCGCTGTTGCCGTCGTTGTACATGTCCTCCTAACCACGGCCCAAGCCGGGGTAACAGCACCACGGCCGCCGCTGAGTCTACCGTCTATGCTCCGACTACCGTCACCATCCAGACCAAGGTTCCGGGTAAGCTGATTGCCCTCTCCTCTCCGCTGCTGCCCCCAGTGGTAAGATTTCGCGGGCGTGCTAACGAACATGCCATCGACAGAGACTACCGTTTACGAGACGGGCTCCGCTCCCACTAGCGAGATGGCTTCGGCTACCCACATCGGCAATGGCACCAGCAGCTACTCCGGTCCGATGCCCACCAACGCCACCAATCTGACCTCCACCGCTGTTCCCCCGGTTGCCACCGGAGCTGCTGCTGCCCTCTCCCCGATGGGAGCTGCTGCCGGTGCCATCGCCGTCATGGCCGGTGTCCTCGGAGCCCTCTAAACGACAAGTGGATCCCTCCTTCCCCCCTTCCCTTTCCCGCAAAAGTTACCAAAAGTTGTTTTGTTTTTTTCCCTCCCTTCCTATTCCAATGGGGTTGAGATTTCTCTCCATTTCTGGGGTTGTTGCTGGCATCTGGTTTTTTCAATGAGGTTCATCTTCGCCTGGCTACCTGGAGTGCTTCGGGGGATAGATCCTAGACGCGGGGGATATGTGATGCGGTGGTAATAGGATACCTTGTCCTTTTGAACTGGGAATGGTGTATTCTTCATTTTTTTTCTGCTCTTTCGTCTTGTGTTTGTTTTGCCGTAACATGTTGCTCATGGGAAGGGCATTAATGGGATGGTTGCGCTTGTCAAGTATCGAGGTCCATCGAGTGATGATCCGAGTGAAGCTCGACTTCCCGTCCCGAACCCTTGCATAGCGCGTGCGTGCAGCTTCACTTCGACATACCTGCCTCCGGCATTGGGCCAGATGTCGCATCCGCCGGGTCCGCGAGTTTTTACTCCACGCGGCCAGCCAGCGGCTACTGTACTCTAGAGTAGGTACATACATACATTCCGGCTTTTTCTTTTCGTCGTACGTGTACTAAGCACACATACCAGCTTTTCCTTTCGTCGTGTGTACACACGGTATGAATGCGTCCTCGTTTAGCCACATTTGAAAGGTGCATGACGTGGGCTATGGACAGATAGATAGTTCTGCAGAGGCGTTCCAGCCAACAGTGCAGCAGATATCTAGATACCTAGTAAGTAACTGCCACATCTACCCGCCTAATAATAAATAAGCGGTGCTAACCAACTGTGTCGCTACTGAGATCTGGAGATCTGTACTCATCGGCGATGTTCCGTGTGTATGCATGCCGACCAGCAAGCCGTATCTATCCAGTGCAGTGTACTCTACTCTACATGCGGTGAACGACGACGACGGCGACGACGGCGACGACGACAACAGTCTGCGGCAGTGCCCAACACAAGTAGATGCAGCCGTACGGATACACATCTACATCCACCCATGTATCGGGACGGGAGAGCTGGGAACTGCTGCGGCTAACGAGGGAAGGGGAGGTTGCTAGATATGGACCCGGGTTTGAGAGCAGAGCGCAGTTGGATAGGGCAGGCGCCGTGAGGTGAGGCGAGGCGAAGTGAGGCGACGTGAGGCGAAGCACGGGTCGCTGGTGAGGTGGGGAGTTGTCGTGCCCGTTGTCGCCCTTTTTTTCCTTTTTTTCGTCTTTCTCTGCACACACACTCACGCAGACGCCTCTTCGGGAAAGAGAACACGATGGGGAGGGTGGAGGGGGGGCGGGGAAGTCCAATCGGATTCGCAGCGGATGCGGATGCTCGATTGCGGATTAGCGACGGATCGCCCGTCCACAACGAGCATGTCTGCGCGGGGCGTCGTGCGCGGCAATGGCTGATGTGGGAAGTGCGAAGGGCAACACAGCTCCCCAAGCAGTCAAAATTTGCGATGTTGCGGGCGGGGGCTAGGGGGGTGCAGGACTGGACTTGCCGCTTCTGGAAACTTTCCACGGCTGGGACGAGAGAGACCGAGAAAAGCCTTGTGTGCGTGAAGGGAACGCGGCGAGGAAAAATGTGAGAGCGGCGGAGAAGAAGAGGAAGTCGGGAACCGAACATGAGAAAAGAGAAAAGAGAGAGGAAAGAGGGAAAGTGCTATTTCTCTCCACGGCTCGGCGGAGAGAGACAACTCGGTCGCTCTTTTTTTCTCTCCATTCCTCTCTGCCTTGCTCGAGTCCGATCCGCCCCCCCCGCCTGCACTTTCCCTTCGTTCTGTCTCCCCCGTCCAATACGTTGTCGAGTTCCTGACGAGCTCCCGCCGGTGGACGAGACAGAAAAAAAGACCAGCAGGCTCGAGAAGTCGAAGAGAAGACGCCCGGAAGCGAGCGAGCACGACGGCGCCGCCAGCACCGAGCCCGACCATGACAACTACCGCCCCACGGACAAGGACTGGCTGGTAGGCGGCCCCCCGAACGTGCTTCTCCAGCTCGACGAGACAAGAGTGTCCTGACGTTTCCGCAGCACGAGTTGTCGCGTTCGTCATCTGAAGTGTACGTACCCTCCCCTCGCCTCCCTCCACTGTCTTCCCCCTCCTCCGTCTGCGCCTCCGTCCGGTCCGCCGGCGGGTTGTTGGTCGGTCAATCGGTCCGGTCGGTCGGTCGGTCGGTCGGCCGGCCGGTCGGCTTTTCGGTGTGGCGATGGTGGGAGTGCAACTGTCCTTTTTTTTTCCTTTTCTCGGCCCGTCGAAACTCCCTCGCTCTTCTCCCGACATCACGTACCTAATGTTCCGCCTCGCTCCACAGGTGACGAGCAACGTCCCGTGTGCCGACGCTGCCAGAGAGCCAATCGGGAGTGTGTTCCAATTTCTTGTGTGAACCTTTCCCCCCTCCACGTGGACACCGACCGTCTAAGCCGTTTCGTGTGTTTTTTCTCGTCGGCAGGTGTGTTCGCGGTTACAATGTTCGCTTTCGCTACGGCACCGATCTCGGCGAAGAACCTCCCGCGGGAGGCAGGGCCGCCGGCGGCAGGGGCGGCGAGTTCAGATTCGAGAGGGACCAGGTCTGGTGCGATACTCTGGGGCAAGGTATGCGCCTCCCGCTCTCCCTTTCCTTTCCGTGCCGGAGGCCAAGTGGCGGGATACAGACGGCCCCCCGGTCGCCTGGCACGTGCAGTGTCATGGTTCGTCACCCGCAATGTCGGCTGACGAGCTCGTAGTCTCCTTCGTGGACGAGACACCCGACGTGACGCGGAACTACGACGGCGGACTCGCCTCCGTGGGTTCGCCGCCCTCGCACGCGAGCATTCCGTTCGGCGCCATGCGACAGGTCGCGATCCGCAGCTTGATCTCACCGTCGTCGTCGGTGGCGTCTCCGCCGAGTGATGGCGGTAGCCGTGAGAACTCGGCCGTGCACTCCCCCATCGACGAGCCCGCCCCTCGCGAGTTCGAGAGTGGCGCCTACCAGATGGACGAGTCCCCGCGAGATGGGAATTCCAGCATCGGCCGGAGAGTGGAAACCAGGCGACTGCCGCTCTCGGACATCCTGATCCCGCCGCCGCAAAGGGAGAGCCCGCTGACCTCGCCGCCGCCGTCGAGGAGGAGGACCTACGACGATCCGATGGATGAGGATGACCACGAGGTGCAGAGGATCGCGTGGCCGCTCGAGGATCACAGGGATGCTATGCTGCTGCGGCATTTCATCACGCATCTGGGGAAACTAGTGGGTGCAGTCGTTCCGTCCCCAATCCTCGGCGTTGGCTGACGGCTGGACAGTACGACATCCACGACAGCAGAAACCACTTCCAAACGGTGGTGCCACTGGAATCGGCCAGCAATCCGATGCTGCTGAGCGCGATGCTCGCACTCGCCGCACGCCATCTCACGCACACCGGCGACTACGATCCCACCGTGGCGAATCACTACTACCGGCTGTGTCTGAAGCGGTTCGTTCCCGCGCTCGAGCCAGCCGGCGCAAGCCTTGAACCGGCGTTCCTGGCGACGACGGTGTTGCTGAGGACGTACGAAGAGTTCGATTGTCCGTGCTCCGTATCTCCCTAGTATGCCCCCAAACTGACCCGGGACAGCGATGCAAGACGACTCCCAAGTCAGTGGTGGATACGTAGCCTGCGCGTCGGCACTGTTCCAATCCGCTCCCCCGCACGATCTGTCCAGCGGTAGTCTCCGCGAGGCCTGCTTCTGGATCCACCTGCGTCCGTCACACCCTTTCTCTCTTCCCACACACCCACTGACGCGCCGCTAGGCCAAGAAATAACCAGCAGCTTCCTCTTGCGGCGTCCAGTGAGCACGCACCTGAGCACGCTGCGTCACTCGCTCTCGCAGAGCTCGGCCTCCATTTCCCGCGACCACGTGCTCGCCAACGAGATAACGTTGTTAACGGGCGAGCTGGTGAGCTTCGCCTTCAGCGGCCACTGGAGCAGCAGCTACATCGCGTGGGAGCACCTGCGGGAGCAAGTATCGTCGTGGCATCACAGCCAGCCGACCAGTTTCCAGGTGCTGTACCGGGTTCCGCGGGACGTCAGTCGCGGGAAATGGTGGCCCGCAATCTGGGTACCCTCCCCCCCCCTCCCCCTTCCGCATGCTTTCGCCATGCTAACCCCCGGCTGCGGCTTTCAAGTACACGCTCCCGCACCACGCGACGGCGATGCAGTACTACCACCTCTCGCAACTGCTGCTGGCGTTGTACAACCCGAGTTTCCCGCGGATATCGTCGGGCCCCGGCGTCACCCGCGACGCGACGGCGAAGGTCGTCGACGAGGTCGTCGACAACGTCCGCGCCATCTGCGGCATCGCGCAGGGGAACGGCGGCGGTGCCGGCGGCGCCGGGGCAGGATCGGACGGACTCGTCGCCGCCGTCGTCGACACGTGCAGGGGGTGGTTCGAGGACCCGGCCGAGATACTGGCGCTCGACGCACTCGTGAAGGAGATGGAACGCGGGTGGCCGAAGAGCGCTCGCTGGGAGGCGTAATGGACAGGCTCGGTTAGAATACGGCGTTTTTTTTTGTATGACTTTTTTTTGGAGAGATGTGCTGGATATATCTAGTTGTAATACGGTGATACCCCCCCACTCAGAATACAAGACAAGTAATTATGATGCCTAGTATGTACCTGCGACGCGGCTAAGGCAGGCGAGGCTGATGATGATGATGATTCATTGATCGCATGCGACCCTATTGGATCATGGCGATATTATACACAGTCCTTTCCTGTTCACCGTCAGCCCACTGGCGGCCAAGGCAGGCGAGGCGACCGCTCTGCACACTCGCACACATATCCCACTCGCGCGGACGGTGGACGCGGAACGGACTGTACATACTCCTCGTCATGATCTACCTAGGTCGCATACGAGTAATGAATAAACAAAAAAAAAACATATCCCACTCGAGTGACACTTGATGCACTTGCCACTCCCCGCTCAACCGGGGGGGGGGGGGCGGTCTTCTAGCCGCTGTACGCTTCCAGGGGGGCTGGCGTTGGTGGAGCAAGGTGGAGGGCGGTGTCCGTTGGGGGCGGCGGCGACAGCCAGGTTCATCACGGGGCGTTGATTTTTCCGATTGCCGTCCATCGCACCGGCAGGATATTATACGACACGACTCACGTAGTGTAAAGCGACAACATCAGCTGGGCCGCGAAATGGGCGAGCGAGACGTCCTTCACGACAGCGCTCTTGACCTGTTTGTGCGGTCTGCAACTAACTATCTTGCAGGCGGGGGCTCACACCTGCGGTGGCGAGGCACTCCATCTTGCGCTAGTGTCCCGACGGCCGCGATTCCTACGTGCGGGGGCAGGAGGGCGCCCGCGCTCCCGTCGAGCGAGCATGGGCATGGATGCTGATGGCCTGATTGGTTGTCTGCGTATGCATGCAGACGGGCGCCGGGGCGCGAAGGACGACACCAGACTTCCCAGACGACCGGTCTCCCCGCCCAGCAGCGCTCCCAAGAGTGCGGCCTGCGACAAACTATAATTACGACCACTGAATCCTCCCTTTTTTTCCCCTTCTCTGGTCTGTGTGAGCGCTGGAGAAGACTAGATACCGGTCCGGAACGTATCCTCCTGATACCGATTCCAGTGCGCGGGTAAGAGCGGCGCACTCCGCATCGTAGGCTTCCTGGTTGTCGCCCATGTGGCACTTGATGCCCTCCCAGGTCTGTCCGTTCTTCCACACCACTGCGTATCCGGTAGCCCCATCCTCCATCCGTTACCTATCGGTGAACATTGTCAGTCCAGGCCGGACCCTCTCTGCCTCTCTCTTAGCCTTGGCTTCCCCCTCTTGCAGCAGTTCCGCGTCAAAGGTCTCCGCCTCCTCTAGCAACACTGTGCCCTCTGTTTGTCCACTGTGTGCGAGCGCGTTTGTCAGCCGGCGCCCGATTTGTGTTGGGGCTCCCACCACCTCTTGTGCCTGGTCTCCCTGCGGTAGGATAAACAGTCTCAGTCCAATGTGCCGCTGTCTGTTCTCTAGCTGAGCCGCCACTGCTCTGATGCCGGACTCCATCGAGAGAACTCCCAGGTTGGTTGTTCGGAAGCAGCCTGTTGTTGCTCGGGCCTCCTGATTGGCCAGCCGCTGAATCTCCTCCACCCGTCCTTGGGTTCCCGTGGTGTAGTCCCCTTTCCACCCACAGTTCCGCCCCGAACATGGTGGTTGACTGAACACACACCATCATAACTTTTCTGCAGTTGGCCGGCGAGAGCCCCATCTGCCCTGTGAGCCGCCGGAGCCTAGTCATTGCCTTCCAGCCTTCCTTCATCTGGGTGGCATGGTGTTCCTTGAGCGAGAGCTGGGCATCGAGCCAGATTCCCAGCCACCTCGTCGCCTCCTTGGTGAACGGGACATTGTTAGCGCCAACTGCCACTGTTGCCGTGGGTGCTATTCGTTTCTTGTAGAACAGTGCTGCTTCCGTCTTGCCATAGTCGAAGGCTACTCTGTTCTCAGCCACCCATTCGATCAAGACTGTAGCCGCCGGCGAGAGCTTCACTGCCACTGCCTTGCTGTCTGCGCCGTCCGCCCACTAGCTGATGTCATCCACGAAGAACAGGCCCTGAAGACCTGGTACTGCTGCCTCTACCTTGTTGAAGATTCCTGACAGGTAGGTTGTGGAGAGGATTGGTGCCACTGGGGACCCTTGGAGGATTCCCGTGTCCACTGGATTTGCCTTTCCAGTCTTTCCGTTGAGTACCAGTTTCACCTGGCAGTCTGACATGAAGCTGCCTGTCCATTTGATGAGATCGCGTTCCACTGTCAGCGCTTCCAGGCATCCCGCCAAGTGCACCTTGCTGACATTGTTGAATGCCGACTTGACGTCCATGAACAGTGCGCCCGCCACCTTCTTCCCTGCCCACGCCTGCTGGGTGCGGTTCATCAAGACTGCCACTGCGCCCACGCAGGACCGCCGCTTGCGGCACCCGTATTGGCCCTTGTGGAGAGTGCGCTTGCATTCCAGGTGGTCGGCAATCAGATGGGCTGCCGTTCGCTCCACCAGCTTGCTAATGACGTCCAGTAGTGAGATGACTCTGTATGGTCTCACCTTTGCATAATCTGGCTTCCCGAGCTTTGGGAGAACTACCCCCTTTGCCGTCTTCTATATCTTCGGGGGGTAGCCGGTCCGGATACATGCTCATACCAGTTGAGTGATCCGCCGTCGATCCCAATACCAGAAGACTTTCAAGATATCCACCGATATCCGGTCATCACCTAGCGCTAATGCATTGGCTACCTTGGCCAGCAGGGAGCCAATCAAGTGAGCGTCGACCCGCTCAAATGCCCGTCTACCTGCCGCTGGCTCATATGTGCCTGGTGGTCCCTTTGGGAAGTGCGCTTTGAGGATCACTGCCTCCCTCTCGTCCTGGCTCTCGGCAATGTTGCCCTCCTCATCTACCAGTGCCTGTCCGGTCCAGTTAAGCCTGGGTGCTGTATAGCTCGCTGCAGTCTACACATCCCCCCCCTGGGCCTTCTGAAGGAATCGGTTCCAGCATTCCTTCTTGGCCTTTTGAATGGCCTGTCGCAGGTTACGTCGCGCATCTTGCGCGCGCTCTATGCCTGCCGGCCGCCACCTGCCATGTCAGCCACTTATCCTACCCTGTGATCTCCTTGCTGGTATCTCGGCTGCAACGAATCCCTCCAAGTACCTCCCACAAAATAACCTCGTGGTCTGAGCCAGTCACCTCTTCACTGTCAATGCTCCAGTTGAGCTCAACGCTAGGTGAAGTGAGCATGAGGTCAATGATCGAGTGATTGTCGCCGCCCACTCGTGTGGCCTCCTCGGAGTTCCACACTACTAGTGAGTGGTCGGTTATCAGATTTTCCCAGAATGGGGCATTCCGTCTCGACGTTGCCCTCCCGTTCCACATCTGGCTGTGGGCGTTCATGTCCCCGTCTGCGCTTCTCGGTGGACGTTTCCGGGTGGGGTGCAGAGGCACGCTGGCCTCGGGCGATCTTGATAGCAGCACGCTTCGCCTGGTACCTGGCATCCTGGGCAGGGTGCCCTCCCCCGCAGTTGGGGCACTTCATCTCCGTGTGGGGGCACACCTTTCCGACCTTCCCACAGGTTGCCACCTCGCATCTGTGCTCCTCGGTCCTGTGGGCGCCAGCGCAGATGGTGCAGGTCGCGGCGGCCCGCAGGCACCGGAACTCTGAATGGCCCCATTGTCCAACATGCCGCACAGGGTGTCCGCCTTGTTGGGGATATAGGGGTGGGCGCGGAACTTGTTGCCTGCCACCCACATCTTCACCAACAGCTTTTGGGCTGCCACCTTGCCTGGCATCTTAATGATCACCGATGCCGCATTTTTCGGGAGGCGGCCGGCCTGGTAGTACCGTTTGATGGTACTCACCGACCCATCCACTTCATCGAGGGCGGAGGGACCACAACTCCTGGGTTCTCTGCCTCGATCTGCTCCCTTAGATCCGCCAGCCTATTCGGGTGGCGGTACCGGTCATAAGGCACCAGGATCTTGAGCTCCACCCACGTCTCGTTCGCGACAACATTGACGATCGCATTGTCGGCCTTCCTGGCTGCTTCCAAAATCTCCATCTTAAAGCGAAGGAGCATCGCCGCTGACGCCCCGAAGGGCGCCGTCGTCGATAGTCTCCCCTGTACCGAGATCCTGAACCCTTCGGTCCTGACATTAGCCGGCGCCACCTTGCTGAGCGCGATGTTTGACAAAGGCCGCCGCGCTCGCTGCCACCGACCAGCAGCAGTTGTGAGAGGTGGTAGTACTGCATCGCCGTCGCGTGGTGCGGGAGCGTGTACTTGAAAGCCGCGGCCGGGGTTTAGCATGGCGAAAGCGTGCGGAAGGGAGGCCGAGCTGTGCAAGAGCGAGTGACGCAGCGTGCTAAGGTGCGTGCTCACTGGGATGGAGATGCATGGAGCGGGCGTGGAGGCGCCGAACGGAGGGGCCTCCACTTTTCCTTCCCACGCCGGACTTCATGGCGTCTGCAGGAACGCTGTAGGGGTTGGGCGGTGCTTTTCCTTTGTGTATTTTCTTTTGTCCTTTACCCTCGCTGCCCTTTCCTTTGTAATTCCCTTGGTGTGCATCACATCTTCTTGGGACAGGCCTGGGCGGAGGGCAAAGGGGGTGCTGGAAACGGGCCGCCACTGCGCGGACAGCGGACAGGAAACGGACTGTACATAATCCCGCCATGACCTAGATAGGTCGCATACGAGTGATGATTAAACAAAACAAAAAAAACCCTCCATCTCGTCCTCATTAGCCGTCTCCTCCGCCCAATCCTCCGCCCCCACGTCGAATCTCCACCCCCCCCTCCCGAAATCCTTTGCAGAGTTCAGGGTCTCCGCCGTTCCCACCTGCTGTGGGCAGTTGGTGGCCGCAGCCGAGAGCGAGAGCACAAGCGCTCCCCCCATAGCCTGCTTGCCTGGCGTCGCGAAGATATCGTCGACGTCGCGCGCGCCGTTGCCGTGTCCGTTGCGGTTGCCACGCCGGAAAAAGCCCCGTGTGCTCTGTTGCTGCCTCGCGCCGGGAGCAGCGCGCCCGAACCTGGGTCTGCCGGTCTTCTCCTCCACTTCCATCGCTCCCACCACACAGCTCTCGAGCTCGCTGAGCTCGCTGCCAGAATCTTGCCCCATCTCCACCTCCCGGAGAGCTTCCTGGTCTCCCAAGAGCTCTCTCGGTAGGGGGCTCTCGCTATGGTCGAGCTCGGCAGCCACAACCGCGGCTGCTTCGGTCGAACATCCTGCGTCACCAGACATCGCGAGTCTGATGAAGCTAAAGTGTCGCTAGGTTTTGGTGTGGTCTGTCGGAAGTCTTGACAATTTTAGGCGTTGAGTTTCGTTCCGGGGTGGTTGTTGTGATGCTCCCCATTGAAATGGACGATTGGGTGAGGCGGGCGTTCTAGCAGTATTGGAGAGTTGACGAACGTAGAGTAGCGATGCATACGAGCAGCAGGCCAACAATTTGTATAGGGGCAGCCTGCAACGCGTATGAGGGAAATCCAGCAAAGCGTACAAATATATCTAGGTGAGTGATGCGTATGAGCAGTAGGCCGGAATGCATACAGGAAGTAGGTTTGCGACGCGTCTGGGCCTCTTACCGAACAGCCATGCTTTGTACGGGCGCGAGGGAAAAGTTGCGAGGAATAGTGTTACTACAGGTAGCCGTAGATATTTCGTGTTCAGTTGTAGTTCAGGAGACCCTATTTTTGTTTTTTCTCTCGTCACTCGTTCTTGTGGTCGCGGTTGTGGCGTGGTGCGCAAGAAATACGATTTGATTGTTTGGCGGGTTTGTCCTTATAGGCCGCCGTACCATAATAGCCACGTAGCAGTGCCGTAGCGTCAGTATATATTGATGACATTTTCCTTCAATTGTGGTTGTTGCAGGAAATTGGTTGTCGACAGAGTGTGCCAAGGTCAGAGCTGATTACGACATGCGACAAAAGTGGTAGCACGATAGATAATCCCACTACGGAATAATTAATATTAAAGAAATCATTTCACAGCAGACCAGGAATTAAATACGGTTTTGTTGTAAATAAGTACTTAATCCAAACGCAGCCGTCAAGGATAGAATTTTCGATCGTCCCTCGCAGCGATAAAGCCCCGTTTATTGCTACTGTAGAGATAGAGAGTGTGCCGGGGATTCGAATGAGCCAGTCATACGAATGCCGAGACACTAAGAGGCTTAGCGCCACTTAGTGTGCTACTAGCGCTGCTTGGCATGACTGACGTATTCTATTTAATTCTAGAGGTGGCCTTTTTGAGACTTCGTTCTGGAGATCTACTTTGATGGCTGCAATTGCATAAGCTGAGGATGGATTCAAACCGTTGTGTTATTTGGGTGAAAACATAGGGGGTTACGGTGATTCAGGTACGTGGGCGGTAATCATACGGCAGCACTGACCGCCGAGCTTCACCCACATCACTCATGCCAAGCAACGCTAGTAGCACACTAAGTGGCGCTAAGCCGCTTAGCGTCTCGGCATTCGTATGACTGGCTCATTCGAATCCCCGGCACGCTCTCTATATAGCTGTAAATTTACATCGCTTGAACTATCTCAACTAATTGGTTACTAGTGCCCAAAGCCAACATAGTCTACATAAAAGGGTGACTCCCGGAATTGGAAATAGACTGTTCGCCATGATCTACCTAGGTCACATGCGAATAATGATTACATTAAAGTAAAAGATATCTTCCGGAAGGTGGTAAGCTACGGTGACGTCGTATCTCGTCATCCGCGATAGCGACCTAAAGCTTCGTGCTGATGGAAGAAAGTGAAGAAAGTACTCGAATACTCGAGCTATATCAGAGGTCAGTTATGACTAATACATACTTCACGATAAAGAGGAAGCGAGGCTACTGGGAGGAGGGCGGGGCGGTGGTGGCAGCCAGCAGTTGGGCCAGTGCCTCGTGCCCGTTCATGGCCGCCAGGTGCAGCGGTGTCCTCCCGTACCTGTCGACCGCCGAGGCGTCGGCGCCTCGATCCAGCAGCTGAAGCGCCAGTGCCTCGTGCCCGCTCATGGCCGCCAAGTGCAGCGGTGTCCTCCCGTACCTGTCGACCGCCGAGGCGTCGGCGCCTCGATCCAGCAACTGCAGCGCCAGTGCGTCGAGCCCGTTCATGGCCGCCAAGTGCAGCGGTGTCCTCCTCCTGTACCTATCGACCGCCGAGGTGTCGGCGCCTCGATCCAGCAGCTGTAGCGCCAGTGCCTCGAGCCCGTTCATGGCCGCCAGGTGCAGCGGTGTCCTCCTCCTGTACCTGTCGACCGCCGAGGGGTTGGCGCCTCGATCCAGCAGCTGCAGCGCCAGTGCTTCGTGCCGGTTCATGGCCGCCAAGTGAAGCGGTGTCCTCCTCCTGTACCTGTCGACCGCCGAGGGGTTGGCACCTCGATCCAGCAGCTGCAGCGCCAGTGCGTGGAGCCCGTTCATAGCCGCCAGGTGCAGCGGTGTCCTTTTCCTGTACCTGTCGGCCGCCGAGGGGTCGGCGCCTCGATCCAGCAGCTGCAGCGCCAGTGCCTCGTGCCCGTTCATGGCCGCCAGGTGCAGCGGTGTCCTCCTCTTGTACCTGTCGACCGCCGAGGGGTTGGCGCCTCGATCAAGCAGCTGCAGCGCCAGTGCCTCGAGCCCGTTCATGGCCGCCAGGTGCAGCGGTGTCCTCCTCCTGTACCTTTCGACCGCCGAGGGGTCGGCGCCTTGATCCAGCAGCTGCAGCGCCAGTGCCTCGTGCCCGTTCATGGCCGCCAAGTGCAGCGGAGTCCTCCTGTACCTGTCGACCGCCGAGACGCCGACGCCAACGTCAAGTAGATGCTGAACAATTTCCCGGTCTCCAAAGCTGGACGCGTAGTGTAACAACCGGACTACACGGCCCCTCCGTACAGACTTGGAAATGAGTTTGGTGGGGAGCTTCAATTTTATACGGGTCATCCATCCAAATTGGGATTTGGGTATACTGGAAAGCTTCCGCCCTAACCCAAACAGGCAGACTGTGGCAAGAAGGTCCCTCCCCTCCAGCTGAACAGCCTCTGATCGACGCCAAAAAGTGTCTTTAGAATCTTTGGTTTGAACACGCTGGCAATGATATTTGATCCAGGGTTGGAATGTAACTTCTGATACGAAAGCTTCCCAAAGGCAGGTCAAGATTTGACAGTCTTCTTTGCAACGATTCAAGTGCCAAGGCCAAAATACTGCCGAGTAGAGTAAGAGGTGGCGATCATGGTAATTTCCTTCTCGTGTTTCAAGGGTTGTGTCATAGTCTCTCCAAGACCGAGATGAACAAACCAGCGAGAGGCAGATTTTGGCGATTTCGGTATGAGAATCGACCCTGAGTTGCTGGGTCTCCAAGTATTCTTGCACCGAAAGGTGAGCAAACCGGAAAACGTTCAGGCGTTCGTCCAAAATGAGGAGGTTTTGGCAGACTTTCAACAAATCAGTCGACCTTATACCCTCGCCATCGCGGGAAAATTTCCCCGAGCCGTCGACTTCAACTGTGACTGCGTCAAGCAAGGTTTCCGATCGCAATGGTTCGTAAGAGCACTGGACCCATCGGAAGGCGTTTAGTGCTAGTTGGGATGCAAGATGACCCTGGTTACAAATGCGGTTGTATATTTCGCCGTACGCGGCCGCTAAGGTTTCTGGAAGGGCTTTCAGGCTGTCCCTGACCTCGTGTGGAGCGACCATGTCGCAGAGCAAGGTGATCTGAAGAGCTGCAAGTTGAAACCTTCACGCAGCCGTCAGCAGTGACACCTATCTAGCAGGAGTTCAGGCAAGCTTACATCCCCTTGGATCGCTCACGAAGAACTTGGCAAATTTCGTCTTTGAGCGCATCTGGGACATTCCCGTGCAGCAGCTGCTTCTGTTCGATCATGTCCTGTACCTTCTCTTCCACAAACCGATTGATGTCATCGACATTGTCATCAGGTTCCAACTCAATCCTGGGAAACATCTCGAACTGCATGAGGATATCGGTATCCATTCGAGTAGTCGCGAAAATCTTGACCTGGGTATTCGATGTTTCCACCACGTGCTTGAGTGCTTGCAGTAATTCCAACCGCAATCTGTGATCGATTTCATCTAGGGCGTCAATGCAAATCGTCGTCTGAGGATATACCGCCACGAGCTGAACAAGGAGATCCTGGCATTCTTGAAGCGTCAACCGCGAAGAGAGCTGCCCCTTCGTCTCCCGTTCCTTGTAAACATCGAGAACCGGCTTCAGGAGCATGTCTTCGGCTGGAGTCTGCGCAAGCTGCTGAATAAGCGTGCGCAGAATGCTCTCGGGATCTCGCCGACTTTCCTCGCCTCGATTGCAGTAGAAGTACGCCAACTTGGATTCGGCTGTTGAATTTGAAAGGAACCAGTCGATGACCTGTGACGCAATATACGTTTTGCCGGCTCCAGCTAGACGAACTGATCAGAATAGCGCCCCTTCCGGTTGAGGATTGCGGAGACTTACGGATTCCCCGCAATAGCAACAGCATCGAGTTGGTTGATTCTCTCCAGGTGCGGTACCTCTCCTTCTTCAAGATCCACCCCCCCGAGCCTTTTAAACGCCCATCACTGATACGCATGTGGTGATTTGTGTACGGGACCGTGGAGATCCATTCCAGGATCTCGGTTCTCTCTAGTTCGGTGTCAGCCAGGGCCGGAAATTATCGGAGTGCTAAGCGTGATTCCGATAGAGACATGTCGCTTACTCTTGGGTCTGCCACCGAGGTCTTGTTAGCCAACTGTAAGATCCTGTTGAACCTCTCTCCACCTAATTTCAGGCACTTACCCTCCAGTGACGAAGGTGATCGCACCATGAAACACTCCTCCTCTGAACTCAGCATGCATAGTATCATGGTAGTTCCGTTGGTCCTCTGCTCGCTCACTAGTGTCCATGTTGGACTGGTGGAAGCGTCGGTACGATCGTTGCTTGTTATGCGATTAATGGTGGGTTGATAGAGAGGAGTTGGAGAAGAGGGATGTTCGTCTGACTGGGAGAAGGTTGAAGTATGTAAATGTAGTTCACTCTGTGGTCGGACGATGTTGCTGCGAAGGTGCACTTGGGCATGAAAATATACATATATTCCTGGTTTCCGCAACCACCCCGCTTTCTCCCCACTTGCCCTACTTCGACCAGCCGCCGTGCCACGTGGACAGTGCGATATGCGTGAGCTGGGAAATTTCTAGTCATTCCGTTTCCTTATTGGTTGGTAGAGCCGGGCGCAGTCAGGAGTGGTTCTCGCATTCCGCCAATAGAAGACGAGGGAGCAGCACTATTTTGTGCAGGTCTTGTCTGGGGCGGCAGTCACTTAATACCAGTCGCGACTATTAGGTCATTAGGTCATTCGAATGCGTTGAAATGTAGTCTGGGTCGTTCGAGTACCGATGCGCTAGTGGAAATTGGGCGCTCTATGTGTTGTTTTTTTTTCCATAATTTTCTTTTTCTCGGGAAGAATTTCATGCCCGTTCATTCACTGCCAACATTGACAACAGTGAGTACTCAGCCTTCAGTCCCGCCGAAATTCAGCAACAAGGAGTTTTAGTGGAATAGCTATTGGTCCAGTTCTCAGCAGTTTTTTTTTTTTTTTTTTTTTGTTTATTCATTACTCGTGTGCGACCTATTTAGATCATGACGAGGGGCGTAGCCCATATGCACAGTCCGTTTCCCCGCCGCAGACCGCGCAGGGCAGCACAGTGCAAGCATCCCTCTGCCCTCCGCCCAGGCCTGTCCCGCGAGAAAATCGCCGCGCAACAAGGAAAGTACAAAGAAAAGGACAACAGACACGACCACCCCTTACTCCGCTTCCGCCGGCGCCATGAACGGCGGGGTGGGGAGGAATAGCCGGTGTTCCTCCCTCCCTTCGTCCTCGACGCCGTGCTCCTCCGCCCTCCTCTCCTCTTCCCGCTCCGCTCTCTCCCGGAGCTCCCACTCCGACGCCTCACTTTCTGCATCCCCTCCCTCTTCCACAGCCGGCACTGTCCTCCCGACGTCCGTCGAGGACAGGAAGTCCAGTACCGCCTGACTCGCCCCTGGTTCGGCAAAGAGCTCGTGAGCCCCAGTTCTCAGCAGTGAGGGGATGGTGGGCGGACAGTTTCGGTCGCCAGGATCGTTGAAGCGGGGCGGGGTTCCGTGTCTCGGAAACGCCAAGCCCACATGACGGTCTGCTGTTCCGCTCGCAGTGAACTGGCAGGCGGGACAGGACCGGGGGGGGGGGGGGTGGCTTAGTTAAAGCAGTCAAAGCGGTCCCGGTGTCCGTCTGCATATGTATGTACATACGCTGACGATCAACCAGGCCATAGGCATCCACTCCCATGCTCGCTTGGCGGGTGCGTGAATGCACTCCACCCCCTGCACGTAGGAATCGCGACCGTGGGACCCTGCACAAGATGGAGTGCCTCGCCATCGCAGGTGTGCGCCCCCGCATACAAGGCAGTTACAGATTTCACGGACAGGTGAGGGGCTCTTTTTTTTTGTTTAATCATTCTCGCATTCGACCTACATAGACAGGCGGCGTACATTTTGCCCGGTTTTCCTGTCCGCAGTCCGCGCAGTGGCGGCTCGTTGCAAGCTTCCCTTTGCCCTCCAGGTCAGGTGAGGAGCGCTGTCGTGAAGGACGTCTTGCTTGCCCATCTCGCGGCCCTGCTGTTGTTGTCGCTTTATACTGGTACGTGAGTCGTGTCGCATAATATCCTGCCGGTGCGATGGAAAAAAAATCGACGCCGTGATGAACCTGGCTGTCGCCGCCGTCCCCAACGGGCACCGACTTCCACATTGCTCCACCAACGCCAGCCCTCCTGGAAACGCACAGCAGCTAGAACACCCCCCGGTTGAGATGGTGGTGATGATGATTCATTGATCGCATGCGACCCTATTGGATCATGGCGATTATTATATACAGTCCTTTCCAGTTAACCGTCCGCAGCGTCCTTTTACAGTCCGCCGGCGGTCCATGGCTGTTAGATATATCGATCGCCCAACGAGGCCCGCCGAGGCCTGCCTAGACCGCTGCGAGCAGATGCGCGCGCGGGACGCATCAGGTGGCGCAGGTGGCCAATGGCCACCGGCGACATCTAGGCCCGGCGACATCTAGACCGGAGGTGGCGAATCGCCGCCGGCGACATCTAGACCGGAGGTGGCAAGTTGCCACCAAAGGATCTAGACGAGCCGGTGATGGGTAACGGATTGGATGTGCATGTATATATAGAGAGCGGTCCTCCAGTCTCGGTGAAAAGATTAAGCAACGGAACTCCTACCCATCGATAGACGAATATATTTGACAGGTTATGAGCCCGGATCCTCAACACCGAATCGATCGCAATACTCTTCGCACCTGAAAATCCCCACCTCGCTTAAGCATCTTATCCCCGTCGATTGTCGATCTGTTGATCCTCCATCCTGATTCAGTACTATCCCTGACGATCCGTCGATCCGCTGATCCGCCGATCACCCAACG
>Ga0307508_10001478_pt1 | contig 26362 bp, 21 predicted proteins | sample 9_EM_MG_FD_203089 | JGI IMG/M metagenome (GOLD analysis project Ga0307508, IMG submission 203089) | Populus trichocarpa ectomycorrhiza microbial communities from riparian zone in the Pacific Northwest, United States - 9_EM | ecosystem: Host-associated > Plants > Roots > Unclassified | place... | reverse complement strand
GCGCAAGGACGGGGCTTCTCGGGGGTGGATTCCTCCCGAGGTAGGACTTGCCTGAGTTGTCGATGTTTACTTCTCATTCTCACCTACTGTCTGTTGCCGGTTTGTGCCGGCGCACGCCACGCTGCAGCCCAAATCGCAGAAACTTCTGTGGCGGTCCTCGGTACAGCCGTTCGGCCGCGAAGAAGTGATCGTGGCGGTGATCGTGGACGCCGCCTGCGGCGAGCGCGGTCGTGAGCGGGCGGCGCCGGTGTCGGTGAACGCGCCTGCGGCGGGGCAAGACGTGAACCGCCTGCGGCGGGGCGAGACGTGGACCGCCTGCGGCGGGGCAAGACGTGAACCGCCTGCGGCGCCACAAGAGCCTTCTGCAATTCAGGCCGCGCCTCGGCAGCCCCGCTCTCATTGCGCGAGCGGGACGTGCTTGCAGTCTTGGCCTGTGATGCGCGGTCCGCCGTCGACCATTTCGAAGTCGGCGGGTTTGAGCGACGTGAGGATGGAGTTGTTGATGACGTCGGAGGCGTCGATGGTGGCGGAGATGTAGATGTTGCCGCCGTCGGCCATGTACATGCCATAGGTTTGCAGCGCCCGCGCGACGGTGCGCGCGTTGTCGCTCGGCAGTGACGCGAGCGGAAAGCCGGAGCGCAGGCGCAGGCGCGCGCCGTAGGGCATCATGTCGGTGCCGCCAGTCGGGCCGCCGAAATGCGTGGCGGGGTGCACGTAGACGTCGGAAGCGATGCGGTCGTTGTCGATGGTGAAGCGGAGCGCGTGCTTGATGTTGCCGGAGCTGATGTCTGCCTTCGTGAGCACCAGCGGCGCCATCGGCAAGTCAGCGGCGTCGGCGCCCGTGCAACCGTCGCCGCGGCTGAAACTCGGTGGATTTGCGGGCGCCCAGTAGTCTTTGGTCAGGTCCCAAATCACCAGGCACATCGAGCTGAAGGCGCCGCCCGTGGCCAAGCCACCGATGATGTTCGATTTATAGAGCTCGTAGTAGCGGTTGCCTTGGTAGATGAACAGGTGGCAGTCGTCGCTTCCGGTAGCGCACGCGTAGTTGTCGACACCTTCGCCTTTGCCCCCCGGCGGCAGCGGCACCGGCGCAAAGTCGCAATCCGGCGAGTAGTAACCTTGCGCTTTGGTGAACGCGCGCTTGGCAACACTTTCGTCTGCCACGTTGATGTTGAACGAGAAATCGATGCCGATCTGTTGCCGTTTTCCGGGATCGCCCCAGGTGATGGCATCGAGCGCCTTCATGATCTTGTCGGAATCGGCGTCGAGCTTGGCTTTCGAGATGTCTTGGTAGAAAGGCGCACTGCTCGGAAACGGACCCATGCCAGTTTGGGGCGTGCCGCCGCCTCCGGTCGCGCCCGCGGCGCCTGCCGTCGACGCGCCTCCGCTCGACGTGCCTGCACTGCTGACGCCTCCGCTGCTCATGCCTCCGCCGGATGCAGTGCCGCCAGCGGTCGCGCCGGCCGTGCTGCCGCCCCCCGTGTTCTGCCCGGCGCTCGGTCCGGTTCCGGTTCCGCTCGACGCCGCAGCGCCGCCGCTCGACGCCGCGGCGCCGCCGGTCGCTTTCGCGCCCGTACCGTCGCCGCCGCTTCCGCACGCCACCGACGCGCACGCGCCAGCGACCGCAAACCAGATTGCCGCGTTCAGGCTTGTCACGCCCCCATTTTCCGCGCATCAGCAGGCAAGTCACGCACTCTGCCGCGCCAGGCCGGAAATGCGTGGGACATGCGCGGTGCTTGTGCGACCCCCGCTCGAGCTCTTGCCGGCTCCCGGCTTTCGCTAGGTCGCATCTGACGGCTGTGAGCGGCCCATTTCGAGGTCGGTGATGCGCCGGCCATGCTCGTCGAGCCGGAAATCGCGCGCTTCGATCGATTCCTTCAGCGCGCCGAAACCCGCACGCATTTCGGCTCTGAGACTGCCCATTTCACCACGGACGCTGCCGAACTCCATGCGTACTTCGGCGAATTGTTTGGCCGTGTGTTCTCTCAAGTCCACGATTTGCCGCTCCAGCGCGTCGAAGCGCTTGTTCATCACGCCAAGCAGCCTCCACACGTCTTTCAGCGTCGGATCGGCGTCGCTCATCGACTTGGCCATAGTGTAACTCCCCCTCCCGCACCGTCCAGCAGCCCTTCCTTCTGTTCGGCTGCGCCGCGGAACGGTTGTTGAAAATCGGGGTTTAAGCCAAAGGGCTGACTTCGAGACGGATGCCGGCGCTTTGAAACGCTGCCATCAGGCCGGGCTTGTCGTTGGCTTTGGCCAGCGCTTCTTCGGGCGCGACGATGCCGTCTTTGACGAGCTTGAACAGGCTGTCGTTCATTAGCGTCATGCCCATTTTGCGACCCGTCTGCATGATGCTCGGGATCTGAAAGACTTTGGATTCGCGGATCAGGTTGGCGATGGAGGGCACACCGAACATGACCTCGAGCGCGGCCACGCGACCGCCGCCAATCTTTTTGCACAGCATCTGCGCGATCACGCCCTTCAAGCTATTGGCGAGCATCACGCGAATCTGCTCCTGCTGCGCGGGCGGGTACTGGTCGATGATGCGATCGATGGTGCTGGGCGCCGACGAGGTGTGCAGGGTTCCGAACACCAAGTGGCCCGTTTCCGCCGTTTCGAGCGCGATGGCGATGGTTTCGAGGTCGCGCATTTCTCCGAGCAGCACGATGTCGGGATCTTCGCGCAGCGCGGCGCGCAGCGCCTTTTTGAACGAGTCGGTGTGCTCACCCACTTGGCGCTGATTCACCAGGCACTTCTTGTTCGGGTGCACGAACTCGACCGGATCTTCGATGGTGATGATGTGATCTTCGCGCGTGCGATTGATGTAGTCGACCAGCGCTGCCAGTGTGGTCGATTTGCCGGAGCCGGTCGGGCCCGTGACGAGCACCAGACCTTTCGGCAGGTGGCACAAGGCCAGCAGCTCTTTCGGTAGGTTCAGGTCGTCGGTCGTCAAGATCTTGCTGGGAATGACGCGCATGACGGCGCCCATGCCCTTCAAGTCGACGAACAGGTTGGCGCGAAAGCGCGCCTTACCGGGCAGCTCGTAGGCAAAGTCGCTGTCGTGGCTCTTCTCGAACTCTTCGCGATTGCGCGGCGGAATGATCGGCATGAGCATGCGCTGAATCTGCTCGCCGCTGAGCGGCTCGGCGCCCGGCACCTGCTTCATTTCGCCGTCGATGCGCATCATCGGCGTTGCGTTCGCGGAAATGTGCAAATCGGAGCCCTTCACGTCGAGCAGCCGATTCAGCAAGCGATCGATGCCCGCGGTAGAGCCATCCGAAAGCGGGTTGTCGTACGCCAGTTTCGAGTCTGCGATCGGCGGCTGAGTGCGCAAAGGTCGCCCGATGTCCAGCTCGTCGTCGGTTTCGATGCCCGAGGCACCGGGCTGTACGGCGGCCATCGACGGCGCGGTCGGGGTCGGAAATGGCATCCGGACCGGCGCCGGGATCCGTGGCCCGCGCTCGGCTTGCTTGGCCAGCGTCTCGCAACGGTCGAGAAAGAACGCTGCCTGCACCATGCCGACTTTGACTTCAGCGATGACGCGCACCGGACCGCGTCCTTCGAGCTCGAAGTCCCACTCGGCGAAGCCGGCCGCCAAGCGCTGCTGGGCGCCCGGCGTCATGACCGGCGCGAGGAAGCTCGTGATCTTCTCGGACGACTGCGGGTCGCCTTTCACTTCGCTCTCGCCCTGCGGCAAAACGACGATGGTGCGCCGACCCGGCACGAGCCGCACCTCGGTGGCCCCAACCATCAACGCCCGCTTCAACAGATCACCAATCGGATGGCTCATGCTCTTCTCGCTTCGCGTGGCACGATCCGCGAGTATGGCAAACCCCGCCCGGTTACGTAACGACGATTTACGGCGCCGCAAGTCTCCCTGAATTTCACAGGGAGGACAGAGGTCCGCGAGGCGAGAATTTGGGGTCCGCGCTGCCGCCCGCGAACTGAATGGGCATCTTGCAAAACACTTTCGCCCTCGGAGGAAATGATTTTTGTTTTGGTCCTCCAAAACAAAAATGCGTTCTCGCCCTCGTGGACCTCCCCGTCTCCCCGCCTCCCTGTAAATCTCGAGCCGCTCAGGGGTGTATGTAAACCACTGTGCCGCGGTCTTTGTTGATGACGCCGTGCCAGGTGGCGGGGACTGACGGGTCCGTCCATTCGAAGAGCCAGGCGGCGTCTTTGGGGGCGAGGTTCACGCAGCCGTGGCTTCTGACTTTGCCGAACTCGTCGTGCCAGTAGGCGCCGTGCAGCGCGTAGCCCTTGTGAAAATACTGAACGAACGGCACGTCGCGCAGGTTGTACGAATCGCCCTTGTCTTCGTCGCCGTCCATCGTGGAGGCGACTTCCTTTTGGTAGATCATGAAGGTGCCGCGCGGCGTCGATTCGGTCTTGTCCGGATCGCCGAGCCCCGCGCGCCCGCTGCTGATCAAGGTGGCGTAGACGGGCGTCTTGCCCGAGTAGGCGACCAGCGACTGCTGCTTGATCGAGATGTCGATCCACTTGCGATCGCCGGTCGCGAAGCTGGGAAACGAATCGCGCGGCTCGAGCCGACGCATGGTGGCTTCGGCGACCCACGTGCCGTCGCGCGTCTCCAAAAAGCCGCCCGGCTTGCTCTGGCCAGTGAGCTTGACGCCTTCACGATCGCCGAGCGCTGGGCCCGCGCGAAACAGGCCGTCGACCGTGCGCACGAAGCGCTGACCGTAGCGCTCTTTGGCGAACGCGACCGGCAAGCCTTCGTTCGGCGCGATCTCGACGCCGTGAAACTCGCTTTGCCGGACCAGCTTCACGCGGTCGAGCGCGATGATGTCGAGCTCCGTCGTGAGCCCGAACAGGCGCTTTTCCCAGTCAAAGCTCTTGGAGATCGCGAAGCCGCTGTCGGCCGCCGACTGCCCGGCGTGATACGAGTAACGCAGCAGTTGCTTCACGCCGTACGGCTTGGGCAAGCGCGCGTCGCCCGCCAGAAAGTCGGGCGGCCCCGTCACCTCGCCCAGCGCTGCGAGCAGTCCAGACGCGCGAATGCGCTCGCGGAAATTGGCGGCTCGCGCGCCCACGTCGCCGCCTTCGGACTCTTGCATTTGCTGCGCGGTGGGCAGACGAAAATACAAGAACGGCGGCGTGTCGCTGGACAGCGCATAGGTGTACGGCAGTCCCTGGCCGCGCAGCGGCCGCCCCTGCGACGCCGTGATCACCGCATTGTCGAGCTCGGTGGTGGCGCCCAGCCCCAAGCAGATGAAGCCGCGCGGATTGACGCGGTACCAGCCGCCGTCGCAGCCGTCGTTCACCACTTTCGGTCCGCGCGCCGCGACGATTGCCCCCGAGCGCAAGTAGCCGTAGCGCGTGCGGTTCGAGCCGGGGTCAGTGTAGATCCAGCTGCGCCAGGCGATGCTGCCGACTTTGATCACGTCGCTGCCGCTCTCGTCGAACGGCAAGTTGTCGAGCGCGCCGCCCAACGAGCCGGCAGGCACCGCCGCTGCTTTGCGGCGCGTTCGCGCCGGAGCTGCCGACAGAGCGGGCTCGGCTTCGCTACCCACTTCGCGTCCCTGAGCCACGACGGGCTGGGCGCTAGTCACGGCGCCTGGCGGCTCGGCCCGCTTGCTGCACGCGAACGCAAGCGCGCCAAGCGCCAGCAGAAAGCGCGGAAACCGAGTGCAGGGCGCGGTGCTTTGCCGGAAAAATCGCATACCGGGCGGCCCGCGAGCGGGGCCGGGCGGATCCGTTAGCACAGCTCCGGCGGATCCGGGCATGCTCGGCGCCGTGCGGATTCCGAGCGGCGCTTTGAAGATCGTGAAAGAGGTCGCTCGTCACCTGCTGCGGCGCCCGGTGGTGGGCATCGTGGCGGCGGCCCGCACCGCCGACGGCCGCCTGCTCTTGATTCGCCGCGCCGATTCCGGCAAGTGGGCGCTGCCGGGCGGCACGCTCGAATGGGGCGAAAACCTGCGCGACGCCATCACGCGCGAGCTATTCGAGGAAACGGGCGCGCGCGTGAGCGAGCTCGGCGAATTGCTCGGGGTGTACTCGGCGCCCGAGCGCGACCCGCGTTTTCACGCCGTCACGGTGCTGGTGGCCGCCAGCGTCTCGGAGCCCGACGCGACGCGCGTGAATCCGGTCGAAATCACCGAAGTCGGACTGTTTCGCGACGACGAGTTGCCGGCTGACTCCGATTACTCGCACGGCATGGCCGACGTCGTGAAGAGCGTTGTCTCGAAAACGATGGTCTGGGAATGATAGCCCCGTCGCCCCAACGCTCGATGCCCACTCGCCCGCCAAGTTCGGGCTTTTGGCGAGGCTTTCGCGAGGACCAAGTGCCTGCAGCAGGCACCTCCCGCGGAGCGCACTTCTCGTACGTGAGCATCGGAGCGAAAACGAAGCCAAAACCCGAAATCGGCGGGCGTCGGGTCTGCTTGAGATCCCGGGTATGATGATAGCCTCCAGGGCCATGCGCCGCGCCACGTCCTTCATTCCGCTCTTGCTCCTCACGGGCTGCGGCGTGTTCCGGCATGTGACCGTCGAGCCTGTGGCGACCACGTCTCAGCGGCCCAGCAACGTCGGCGCGTACGTGGCGGTCAGCGATGGCGACGTCCCGCTGACCGAGCTCGAGCCGTCGAATTTTCACGTCTACGAAAACGCGCAGCTGGTGCCGCCTGAGCAGACAGAGCTCACGCTGCTGGATACGAACCTGGTGGCCGCCCAGCAAGCGGTGCTGCTGATGGACATGAGCGCGGCCCAAACGCCGGCCGCGCGCACCACGGCGGCGAAGGCGGCGCTCAACTTCGTGCAAAAGGTCATGCCGCGCGAAGCCGTTTCCGTCTTCGCGTTCGACGGTGGCGAGAGCCTGGTACCCATCGCGACCTTGCCGCGCAGTAGCGCCGCCGTCACCATGGCGGCGCTCGAAAATTTCGTGCCGCGCGACACCTCTCGCAACCTGAACGGCGCGGTCATAGCCGGGCTAGCCAAGCTCGACGCGCTGCTCGACGCCAGCGGCAAGGTCGTGCGCGTCGGCACGCTGGTCGTCTTCGCCAGCGGCCCCGACGTCGCCGGGCGCGTCGACCGCGACAAGGCGCACGACGCCGTTTGGCAAAGCCCGTACGACGTGCTCGGCGTCGGCATCGGCGAGCAGGCAGACGCCATCGAAAATCTGGCCCGCCGCGGCCTTGTTCGCTCGCAATCAGCAGAGACGCTGCCGATCGCGTTCGAAGAGGTTGCTAGCAAGACCGTCGAACAGCTCGAAAAGCACTACCTGGTGTCGTACTGCTCACCGGCGCGAGCCGGCACCCGCCGTCTGCGGCTGGAGGTGTCGTACACGAACAAGGAGGGCGAAGAGCACCACGGCGACTTCGAGACCGAGTTCAGCGCTCGCGGCTTCGGCCCCGGCTGTAACCCCAGCGTGACCCCGCGCTTCTTCTTACCGACCAGGCCTTCGACCGGCCCCGAGCCCAACCCGGGCAGCAGCCTCAGCTCCGGTGGTGACGCGAAGAGCGGTGACGCGAAGAGTGGTGACGCGAAGAGCGGTGACGCGAAGGGCCGCAAGACGCCGCCCGATTCTCGGCTGCACGACCAAGGCGAAGACGCGCCGGTCGCGCCGCCTGATCAGTCGGGCTACGCCAAATAGCGGACATGGTCGCCGTCCCCCGTCGCGAGGTGACGATCGAGCTCACGGAGGGCGAGTACATCGCCCCCCGCGGCACGCGCGAGCTCACGTGGCTGATCCGCCTGAACGACGCCTGGGTGCACATCTCAAAATGGCCGCGCGCCGAGGTCGAGCGCTGCCAGGCCAAGTCCGGGACAGTGTGGGAAAATCGCACGCGGCTCAGCGTGCCGGCCGGAGCGCTGCTGACGCGCGTCGAATCGCGGCCGGCGCCGTACGCGCACCGGGACGCGCTCGACTACTTGAAACGCTCCCCAGCGGCTGCGCGGCGCGTATCACGCCAGGAATTTCACGTCGGTAGTCGCGGGAGTCTCATCCGTCGGCCTTGAGCAGGCGCCCACTTGGGGGCCGCGGCCCTAGCGCCGGGCCAATGATTTCCGAATGTTATGGGCTGCCCCTTTAGGTCAGCTGGACTCTGCCGTTCGGATCAAAAGTCATGGTCGCTCCAGCTCCGCAAGGCGCAGAGGCGGCGGGTGAGGCTCAGGCCGCGCCCAGCACGCCGCCGAGCAGCAAACGCCGCTCACAAGCCGCGCCCCCTGCGTCGTCTGAAGTCGAGCGCAAAGGCGCCGAGGCCACCAAGGCTTGGGTACTGGTCGTCGACGACGAGCCGGAGCTGCTGCGCGGGGTGTGCCGCGGCCTGAAGCTGCAGGGCTACAGCGTGACCGAAGCTCACAACGGCGAAGAAGCCGTCAAGCATCTGAGCCGGCGCGCGTTCGACGTCGTGGTGAGCGACATCGTGATGCCCGGCATGGGCGGCATCCAGCTGCTGAAAGAAATTCGCCAACACGACCTGCACGTGCCGGTCGTGCTCATGACCGGCGCGCCCGCCGTCAGCACCGCCGTGCAGGCGCTCGAGTACGGCGCCTTCCACTACTTGACCAAGCCGGTCGAGAGCGAAGCGCTCGACACCATCGTGCAAAAAGCCGTGCGCATGCACCGCATGGCGCGCGTGAAGCAACAGGCGGCAGAGCTTTTGGGACACGCCGGCGCGCTCGGCGCCGACCGCGCAGGGCTCGAGGCGAGCTTCGACCGCGCCATGCAATCGATGTGGATGGCTTACCACCCGATCGTGGACGTACGCGCCCAAACCATCTTCGGCTACGAGGCGCTCTTGCGCAGCACTGAGCCGAGCTTGCCGCACCCCGGCGCCGTCATCGACGCTGCCATGCGCCTCGGACGCATCGAGTCATTGGGACGCTCGATCCGTTCGCTGGCTGCGGAGCCGATCCCGGCCGACCGGGAATTCGCGCTATTCGTCAACTTGCACGTCACCGACCTCACCGATCCGGCGCTCAGCGATCCCGAGTCGCCGCTATCGAAAATCGCCCACCGCGTGGTGCTCGAAATCACCGAGCGCTCTTCGCTCGACGAAGTCAAAGACGCGCGGCGGCGCGTCGCGGCGCTGCGTGAAATGGGCTTTCGTATCGCGGTCGACGACTTGGGCGCCGGTTACGCGGGCCTGTCGAGCTTTACGTTGCTCGAGCCCGAAATCGTCAAGCTCGACATGTCGCTGATCCGCGACGTTCACATCACGAGCACCAAACAGAAGGTCGTGCGGTCGATGACCAGCCTGTCGAAAGACATGGGCATGATCGTAGTCGCCGAAGGCGTCGAGACCCGAGAAGAACGCGATTGTCTGGTCGATCTAGGCTGCGATTTGCTGCAGGGCTTCCTGTTCGCCAAGCCGGGCCGCGCTTTTCCAGGAGTAACTTGGTGAGCAGCTTGGCCTCCGAACATCCTGCCAAGACGACGCGGGATGGCGCGACGACGCGCGATGCCGCGCTGCCGTTCAGCGATCCGCCGGCCGCCGGCCGCGCATCGATGCCCGACGGCGCTTTCTTGCCGGAGGCGCGCACCATGGAAGTATCCGTGCGTAGCACGGAGATCAGCGGACCGCCCACGGCGCCGTCGCTAGTCGATCGCCCCGTGCTCTTGCGCATGGACGGCGTGCAGGCCGGGCAAATCGTCGGCCTCGAGGCATGGCCGTTCACGGTCGGGCGCCACCCGACCAATCAGCTTCGCGTCGACGAAGACAGCATCAGCCGCTTTCACGCGCGCGTCGTGCGCAACGACGACGAGTACATCGTCGAAGACATGGGCTCGCGCAACGGCACCTTCGTCGCTGGCAAGCGCGTCACGCGCGCCAAGCTCGAGCACGACAGCTGGCTGCAGTTCGGGCCGCGCGTCTCGTTCCGCTTTTCGCTGACGGACGTGCGTGAAGAGAAGCTACTGCGCAGGCTGTACGAATCGAGCACGCGCGACGCCTTGACCGGCGCCTACAACCGGCTGCACTTCGAGGAGCGGCTGCGCTCCGAAGTCGCGTACGCGATTCGACACCGCACGCAGGCGTCGCTCTTGCTCATCGATTTGGATCACTTCAAGCGCGTCAACGACACCTGGGGTCACCAAGCCGGTGATGCGGTGCTCAAGCGCGCCTGCGAGGCCTGCATGCGCGCCCTGCGCACCGAGGACGTATTCGCACGCTTCGGCGGCGAAGAATTTGCGGTCGTGCTGCGCAACATCGAGCTCAAGGGCGCCACGCGGCTGGGCGACCGCTTGCGCCAAGCTGTCGCCGCCGAGGTCGTCGATCACGAAGGCCAGCCCATAAAAATCACGCTCAGCGCCGGCTCCGCCTCGCTCGCCTGCTGCACTTCCCCGAGCGCCGAAGAGCTCATCTCGATCGCCGACCGCCGCCTGTACAGCGCCAAACAACAAGGCCGCAACCGCATCGTCTGCGAAGGCTGAAGCGCGCGCCTTCGCGCAGCGCCGCGAAACCGCCGCCTCTCTCTCGGTGAACGCGTCGCGCTCTCTGAGCGCGTTGCCCGCCAGCCGAAAAGCGTACCTCTGGGGTGCTCGACGCCACACACGTCACGATCGCGCCGCGCGCGGACAGGTCCCGAGCCCTAGTGACCCATATTGGCCAATAAGGCGCGAAGCACCGCCGTCCGTCGGTGCAACCTGGGTGCAACCTGGAAGATAGGTAACGTTTTAGACCGGGCACTTGGGTTACACATTTGGGGGGGCTGGAGCGGCAGGCCGGAAGGTGGTCGGTGCTGACTGGGCACATGGGTGACAGCTGAGACCGAGCTCACGGGTGACGGCTGAGACCGCGCACGTGGATGACGGCCGTGACCGGGCACTTGGATGACAGCTGTGACGGTGCGGCCGGGTTACATCCGTAACAAGGTGACCGGGCACATGGGTGACAACTGAGACCGGGCCGGCAGTGGCCAATATTGGCCACTGCCGCGCCGATCCCCGTCGCGGTGGACTGACGCGCGGGGTGGCGCGCGGAGCGGCGAGCAGCGGCGAGCAGCGGCGAGCAGCGGCGAGCTCGGCCTCGACGGATTGAGCTGCGTCGTCGACCTTCTGTGTCGCGTCGTACTCCTTGTGCCTCGCGTCATCCCACGCGGTTCCCGCGACGGGGCTGGCCGATGGCGGCCGTTCGCTTGGCGGCCAGCGGGGCGTTGCGGGTTTCGGGCGTGATTTGGCGGAGCGAGGCGGGCACGCCGCGTGCTTAGGGAGGAGCGGGAGCGAGCGAAGCAGCGATGGGCAGTCTGGTGGAGTTGGCGATGAGGGTGAGGGCGGCGCGGCGCCAGGCGAGGTTTGACGCAGGTCGAGCTGGCGAGGCGCCTGGGCGTAAGTCAGACGGTCGTGAGCCAGGCGGAGAACGGCGCGTCGCGAATTGGCGAGCGCTATGTTCAGTCGGTGCTGAAAGCGTGCGAGCTGCCCGTGGACGCGAGCGCGCACACAAATGAGGCCCAGCCGGTCCAAGGCTACGTGGTGGGGCTCGATCCCGAAACGTGCGAAGTCGTGAGGCGCGGGAGCAAGCGAGACCACGAGCTGAGGGAGAAGTACCCAATGTGGAGCAACGGCTACGTGGCGGGTTGAGCGCGCTCGGAGCTGCCGAACGCCACAAACGCGGGCCTAGTGCCGAGGATTCACGGGCGCCGCAAAGAGCGGCTTTACTCGGAGGGAGAGGGTCTGCTACGAGGCTATTTCTCGGAGGAACCCGTGGCCATTGACCTCAGCTCGCTCAAGTCCGAACGTGACCGTCTCAAGGACAACTTGCGCGAGATCGAGGGCGAGCTGCGGCGCCTCGAAGCAGAGCTGAAGAGCCTGCGGCAGCGCGAGATCGCCACCAAGCGCGAAATTGAGGCGCTGGTCACCTTGATCGAGCTGGGCGACGCAAAAGAAATCAAAGCCGCCGACTAGAGCTTCGTGTCCGAGAGCGCGAGAATCAACTCGAACTCGGCCGCGGTCGCGGGCACTACGGAGAGCCGGCTCTTCTTGACGAGCCCGAAGCTTGCGAGCTTCTTCTCGGCTTTGATTTGGGCCAGGGTCACGGGACGGGTCAGCGTCGTCTTCGGCGCTAGCTCGACGACCGACCACTCGCCTTCGTCGCTGGTCTTTTCGGGCGTGGCTTCGGCCGTGACGCTGGCGAGCCCGACGACTTCTTTGCCCTCGTTCGAATGATAGAAGAGCACCGCATCGCCCTTCTTCATCGCGCGCAAGTTGTTGCGCGCCTCGAAGCTGCGCACGCCGTCCCAAATCGCGCGCTTCTCTTTCACGAAGCGCTCCCACGGGTAAACGCTCGGCTCGCTCTTCACCAACCAAAAGCCCTTGGCCATGCCGAGACCTTAATGCTGCCCGGCCAGAGCCGCACTAGCCGGGTTTCTCAGGGGTCGAAATCGTGGTCGCTCAGGTCGAGCACGATCGGGCAATGGTCGCTGAGCTCGTTTCGGAGCCGCTTAGCGGCGCGGCCGCTCAGCCCTGTCGCGCCCGCGGCGCAGGCGCCGGCCACGTGGCTGCGCGTCGCTGGCGCCAGCTCGCGCATCGCCGTCGAGACCACGGCGTGATCGAGCAAAGTGAGGTGCCCGGCGTAGAGCTCGCTGCCGGCGGCGTCGGCCGGTAACAGCCGTAGGCCGGCCTGGCTCAGCAGCTTTTCCGCGCCGGCGACTTCGTCGGCGGGCGACACCTTGGGCGAGCACTCGTCGCAGCCCATCGTGTTCAAGTCGCCAAGCAGCAAGAAATCGGGATCCTGCGCACCTGCCGCCAGCGCTCGCGCGACGCCCGGAATCGCGGCGAACGAGTCGCTGCGCAGCGCGAACCCATGCTGGTCGGCCATACTCTTGAAGTGCGCCGAAACGGCTTCGAGATCGAGCCCGCCCGGCAAGCGAAAGCGACCCGCAAGGCCCGGACGCAGCTCACTCGCACAAGCTTCACCGTGCGGGTTGAGCGCCGCCACGGTTTCGAAATGGCTCGCGGCGACGCGCGCTTCGTTCCAAACCAAGCCGACGTGCTGCGGGACACGGCTCCCGCAGTCGTCGAAGCGCGCCGTGTAGCGCGCCCCGGACAGGCGATTGAGCTCGGCGAGCAGCGTCGCCAGCGCTTGCTCAGCTGCGGGCGACTGCTTCACCTCCTGCACGGCGATCACGTCGGCATCCAGCCAGCTGAGCGCGCAGGCCAGCCACTTCAAGTCAGCTCCGGAGCTGCTCTGCCCGGGCTTGCCGTCGGGGAACCAGTGCAGGTTCCAGCTCGCAAAGCGCGCGCTGCCGCTCGCGCGCGCCAAGCGCTGCCCGGCGCCGACGATTTCCGCACACCCCGCGGCCGAGCCAAAAACGCCAGGGGCAGCTGACGCGTCGGCTGGGTGCACGGCGGAGCCGTGCGCATCGCTTTCGGGCCTCCCGCTCGACGCGGCAGAGCGGGCCGGCCCCACCCGGCCGTCCCCGCGCGCCCGCGGACCTCGTCCTAGGAGCCAGCCCACCAGAAGTACAGCCAGAACGGCACTGAGGGAGCGGCGACCTCGGAGCAAGCTCCCCGTTTTATGCGGTACCGCTCACAGCGGGCCAACTTGGTCGTGAGATCGAGGCACCGGACAATGGACGGAGCAGCCGTCGGTTGTCCGGTCCCGGCAGCGGAGCCGCAACCGGCCGTCTAGCCAAGCACGAATATGGCTGTCGACACGGTTTTGCCGGGGGCGGTCTGAATGTTGCTCATCAAAGGGGGGATCTCCATGCCTCGTGAGATCCGTGGAGGCGACCTCGCGCGCCCGGGAGGAGGCGTCCCAGGATCGGGCGGAGCCCCCGGCCGGCTTTGTTCCGTTTCGGTACACACATCACGCCAGGGGGTGAACGAAGTTCTTGCCGGACGCATAGTCAGAAATCGCGCCTCTATCGACGCAGATCGTCGTCAGCGTTATCGTCAGCGCTTCTCGTCGGCGCATGTCCTCCGTCCCGGCCCCCAGCGACACCGCACAACCGCCCCATCCTCTCTTGGGGACAACGCTGCGCGGCACCTATCGAATCCTCCGCACTCTCGATCAGGGTGGCATGGGCATGGTGTTCGAAGCGGAGCACGTGCGGCTCAAGCGCCGCGTCGCCGTAAAGGTTCTAGCGCAGCACCTAGCGAAAGACGCCCACGCCCTGGCGAGATTTAATCGCGAAGCTGAAATCATCTCGCAGCTGCAGCACCCGCACGTCGTACAAGTCACCGACTTCGATACGACCGAAGCCGGCGAGCCTTACCTAGTAATGGAGCTGCTGTCCGGCGAAAGCCTGGCGACGCGCCTGGAGCGAGAACGCTGCCTGCCCATCGGCGACGCGGTGCGCATCGCTCACCAGGTGTCGTCGGGCCTTGCGGCGGCGCACGCCGCGAACATCGTGCACCGCGATTTGAAGCCGGCTAACATTTTCCTCACGCCCGTCGCAGGCGAGGGCGCGCTGGTCAAGCTGCTCGACTTCGGCATCAGCAAGCGCGCCGGCGCCGGCAAGGGTCTGACCGGCGAGTACGACATTCTCGGCACTCCCGACTACATGGCGCCCGAGCAAGCCTTGGGCAAAACCGCGCACGTCGACCACCGCGGCGACCAATATGCGCTCGCCGTCATCACGTACGAAATGCTGGCCGGGCGCACGCCCTTCGCCGGTGACGACGTGATGGACGTGCTGCGCCAAGTCATCAGCGCGGAGCCGCCGCCCATCGAGCAGCTGGCGCCGCACGTACCCAGTGAAACGGGCGACGTGCTGCGGCGCGCGCTGTCCAAAGATCCCGAGCAGCGCTTCGCGAGTATCGGCGAATTTTCGGCGGCGCTGCTGCGCGCCTCCGGCACGTCGCTGCCGCCACCCGTAAACGGCTTGGGCCATGCGCACACGGTTCCGGCGGGCCCGCCCGGCAGCGGCGCGAAGCCGTCGGCGGCTCCGGGCGGCTCCTCGGGCTACAAAACAGGGCTCCGTTCCAAGTCTCCCGTCGGCACCAGCGCCCCCACCATCGCCACCACTTTCAGCCCGAACGACCTCAGTCGCGCGCTCGAGCAAGCTCGCCAGGCGCACGGCATGGGCGACGTCGAGCTGGCGGTAAACAACGCCGAAACGGCGCTGATGGTGGCCGCCGCCCTGAATACGCCCGACGCGCAGGCGCGGCTCGAGTCGTCGCGCACCCTGATCAACGCCATTTTCGAGGCGCGCCTCGGCAAACTTTCGCAGCGCATGGTCGTGCTCTCACCCACGTCGCACAAAAAGCTGCGTGTCTCGCCCGAGCAAGCCTTCTTGCTGTCACGGGTCGACGGCGGCGTCACACTCGACGAAGCCATCGACCTGTCACCCTTGCCCCGCCAAAAAACCCTCCGGCTCTTGGTATCCATGATCCGCCAAGGCCTTATCGCCGCAGAGTGAGCGGACGCGGAAAGGGGGCAAGGCGGGTTGGGGCCCCACCGTCACGAGACAGCGGGGCTGGGGACCACCGTCACGAGACAGCGGCTTCGCTGCGGAGTGAGATTGACGATGGCGGCGGCGTGCGCTAGCTATTGCGGCGTCTGATGTCGATCCATTGCGCTATTGCCAATGCCCGTTGGGGCAATCAGCCGGGCCTTCCGGTTGGGCAGGGCGCTTTGTGCGTGTGAGCTGAAACACCCAAGCGCCCTCCCGCCGAAAGGCTGAGGGGGCGACTGTTTAGCTCCTCAGACCCCAAGCGGAGGCGGGCACGAAAGCCGCCCATGTCCTCTGCAACATCACCCGACGCGCCCAGCGAGCCTCCCTTATTTACCCGGGATTTTGCGCTAATCTTGGCGACGCAGCTGTGCTTCGGCTTCGCCTTCTCGAGCTTCTTTTTGCTGCCCAAGTTCGTGGTCACCGAGCTGCACGGCTCGCCCAGTCAGGTCGGATACGTGGGCGCGTTGGCGGTAGTGGCCGCCGTTTTGGTTTCGCCACTCTGCGGCAAGCTGCTCGATCGCGGCGCGCGGCGCCCGCTCATCTTCGGGGGTTGCTTGCTGAGCGGCCTAGCCGGGCTCGGGTTTCTGGGCGTCACGCAAGTCGGCAGTTACTTGTACGCGGTGCGAGCCGTGCAGGGCATCGGCTACACGCTTTACTTCGTGGCCGCCGCGACGCTAGTCGCCGATTTGGCGCCCCCGTCGCGCCTGGGTCAGGCGCTCGGTTGGTTGGGCTCCGCGGGGCTGCTCATGAACGCGGTGGCGACGCTGCTCGCCGAGCGCATCGCTCAAAGCTTCGGCTGGCACGCGGTCTTCGTGTGCGCGGCCGTTTCCGGCACCCTCGGCTCCCTGCTCGCCCTGCTGGTGCAAGAACCAGCAAACCAGCCCGCCCACCAACTCCAAGTCACTTCGACCCCGAAGTCACTCCAAGTCACTTCGACCCCGAAGTCACCCCAAGTCACTTCGACCTCGAAGTCACTTTCGGAGCGCTTGCCGGTGCTCTGGGCAGCGGCTGCCGGCGGCGCGGCCTTCGGCGTCATGTTCACTTTTACGCAACCACTCGCCTTGCAGCTTGGCGATGCGAACATCAGCCCGCTGTTCGCCGGCTACACGGCCGCCGCGCTGCTAGTCCGCCTCGTGTTCGGAAATCTAGCCGATCGCCTGGGCCGAGCGCGCGTCGGCGGCGCAGCGCTGGCCCTGTATTCGCTCGTGGTCGCGGCCACTGCGGGCCTGGCGCGGGGCTGGCTTTCAGTCCTCGGCTTGGGTTTCGGGCTGGCGCACGGCGCCTTTTATCCCTCGCTGAACGCGCTGGCCCTCGAAGGCGTCGCGCGCGAAGAGCGCGGCAGCGTGGGCGCACAGTTCAACGCCGCTTTCAACAGCGGCGTCTTGCTGGTGACGTTCGGCTGCGGGCAGGTCGCCCAAGCTTATGGCTACCGCGTCGTGTTCTTGCTAGTCGCCTGCCTCAGCGCGTCCGGCTGTTTTCTGCTCCTGAGCCAGGCCCGCAAGTCTTGGCTGGCCCGCCCGTTGTGATTCGAGATCCTCACATGCTCGTTGCCCTGTTCATCCTCACGTTCCTGGAAAGCATCGCTGCGACCTTGTTGCAGCGCGGCCTCTATTTCTATACGCACGAGCACCTGGGTTTCAGCCAGAACCAAAACTTGTGGGTGGCGTTCGGCTTCGGCGCCATTTACGTCGTGGGCGCGTTCAAGAGCCACGGCCTGAGCAAGCGCTTCGGCGAGCGACGGCTGCTGCTCGGCTGCATTGCGGGGCTGCTCGTGGTGCACAGCTTGCTCGCGCTGTTTCCAGCGGCGTGGTGCTTGGTGCTCGGCGTGTTTGCCACCGCCATCATCCAGGGTTTGAAGTGGCCGGTCATCGAGAGCTACGTCAGTGCCGGGCGCGCGCCGAAGCAGCTCCTGCCCCTGCTCAGCCGCTACAACGTCACCTGGGCGACGGCCGGCTTCGTCGCCATCGGCATCACCGGCCTTGTCGTCGGCATCGGCATTCCGTCGCTGTTCTTCTGGCTGCCGGCGGCGCTCAACCTGGGCGCGATCGCGCTCGCCCTACGTTTGCCCCAGAAGCCGTTGCACCTCGACCACAGCCACCCCGAGCGCCCCGACGAAACCGAGCTCGAGCGCATGCGCGCGCTGCTCGGCTCAGCGCGCTGGTCGATGATGGGCGGCTACGCGCTGTTGTACGTGCTGGCTCCCCTCATGCCGTCGCTGTTGGCGAAGCTTTCGCTGCCGGTCGTGTTGGCCACGCCCGTTGCTAGCATTCTCGACGCGGTGCGGGTCGTCACCTTCGGTGCGCTCGGCGCCCTGGCAGGTTGGCATGGCAAGCGCGCCCCGATGTGGCTCACACTCGCGGCCTTGCCGACCGGCTTCCTGCTGATCCTGCTCGGAGGCTCGCTACCGCTGCTGATCCTAGGCGAGGTGATTTTCGGCATGGCCGCCGGTTTCTCGTACACGTCCGCGCTCTATTACGCGCTCGTCTCCGAAAACGCTTCCGTCGACGCGGGTGGCGCGCACGAAGGCCTGATCGGCCTCGGCATCGGGCTCGGGCCGCTGTCGGGCTTGGCAGGGCAGCTCTTGGTGGGCGCGCGGCTGCCGTTCGTTCAGGCTGGCGCAGGGCTTCAGCCGTTCGTGGCGCTGGCGCTCACGACCATGCCGATCATCACCGTGTGCATGCTCGGCGCGCTGCGCTCGCTGTTCAAGCTGCCCGGTCGTCCTGCGTGAGCGCGAGCAGCTCGGCTTCGAGGCGTTCCACTTGCTGGCGCAAGCGTAAGAACACGTCCGTCGCCAGCGCCAGCTCGCCGTGACGCGCCAAGAGCTCGAGCTCGACCGCGCATTGTTGCGCGAGCGGCGCCGACAGATTGCCGAAGGCGCCCTTGGCTTTGTGCGCGGCGCGCGCCAAAGCCTGCGCGTTGCCGTCGCGTAGCGCCGCCTCCATCGAGTCGAGCAGAGGCGGCCGCTCCTCCAGCCACAGCCGGACGATTTCGACCAGCAACACGCGATCGCCGTCCACGCGCGCCAAAAGCTCCACGCGATCCAAAACACCCGTCGAAAGCGTCAACGGATCCATGCTCAGCGGCCCCGAGGGCATCGACACGCGCTCCTGCGCCACGCCTTCCGCTACCGCTTCGGCGACCACGAGCTTGCCCGAGCTGCCCTCACCGGTCAGCGTCGCGATCGGCAAGTGCGACGACGAGGCGTGCCCGAACGCGCCCTGATCCATCAGTCGCGCGATGGCAGAAAACAAGATGCGGCGCGTGACCGGCTTGGTCACGTAATCATCCGCGCCGGCTGCCAAGCACTCCTCGCGGTCGCCCTTCATGGCTTGCGCTGTGAGCATCACGATCGGCCGATGCCCGCCGCTGGTCTTTTCGTGCGCGCGGATCGCTTGACACACTTGAAGGCCAGTGAGCTCCGGCATCTGTACGTCCAAGAAAATCAGATGAAAGTCTCCGCCTAGCGCCTGATCGAGCGCCGCGCGTCCGGTCTCGGCCACGGTCACCTGCGAGCCGGCTTTTTCCAGAAAATGCCGCACCACGCGCGCGTTGACGGCGTTGTCTTCCGCCACCAGCACGCGCAAGCGGCTCGGCGGCGACTGGTAGCGCCCGGTCGACTTCATGGTCGAGCTGGCGAGCGACTCCGCGTCCAAGTTCGCGCGCGGAAAGCGCAGCACCACGGTGAAAACGCTACCGCTACCGACCGTGCTCTCGACGTTGATCTTTCCGCCCATCAGCTCGGCCAGCTGCGCCGAAATGGTCAGGCCGAGGCCGGTGCCGCTCATCGCCCCCACCCGCTCGACCTGCGTGAACGGCTCGAAGATACTGGGCAAGCGATCGGCCGGAATGCCGATGCCGGTGTCGCGCACGCCGAAGGTGAGGAGCACCTGCTGCTCGTCGCCTTCGGTTTGCATCACGGTCACGCGAATGCCGCCCGTGCGCGTGAACTTGATGGCGTTGCCGACCAGATTGACCAGCACCTGCTGCAGCCGGAGCGCGTCGCCCACCAAGCCGTCGGGCGCATGCAGCCCCACGTCCAGCTCGAACGACAACCCCTTGCCGCGCGCCAGCCGAATTAGCGGCTTGAGCGACGTGTCCAGCAACTGCCGCAAACTGAACGGAATCGCCTCGATCTCGAGCTTGCGCGCTTCAATCCTGGATACGTCCAAAATGTCGTTGATGATGCCGAGCAGGTTCGCGGCCGAAAAACGCGCCGTATCGACGTAGTCCTTCTGGTCGGGCAAGAGTGGAGTTTCGAGCGCCAGCTCCAGCATGCCGAGCACGCCGTTCATCGGCGTGCGGATCTCGTGGCTCATCTTGGCCAAGAAATCGCTCTTGGCGCGCGTCGCGGCCTCTGCCACCTCCTTGGCGCGCAGCAGCGACTCTTCGGCCAGCTTGCGCGCCGTAATGTCGACTGTCATACCGATACGCTCACGCGCGCCGTACTCCCCCGCTACCAGCGCCGCGCGTGAGTAGACCCAGCGCACTTGGCGGTCGCGATGTAGGAAACGAAACTCGGCCTCCCACTCGGTGCCGAGCAGGCTGGCCTGCACCCAGGCCTTGTTGCAACGCTCCCTATCGTCCGGATGCACCGCCTCGGCCCAGCCGCGGCCTAGGGCCTCTTCGGCAGAAACGCCCGCCAACATGGACCACTCGGCGTTGGCGAACGTGCAGCGCCCCTTCAAGTCACAGCGATAGATGCCGACCGGCGCCGTCATGGCCAGCTCGCGAAAGCGCCGTTCGCTGTCCTCGAGCTCGCCCAGCAACGCACGCTGCGCAATCATGCGGCGGTAGGCCGAAATCGCCAGAATTGCCTCGACAGTCGCGACCCCCAACACCAAAAATCCGCGTGAGCTCGCGGGCGCATGCGAGTAACTGGCAGCCACGACGGCTAGCACGACCGTGAAGGCCGCGTAGGCCAGCATGCTCTCGATGGTGAAGAACACCAGCCCGCCCGCCGCCAGCAGCACGAACAGGCCCATCAAGTAGCCATGGGGCAAGCCATTGATGGCCGCGATTGCGAACAAGTGAGCCGTGATCACGCAGGCCAGCGCGTGAACCAGGCGCAAAAGGTGCCGCTCCCATTTTCTTCGGAACGAGGCCAGCGTCGATAGCCCGCACAAGAGCACGATCACGCAACGAATCCACAGCGGATCCCACGCGCCCGGCGAGAGCCAAAGCATGATCGGCTGCCACACCAGATACAGCACGCCCACCGCAATGATCAGCACGCGCGAGGCGGACGACAGCTTGTCGCGCGCACCCGACGAGATCGCCTGCAGCTCCGGCAAGCTGTAGCGCGGCACGTCGCTGAGCAGCGGGGCCTCTCGAAAGCGCGGCGCGTGCGGTGCGTGCGATGCAGAGCTGACGTGCGGCACGTCGCTCAAGCGAGGCGCGTTCAGCGAACGTGGAGACGCGGGCGGCGCACTTTGCGACACACTTTCAGAACGACGAATTCGCTGTGAACTTAAGCTCAAAAACGTGTTGAAAATCGTGGCATTGCAGCAGGCGTGCCCGCAGCAGGCCGCGCAATTGCTGGGTTTTGTGCGGAGCCAACCACTTGCGCCCACATTCGCCGCAAATTTCGTAGCGTCTTTGATATGCGGGCGACACCCTCCGAACACACTCTTCGGGCAACCTTCGACGCTCAACATGGTGCCTCCGTCGAGCCCAATGACCGCGCCCGATCCCATGGCCGAGCTGGTGGCTTCGATGCCGGCTGCGTACCCACAAATCTTCGAGCGACGCGACATCGACGAGCACCTGGCGATCGTGCAGGCGCGCCGCGGGCGTCGCGCGTACGCCGCACCGTGGCGACAATTGCCGGGCGGCACCGTAATCATCTGCATCGTAGCCGAAGACGTGCCGGGGCTGCTGTCGCTGGTGAGCGCCGCGTTCGTGTCGCATCACCTCGACGTGACGTCGGCGCAGATCTTCTGTCGCTCGACGCCGCAGGGCGTCGAAGCCGTCGATTTCTTCTGGCTCAAGCGGGCGCGCCCCTCACGCTTACCGCAGCACATCGACACCTCCGAGATTCACAGCGTGAGCCGCATGCTCGACGAGCTGGTCGGCGAAGAGCGACAAGCACGGCTCTTGGCCGTCAAAGAGCTCGAGCGTGTCGCGCCGGAATTGCCGGTGCGCCCGCGCGTCTTTTACGACACGCGCGCGCTCCGGCGCGGCGAAGTGATTTTGAACGTCGTGACGCCGGATCGCCCCGGGTTGCTCTTGGCCATCACGCTATCGTTCGTGCACCAGGGGCTCGAAGTGGTGGCGTCAGAAGTGCGCACCGATCAAGGCGTCGCGAGTGACCGCTTCACCTTGCGCGACGCGAAGGGCGGCGCGCTTTCGGCCAATCGCCTGGCGGAGATTCAGCGCCTGATCATCGGCGCGCTCAAGACCGAGGCGGCGCCCGGCACCGCCGGTCCGGTTTCGCCCATCGACTAGCCCGGCTCCCGAGGTCGGCACGACGCAGCCGAAGCGGCTGACCGTAGCGACCTACTGAAAATCAGAGACAGCATCCGAAAATCGGAGCGCGCAGAGCCGCTTCGCGCCGGCAGAGCGTGCAGATTCCGTCTCTTTTCGCGGCTTTGTGCGCTTCACCCAGCATGGCCCTCCGTTTGCAGTGCGCCGGGATGGATCACGGCGACTCTGCCGTGCTCTCCAAACGCAAGGGATGCCCAGGTGAGACAAGCGCGAAAATTGACGACTTCTGCCATGCTCTCGACCGCGTTCGTCTTGGGCTTGTCGTTTGCGACGGCGGGCTGCAGCGATGCTGCGAGCCCGCCGGCCGAGGAGTCCACCGAGCACGCCGGGGAAGCGTCAGTAAAGCTTCAGTTGGCTCCCGGCGCGATCCTGACCACCGCCAGCTACACGATTACCGGCCCCGCCGCCTTTGCGAAGACGGGCGCCATCGACGTCAGCCAAAGCACGAAGATCAGCGCAACCATCGGCGGCATCCCTGCCGGTGTGGGCTACACCGTTTCGCTGACGGCAAGCACCGCCGATGCCGGCTTCGTTTGTGGCGGCGCGGCGACGTTCAACGTCACCGCCCACCAAACGACGCCCGTCACGGTCGCCGTAACCTGCAAAGAGACGGCGAAAACGGGCTCCGCTCTCGTCACCGGCTTGCTCAACCTTTGCCCCGTCATCGACGGCATCAACGCCAGCCCGAGTGAGCTCGCGGTCGGCGGGTCGGTCGTAGTCGCCGGCGTCGCCCACGACACCGACGCCGCGCCGTCGGCGCTCAGCTATCTTTGGTCGGCATCGAGCGGCACGCTCAGCAGCACGACGGCTGCAAGCCCCACGTTCACCTGCACCGCGGCGGGCCCTGCGATGCTCACGCTCACGGTTTCGGACGGCGACACTTCGCCCGGCTGTGGCGACACGCTGACCACCACCGTCACCTGCACGGCAGCCGTATGCGCTGGCGGCTGCGACGACAGCAACCCCTGCACGACAGACACGTGCGACGCGAGCTCCACTTGTACGCACACGACGGTCGCCGACGGCTCGCTCTGCCAAGGCGGCAACCTCAAGGTCAAAATCCTCGGCTTCAACGACTTCCACGGCCAGCTGTCGACCGGCAAGCTCGTCAGCGGCCGTCCCGTCGGCAGCGCGGCGGTTCTCCACTCTTACCTCAAGGCAGCCGAAGCCGGCATCGAGAGCCAAACGCTGATCGTGCACGCAGGTGACCACGTCGGCGCTTCGCCGGCTGCTTCGGCGCTCTTGCAAGACGAGCCCTCGATTCAGTGGCTCAACATGCTGGCCAACGCCTCGTGCACGTACGCTGACAAGACGAACCCGGCTTGCAACATCGTCGGCACGCTCGGCAACCACGAGTTCGACGAGGGTCGGACCGAGCTGCTCCGCCTGCTCAACGGCGGCAATCACGTGTCCGGCCCGTTCCTCGAGGACCCCTACAAAGGAGCGCGCTTCCCGTACGTGTCGGCCAACGTGGTCGATGAGGTCACGGGCCGGCCGATCCTGCCGCCGTACGTCATCAAGCGCGTTCAGGGCGTGCCAATCGCTTTCGTGGGTGCCGTGCTCGAGGCGACGCCGACGATCGTGACCCCCACGGGTGTCGCGAGCCTGCGCTTCCTCGACGAGGCGGATGCCGCCAACAGCTACGTGCCCGAGATCAAGGCGCTCGGCGTCAAGACCATCGTGCTGCTCATCCACCAGGGCGCGTCGCAGGCGTCGTACACCGCCTCGACCAACACGGCGCTCACCAACTCGGTTCTGAACGGCACCGACATTCTCGACGTGGTGACCCGGCTCGACCCCGAGTTCGACGTCGTGGTCAGCGGCCACTCGCACACCTTCACGAACCTGCTCGTCACCAACAACACGGGCAAGAAAATCCTCGTGACGCAGGCCTTCTCGGCCAGCACGGCCTACGACGACATCGACCTCACCATCGACCCGGTCACGAAAGACGTCGTGACCAAGTCGGCCAAAATCGTGACGACTTTCGCGGACGTGGCGCCCGGCAATGCTCCGGACCCCGCAGCCGCCGCGCTCACGGCCGCCGCCGAAGCCAAGGTAGCGCCGCTCACGACCCAAATCGTCGGCTTCGCTCCGGTCAGCCTCACGCGCGACGGCGGCGCCACCGGCGAAGAGAGCCTCGGTGACGTGATCGCAGACGCTCAAAACCTGAGCGAGGGCACGCAGTTCGCGTTCATGAACCAGGGCGGCATTCGCGCCGACCTGGTCGTGCCCGCGGGCGGCGCCAACATCACCTGGAACGACCTGTTCACGATTCAGCCGTTCGGCAACACGCTGGTGAAAATGAGCCTGACCGGTGCGCAGATCAAAGCGCTGCTCGAGCAGCAGTGGCAGCCCACGGTCACGCGCTTCCTGCAGATCTCGGGCCTGGGCTACACCTGGGACGCAGCGCTGCCGGTCGGTAGCCGCATCGTCGAGGTTCACGACGCCGCGGGTGTCGCGCTCAATCCGGTAGCCAGCTACTCGATCACCTGCAACAACTTCTTGGCCACGGGTGGCGACGGATTCACTACCTTCCTGAGCGGCACGGGCAACGTGGGCGGCCCGGTCGACCTCGATTCGCTCATCGACTACACCGAGCACCACAACCCGCTGCCGGCAGTGGTCTTGGGCCGCATCACGCGTCTACACTGACGGGTGTGTCGACCCGCCCGCTCGGCCTCGCGCTGATTCTGCTGCTCGTTTCCTGCTCGAAGCAGGCCACACCCGACGGGAACGGCGGCAGCAGCGCGGGCACGTCGGGCGGGGGGCTCGTGGCTCGCGTCGGCAAAGCCGAGCTGCATGAAGCCGACATTCAGCGCGCCATGGCCCGCGATCCGGGCGCCTCAGCAGAGCGCTTCAAAACTCCAGAGGCGCGGCGCGAGCTCATCGACGGCTTGGTTCGCTTCGAGCTACTCGCCCAGGCCGCGGAGCGCGCAGGCCTCACCAAAGATCCGGACGCGATTCACGCCTTGCAGCAGATCGCGGTCACGAAGCTCATCAATCAGAAGCTAGGCGCCGAGGTGGTCACGAGCGCCGACATCGAGCGCGAGTACGCCGCGCGCCAGGCCAGCGAGTTCACGCTGCCCGGCGCGGCCGAGGTGCGGCACATCCGCGTGTCCGACGCGACGCGAGCTGAGCGGCTCGCCGCGCAAGCCAGGGCGCTGGCACCGGCAGACGACCGCGGCTTCGCCAAGCTCGCCGCCAGCAGCAGCGAAGACGCCGCCACGCGCGGAAGCGGCGGCGCTTTGGGTTTCGTCGACCAGAATTCCCGGCTACCGCACCCGCTCGTCGAAGCGGCGCTGGCGCTCACGACCCCCGGCGAGGTCAAAGGCCCGATCGCCACGGATTCCGGCTACGAAATCCTGCGCCTGGTGAGCCTGCGCGCCGCGGCCGTAAGCCCGCTCAGCTCGGTAGAAGAGCCGATCCGCCAGCGCCTGATCCGCGAGCGCCGCAGCAAAGCCCTCGACGACTTCATCGCCAAGCTGCGGGCAGAGACGCCGGTCGTCATCACCGAGCCAGCAGCCGGGTTGTAGGCCGACGCGGGCGCGCGCTTGGTGGCGGCGCCGCCCTGAGCCAAGATGCAGCGCATGAAAGAGAGCTCGCGCCTCGAAGACCTGTTCGCCGGCATGGCCGCCAAGATCAGCCAAGCCACCGGCAGCTTCTGGACCTTCACCGCGGCGTTCTTGATCGTGATCGTGTGGGGCGCCACGGGCCCCATGTTTCACTACTCGGAGACCTGGCAGCTGGTCATCAACACCGGCACCACCATCATCACCTTCTTGATGGTCTTCGTCATTCAACACGCGCAAAACAAAGACATGCGCGCCGTGCAGCTCAAGCTCAACGAGCTGATCGCCGCCGTCGAAGGCGCCTCCAACCGCCTGATCGACGTCGAAGACCTCACCGACCGCGAGCTCGAACACCTCTACACCCGCTTCCAAACCCTCGCCCGCGAAGCCAAGAAAGTCTCCCACGGCGCCAAGCTCACCATCGACAGCAGCGACCCCGGCGAAGACGCCGACGACGCCGACGACAGCCTCAGCGCCGCCCTCGAGCTCGCCCACGGCCACCCCCACAGCGCCCGCGGCAAAAAGCCCGTCGCCCTGAAGCCCGAAGCCAAAAAACACGCCAAAAAATCGCAGGACTAGCGCCGAGCGACTTGAGCTACACCGGCGATCGTGACAAGTTCCGCGCCCCGCGAGCCCAACGAAACCCGCACGCAAACCCCTCACATCTCAAATCCGCTCCCGTAGCTCAGTTGGATAGAGCAGGGCTTTCCTAAAGCCAAGGTCGCAAGTTCGATTCTTGCCGGGAGCGCCACCATCATCACTCGATAAATCAGAAGAAAACGGCCACGTTCGTCGCGTTTCTTGGCGCGATGGTGAAGCTCTCGATCGGTCGTTTGGTGTCGTCTTCGATACTCTACGCGACACCAGTTGGGGCAACAGCGGGGCAACAGCGGGGCAACGGCGGTCGCCTGACGTTGCGGCTTGCGAGGAGCGGTTGTGGTGACGCCCGCCGC
>Ga0307508_10001477_pt1 | contig 26371 bp, 22 predicted proteins | sample 9_EM_MG_FD_203089 | JGI IMG/M metagenome (GOLD analysis project Ga0307508, IMG submission 203089) | Populus trichocarpa ectomycorrhiza microbial communities from riparian zone in the Pacific Northwest, United States - 9_EM | ecosystem: Host-associated > Plants > Roots > Unclassified | place... | reverse complement strand
CCGGACGGCTCGGCTCGGTGGCGGCGGCGCAGGGCCAGGGCATGATCTTCACGGTCTTCGCGGCGGCCGTCATCGGCGGGATCAGCCTCGACGGCGGCAAGGGCACCCTGTTCGGCGCGCTCTGCGGGGTCATCGTGCTCGGGCTCATCAACAACATCCTGACGCTGGCCGGCGTCTCGGCCCAGTGGATCCAGGCGATCTACGGCGGGATCATCCTGCTGGCGTTGATCCTGGCCCGGGTCACCTCCGGCAAGGCACAGGACTAGGGCACGTGGCCGTCACCGACGAGGCGATCGAGAAGATCAAGGCGATGATCGTCGCGGGCGATCTCCGGCCGGGCGACCGGCTGCCGCGAGAGGCCGACCTCGCCGAACGACTCGGGCTGTCCCGCAGTTCGCTGCGCGAGGCGGTCAAGGCCCTGTCGCTGATCCGCGTCCTCGACGTGCGCCAGGGCGACGGCACGTACGTCACCAGCCTCGCTCCGCAACTGCTGCTGGACGCGTTGAGCTTCATCGTCGACTTCCACCGCGACGACACCGTCCTGGAGTTCTTCGAGGTCCGCCGGGTCCTGGAACCGGCCGCCACCGCGATCGCGGCGCAGCGGATGACCGGCGACGACATCGACGCGCTCCGCAAGGTGCTGCACGACCTGCGGGACGATCCGACCATCGACGAGTTGGTCGCCAACGACCTGGAGTTCCACCACCGGATCGCGGCGGGCGCCGGCAACGGCCTGCTCTGCTCGCTGATCGACAGCCTCTCGGGGCCGACCACCCGGGCCCGGATCTGGCGCGGGCTGACCCAGGCCGGCGCGGTCGACCGCACCCGGGAGCAGCACACGGCCATCCTCGACGCGATCGTCGCCCGCGAGCCGGAGCTGGCCCGCTCCTGGGCCACCGTGCACGTCGCCGGCGTGGAGGACTGGCTGCGCGTCGCCCTGCGACGAGAATGAGCCGCCAGCCACTATCGTCTATGCGTGCCCTCGTCCATGGTCGCCGATCCCCGCGCGCGCACCGACGGGATCGGGTGGGTGACCCGGGCCGTGTTCGACGATCCCGGCCTGCGGCTGGAGATCGGCGACGACCCGGCCGCCGCCGCCCGTTACGCGGTGCTGCCCGACCTCGACCGCGCCCGTTTCCTGCTGCCCCTGGGATCACGCACGGTCACCGCGGCGTCCGTGCTGGCGTACAACGCGCTGCGCCCGCCCCGGGTCCGCGCGTCGCGGGCCGCGATCGGGCTGCTCGCCCGGGCCGGCGCGCTGCGTCTCACCCGGGCGCCGGTGCTCTCGGTGCACGTGCCGGCCGGCGCCGAGCTGCTCTGGGACCACCTCGCAGGCCTGCTCGACGTGCCCCGGCTGCACGCGGCCATCGGCATCCGGCCGCCCGATCCCCATCACAAGCCCACGCTGCAGCTCTTCGACGACGCCGGCCGGCCGCGCGGCTACGCGAAGATCGGCTGGAACGACGGCACCCGGGCGATGGTCCGGGCCGAGGTGGCCGCTCTCGCCTCGCTGCCGCCGCCCGGCGGTGACCTGCCCACCGTGCCCCGGCTGCTCCGGCGCCTGCGGTGGCACGACCGCGAGGTGGCCGTCATCGAGCCCATGCCGCCCGGCGTTCGGCGCATCGACCGGCCCGACGTTCCCCGGACGGCCGTGATGCTCGCGGTGGCCCGGCGCGGCGGGCCGGCGGCGGCGCCCCAGCCGGCGGCGCGGTTCCTGGACACGCTGCGCCGCCGCTCGGCACCGGCCGTCGACGGCGCGATCGACGCCCTGCTGGCCCGCGACGGCGAGGTGCCGGTCGAGCTCGGCGACTGGCACGGCGACTGGGTGCCGTGGAACATGGCCCGGCACCGCGGCGAAATCCTGCTCTGGGACTGGGAGAACAGCGGCTCCGGCGTGCCGGTCGGCTTCGACCTGGCACACCAGGCGTTCCAGACCGCGCTTTCCACGCGCCGGCGTCCCGCCGCCGAGTGCGCGGACGCCGTCGACGCGGCGCTGTCCGCGTACGGTCCGGCGCTGGGGTTGGCGCCGCAGGCCCGGCGGTTCGTCGCGGACGCCTACCTCATCGAGCTCTGGCTGCGCACCCGCGAGCTGTCCGCCGGCGGGGCCGGCTGGAACCCGAAACTCCACCCGGCGTTGCTGCACGTCCTCGCGGCGCGCCTCGGCTCACCACTCGAGGTTTAGGCCCAGCCGCCGGGCCAGGGCCGCGTTGTGCGGCCGGAAGTACTCGGTCAACTCGGCACGGACCGGCTCGGCCATGCCCCGGCTCGGGCGATCGTTGAAGACGTCGTAGGACTCCAGCTCGAACGGCGGAAGACCGAGAAAGGACAACACCTGCGCGTACGAGTCGGCCGGCGCGCGGTAGAACGTCTCGCTCGGCAGGAACAGCAATTGCGTACGGTCGAAGCGGTCCAGCCACGGCTCGAGGTGCTCCAGGTAGCGGCCGCGGGCCCGGTACGAATACCAGTCGTACGCCTCGCTGACCGCGCCCGGCTCCGCGACCAGCCGCTCCCGCTCCCCCGCCGTCCGGGACGCCTCGGCGGCCAGCGCCTCGGCGAAGCCGAGCGGCTCCTTTCCCTCGGTGCGCCGCTCCTTGAAGTGCGAGTAGGCCCGCTGCACCGGGTCCCGCAGCAGCACGATCAGCCGGACCTGCGGCAGCAGGGCGGCGACCCGGGCCGCGGCGAGCGGGTGGAACATGTAGAACGGCGCCGCCTCGCCCACTCTGGACGGTCCGCCGTGCCGGCGTTCGAGCGCCGCCCGCTGCCGCTCGGTCGGGAAGTGCGACCGGTACCAAGTCTCCCCCCGGCGCCAGTTGTCCTCGAAGTAGTGCGAGGTCTTGGTGTTCCAGGCGGGGAAGAGCCGTGGCACGAGCGGGTGCTGGATCAGGTAGCGCCACAGCGACGTGGTGCCGCCGCGCTTGGTGCCGATGACCAGGAAGTCGGGCAGCGGCCGCCGGTCGCTGGTCCTCTCGCCGTAGCGGACCAGCAGCGAGCGGACCTGGTCGCGCGCGGCCTTCGGCGCCGCGCTTTTGATCAGCTCCTTCATCGGAGGTCCACACGGATTCCGGCGAGCGCGCCACGCGCCCGCGGGTCGAGAAGCGAGCCGAGGCAGCCGGCCACGAGCAGGCCGAGGGCGATGGTCAGCCCGGCGAGACCGCGGCCGCCGGCCAGGACGCCGACCGTGGCCACGACGCCGGTCGCGGCCGCCACCAGGGCGCCGGCCCGGACCAGGGCCGTCGAACCGAGCGGCGCGCCGAGCGCACGGCGGGCGAGGACCGCGGCCAGCGCGTTCTCCGTCACGATGCCGAGCGACCAGGCGATCGCCGCGCCGAGCGCACCGTGCCGCGGGATCAGCACGACGGCGGCGCCCACGTTGAGCAGCAGGCCCGCGACCGTGGCCAGGAGATGGGCTCGGCTGTTGCCGCTCATCAGCAGCACCGTCTGCACCAGCCCGACGCCGACGTTCACGAGCATGGCCGCGGCCAGCACCGCGAGCGGGGTGGCGCCGCCGCCGAACTGCGCGCCGAACAGCGCCAGGAAGGCCGGCGCGAAGACCGCGAGCAGGAGGTACGCGGGCCAGGAGAGCACGACGATCCACAGCGTCGTGCGCCGGTAGACCCGCGCGGCCTCGTCCCGGCGACCCGCGCCGAGCAGCCGGGACAGCTGCGGCGCGACCGCGACCCGCAGCCCTTGCATGATCAGCAACCCGGCCAGGGCGTACCGGCCGACGGCCGCGAACACGCCCGCCTCGGCCTTGGTCGCCAGCGCCGCGGTGAGCAGCACGCCGACCCACATGCTGCTGGCGTCGATCGCCACCGACGCGGCCCGGGGCAGCGCGAACCCCCAGAACGTCCGCCAGTCGGCCGGCAGCGGACGGGCGAACCCCCAGAACGTCCGCCAGTCGGCCGGCAGCGGGCGGGCGAACCCCCAGAACGTCCGCCACTCGGCCGGCAGCGGGCGGGCGAACCGGTCGAGCGGCCGCACGAGCAGCGTCAGGGCGATCAGGGCGGCGACGGCGAGCGGTAGCAGCCAGGCCGCGAAGCCGAGCAGCGCCCCGCCGCCCAGGGCGACCGCGCCGAGGATCAGCAGCGGCCGGGCGGCGGGCACGAAGACGAGCTGCACGGCGACGTACGTGCCGATCGGCCGCGTCGCTCGCACGGCCGCGAGCAGCACGGTCGCCGCCACGACGACGGGGATGCCGGCGAACGCCCACCGCAGCGAGCCGAACCCGATGAAGCCCGCGGCCCCGACGACCAGTGAGGCGGCGAGCGTGGGCAGCAGAGCCACCGGCAGCAGCCGGTCGACGTCGGCCGGGCGGCGAGGTAGCGCCCACATCAGGGCGGTGTCGGCGCCGAGACAGCACACCGCGCCGGCGATCGTGACGAGCCCGATGACGCTGAACAGCTCCCCCGAGCCGGCCGCGCCGAACGTCCGCAGGATGACCGTGGTGAGCACGAAGCCGAAGGCGCCGTTGACGGCCGCGCCCAGCAACCCGATCGCGCCGCTGCGGCTGCTGCGCCGCTGTTCGGTCGCGGTCATCCGGCGCGCACCCGCACCGGCCGGTTGACCGGACCGTCCACGGCGGACAACCCGAGGCCGACGATGAAGAAGAGCACCGACATGTTGGGGTCGATGTACGAGTAGAACGGCGTCACCACCAGCGCGATGACCGGCACCGAGCTGAGCCACAGCCCGGCCGGCGAGACCGCCGCCGCCATCCGCCGGGCGATCACCACGAGGAAGACGAAGATGCAGACCAACGCCGGGATGCCATGGCTGTAGAGCACCTGCCAGATGAGGCCCTGGGTGCCCAGCGGCTCGGCCGCGTGCGTGGTGTCGACCGAGTTGGGCTGACCGAAGCCGAGCAACGGCGAGTGCAGCACGGCCGCCCAGGTCTGCCGGTAGAGGTCGAGCCGGTCCGTTGTCGTGTCCGTCGTGGAGGTTCGGTGGGCGATCAGGTCGGCGACCGGGATGAAGAGGGTGACCAGCCAGCCGATCAACACGATCACCGCGATCGGCAGCAGCCGCCGCACCCGCCCGTGCAGGATCTCCCGCCCGAGCAGGTAGAGCACGCCCGCGCCGAGGCCGATGAACATGCCCCGGTTCAGCGTGAGGAACGCCGGGACGATCGACAGCGGCAGCGAGATCAGCAGGGCGAGCCGCATCGGCCCGCGCCGGAGCGCGGTCAGCACGGCCACGACGAAGGGCGCCAGGAACGCGTACGCGGTGCCCCAGTTGTTGGTGTACGGGTACGGCGCCGCCGGCCGGTAGATGGGGTTCGCGCTCGCCGGGTTGAACTCGGTCGCGTCGAGATGGGAGATGTCGTTGACGAACCGCACGCTCGCCAGCCCGTGCGGCAGCGCCATCTGCAACGGGCTCGCCACGCTCAGCTTCGGCGCCAACACCCCGAGCCAGCCCAGCGCGACCACGGACAGCCAGAAGAGGCAGAGCGGGTTGGCGATCCGGATCCAGGGCGCCTGGTCCCGGCCCAGGTTGTAGACGTAGAGCCCGACCAGGAACGCCGTGACCAGAAATCCGAGGCGCAGCACGAAGACGAGGACCTGGCTGCCCCGATCCAGCCGGACCGCGCTGATCGCGACGATGCCGAGGAAGACCAACCACGGCACGGTTCCGGCCGGCAGGCGTACCTTCCCCCGCGCGGTGAGCAGCCCGAACAGCACGACACCGAAGAACGGCCAGAGGAAGTACCAGACGCCGAGCGCCCACCACACCGGCACCAGACCGAACATCACGGTCAACGGCCACACCGGCAGGCCGGTCGCGCGGACGGCGTACGCGGTGGGGTCGAGCACCCCGGGAGCGACCGCGGCGACCGCCCTGGCCCGGCTCGGCACCCTGGCCCGTACCGGCAACCGCAGCCGCCGGCCACGCACGGCCGTCTCAGACACCCCGGCCCCGCTTCTGCGCCATCCGCAGCACCCGCTCGCCGGTGACCAGCCCGAGGATCACGCCCACCGTGACCGGAACCCGCTTCTCCCAAGGGTTGAGCCGCACGACGGCCGCCAGTTCCCGGATCGCCTCGGTGCGGCGGTTCCCGGATGCCAGGGCGAAGGCGATCTGGCCGCGGATCCGGGCCAGGCCGGCCCGATTGCGGGCCAGCTCGGGATGCTTGCGCAGGAGGTAGCGCTGCGCCTCGACGATCGTCGCCCACCGTCCGAAGTAGAACGATCCGCCGTGCCAGTCGACGACGACCAACGCCTGCGGCAGGACCGCGATCGCACCGAGCGCGGCCACCCGCAGCAGCCACTCGTAGTCCTCGCTGTATCCGCCCGGAATCTCCTCGTCGACCTCGCCCGCCGCGAGCCACGTCGACCGGCGCACCAGGATCGTGCTGGAGTGCACCTCCATCACCCGGTCGGCGAGCAACTCGTCGAGGGTGACCCAGCTCCGCTCGAGCACCCGCTCCTTGTCGATGCCCGGGCCGCGCAGCCGCAGCCCGCAGCTGACCGCGCCGACGGCCGGGTCGGCGAGCTTGGCGACCTGGCGGCTGAGCTTGGCCGGCAGCCAGATGTCGTCGTCGTCGCAGAACGCGAGCAGTTCGCCGGTGGCCGCGTCGACGCCGCTGTTACGCCCGCCGGGCAGACCCGGTCGGCGGGCGTTCTCGATCGCCTTCAGCGTGCGGTTCGGGGCACACTGCAGATCAAGCTCCCGTACGGGAACGTGGTCGTAGACCACGATGCACTCGACCGTGCCCGGATAGTTCTGGCCGAGGACGGCTGCCACCGCCCGCTCGAGCAGGCCGGGGCGGTCCCGGGTCGCGACGATCACGCTGACCGGCGGGTAGACGGTCTCCGTGAGGTCAGGCATTCCGGCCCCCGGTCAGCACGAAGCCGACCGTCCGCGCCCCGGCCGACCGCAGCCGGTCCACCAGCCGGGCCAGATCGGCGTTGCGGGTGCCGTCTCGCGCGACCACCAGCACGGCCACGCCCGACTGTGCGGCGCGCACCCCGCGCTCGTCCGTGTCGGAGGGCGGAGCGTCGACCACGATCACGCCGCGTGCGGGGTGCTCGCCGAGGCCGCAGAGCCGGATCACACCGGCGCCGAGCAGGACGATCCGCGGACGCACCTGGAAGCCGTACTCGTCGACCGTCACCGGCGTGCTCGGCGCGGGTTGCTGCGCCTCGATCACCAGGGTGGTCTCCGGATCGCCGTGTTGCGCCGAGCCGAAGCCGGCGACCCGGGTCAAGCCGGCGTTCTGCGAGCCGGCATAGGAGCCGCCGGCCGCGGCGCCGAACTGGTCCGAGGTCGCCGCGCCGTTGAGCCGGACGACCGCGCTCCTGCTCGGCTCGGCGAGCGGCACCAGCCGGGGGCGCGGCGGCGTGCGGCGCTGGCCGTCGTACAGGATCTCCTTGAGCTCCTCCATGTTCTCGGGCCGCGCGGCCAGCCAGACGTCGTGCCCGGCCTCGGCCAGGGCGACGGCCAGATTGCCGGTCACCATCGTGCGGCCCTCGTCGTCTCGGCCGGAGAGCACGACCAGCGGCTGGTCCGGATGCCGGTCCAGCCACTTGACCACGGCCAGCGAGACGTACCGGGCGTCGGCGGCGGTCACCGCCTCGCCGTCGTACCGCCGGCTCTGGCGGACCACGCCGAGCGCCGGCTGGCCGATCAGGTCGGCGGCCTGGTCGACCGAGCGGATCCGGCGGTCCAGCGCCTCCCGGGCGTGCGCCGCGATCATGCCGAGCAGAATGCCGCCGAGCAGCGCGCCGATCAGGTAGAGGGCGGCGGAGTCGTGGCTGGACGGCACGGGAGCGCGGGCCGCGGCGGTGATCGACCCGGGGGTCAGGTCGGCCGAGGCCACCTTCGCGCGGGCGTTGGCCAGCTGGGCGATCTGGTCGTTCAGGGCGTTGACCTGGTCCAGCGTCGCCTGCGTGCGGGGCGAGGCTGGGCCTGAGCCGGATCCGTTCTCGGGAAGGTCCTTCTGCGCCGACTTGCGCTGGTCGGTGACCTGCTTGATGGTCTGGTCGTAGGAGAGCAGCAGCGCGGCCCGCTGCTGCTGGTAGATGCCCTGCCGGACGGTCAGGTAGGTCTGCGCGGCGGCGTTCGCGCCGGTGATCGAGGCCTGCTCGGTGTGGTCGGCGTAGTCGAAGCGCAACACCTGGCCGCCCGTCGGCACGTCGACGGTGAGTGCCTTGCGCACGTCGTCGTTCGCCTTCCCGAGCGTCTTCGCGGTCGCGTCGATGACGTCGTTGCCCTCGGCGATGCCGCTCTCCGCGGTCATGTTGATGGCCCGGTCGGCGCCGCTGTTGGGCAGCGTGAACGGGTCGGTCACCACCGGGCGGAGCACGACCACGGAGGTGGCGGTGTAGGTGGCCGGCAGCAGGAACAGGTAGGCGGCCAGAGCGATCAGGACGGCCGCGATGGCGGCCAGCACCAGCCGCCAGCGGCGCAGGGGAATGCGTACGACGTCCGCGAAGCCCACGACACGTTGGCGGCTGCCGGCGGCGGAATCAGTGACATCCATGGCGTCTCCCCTTGCTCCGGCCGTCGGTGGGGGCCGACGGCCGGCCGAGTGTTGCTGATCCGGGTGTTTCTCAGGAGGTGGCGAAGAACAGGGTTGCGTTGTTCCAGGTGGCGGCGGACGTGCCGGAAGCGAGGACCTTGGCGCCGGCGCCCGCCACGGCGGTCGCGGCGGCCGGGCTGAACGCGACGGCGCGCAGCTTTCCGTCCGTCGAGCCGTAGACGATGGAGCCCGCGACGTAGGTCATGCCGCGTACCGCGGTCCAGGTGATGCCGCTGGTCGGCAGCGTGAACTCGGTGCAGCCGACGACCGAGCCGTCCGGTTCGAGGTAGCGGTAGAAGAGCGCGTTCGAGCTCGATGTCGTGTAATACATCCGGCCACCGAGGAAGAACGCGCCGGTCATGTTCGACGTCGCGTACCAGGCGTTGAAGCCGCTGCCCAGCCAGGACGCGCCGACCGTGCCGGCGGAGAAGGTCGAGACGTTGAGCAGGTTGCCGCTGGTGGCCCAGTAGAGCTTGTTGGAGATCGCGAACGCGGACTTGGCCCCGGTCAGGTTCGGCTGGCTGGTGACCGACGGCGTGCCGATGCCGGACGCGGAGTACGTGACCTTGGTCAGCTTGCCGTTGCCCGCGCCCAGGTAGAGATAGCCGGAAGCGGCCGTCGGCGCGTCCGCCGGCGCCACCGTGCGGCCGCCCGCGGTCGGGAAGTACGCCTCGCGGCCGTGGTACTCGGCGCCGACGCCGTCGGAGTCCTGCCCGATGAACAACCCGCTCGGGCCCTTCCACATCTCCCAGACGATCGGACCCCAGTCGACCCCGCCGGCCGGCAGCTGCGTGCCGGGCGAGCGCGTCGGGTTCCACGCCATCGGCATGCCGTTGTTCGGGTCCAGCGCGGCGAAGCCGTACCGGTCGACCGCGCCGGCCCCGGCCGAGTCGTTGCCGTTGGCGTTGTCCATCCAGCGGAAGTGGCCGCCCACGTAGACCACGTTGTCGGCCGCCTCGAGCGAGGTGACCGAGTCGTGGCCGGTCCGGTCGACCCAGGTGGCGTCGAGGTTGCTTCCGCGGGCCGAGGTCTCCCAGCGGCTGACCGTGTCGCAGAACGCGTCGCCGCCGATGCCGCCGTCGGCGCCGATGACGAAGTAGCTGCCGTCGTCGGAGAAGTCGACGTCACGGGCGTAGAACGGGAAACTCGAGATCGAGCAGTCGGCCAGGAACCGCTGGGTGCTCCAGTCGGCCACGGTCGGCGTGCCCGACACGTCGATCATCACGACCTGCTCGCGGGCGAGCTTGTTCACGATCTTGAAGTTGCCGGCCGCCACGACGGTCTTGCCGTCGGGCGAGACGGCCAGCGCCCACACCAGCTCGGAACTGGCCCGCGCGACGCTGGCGTCGATCTTGAAGGTCGAGTCGATCGCGCCGGTGGTGGCGTTCACCCGGGCCAGCAGCGAGTGCGCGGCGCCGTCGACGTAGTGGAAGGCGCCGGCGAGGTAGAGGTAGTTGTCCTTGACGATCGCGCGCCGGACCACGCCGCCGTCGGCCACGCCCGTCCAGCCGGCGACGGTGGCGCCGGTGGTCGGGTCGAGCTCGACGAGGTTCTTGCGGGCCACGCCGTTCACCGTGACGAAGTTGCCGCCAACGATCAGCTTCCCGTTCGGGCTGACGGCCAGGGTCTCCACCGCGTCGTCCAGGACCGGCGCGAACCCGGTCTTGAGCACGCCGGTCGTCACGTCGTACGCGATCAGGTTGTGCGAGGTCGACCAGTTGGTCGCGCCGGCGTTCTTGACTCCGGTGAACGAGCCGCCCGCGTAGACCGTGGCGCCGATCTGCGCGAAGGCCCGCATGCTGCCGTCCTTCAGCTGCGGGGTGACGTCCGCCGGGTTCGCGGTGACCAGGGTGGACGTGACGTTCGGCGGCACGAACACGGCGCTAGCCGGTGCGGCGGTGGCCAGGACGACCGTCAGGCTCAGGACCGTCGCGGACACCAGGACCCTGGTGACCGGCTTCGGCCGGAGTCGACGAAATGGGGACACGTGTCCTCCTTGTGTGGGGGGCTCAGGGTGAACAGAGTGGGAACGGGGTGACATTCAGGCTGGCCCGGACCGTCCAGGCGGCGGCCGTCGTCAGGTCGTCGAGCGAGACCTCGGTCGCCTCCCTGGCAAGGACCAGGTCGCGGCCGTGCAGCTCGCGGGCGACCTCCGCCTGATGATCGTCGATGTGCTCGCCGTGCGAGCGGCGGCGCGGGACGAAGAGCGCGCGCCGGCCGGCCTGCATGGCGGCCAGCGCCGAGCCGACTCCAGCGTGCGAGATCACGACGTCGGCCTCGCGCATCGCCTCGCGCAGCTCGGTTACCGGCACCTGGCGGCGGGCGCCGGGCGGCATCCGGGGGGTGACCGTCGATCCCACCTGCCAGAGCACGTCGACCGTGGACGGGAGGATCTCGACGAGCCGGTCCAGCAACCGGGGGAAGGTGAAGCGCTCGTGGGTGCCGAGGGTCACGACGACCTTGCGTACGGGCCGGGGCCGGTCGAGCCGCACGGCGGTGAACGCGTCGAAGATGGACCCGCCGTAACGCCAGGTGTCGTCGGCCCACGAGCGGTACTGGGTGTACAGCCGGGCGCCGGGCACGCGCGCCGCCAGCCGGCCGGTCAGCGACGGTCCGCTGGTACGGGTCGCGCTCTCGATGTACGTGCACGGCACGCCGGCCGCGGTCGCGGGCAGGAAGAACGACATGGCCACGCCGGCCCCGGTGCTGATCACCCGGTCGTACCGCCGCCTGCGGAACATCTTCCGTGCGACCAGCAGATCCTTCACCACGCCCGCCAGGTCGCGGCTGGTCGCCGGCGGCACGTACACGACGTCCTCCCCGGCCAGCAGCGAGCGGCTCTGCGCGGTGTCGAAGGTGACCCAGCGGCGCTCGCCGACGCCGAGCCGGGGCGTCAGGTCGTGCAGTTCGGCGAGGTGGCCGCCCGTGGACGCGACCAGCAGCGTCGTCACAGCGCCGGTTCCAGCACGAGCGTTCCGGCCGGCGCCGGTCGCGACGCACGGCCCGCCAGCACGACGACGGCCAGCGCGTAGCCCAGGAACAGCGCCGGCCCGAAGAGCAGGCCGCCGAGCACGTCGGTCAGCCAGTGTTTCTGCTGGTAGATCCGGGAGTAGCCCTCGTAGGCGGCCAGCGCCAGCACGACCGTGCCGAGCGCCACCTGCCAGCGCCGGCTCAGCCGCCAGGTGAGCACCGCGAAGAGGGCGAGCGAGCCGATCGTCAGGACGATCCGGGCGACACCCCCGGACGGGTACGTGCCCAGGCCGGTCGGCGGGTGGCCTCGGTCGACCGCGTCGCCGACGACGGTCTGCGCGTACTGCTCGACGACGAAGGCGGCCGGGATGGCCAGCAGCGGGATCCAGAACCGGCGGCGCCACAGCACGGCGAAGACCAGCGCGCCGACGACGGTGACCCACTTCAGCGGCGCGCGGTCGCCGAGCGCGGTGTAGAAGGCGTTGAACGACCCGAAATCCGGGTTGCGGCGAGTCGCGACCCAGGCCAGCACCGGCCGGTCGACGACGCCCTCCAGGCGATGCGCGAGAACGCCGAGCGGCCAGAACACCGCGACGACCGCGGCCGAGGAGGCCAGCAGCACGGCGACCGCGGTCAGCGGCCGGCCGAGGACGCCGGTCAGGCCCGCGACAGCCCCGCGAACGCGCGCCGCGAGGCGGCCGCGGGCCACCCACCGCACCGGGCCGAACGCCAGCAGCGGACCGGCCACCACGGGCCCGACCACCGCGAGGGCGGCGACAAAGTAGAGCTGTACCACCGATCTGTCCCCATCCTGCGGATCCCAACCCCCGTGACCGAGCGACCCCACGACGCTCAGTACGCCCCAGCCCCGCGTATCACCGCCATCGCCGTCCGCAGCAGGATCGCCAGGTCGGCGGTGAGTGACCAGTTCTCCACGTAGCGAAGGTCGAGCCGGATCGACTCCTCCCAGGACAGGTCCGAGCGGCCGCTGACCTGCCACAACCCGGTCAGGCCGGGCTTGACCACGAGCCTGCGCCGCATGTCGTCCGGGTAGTGGTCGACCTCGCCGGGCAGCGGCGGCCGCGGCCCGACCAGCGACATGTGCCCGAGCAGCACGTTGAACAGCTGAGGCAGCTCGTCGATCGAGTAACGGCGCAACAGCCGTCCGGACCGGGTCACCCGCGGGTCCCGGCGCATCTTGAACAGCACCCCGGACTGCTCGCTCTGCGCCCGCACCGCCTCGAGGGAGCCCTCGGCGCCGGAGTGCATGGTGCGGAACTTGATGATCCGGAACATCTCGCCGCCGCGGCCGACCCGGACCTGCCGGAAGAACACCGGCCCGCCGGTGTCCAGCCTGATCGCACACGCCACCGCCAGGAACAACGGCGCCAGCAGGCAGGTCAACGTCGCGGCCAGCGAGAGGTCGAACAGCGACTTGATCAGGCGGCGCCCGCCGCTGAGCGTCGGGTGCTCGATGTGCATCATCGCAAGGCCGTCGACCGGCCGCACGGTGATCCGCTCGCCGGCGGTGTCGACCAGCGACGAGGAGACGATCAGGTCGATGTCGTCGCGCTCCAGTTCCCAGGCCAGCCGGCGCAGCATCGCCCCGTCCAACTCGGGACAGGAGAGCACCATCACGGTGTCGGCGCCCGCCGCGGCAGCCGAGTCCGCGGCCGCCGCGAGCGCGCCGAAGACCGGGACCTCGAGGATGCCGGCCGCCCCGGCGACCTGGCCGGCCGGCAGGCAGGCGCCGACCACCTGCAGCCCGTGGTGGTACCGGCGGTGCAGGTGGGTCGTCATCTGTGCCACCGCGGTGGCATGCCCGAGCACCATCACCCGGTGCATGCACCGGCCCTGCCGACGAGCCCGGTAGAGCATCTTGCGCAACAGTGCACGGCCGACCACCGACAGGACGGTCGTCAGGGCAAGCACGATCAGCAGGTAGCCGCGGGCGATGTCGGCGTGCGCCACATAGGACACCAGCGCGGCGACGACCGTGAGCCGCCCGGCGGCGCGCAGCACGCGCTGGTATTCGTCGGCGCCCACGAAAAGCAGACGGCGCTCGTAGGCGTGCGTCAGCGCCAGTACGACGACCCAGATCATCGGAATGACGGCCGAGAGGATCAGGTACCAATGCGCGTAGTGCGCGCCCCGAAAGCGCAGCACAAAGGCGATAAGGGTCGCCAGGAATACGGCGCCCAGGTCGGCGCCGAGTAGCAGTCGCAGGTAATGCGCCTCCCACACCCAGCGGTCAACCTGCGGGCCGCGACCGGCGAAATCCAGCGGATAGGCGTTGGCTCCGAACTGATATGCGGCTGTTGGTACCGATCCCGGCGCAGCGCTCTCCGCTGCTGTTTTTGTCGTCACGACGACCTTGCCTCCAGTGAGACCCCACGCCCACCCGGCATTTTCAGGCACAACAAGTTGAGCGCGGCCTGCGTCCCCAGCGGCGCGCGCTCAGATTTAAGCTAAGAACACAAACAAATACCGACGCCGGCCCGACGACATCGACGAGAATTTGCGATCTAACTCGGATCTACAGCGGACAAAGTAGCAGCGACGGCGCGTGCGGCGGAAGCCATCGACTGAGAGAAATCTCGCTGCGAACCGGAACATTGGCGGCGGCCACTAGCCCAGAACATAGTCCGCAACGCGGGACCCTAACATGGCACTCCGGTAGCCCGCGCACCGGGGTATCCGGCGCCGTCGATGACCGGCGACGGCGCGGTCAGGGTCGGGCTCCGGAGTGGACGGATCGGCCGCGGCGACCTGGAGTTCAGGACCGTTTGCGTGCGCGCGGGGCGGCGGAGCGCGGGGGCGAGGTGCGCAGGCGGTCGCGCACCTTGCCGAGGATCGCGGTGATCGTAGTGATGTCGGCCGGGGTCAGCGCGTCGAGCATGTGCCGCTGCACCACCTTCACGTGGCCGGGTATCACCTGGCCGAAGAGAGCACGGCCGGCCGGGGTCAGCGTGACCGTCACGCTGCGCTCGTCGTCGGCCCCCTGCGTACGCGAGACGAGCCCCCGCTTCTCCAGCTGCGCGGCCTGATAGGTGAGGCCGCTGCGGCTGTAGACCAGCCCGTCGGCCAGGTCGGTCATCCGCAGGTGACCGGCCTGTGCCTTGTTCAGGTGGGCGAGGATCTGGAACTGCGGGACGGTCAGCCCGCCGTCCTCTCGCAGCTGCCGCTCGACGGCGTGCCCAAGGAGGCTGCTGACCTCATGGAGCATGAGGAAGGCGGCGAGTTGCTCGGGCGTCAGAACGGTGGCATCGGTCACGGCCGAATTCTAGTTGCTACGAACTCGAAGCATGCTAGGTTCTCCACGTGCTTCAAATTCGAAGCAACATCTCGGGAGGAGACGGCGATGAAGGTCATCCGGTTCTATGAGTACGGCGGTCCCGAAGTCCTGCGCTACGAGGACGCCGAGCAACCCGTCCCCGGCGCGGGCCAGGTCCTGGTCAAGGTCGCCGGCACGTCGTTCAATCCGGTCGACGGCGGGATCCGGGGCGGCTACCTGCAGCAGCCCTTCCCCGTCGAGCTGCCGCACACGCCCGGTGCTGACCTGTCCGGCACGGTCGCGGCGCTCGGCGAGGGCGTCACCGGCCTCGCCGTCGGCGACCCGGTGATCGCGCTGCTGCCGCTGACCGTCGACGGCGCCACCGCCGAGTACACCCTGGCCCCGGCCGAGCTCCTGGTGCCGGCGCCGACGAACATCCCGCTCGCCGACGCGGCCGCGATCCCGCTCACCGCCCTGACCGCCTGGCAGGCGGTCCACGAGCACGCCAAGGTGCAGCCCGGCCAGCGGGTCCTGGTGAACGGCGCGGGCGGCGGCGTCGGCCGGTGGGCGGTGCAGTTCGCCAAGCTGGCCGGCGCGACCGTCGTCGGCACGGCCGGCTCGGGCAGCGCGGAAGCGGCCCGTTCGGCCGGCGCCGACGAGGTGCTCGACTACGCCGCCGGCCCGTCCGGGGAGCCGTTCGACGTCGTCGTCAACGCCGCGGCCGCCGACGAGGCGGCGATGGCCGCCCTCGTCGCAGCGATCCGGCCCGGCGGCACCCTGGTCTCGACCAGTTCGCCCGCTACCGAGGACGTCGAGCGGAAGGTGAGCACCATGAACATGTACCTCCGCATCGACGCCACCCAGCTGGCCGAGATCGCCCGCCTGGTCGACGCCGGGCAGGCGTCGGTGCTGATCAGCGAGCGGCGCCCGATCGCCGAGGCCGGCGAGGTGCACCGCCGGGCCGCGGCCGGGCAGGCGCACGGCAAGGTCGTGCTCTACAGCTGATAGACGGTCACCGGGCCGGACGTGAAGCGCACAGTCGCGACCGCGTCCAGGCCCGGCGCCACCCCACCGGGCGCCCGCCGGTCGGCGAAGAGCCACTTGACGTGGTATTCGTCGCGCAGGCGGGCGACGTCGGCCGGATCGCCACCGGCGAAGACCCGCTGGTTGAGGGCGAACCGGTCGGGATAGGGGGCCGGCTGCAGCTGGTACCGCAGGCCGTTCACCCCGTCGGCGGCCACCGCCTGGTCGGTGTACGCCCAGCTCTCCACCAGCGACCGGCGGCCGCCCAGCCCGGCGACCCAGAACGCCCGGGCGTCGCAGCCCGTGACCGAATCGACCGGCGTGCAATGCACGTTGGTGGCGACCACGTCGTCGTTGCCTGCATGCTTGTCCAGCCAGAGGGCGGCGCGCATCTCGGCGGCGGTGATGTCTCGGGCGTTGTGTGACGGCGCCGAATGTCGCACGAGCGCCACATACATGCCGCGCATCTCGGACTCGGCGCCGGTGGCCAGGCCCGCGCCGAGCGCCGCCGCGACCACCGCGACCGGGATCGCCCGCCACACGTTGCGGCCGGTTCTCCTACGCCAGACGAGCAGGCCGAGGGCGGCCACGGCTGCAGCCGCCGCCAGGGTGATCAGCACCGGCAGCGCCAGCGCCCAGGACCAGGCCAGGATCGAGGTGCCGTGCGGCGCGGGGAACCTGGGCAACACGGCCTCCCAGAGCCCACCGGCCAGCACGCCGGCGAGCACCGGCCGCCAGCTGCGGGCGTGGTCGGCGAGCAGCCACACGGTCAGCACCGTCGCGAACGGCACAGCGCACGCGTAGAAGTAGATCTGACTGGCCGACGGGTGCCAGAGCAGCCAAGCCCCGCCGGCGCCGGCCAGGGCCATGCCCGCAAGCAGCCAGGCGGCCGGTTCGAGGCGGGTCCGCTTGGTGGTCAGCGCGAGCAGGCCGAGCAGGCGCGGCGACTGCAGGAAGAGCCACCAGCCGACCAGGCCCGCGATGAAGAGCGCGCCGCCCGCGCCGGCCTGCTCGACGCCGAGCGGAAGCGCCCGGGCGCCGTCGATGACGTCGGCCGCGCCGAGGGTCCTGCGGTAGGGCGGGACCCAGTAGAGGACGGCGAACGGCTGCAGGCCGAGGATGCTCGCCCCGCCGCCGGAGAAGATCTTCACGCCGACGACCATGGCGGCCACCGCGAGACCGAGGAAGGCCAGCGCGGTGCGCAGCCGGCGCCGCTCCCGCCAGGCGACGATCACCGTGGCAAGCGCCAGGCCGGCGACGAACGGCGGCAGCGCGCTCGACTTGGCGCCCGCGCAGGCCAAGGCCAGCGGGAAGACCATCGCCCAGGCCCAGCCGAGCGAGCGGCCGCGCAGCATCTCGACGGCGACCACCACGAGCAGGCCGACCAACGGCATCGCGTACGTCTGTGACGGGCTGTTCACGCTGATCGGCGGGCCGCCGAACGCGGTGGTGGGGCTGCCCAGCAGGAACGGCAGCGCGACTACCGCGGCGGCGCCGCCCAGCGCGCCGGCCCACCACTTGCCGGTCAGCCCTCGGGTCAGGGCGGCCGCGACGAAGATCGTGACGCCCGCGATCGGCACGAGCCACAGCCGCAGCAGGATCACGGCCGGCGGGATCTTGGTGATCATCGTGGCCGCGGCCATGTCCGCGTCGGCGAGGTAGGTATAGCGCAGGGTGTCACCGGCCAGCTGCGGGACCTGGAACGGGATCGACCGGGTCATCTCGTGCACGAGCGCGAGGTGGTAGAGCAGGTCCTGGTAGTAGTTGGCCGTCGTCGGCGGCAACGGGGTGGTGCGCCAACCGGGGTAGTAGGCCATGACCAGCAGGAAGAGGGCCCCCGCCACGATCCAGGACCAGCGCAGCGGCAGTGGCCGGCGCTCGGCCGGCGGGATCCGCCAGGCGCGGCGCAGCCGGGGCACGGCCGCAAAGAGCGCGATGACCAGCAGCGGCCAGCCGGGCAGCAACACCTGCAGGCGGGTCGACGCGCACAGCGCCCACCCGACCAGCAGCACCAGCAGCCCGCAGGCGGCGCCGAGCCCGAGGTCCTCGGGCAGGTTGCCCCGGCTGCCTCGCAACGCCCGGTAGACCAGGGTGCCGGGCAACACGATCGCCGCCGCGAAATAGACCGCGTAGACCACGATGTAGCGCGCCGCCGTGCCGGTGTCGTGCAGGGCGACGGCCAGTCCCGCGGCCGGGAAGAGCCACGGCAGGAGGGCGAGCGCGACGCGTGCGCGACGCGGCTCGGCCATCGGGGACGGCGCGCCCTCGGCTTGTTCCAGGACGGCGGTCACGACGCGATGGTAGTCAGTCGGGTGAACTCCCGCGGCAGGTCGTAGCCGTCCCAGACGGCGCTGAAGGTCAGCGCCGAGCCGAACGGCACGATCCGATCGACGCCGCGGCCGCCGAGCGCGGTGGCGAACGCCCGCAGCTCGGCCGGGGCGAACCCGAAGTGGCTGAAAGTCTGGTCCTGGCGGTTCATCGCCGGCACGAGGTCGAGCAGCGAGTCGACCCGGGCGAACGGGAAGGCGCCCGCGCCGATCCAGCGCCGCGGCGCGTCCGGCACCCCGGCCAGCGACATCGCGGTGACCGTGTTGGCCGGGAACTCCATGGCCGTGACCGCGCCGGTGGCCGCCAGCCCGTACGCGTTGACCCGCTTCTCCACCGCCATCGCCGCGTCGACGGTCCAGCCCCGCTGGTCGACGACCTCCAGCAGCAGCGCCAGGAACTCGGCGCGCACCTCGTCGCCGTCCTCGCCGACCAGGAAGACCGTCCGCGGCGAGGAGCACGCGGCCTGGTCGAACCAATAGGCGTCGTTGGAGAACCCGACGACCGCCCGGCGTCGCGCGGCCGGGTCGGCGGCACGCCAGCCCGCGACCGAGAGCGCCGCCCAGGACGTCCGGTCGGGGAAGGTCAGGTCGCGCGCCGAGGGACGCAGCGGCTGCTTGCGGATCGTGTCGACCGCCGCGTCACCGCCCCAGATCACCCGCAGGTCGCACCACCGGCTCAGCGCGGCGGTGATCGCGTCGTCCCGCCCGTACGTCACCATGCGCTGGGTGCGTCCGATGATCGGGTCGGCGTCGGCGAGGGTGGCGTTGAGCGCCTCGATGATGGTGTCGGCCGCGGCGGCCGACCGTTCCGAGATGCGCACCACGTTGTGGTTTCCGGCCAGCGCCGAGAGCGCCCAGGAGTAGACGAAGATGGTGTCGACGTTCGCCGGCGGCACGTGGAAGACGTTGCCGCGGGGAAAGATCATGGCGTCCTCGCGCTCCATCCGCGCGACCGCGCGGGTCAGCTCGGCGGGCCGCAGGAAGTAGCCGAGGGAGCCCAGCTCCGGGTGCCGTCGGGCCACCGCGGGCGCGAGCAGCCTGCGGGCGAGGCCGCTCAGGAAGCCGACGACCCGCGGGTCGCCGACCGTGAGCCGGTCGCCGGAGGGCGCGGTGAGCTCCCCCTCGACGCCGAAGCGGAACCGCACACTCATGAGTCCTCCCGGTACGTGTCTGAGCAGCCCCGGGCCTCCGCGCGCGGCAGCCGGCCGAGGACCGAGAAACGCTTGCCGGGCCAGTCGCCGTCGTCGATGCCGTGCACCACGCCGAGGTCCTCGGTGAGCAGCACGTGGCCGGGGTACGACGTCGGCAGGGTGCTTACCACCACCAGCAGGCCCGGCCGGCCGGGCGGAAGCTCCGCCCAGGTCTGTGGGTCGCGAACCACGACGTCGGCGAAGTCCGGGCAGTACAGCGAACCGCCGGACGGCCCCTCCAGGAAGATCGTGCCGATCTGCTCGACCATCCCGTAGAAGTTGTGCGTGCGGGTGAGCCCCACGTCGGCCAGCCGCGCCCGGAACTCCTCCGGCGACACCGCCTGGTCGACCAGCTTCTTCCAGCCGCCGGAGTGGATCAGGATGCCGTTGCTCAGGTCGAGGCCGTTGTCCCGGGCCACCTCGTAGAGGTGCAGCCAGACCAGGTAGGTGAATCCGAAGATCAGGAACGGCTCGCCGCCATGCTTGTCGAGGAAGCCGCGGATCGCCTCCAGGTCGACGCGGCCGGCGCCGTCGAGCGCCCACACGTGGTCGCGGCCGAAGGTCGCCATGCCCAGCACGCCGGCGCCCCGGGCGCTGAACGAGCGCCGGTCCGCGAGCATCGCCTTGGTATCGACCAGCAGCATCGGCAGCCGCTTGGGGCCGAGCACGCTCTGCACGGTCGCGCCGAGCTGGCGGGTCTGCGTGGCGGCGGCCGCCTTGTCCAGGTAGATCCGGCTGACCTCGCCGGTGGTGCCGCTGGAGGTCAGGACCTTGAAGACCTCGTCGTCGGGGATGCTCTTGAGCTCGAGGTTCTTGAAGAGGCGCACCGGCAGCCAGGGCAGCTCGGCGACCGACGACGCGCCCGCATAGCCGTTCGCCGCCAAGATCCGGGCGTACGGCTCGCAGCGGTCGCGATGGTGCTCGACCAGCGCGGAGAGCTCCTTGAGCAGCACCTCCTCCTTGGCCGCCTGGGCAAGGGTGAAGACACTCACAGCGCCGCCTCCAGGCCGCGATAGTCGATCTTGCCGGTGGGTAGCAGCGGCAGGACGTCGACGCGATGCACGGTCACGCCGGTGAAGTGGGTGCCGAGCCACTCGGCGATCTTGGCGCGCAGGGCGCGGGCGTCCTCGTCGGTCAGGCCCTCGGCGAAGACGTTCAGCCGGTCGTCGCCGGCCACGGCCGCGACCGGGAAGTTCTTCTCCACGTCGTCCAGGTTGACGCGGGCGCCGAAGACCTTGCCCATCCGCTTGATCCGGCCGGTGAGGAACAGGAACCCCTCGTCGTCGAGCCGGCCCAGGTCGCCGGTGCGCAACTCGCCGTGCTGCTCGTCGCCGAGGGCGAGGTCGGCGGCGGTCTCCGCGTAGCCCATCATGACGTTGGGGCCGCGGTAGACGACCTCGTCGTCCTCGATGGCGAAGGCGCCGCCGGGCAGCGCCCGGCCGACCGAGCCGAGCTTGTCGGCGATCCGGTCGGACGGCAGGGTGGCCATCCGCGGGCCGGCCTCGGTCTGGCCGTACATCACGAACAGCCGGCCGTCGACGGTCGCCATCCGTGCGGCGAACTCCTCGACCAGTTCGGTGCGCAGCCGCCCGCCGGCCTGGGTGAGCGTGCGCAGAGCCGGGTATCTCGCCGGGTCGAAACGCAGCCGGCGCAGCATCTCGTACTGGTACGGCACGAAGGCCATCGACGTGACGCCGCGCTCGACCGCCGCCGTCCAGAAGTCGCGCTGCATGATCCCGGTGCGTTCGAGCACCACGGTGGCGCCGCGCAGCAGGTGCGAGTGGAGCACGGACAGCCCGTACGAGTAGAACAGCGGGAGCGTGGTGATCGCGACCTCGTCCGGGCCGATGCCGAGCGCCTCGGCGATCTGCTCCGCGTTGGCCAGCACGGCCGAGCGGGAGAGCCGGACCAGCTTGGGGTTGCCGGTCGAGCCGCTCGTGGTCAGCAGCAGGGCCAGGTCGGGGTGCACCTCGCCGGTGCGGAACCGCTCGGCCAGGTCGGCGTGGTCGCCGTCCGGATCGAGCAGAAGCACCGGTTTGTCCAGGCTGAGGGCGGCGAGGTACCGGGCGACGGCCGGCACGGTCGTCGCCATCGGCAGGAAGACCACGGTCTGTCCGGCCAGCGCCGCCGCCTCGGCCTCGATCAGCTCCGGGGTCAGCGTCTCGCCGGTCGCCGCGTCGATCACGCGGGCGGACGGGTGGAGCAGGTTCACAGCGTCAATCCCCCGTCGACCCCGAGCACCTGGCCGGTCACGAACCGGGCCTGCTCGGAGAGGAGGAACACGATGACGTCGGCCACCTCGTCCGGCTCGCCCAGGCGGCCGAGCGCGGTGCCGGCGATCCGCTCCGCGCGGCCCTGTTCGTCGAGCGTGTCGAGCATGTCGGTGGCGATGAAGCCGGGCTCCACCGCGTTCACCCGGATGCCCTGCGGGCCGAATTCCTTGGCGGCCGACCGGGCGAGGCCCGCCACGGCCGCCTTCGACGCGGCGTAGACGGCCTGGCCGGCGACGCCGCGCGTCGCGGTGATCGAGGACACGAGGACAACCGCGGGGGTACGCCCCCGGGCGAGCAGCCGGGAGGCGCCGCGCAACGTGTACGCCGCGCCGGCCGCGTTCACCGCGAACAGCCGTTGGATCGTCGCGTCGTCGGTCATGCCGAGCAGCCCGGCGGCGTGCGTGCCGGCGTTGACCACCACCGCGTCGAGCCGCTTGAAGCGCTCGAAGGCGACCCGCATCAGGGCCTTGCTGGTCGCAGGCTCCGCGATGTCGCCGTGTGAGGTGTACGCGGAAACGCCGTACTTGCCGGCCAACTCGGCCGCGACCTCGGCCACCGGCTCCGCGCGAAGGCCGTGCAAAACGAGGTCATAACCGCGCTCGGCTAACCGTTGTGCGGTGGCGCGACCAATCCCGCGGGAGGCCCCGGTAATCAAGGCCACCCGTTCACTCATTGAAGTCCACTCCGTATTTACCCAGGATCTTCACAGCTTCACCAAAACTCGACATGTTGATCACATCATCGGTATCCAACATCACCGAGAATTCATCTTCGATCGTCGCGACCAAGGACATGTGAGCGAGTGAATCCCACTTCTCGTTGTCCTGGTAGTGCAGATCATCCACGGCCACGTCCGCTGGAAGGTCCAGGGCAGTTCGGAACGCGCCGCGCAGTCTCTGCAGCTCAGTCACGAGGTAACTCCAAGGTGGGAAGGACAGAGGACTCCTACCTTCTTACAGGCTCGCGGTCGCCAGCACCAATGTAGGTTGAACTAGGTATGAACGAGCGCTGAGCATTTGCATCTGGTCTGGAAATGCGGCGTGAGCTGGTTATGCTTCCGGCTCGTACTGCCGTCTGCCCACCCCCGGGGAGCTCAATCGTGTCTGAACTCATCGGATCCTCGATCCTCGTCACCGGTGCGACCGGCTCGTTCGGGAAGGCGTTCCTCGAGCATGCGCTTACCAACCTCGACCCGCAGCGGATCGTCGTCTTCTCCCGGGACGAGCTGAAGCAGTACGAGGTCCGCCAGATGTTCGGTGATGACAAGCGCCTGCGCTTCTTCCTCGGCGACATCCGCGATCGCGACCGCCTGGCGCGTGCCATGCACGGCGTCGACTACGTCGTGCACGCCGCCGCGCTGAAGCAGGTCGACACCGCGGAGTACAACCCCTCGGAGTTCGTGGCCACGAACATCAACGGCTCGCAGAACGTGATAGACGCCTGCATCAACGCCGGCGTGAAGAAGGTCGTGGCGCTCTCCACCGACAAGGCGTCCAGCCCGATAAACCTGTACGGCGCCACGAAGCTCGTCGCCGACAAGCTCTTCATCGCCGGCAACCACTACGCCGCCACCCATCCGACCCGGTTCGCCGTGGTCCGGTACGGCAACGTGATGGGCAGCCGCGGCTCGGTCGTGCCGCTCTTCCGCCAACTGGCCGCCGAGGGCAGGAGCCTGCCGATCACCGACAAGCGGATGACCCGCTTCTGGATCACGCTGCCGCAGGCCGTGAATTTCGTGGTCGACTCGTTCGGCTGGATGCAGGGCGGCGAGCTCTACGTGCCGCGCATCCCCAGCATGCGCATCCTCGACCTGGTCGAGGCGGTCGCGTTCGACGCGCCGACACACGAGACCGGCATCCGCCCCGGCGAAAAGCTGCACGAGGAGATGATCGCCGCCGACGACAGCCGCCGGACGCTGCGCCTCCCCGACCGCTACGTGGTACAGCCGGTCGTCGCGAGCTGGGGTTACGAGACCCCGCTGGAGGGCGAGCCGGTGTCCGACGGCTTCAACTACCGGTCCGACAACAACGACCTGTGGCTGTCGATCGACGACATGCGCGCCCTCATCGAGGAGAAATGATGCTGCCGTACGGCCGGCAGTCCATCGACCAGTCCGACGTCGAGGCGGTCGTGGCCGCGCTGGGCAGCGACTGGCTGACCACCGGGCCCCGCGTCGGCCAGTTCGAGGCCGACATCGAGGCGGTCGTCGGCGCGCCGTGCGCGGTCGTGACCAACGGCAGCACGGCGTTGCACGCGGCGTACGCGGCAGCCCGGGTGGGCGCCGGCGACGAGGTGATCACGACGCCGATGACGTTCGTGGCGACCGCGTCCGGCGCGTCGATGCTCGGCGCCGCCGTGGTCTTCGCCGACGTCGAGCAGGACACGGCCAACATCGACCCGGCCGCGGTCGAGGCCCTGGTCACCGAACGCACCAAGGCGATCACCACGGTCGACTACGCCGGCCATCCCGCCGAGTACGACGCGCTGCGCACGATCGCCGACCGCGCCGGCGCGGTGCTGATCGCCGACGCCGCACACGCGATCGGGTCGAGTTACCGTGGCCGACCGGTGGGCACGCTCGCCGACCTGACGACGCTCTCGTTCTTCCCGACGAAAAACCTCACCACCGCCGAGGGCGGCGCGGTCGTCTCGACCCGGCCCGACCTGCTGCAGCGTGTCCGCGACTTCCGCACTGTCGGCTCCATCCGCGACGAGTCCCGCCTGCGCCACCCCGACGAGGGCGGTTGGTACTACGAGGTCCACGAGTTCGGCCTGAACTACCGGCTGCCCGACGTGCTCTGCGCGCTCGGCAGCTCGCAGCTGCGGCGGCTCGCGGAGTTCAAGACCCGCCGCAAACACCTCACGGCACGCTACGACGACCTCCTCGCCGACGTGCCTGGCCTGCGGCTGCCCACCCAGCGCGACGGGGTCGAACCGATGCGTCACCTCTACCCGGTGCGCATCCTCGACGGCCGGCGCCGCGAGGTCTACGACCGGCTGCGCGCGGCCGGGATCGGGGTGCAGGTCAACTACATTCCGGTGTACTGGCATCCGGTTTACCGGGACCTGGGATACCGGCGTGGCATGTGCCCGGTCGCCGAGGCGTTCTACGCTGAGGAGCTCTCCCTGCCGCTCTTCGTCGACCTCGGCGACGACGACCAGGACCGCGTCGTCGAGGCGCTGCTCGACATCCTCAAGAACTAACGGCCTCGGGAGCTAGCGGGTGCACCACGCCAACCATTTCTACGGGCACGCCCACGTGCTCGCCGAGTACTGCGGCCTGGACCCGGAGCAACCGCCGCGGATCAACGGCTACCTGCAGCACGGCTGGAACGTGATCGACGGTCTCGCCGCCGGCACGCCGTACGTGCCCGGCCGGCCGATCTTCGTCTGGTCCGAGCAGACCCGGCGCCGAGCCTGGTCGATGGGGCGGCGGCAGGCCACGGTCGTCGGCGCGCCGTTCCTCTATCTGCTCACCCTCGCCGACCGGCCCGAGGTCGAGCGCCGGGGCACGATCTGGTACCCGTTCCACGGCTGGGAGGGACAGCACATCAAGGGCAACCATCGGCGGCTGGTCGACGAGATCGTCGAGACCGAGCCGGGTCCGATCACCTTCTGCCTGTACTGGCACGAGTTCCGCAACGACCGGATCCGCGCGCAGTACGAGAAGGCCGGCCGGGTGATCTGCCACGGCTACCGCGGATTCATGTGGCAGGACACCGACGTCCGTTTCCTGTACAACCAGCTCGACGAGCTGAGCCGGCACGAGCGGGTCGCGTCGAACAGGCTGAGCAGCGCCGTCCTGTACGGCGCAGCGGCCGGATGCGCGCCCGCCGTCTATGGCGACCCGATGCACCTGGAGCACGAGGACGGCCCCACCGCCGACCGGATCCGCCGTCAGTGGCCGGAGCTGCACGGCAAGCACCCCGACCCGGCGGTGGCCTGCGCCAGCTCGCTCTACGAACTCGGCGATGACTACCTGGCGTCACCGGGCGAGCTGAGCGCGGTGCTGGGATGGGACACGCGCGAGGCGGTGACCGCCGGCATGACCGAGCGCGTCGGATCCGGCACGGCGTCCGTTGGGCGCCGGACGTGATGCGCCTGATCGGCGGGGAAATGCCATCGTGGACCGAGGACCGGCCGCCGGTCGGTGGCGCGCTCTACGCGTACGTCGCCGGCCAGTTGCCGGCCGGCGCCAGCGTGCTCGTGGCCGGGCCGCACGACGACGCGCTCGTCGACGCGCTGCACGCGCGTACCTCCGTGACCTGCCTGCTGCGCTCGCAGCCCGGCGCGGCCGCGCTCGAGGCCCGCGGCGTCGAGGTGCTCTGCGGCACGATCGCCAAGCTCACCGACGCCGAGAAGTACGACGTGGTCCTCGCCTTCGACGGCCTCGACCGGCTCTGCTCGGTCGAGGGGCCGCAGTACGACTGGGCCGAGAGCCTGCAGGCGCTCCGGCGGGCCCTGCGCCCCGGCGGCATGCTGCTGCTGGCCGTCGAGAACGAGCTCGGCGTCCACCGGCTCGTCGACCCGGGCACCCCCACCTCGGCGCAGACCGACGGGGCGTGGCGGTCGCTCGGCGAGTTCGACACCAAGCCCGGCAGCCCGACCCGGCTCGCCGCGAAACTCTCCGCCGAAGGCCTCACGGTCGACTGGCTCGGCGCCGCCTGGCCGCTGCCCGAGGCGCCGACGCTCATCGCCATCCCCGACGCGCTGACCGGCGGCCCGCTCGACGCGCTCGCCGCCGCCGCCGCGGGCGCGGTCGGCCGCGCGTACGCCGACCGCAGCGTGCTGAGCGA